>VFQN01000971.1_pt1 | contig 50568 bp, 69 predicted proteins | sample 3512371 | NCBI WGS metagenome assembly VFQN01 (sample SAMN10412370, study PRJNA504923) | tailings metagenome | isolation source: Replicate 2 from Balatoc abandoned mine | place: Philippines: Itogon, Benguet | collected 2017-08-28
CTGCCCGCCCCTGCTCCCGCCGCCCCCACCTCCCCCGCCTCCGCTGCCCCCACCTCTCCCGCCTCCCCCACCTCTTCCTTCCCCGGCCCCACCCCGCAGCCCCCTGGAAGCCGAACCAGCCGCTCCTCCACCCACCGCACGGCCTGTACCTGCGCCGCCAGCACACCGTGCAGCTGCTGGCACACGGCCGCATGCGGTGCGCCCCCCACGCCGCCCGCCATCCCCACGCCCCACGCCGCGCGGAACACCGACGGCGGCAGCCACTGGGACCCCACGTCAGGGCCCACCTGCACACGCACCGTGTGGTACTGCCTCTGACTACGCTGCTGCTGCTGTTGGTGGTGGTGCTGGCCGGCCCACGGCCGCTTCAACGGCCGCAGCCCCTGCTGCTCCCCCGCCGGGGCCTCCACCTGAACCTCCCAGAAGCTCCCCCCCCCCCCCCCCGCAGCTCCAAGCCCCAGCACCCCTGCGCCGCCCTGCCCCTGCACACCTCCTACCCCTCCCCCGCACGCCAGCTTCCAGCCAAACACCTCACCCCTTCCTCCCACCGCATCCGTTCCCTCCCACTCCTGCTGCTGCTGCTGCCCCTCCCGCTGCTCCTGCTGCTGCACCTGCTGCTGCCCCGGCGCCCACCTCACCGCGGCCGCCGCCGTCAGCCCCGTGCCGTGCCACCGAGTCACGTAACGCTCGCACTCCTCCTCCAGCGCGCTCACGTGCCGCAGCTCCGGAACCCCCTCCGCATGCCTCCCACGGCACGGACTGCCTCCCGCACCACTTGGCACCGCTACCCGGTAGCCCAACACCTCCGGCAGCAGCTGCAGCAGCCGCACCAGCCCTTGCACCCCTGTCCCAATCTCCGCTGACGAGCTGCAGTCAGCACTACCAGCCGCTTCCATCCCCACTTCCCCGCCGCCAGCGCATCCCTGCTGCTGCCCTGCCGCGAGCCCACGTAGTGCGCCCGGGTCATTGCTGCCGCCAGGCTCTGTATGATGCTTATTGTTCCCGTCCGTGCGGTCTGGGGCGAAGGCGGTGGTATCCTGCCGCTCCGGGGCGGCAGCAGGGTCAAGGGCGGCGGCCAGGGCGGCACACCTGCGCACCAGGAACCACGCCTCCTGCCCCGTGTGCACGTAGAAGTGCACGCCAGCCAAAGCGTCCTCCAACACCAACTGCTGGTAATACTGGCAGTCGCTGCCCCCATGCTCATGGTGGGGTAGACGGGGTTGGCATGCCTGAGGCCCGGCGCACCCTTGCTTTACCGCCGCCGCTGCTGCTGCCTCCGTGACCCCGGCTGCCGCCCGGCGGCACTGCGCGTGCCTCCAGCCCCACCACGCCCGCCGTACGGCGCCCACCAGGCCGCCAACGAATGCCGCCACCAGCGCCGCCTCCTGCTCGTCCAGCTGCCGTACAGATCAGGGAGAGGGGCCAGCGAATCAGGTACGCATCATGGCAAGGGAACGTGTATGACGGAACCAATGCACCCCTTCGCTTGCATGGATGGGGTGTGATGTACAGCGATGCTCCCTACGCCTGGTCGCCTGCCAGGCTTACACCATTGATTCATGACGCGCTTACAAACCAGCAGAAGCACAGCACGAAAAAGGTGTCATTTACGGACAGCTACATGGCGCACATGTGTGACACTGGCAATAGAGCCACCTAACATCTAAGCCGAATGTGCACCACCTCACCTTCGCGCCGCCCTCCAGCGCCACTGCGCCCCCTCCCCCCAGCACCTCCACCACGTCCGCACCCCTCTGGTCTACCTGACGTGGCGGAGGGAGAGGCCGAGGCGGGCGCAGCGTCCCGCCAGGCCCTGCTGCACGACCACCATCACCACCTCCTTCACAGCTGACCCCACCACCACACCCGCTCGCGTGACTACCGAGCTCCTGGTGCACGCTTTTGACGCTACTGCTACTTGTTGCCCGCTCTGCTGTCACGGCCGTTGGCGCCGCCGTCTCGGATGGTGCCGCCACGTCCTCCGCGTCGCATGCCACGTGCGCCGCCAGCGCCGCCAGCCGCCGCAGCACGGTGTCACGTGTCACGGCCAGGTACACGCGCACCAGCGGATGGCGGCGGCGGGGAAGCTGGGGGCTGCTGGGGCTGCTGCTGGCAGAGGCCTGGGGAGCGGTAGGGCTGCAGCCTGTTTGCGGAGGCACCGGTGAGGCAGCCTTGGGCTGACTTTGAAGGTACGCTGGTGTGTGCTCGCTGGTGGCCGTGCCGCGGAGGTGCTGCTGCTGTTCCCACTGTTGGCTCTGCTGCTGCTCCTGCTGCATCTCCATTCGGTCCAGTAAGGCCATCAGCTGCTCTTCCTCCTCAGTGGCCTCCTCTGTCAGGATGGCTGCGGCCGAGGGTGTGGGTGAGGGCCTGGGCGAGGCCGCCGGTGGGCTGTGCGATGGGTGCTGCGTGGGCGGGGCAGGGTAGGCGGCTAGCAGCGGCTGCGTGGGCGGCACTGACCAAGGGGGATTGGTGGGGTTGCCCATGCAGCGGCTGAGGGGCTGCGTGGGTGGAAGGGACATGGGCGTTGAGAGGGCGCCCGTGGAGGGTGTACCTTCCGCTGCAGCCTGGAAGTTGTGCCAGCTGATGGAACCGCCAGGAGGGGTACCGTTGCGTTGCGGTGTAGAGGGAGAAGCAGTAGGTGTCTCAGCGCACAGAGGCTGCGTGGGTGGCGGTGAGGACAGGGGTCCGAAAGGTCGGCGTGGAAAGCCGTTCTCCGCAGGTGCAGTTTGTGGCGTCGCGCATGCTTCCCCAGGTGCCTGCTCTGCCGGTGGGGGCGGCGGCGAGGGTGGTGGTTGCCGCCCGTGCCACCCTGTCGCCCCCGCCGCCTCCCACGCTGTCACGTAGTGGTTTGGCAAGGAGCTGGCATGCGCGCCAGGGATCAGCGCAAACTCCTGCAGTTGTGGACTGTGCAGCGCCGGATGCTGCTGCAGCGGGCCCCGTGGCCCTTCTCCCACACGCCCTGGCACGCAACCGCCAAGCTGCCCCGTTCCCACGCTCCGCTCCGCTGCACGTGCTGCCAGTGCCCCCTGCACCTCCCGCGCGCGTACGCGCCTCACCCTCGCCGCCAGCTGCAGCCTCAACAACTCCTTATCCTCCAGCCTCGGAATCACCGATGCGGTACCCGTGCCTTTGCGCCCCTCCCCTGCCCCTCCACCCTCACCCAGCCCCACCCCTTGCTCCGCCACCTTGGCCCCCTCCGTCGCTCCCGTCCCTCTTTCACCCCGCCCTGTTGCTGCGGTGGCAGGGGCGCTTGCAGCAGCAGCTGCTGCAGCAGTTACGAAGGTGTACTTAGCGGCGGTTGGAGCGGTTGAAGCAGGGGTAGCTACCGGCAGCTCCGCCAGCGCCTCGATGTCGCACACGCCCGCCGCCGCCAGCGCCGCCGCCTGCCGCGGCCCGCAGCCCGCTAGCTGCAGCGCGCCACGTGCCGCCGCGTCGGTCCAGCACGCCGCCGACACGCCGCACGTGGCACAGTGGCCGGCCAGGGTGTACGGCAGTGAGGACAGGGGAGGTCCCCTGGCGTCCAGAGCGCGGCGCACTGCTCCGCCGGGCCGCAGCCACTCCGACAGCTGCTCCTCCACCCGCAACACCTGCATGTGGCAACAGCGTACGTATGCGTTTGGAAATCACCTAACACAACCACTCGTCCTCAAGAGAAGTGTCCGCATACCAATTTCGGCAATTTGTGGTAGTAGCACTCACACGTCTCACCGGTGGGATGCACGACACCGCGCTGCTTGTAAGAAGAAGGACCAGCTCTATACGATCCGGCACAACACCATCCGGCGCAACACCTACGTGGCCATCTGGGCAAGCACGGCGTGCAGCTGCCAGGCCCCTCCACCCTTCCTCTCCACAGAACTCGACACCCGCTCACCCGCCCCCGACTTGGTCGCTGACCTCCCCACCGTCTATGCCATTGTCCTCAAGATTACTTGCTCGGTCCCATGCTACTCTTCTCCCAGCAATACACCCCTACACGGCGCCCCGCACGGCCCACCTTGTCCCCCGCCAACGGTTCGGCAGCCAGCACCCCCGCCCGCCCCGGCCGCTGCGTGTGCAGCACGCACTCCACCTCCACCTCCTCGGCCGCCCACGCCACACCGCCAATGACCACCCGCGGCCCCGCACCGCCCCGCCGCTGCTCCCCCTCCCCATCCCCCTGCTGCTCCTGCGCATCCACACCGCCGCAGCTTCTGCTCGCGCTGGCACCACCAACACCAACACCTGCTGCAGGGGCAGCTGCACTTGCTGTTGCAGCAACAGCAGTGCCCCCGAGCCGCAGCAGGCGGCGCAGCATGGCCCTGTAGCAGAGCACCTGGTGGAAGTGGCTGGCGCGCGCCCTGCGGCTGGCCTTGCACTCCACCACCCGCAGCACCGGCCGCCCCGCGCGCCACAGCAGCAGCACAAAGTCCGCCCGACCGCGCAGCGCCACGGCGCCGCCCTCCGCCGGGCAGCACTGCAGCCACACCTCGGCCGCCCAGCAGCCGATGTGGACCGGGGGGTGTTGTGGGCCAGCAGCAGCAGCGCCGGTCGGGAGCCTGCTGGCGTGTGGGCGCTCGGAGCATGCTGCTGCGGCTGCTTCAGGGTGTGGCATGGTATGGGACCGCGCTGCAGTACCGGTTCCCGTTGCTGGGGCCACCCCCGGCATGATGTTGGGGTTGTGGAGGGGTAACCCTGGGGTGGTCTGAGGTTCGTGGCTTGCAGCAGTGTGCTGTGGCGCAGGGGCGTCGGCAGCAGGCGGCGGCGGGCTGGCAGCTGCCAGCAGCTGCAGGAACCTCGGCCACGTCACCGACCGCTGGCCGGCGATGCAGGGGGCGGTGGGGGCGATGCGGCGCAGCTCCTGCGCCAGGGACTGCTCATGCTGGTGGCCTGAGGCCTGCAGCGCGGGGTCCACCGGCCTGTGGGATACTGGGACGGGCGGGGGCCGGGCGGGGCGCCGGGCAGCAGTCCCACCACGGACGGCGCTGGTGCCATGGGGCGGTGTGGGGGCAGGAAGTGTGGGTGTGGGGTGGCGCAGGAGCTCTGTGCCGAGGAGCTCTGAGGTGCTGGAGGGGTGCTGGGTGCATGCGATGCGCAGGAAGCGGGCACAGTGCCTGAGGTCCACCCAGCGGGTCAGGTCGGTGACCGCCAGGGGGCGGGGGAGGACGGGGCAGGGGACCGCGGCCGCTGCAGGCCAGCGCAGGCAGGGTGTTGGGGGCAAGGGTGTTGTGTTAGGATCGCGTTGTGCGTTCGGCTGGTGGCCAAATGGGTTGTGGTGCACGTTGTTGGGTAGGTTGGCGCTTACTGCCTACCTGAAGGCGCTGGGGCTGAGGTTGGGGCTGGTGGTTGCTCCTCATTTGGTGAGGCCATGCCCTCGCGATGGGCTTGGACAGCGCAATGCCATGTTACACAGTGTTACTGGACATGGCGGTTGCGTAAGCCCAAACACGCGCGAGTTCGCTTGGCGCAGTCGGAGAATGTCGAGAGCACACAGCAGCGAAAGGCGGCCTAAAGTTACGCAGGCGATTAGAATGGAGACGTATTGATAACCGGTAAATGACAAATGCTGGCGTTCTCGTGCGGGACAGATTAAGGCAGGCGCGTCTGTGCGTGCTGTGCATGCGACGCACTGAAACCACCATGGCGATGCAGCATGCTCAAATGGCGCCAGGAGCAAGCAACAACCCGACACCCCAAACCCAAGTCGACCCCATCCACGCAGCAGCGCTACTGGCGCCAGTCCAGCAAGCATCTCCCTGTTCGTCAACCATGGGTGCTCCATCATTGCCCTTCCCGTGGCGTACCGAGTCTCAGAAGGGAAACAAGGGCCCCTGGCGCCTGGCCAGCGCAGCAGGAAGAGATGCCATACGTGCTTGCTGGACTTGAAAGAGGACAGAAATTTGCTGCAATAGGCAACACTGGTCTTAACGCGAGTGCACATCAGGCTGCATGTGCATGGCCGCCAGGGGTTTACGGCAGGGGCGTACGCTGTACGGCGCTGGATCATAGGCACATGCAGCTTACGTCTGAACGTATTAACGTGCGCACCAGGGGGGCGTTCCCCTGACCCACATCACCCTCATGCCCCCACGTCACCAGGCCCGACGCAAGTTGGGAGTGCACACAGAGTCACAGATTGTAGTTGTGGAGTCCTTGCAACTTCAGGCCCATGCAACAGCTGCAGCATACCATGTCGGAGTCCACGCAAAAGCCCCTCGTTTCCTCGCGTTTTACGCGTACCCCCAGGACGTTCTCATTAAGCAAAGCAAGGTTTGCCGGTGGCCGGTAGGTAAGCCATGCTTGTGCAGCGGCGCGTTGCGGCTTGGAAACCGTCCGGCGCTCCTTGCGGAGTGCACCGACAGCGCAATCAGGCACAGACCCGCCACAACCCTGAACTGCTGCTTCAGGGATCCAGCTGCCCGGAAGAATGGTGTACGGTTCACGGTCCAGTGAGAGGATGTGGCCTCCACCACCAAATTCCAGTCAGACCATCGCTTGCCCTGCCAGCAGCGCACACAGCGCGCTGGGACCTCCACCTGCTCCGCCCAACCACATGGTGCAAGTGAGCAAGAGCACTGGCCCCACACCTGCACCACACCTGTTTTTTACGTCCTCCCCACATCACCCCACTAGACACCCCTAGACGCTAGAGGTCGGCTGGGGGCCGGGGGTCTGACCCTTACAGGTCCTGAGAACTGCAATAAGAGGTCTCAGATACCTTGCATACGAAATGGGGTAGGCCTAAACAACTGGCGGGCGTGTGGGAGGCCAGGGGAGATTCCCCCTGATCATACCGGCATCTAGTCTACGTGCCAGAGTCCTTCAGTTAGCACCGTACGCGGTCTGTACCCTTCAGTCCATGCACCCTTTAGTCCATGCAGCAGCTGGGCACAAACGCACAATACGTGCTAAAGCGGCTACCTCAAGCCCCAAGCATTAATAAAACACAGCCTGATGCAGCATGCGCCACTTCCCTCCGCCGTCCGCACCACCACAACCATCACCACTACCCACCACGATAACGCGTGTGCAGCATCGCCGCTGCAGCCCACCCAACAGCACTCCGGCACTCGACAGCGCCGTGTGTATCCTGTCGACATACCGTGTGCACCTGCTGGTTATCCCACACCGTAGGCAATCCCCGTAACTTGTGCCGTAACTCCTTGTACCCCCCCTGCTTATGCATCACAACAGACGCTGTAGAAGCAACCCTCCACACAGTACCCTTGATCCTGGACTACGCAGGCCTCGCCCCAACACCTCTCTTCTGTCTCCATCATCCCTTCTCCAACCCACGACCTCCCTGCGCTGTGCTTCCCCCCACTCCTTCTTGACTCCACAATGCTAGACACACACTACTCATTCGTTGCCCACCCCTTCCCCCCTTTAATGGCACTCTGTTTCTCCCCCTCACGACGTCTTGAGGGCTGTGCCTGCGGGCGGCAGCGGCCCATAGTCCCCAATGATCTCGCGGTGGCACGACCACACCAGGCGGATGGCCTCGGGCGTGCCGATGCCTGCGCCGCGGGGGTCGCCCGCGGGGCCGAACCAGTGGTTCTGTGGCGCGCCTGGGGGCGCAGGGGAGGGAGGAGGGGTGCGGGGCAAGGGACGATGAGCAGGCCGGCAGATGAGGGACTCTGTATGCGTAGCGCGGCACAGGTGGGCGGGGCTGCGCTCACTGTTTGGAACTTTGGATACAGCATGGGACCACCAGCCGGTCGGTACGAAAGGGAGCACTGTGCCTGGCGCAAGCAGGGAACGGCAAGCCAAGGGGTAGCACGGCAACATGTGGCGTGTCGGGTGCTTTCCAGCGCCACAAGGGACCACAGCTGCGTGTCCATAGGCCTAGCACACAGCTGGGAAGTCTGGCTTCACGCCAGCAACCGCCTGCTGCAGCACACAGCACCGCATGCTGCATTCGCCAACGCCAACACACGCCGGCAACTGCACACTAGCACGGCGCTGCCGCACTGCACCCACCACCGCGCTACGCAGCACACGCCCGTGGTGGTACCGGCCCTAGATGCCAATGCTGCTGTCCTCCCATGCCTTTGTCCAGTATGACCCCCCACAACACATGTGCTACTTGTTGCGCGTGCGTCACCCAGCACTTGAAGACACACGCACCCGTGGTCCTGGCCCGCAGCCCCACGTATGTGGTACCGTTGACGGTGTGGGCTAGCACGTGCTGCACGAAGTTGACGTCGTTGGACACCACGGCGGCGGTCAGGTGGTTGGTCATGCGCTCGCACGCCTGCAGCACCAGCGGCAGCTGCGCGTCCGACCACTCCGTCACCACCTGGGGGACAACCGCGATGCGTGGGATTGGTGATGGGGTTACACGTAACACGCGAGGAAACCGTGTGAAGCCTCAGGGAATCGCGGAAACCGTGGTGCCTGCACGCAAGCCGCACAAACAACCGGAGGCGGCGGGCGGGACGCTCTCCAGGACAACACAGCGCAGTGGTGGCTATTGGGGTTCCGTGTGACGACATGGGTAGCATTTTGGGGGAACGCGCCCACAGCTTCGCCGCAAGCCGCACCCACAGACACAACCGTGCAGGGTTGGGCACACCCCGCTCCCACCTGGAAGGGTCCGAACAGCTCCGTGGTGACGGCCCCGAAGTGCTCCTCCTTGAGCGCCTCCTCCAGCGGCACGAACACCGCCGTGGGCTCCACGGCGCCGTACACCGCCGGGATGGAGTGCCCCGTCAGCGGCCGCCCGCCGAACAGCAGCCGCGCACCTGGCAACCGGGTGGAGCAGCAGCAGCAGCAGGCATAAGCAGAAGCAGCGGACGCAATGCATTGCCACGTAAGTGCACACTGGCTCGTCCGGAGTGAGCTCCATGCCTCATCACGGCGCGGGGCGTGGTAGGTGGGAACTCCACGACTTGCGCTGCGTCACGGTACCAGCTGCAGCTTGCCCACCAGCCGGCTGCACCTCGGTCACGCCCCAGTGCCGTACGCGGCCCCCGTGAGCCAAGGGCACACGCCATGGCCCTTGTGCCCTTGCGCATAGGCCACGCCATGGCCACGCGTGCGCCGGTGGCCATGGCCCTTGCTATGGCCATGGCCCTTGCGCACGGCCCATGCAGAGCGCTCACGCGCGGTGGCGTAACAGATGCTGGCAGGAGGTCGTACCCTTGCCACGGCCGCCTCACCGGGGATGCTGAGCAGGCGCTGCGTGTGGTCCATGATGGCCTGCGTGGTCCAGCTCAGCACCGGCCCCACGGTCAGGTCCGACAGGGAGCGGCGCGACGCCAGAGCCTTCATCTTGTCAAATAGCCCAGCAGCCACCCAGTTGCTGTGGGTGGGGAAAGGTGGGGAAAAAACTACGCAATCGCCGTACGGTGCGGATGGGCGGTGGACAGGTTGGGAGCAACGTGAAGGTGCCCCAGCTGTCAGCTCAACCCAGCTGCGGCGGCGCACGTGCGCAGCAGGCCTTGACAGCCGCCAAATTATGCATTCGGCATGTTGAAAGAAAGTCTGATGTTGTTATTCATGGTGGCCAGTTGCGGAAACGCGCGTCAGCGTGACCCAGGGGGGAATAGTCCCAACGCAATAAGGTACCAGCAGGCCAGGGACGCGGCAGTAGCGTATGGATGCTGGGGCGATCATGGGGAGAGTGATAGTACTCCATAAGCAGGACGTTGCTCCGCATGACTGCATTGAGCCCCCGGCCCCGCCCTTGCAAGGCACTGTGAAGCCGTGTACCCTGAGCCAGGGTCACGTGCGACAACACTCCGCGCTGTACGGCAACACCAGCGAGCCCTACCAACCCTCCACCGAGGCACACTCCTCATTAAGGTACGGATGCACCGTGCGACACTGAGTGCGCCGCACAGTCTGTACGGCAACGGCCTATGCGCCACACGCACCTGTGCGCGAGCAGGATGGACTGCGCGCTGCACTTCTGTCCGCTGCATGCGTATGCGTCCTGGTCGCACTGCCACGCCACGTAATCCACTGGGGGCAGGGAGGAGGCGGCGGCCACCCCCTGCACGGGGCAGGAGGCGGGGGGGCCCACGTCGGGGCCCAGGATCTTCCAGTCGAAGCCCGCGTCCTCCAGGAACACCTAGGAGGGAGGAACAGCAGGTGAGTGGCATTGTTCAGAGAACAAAGGAAACCAGTTGGTGGAGGTAGGATACAGGTAGCGTTAAGGAGTTGGGCTTGTGCATCAAGGGGTGGGTACGGTGCAAGCAGCACGGTGCACCGCGGCATGGGGCCTGATGCCTGGAATCAGAACAGCTTACCAGTCAAGGGGGGGGGCACCTTGCGCGCGTCTGCACCGCCAGTCTCCCTGCCACAGCACAGCCTACCCATGTGCGGCTGCCTCGCCCTCCCCACACCTCAACTCAGCACCAGTCGCACCACTTGCACCCAAGCTCGCGCAAACACCCCCGAACACACAAACCCACCTTGCCGTGCGTTTGCACCGCCAGTCGCTCCGCCACCCTCTGGCTGCCTGTGAAGAGCGTGGATCGCGGCTCCGCCCGCCGTATGGCCTCCCCCATGGTGTCCCCCGGGCCCAGCAGCAGGTCCACGTCCGTGGGCGGCATGCCGCACGCGTGCAGCAGCCGCAGCAGCTGCTCCGCCACGATGCTTACCTGCGGCAGCGTGGGTGCGCCAGGACAAGGACAGCATGACGGTGCGCCTTGGAGTATCGGCGTGACCGATGGGTGCGAGGCTGCCGGCCCCGAAACTCCCATGCGGCCATGCAGGATTGGGTACCAGCCAGCCGTGCCTCTGTGTGCCGCCGCCTGCCTCCACGTGCAGCAGTGCAACACACTGCGTTCTCATGACCCCACTTCCCGCCACCACGACTTCCCGCCACCACGAGGGTTGCAAGACTGTCGCTGCTGCCGTCATTGTGCCGCTCTGCAGTTCCACATGCTAGTCAGTTACCACTGTTAACCTACTGCTTTATGCGATGCCCCCACCACCACCTGTTGACCCGCACACCCGCGGGTCCACGCGCAACAGCGCGCCATACTGCGTTCTGCCGACCCCACACCCCGCCACCACCACAGCCACCAGCTGTAAGCCCACCCCTTACTCTAACAGCAACGCCACGCTCTGCATCCCCATTCACCCACGTCCACCATTTAACCCACGCACCCGCAGGTCCACGTACAGCACCCGTACACACTGCGTTCCCTACCCCATGCCCCACCACCACCCCACCACCACCACCATGACCTGCGAAACCACGCACCCACTGATCCATGTGCAGCAGGACGACGTCCTGCAAGCCCTTTACCCCACGCCCCACATCCACCATCGCAACCGGCAGCTAACCCACGCACCCGCTGGTCCACGTGCAGCAGCGGCTTGTTGCCCATGTACAGCGCGCCCATGAGCTGCAGCGCGGGGATCTCCAGCGGGAAGTTGAAGGGCGTGATGAGCGCCACGGGGCCGTACGGCCAGCGGTGGCCGCCGCTCGCCTGGCCCGTGTGGTCCCCAGACACGGAGAAGCCGCGGGCCAGGAACCGGACCTGGGGGCAGGGGCGGGGGCAGGGGCCGGGGGCGATGTGCGGCAATCAGGATCGCATCGCTGGCCCCGACCACGACTCAACACCGCACCAACAGTCGATCTCCCGCCACCCTCTGCCGGTGCCGTACGCTGCCCTGCCCTGCCGTACCGTTCCCCACCCTTCCCGCAGAAGTCCCTTCCCTCACGCCCCTTCCTGCTTTCTTTATCCCTTCCCGTGCCCATGCCGTAGGCTGCCGTACCCTGTCGTACCTGGTCCCCGCAGAAGTTCTCGTAGAACTTGCGCGTCACGCGCACCTCCGCCAGTGCCTGGTCCCTGCTCTTGGGCGCCACGCGCTGGATGAGGCGCGTGAAGAAGGACTCCACATCGGGCCGCCGCAGCTGTTCCGCCACACGGAATGACACGTCGCCGTACAGCAGGTACCTGGGCACGTGGCACGTGGGGGTGGAGGGTGGGGGGTGGGGTATGCGGCGGGGCAACGGAGGGGTGTGGTGAAGGGTACCTGGGCACGTGGCATGCGGTCAAGGGGAGGTGGAAGATGGGGGGTTCGGTGACGGAGTGGTAGTGTCTTGGGAGCCTAGGAGTTTTTTGTATTCGTGATGTTGCGTTAGGTGGCGGGGAGAGGATGTGGATGATGTACTGGTAGCAGGTTGGTTGGCGTGACAAGGGGAGGCCGGAACCGGATGGGGCGAAGGATTCCGGAGGCACGTGAAAGCACGAGCCGAGGGCCGGCAGGGGCCAGCAGGGGCCAGCAGGGGCCAGCAGGTGTATGCGGCCAGCGGCGTGCAGCTGGAGACGCTTTGCATTGTCGCTGCTGCCATTTCGCTGAGCGTGCACGTACATGCAGGTAACGGTACTATGAATGCAGCAAGATGTCACCATTTCACTGGTTCCCGGGGCGGGGGCACCTTTCCGGGTTCTTGAGCGGGTTGTGCAGGCCGCTCTTGGGCACGGCCTTGAGGGAGGCCACAAAGGGGTCCAGCTCGTCTGGGCGCGTGTGGGGCACGGCGATAAAGGGCTCGCCATTCAGGGGGTCGGGCAGCACGCGCGATTCGCGGCTGGGCTGCCAGCGGCCGCCGACTGCCGGGCCAAGGGTGGGGGGCAAGCAGGAAGGGATGCGAGGGGGTCTGGGGCAAAGGACCGGGCTGACGTGAGCAGGGACACCTCGTGTCGGAGGCTGAGCTGGCAGGCACACAGCCACTGCACAGCGACTTGAGTCGCGTTAGATATAGGAGTTGGCATCCCAACGGAGTACCGACGAAAGTGACGGGGGTGGACAGGTGGACTGGCAACACAATAGTTCTAGGCCATGGAGGTGGTTGGTTCGACCGTCAAGCCCGAGCGCCTACCAATTGAACAAAACAGCGATAGCTGCGATGCGTGGGCGCCTAGTTGGTTTCGTCCCAGGCAAATTGTCCCCACGTGAAGGACGTTGCGCGCTTTTGCGCGCATTAACCGAATCCCGACGCACCCAAGTTCAAGCACTTCGCTGGTGCAGCTCCACTTAGCTTCTCCGGATCTACAGTTGCCCAGCTACTTAGGCGCCGAGCTAGCTGGAAGAGTGGCTGGGCAAGGAAGGGTGCAGCCCGGGCGGCCACGCCCGGGCCGTGTGGCAGCAACATCGTGTAGGGGTGTGCCCAGAGGGCGTGGAGCTGACACAAAGCACTAAGGTCTTCTGCATGCGATGTCAGTAACGCTGTGCAAGGATTTTCGGGGAAAGACCAAGAGACCCGGACTCTGTTTGGCAGGTGTCGGCATGGGCGTGATTGCCACGGTTCATGGCACGGGCGGAGGGCGACCTGAGCGGCCAAGGCAATAACCGCAACCGCACCACTGAAGCAATATGATCCATATGTAGTATTTGCGTCAGCTTATGAGATAACGTGCACACGTACTGGACCACCTTTCATAGATAGACGCATTCGCAAAGCTTGTTATTATTACGACAGCAAATGGATCACCTGTCACTGCACCGATAGTTTTGATTGAGGGGGAGCCTGGCCCTGTTTGGAACAGGCTTGGTTGTCTCCATCACTAGGCACTGCTGCCGGCGATGCTTGCCACAGCGCTCCGCGGAAGCTCAGCTGCTCTGGCTGCATGGCGACAAGCAGCATTAGCAGCAGCAGCGAATGCAACGGCACCTGGTGCCGCCTCGGCGCTCTCGCACCTGACCAGCTCGCAGTGCGCAGCTACGCCGGATGACCTCCTCACCCGCCCGCTGTGGCGGTCCCAGCGCCTGATGAGCTCCTCCCTGGCTAGCACCAGCACCAGCGCCAGCTCCAACACAGCTACCCCCGGGGCCCTCGTACTCCGCACCGACGACGACCCAGCTATGTCCCCACACCCTCCCACCACGGGCACCAGCCCCCTCACGGTCCGCTACCCCTTCCCCATCAACTACTACCAGGAGCGCGAGGCAGTGGTCTTCAACCTCGACCGCCAGCCCCTGGGCCTGGTGGGCCTACCAGGCTCGGCCTTCAACGTGCCCGTGCGCATTGACATCCTGCACCGGGCCGTGCGCTACCTGCGCGCCAAGTGGCAGCAGGGCACGCACAAGGCCAAGGATCGCAGCGAGGTGCGCGGAGGAGGGCGCAAGCCCTGGCCGCAGAAGAAGACGGGCCGCGCGCGGCAGGGCTCCATTCGCTCGCCGCTGTGGAAGGGCGGCGGCGTACCGCACGGCCCGCGCCCGCGCTCCCACGCGCACAAGCTGCCGCTGGCCACGCGCCTGCTGGCCATGAAGTGCGCCCTGTCCGCGAAGATCAACGAGGGGCGGTTCTTTGTAGTCGATGACCTGCTCACCATCCGCAGTGGCGCCGCCAGCGCCAGTAGCAGCAGCGGTAGCGACGCAGCTCAGGCGCGGGGGGCGGCGTGGCCCCCTCCGGGGGGCTGGGCGCCGTGGGCGCGGCCCATGTCCCGCGGCATTCCCGCGGTGTCCGCGGGTGCAGGGGAGTACCCCATTAACCACTACACGGGGCTGAAGGACCGGCTGGCGCTGCTGACGGAGGGGTCGTACGGCGACACGTGGCTGCTGGTGGACAGCGGGGAGACGGGCGCGGACGGGGGGCTGCGGCTGCGGCGGCTGCTCAAGAGCTCCACGCTGATCCGGGCGGTGTCCGCGGCGGAGCTCAACGTGTACGACGTGCTCAAGTACCACCGGCTGGTGGTGACGCGTGGGGCGCTGGAGCAGCTGCAGGGCGCGCTGACGCGGCCGCACCGGGTGAGCAAGCCGGTGAAGCACGCGTGGTGGGAGCGGAGGAAGGCGGCGCTGGAGGCGGCGGTGCAGGAGCTGAACGCAGCGGCGGACAGCTAGAGGAGACGGGGTGTTGTTAGCGGAACGGCTGCAAACGCATTGTGCAGGGGGTTGGCGGATGTCCAGGCGCCTGCTGGGCTGCTTGCTGGGAAGAGTGCAGGTACTCGACGGCAGCTTCATGGGTGGTAGTGTGGTACTCGCTGCGCTTTGGGCACGTGCTGTAGGAAGGTGCTGCTGGTTGCGGACAGGGTTGAGGACTTTGGGGCAGGTGTGCTGCAGGCAGCTATGAAGCAAGCGACTGGCACGGTTGCTGGAGCTGTCTCTTGGACTTGGTAGTGTCGCATTTGCCGAGGCTTGGGCACCTTGTGCTTGCATGCAGCTACGCCTGGCTATCAACACTACTGCTGCAGCATGCCCCAGTACACCATCGAGGCACCTAGGGTTGGCGTTAGCCTGCCTCTTACACTATCGTAATGAACTATGCATCTCGCTTTACGCCTGATCACGAGTACGGACACGGACTCCATGTACGTCAAGTTTGTAGTACCCAGTCGTCCACGCATATGCAGGACACCCTGTCACCCCCAGCAACGCTGCATTCAGGGTTTGCGTCTCTCTCAGCTTCTAATGGAACAGGGGAGTTCCCGTACCCCTAGCTCTATCGATGCTAGGCCTGCCGTCGTCACACCTGCTACTTAGTCAGACTTGCTATGGAACAGCTCGCATCTAGTCACCGGTACGCAGCTAGCCGCGTCACATTGCAGCGGCATTACCTGTGCAAACCTGCTAACCAACAGAGCACAGCCCCAGGGTCAGGTCGCGCTCGTGGTCACTATGGCACTAACCTCATCATCATACTATGCACGCCAAACAATGCACGCGGGTCACGGTAGGCACGTCACTCTGTGCGCATGCCTGACCGCTGCCGGCGCCGCAGCTTTGCAATGCGCGGCACTATCGCCAGGAACGCCAGCACCACCAGCAGCCACAGCACCAGCGCCTGCCAGGTGCCCAGGCTGCCCACCAGCGAGTGCAGGGAGGGGCCAACGACGGGTGCGTCCAGGTTCGGGGACACCACCTTCTTGGTGTGCAAGGTCAGATCCTCCTGGTCCTCCTTCAGCACACGCGATTTGTCGAGCTTGTCCTCGGAGTCCGAGTCGGAGTCGCCAGTGCTGTGCAGCTTGGACGCATCCTCCTCGCTGGACGTCTCCTTGGTCTTCTTGGGCCCCACCTCCTCGCCGCTGGTGTCGTCGTCCGAGGTGGTTGCGGGCTTGGGGTTGTACTGACGCCCAGCGCGAGCCTCCTTAACGCACTCCGTTACCTGGAGCAGGGGTGGTCCAAGTACGGTACAACGCACACGTTAGTTAAAGCACCATTGTTCTTCCGTGGCCAGGGAGGTTTAGCAGTGACGCCGGCACTGCCCACAAATGATATTGTACACAGCGCAGGTCTATTGTATGTAGCTAGGCAGATCCCTCACAGCCCACGCAGCTCACCTCGTCCAGGACCAGCGACATCTTGTAGCAGCGGACCATGAGCTCCTTCTGGGTCTTGCGCTTCTCCTTCTCCGCAGCAGACTTCTCCTTGGCCTCGTGGGCAATATGCTTGGGGTGGGGAGAGCGTGGCGGGGGGCTGGGGCTCTCCACAGGTGGAGGGGAGGAGGGAGTCTCGGGGGGCGGAGGGGAGGGAGACTTGGGTGGCGGCGAAGCAACCTGCGTGGAACAGCGCCGTTTGGCCACGAGCGTCAGGAAGGAAAATGCCGCAGCCCGGGTAACACACACATCGGCCAAACGCGCCTGGAGAGTCATTGGCAGACGGGCTGGAAGGCACGCATGGCCTGCCCCTCGTACCTTGGGCGGCTCCGTGTTACGCGGCACAACCTGGATAGGCGTCTCGACCTTGGGGATGATGGTAGGCGCGGGATCCTTCTCCTTGGGGGCGCCGCCAGCATCAGCCTTCTTGGCATCGGGGTCGGCTGACAGGGGCTGCAGTTCTGCAGCCATCTTGTCCAGCTTCTCCTCGAACTCCTGCGCATGCAACAAACAAGGGCCACATCAGCCAGAGCAGAGCAAGGCCCTGGTGCTGGGCATTTCCCTGCCGTTACCCCTTACCCCTCCCCACGATCCCCTTCCTACTTGGGTCGGCATGTGCGGGTTTCTTATGTACACGTTTCGGGACCATACGCACAAGAGTGCACACAGCTTCAAGCACATCGTTCAGTCGGCCAGGGTCACGTGTAGCAGCCCGCTTCGCACAGCCCCGTAGCTACAAACGGTTTTGGGTGCCTACGGTGTTCGGTTTGTGTGGCACAGTACGAGCAACGTGACATGCATGTTTTGCTTGACTGCCACAGGTCTTTCAGCATGCACCGCTAAGTTCCGTTGGTTTGCCGCTCCCGCCTCCGGCCCTCCCGCATCCCCTCTGGGCTCGCATGGGTGACATTACCCTGTTTGGCAGAGGTAGGAAGAGACCATTGCTACACTTAGGCCCAGTAGGCCGTATCGCCCACCTTGGTAGTGGTCTCCGGGAAGAACTTGTCAACCTTCTTGCACTTGCCGCACGTCTTGGCGCAGTTCTCCTCCATGTACCCAGGGTTCTTCTCGCACTCGCCCGTTGTCTTCCACTCGCCGCACTTGGGCTGCGCGCATCAAATGCCGAGGCAGCTATCATCAGGCAAGTGTGAAACCTTGATGCCCACGCCGCATAGCCATGAGGAGTGCAGGTTACGCTATTGGCTGTTCCGTTGAAACACAGGTGTCACGACATGCACTTGATTAGCTACCCCAGTGTACCCGTTGCAACACAGGTGTCACTACAGATACTGGATCACCAGGCAGCCACCCCAGTGTACCCACATGAAAGTCCTGGCAGTCGTACTGCTTCTCGGCTTCCACCACGTAAGCACGTGCATCGTTGAAAAGTTTGAAGACCTGCAGTGCGTGCAGAGGTAACACAGTCACACGGTGATTCACAACGCGACAGCCCATGGCTATGCGCAGGCGCACGCACAAGCCCGCAGGCCGTCCGTACCTCGCGGCACACAGTCACCAGCTGCTCGGACGCAGGGCAGTGCTTGATGTGGTAGTCGCAGAACGCAGCGTTGAGCATGGCCACAGTCTCGATAGAGATGAGGTCCCTGTAGGTGTTGATGAAGTCTTGCTTCTGCGAGAGGGAAGGGTCACGCCCGTTAGTCATTTTGCGCGGAGGGGCAGGCCTGGCTGACCCAGCGTCACTAAGCCCAAGGTGACACCGCTGACCCTTTGACCCAGTAAGGTGGGAGTGTGTTCCCACGGCACCAGTGCTGCCAACCACGGTTTACTTCGTACCTGGTTAATCGTGCTTGGGTGTGGCGGCGGAGGGAAGATGCCGTGCTTCCGGTGCTTAGGGTCCGTCAGGTCCCATGGTGGGCAGGCGGTGACGTCGAAGTCGTAGTGCCAGTGCTTGTCGAACGAGAACTCCTTGCCGATCTCGAACAGCAGCCCATAGTGGATGAGCTTAGGAATGCCGTCTGTTAGGGGGTGAGGGGTGGGGCACATGACATGGTCACAAGTAGCTCGTTTCGGAAGTGTTGACAGGAGGAAAGTATGGGTTTGTACCGCTCAGAACACCCTGGGGTAGGACATGGGTCCTTCGCTTGGAGCAAACATGTCCTTGGAACCACCCTGGTGTCAGCCTGGAGCGCACCCCGCCTTGGAACCACCCCGCTATCCGTCTACCTACCCCTGGGCTCATATCCAGGATATATCATAGAGAAGATATCCCATTTGTGCCACACGTCGTGGTTGGCTGCGCCGAAGGCATAGCCGTACATCTCCGAAATCCACGGCCGATCACCAGGGTGGGTGGCATAGACGTCTCCGGAAAGGCGGTACGCCTGGACAAGAACGTCCCACCATGCTGGTCAGCAGGACTGCACTGCACCATCTTGTACGCCAGCCAAACACCAGAGCCAGCAAGACACCAGAGCGAACGCTGTACGGAGCCGCCAGCTAGTACTGCTGCACACGTTCAGCACCTGATCATCCACGCGCACGTCTTCGGAGAACTTCAGCCAGTCGTGGGACATAGCTTTGAGGTCATCTTTGTGAATGAAGAAGAACCCGCCAACTTGGTCAGCCCGGCGGCCGTACGGCCCAGCCAGGGTGTCGTTGCGGGGTGCAACGTGGGGGATGTGGCGCACGGCCAGCTCGTTGTTCACGCCAATCATGTACGTGTACCGAGCACCGACTGCCAAGCCCTTCCGTGGACCCATCCACTCCACAAGGAAGGGGCGGCGCAGGATCATATCCGAGTCCAGGACCAGGACGTAGTCGTGCTTAGGTGTGTTATAGTCCAGCCAGTCGAGCACCGCCTCGGGTTTGTTGTACGCAGCATACCTACCCCAGCAAAGGTAAGGATGCAGAGCTGTGAGTCGGGTTGCAGCCTGTACACTACCGTTCCCCTCAGTACAGTTGGCCGTGCGTCGGGTTGCAACAGTCCTGCCCACTGCCCTTCGCGCACGCACTTGTCATTGTTGCGTGGGCTGACGGACATATCTGGCGCAATCCATGTTTCCACCATTTCCAGCAGCCCTTTACTGTAGCGTTTGCGGTCCTTCTCCGAACAGCACATTACTCGGATCACATCGCCAGGCTGGCCGCTCATCCGGAAGCTGAAGGCCATACCAACGCTCTGCCAGTCAGAGTACATCGTGCAGTCCGTCAAGAACGCGACGTGTACGCCCTGGTATGTCTTCTTCTCTTCGGCCCATGCTGCTTGCTGAAGCGTAGCAAGGAGCAGCAGCCCTAACAAGAACCTATAAAATAGAGACATTGCTATGCTATTAAGGGTTCAACGGTGCAATTGGCTGTTAGCTCGTCGCAGACGGTTGTTGGTCCATTAAAAACCAGTGCATAGGTGATCAGTTATGAAAGGTTAGGTTGTCGTAAACAATACGCCCCTGAGTACCGTGCGTCATTAGTTGCAGCAGTGGAGTCCGGGACGAGTCCAGAGGAGGTAGCGCCAGGACGACTCCGTACAAGTTTGCGGCTGTACCTCCTACGACCTGAACTCGCCTCTCATGGCAATTTCAGGTTGTAGCTATGTGATGAAAGGTACAACCCGTGACAATACTCGTTTGAGCTCGGCTGCACATTGCTTGCTGCCAAGCAAGGTACGGCCTTCAGGGAGCTGGTGTGCAACACCCTGCCCAAGCCGTTACCCAAGCCGCCGCACATGCGTTCCCAACTGCGTAACCCAGGACCCTGAACCCAACCACCGCGGCACAGGGGTCTGACCCTCACATGAATATATGCATCAACCTGCCATGCAGAACCACACCCTCAGGGTCCCCGGCGTGCGCCAAAGTCCCCTGGAAGGACTGGAGTACGCCCCCGCCGACAGCACGGTATGAACCCGTTGGGACAGCTTCAGTAACCCTGCAGCTCCACCCCATGTGTTCAATCCCCTCATGCCCCCCGCCCGACACTGGCCTTACCGTACGGCTCGTAGGTCGGGTAGTGCATGGTGCGCTTGTCCCACTTGTGCCACACGTTGGCCTTGGCGGCCCCGAACGAGTAGCCGTACATCTCCGAGATCCACGGCTTGCCGCCCTTCTCCACGTATTGGTCGCCGCTCAGGTGCCAGGCCTGCAGCGGGGTCCAAAGCGGAATGCAGCTGCTGTAGCTGAGCGCATGCAATGGTGCGAGGGCTTTGAGGCCACGTTCCCAGCTCGGAACACAGCTGGGGAGTTGCGCGACCTTGGGGTCATCCGGAAGCTGCTGCGCAGGCAGTACGCAGGTGCAGCGCAGCCAACGCACCTCCGGATCTTCACGCACGTCCTCTGTGTACTTGAGCCACAGGGGCGCCACCCGCTTCAGGTCCTCCCGGTGCATGTAGAAGAACCCTCCCACCTGCAGCCCAGGAAATGCAGGACGTACCCGTTCACTCAGGGTGCTGCCACGTGCGTAAGCGGGTTAGCTGCCAGTACAAGCACCTTGCTGTGCGTTCCATCCGGTTGCGCAGTATGCACTCTGCAGCCCGGCGCGTGTCCCACCTGGTCGCCCCTACGGCCGTAGGGCCCAGCCAGCGTGTCATTTCGGGGGCCAATCTCTGGGATGTGGCGCACGGCGAGCTCGTTGTTCACGCCTGGGGGCGGGTACGCACACGACGACGTGACGAAGGGAAGGGCCAGTCCGTCGCGTACACCAGCAAGCCCCCCTTTGCCGTTTACACTAGAGGGTGTCACTGTGTTGCACCTGCAGCGCCCAACAAGGTGTCTGACGTATCCAAGGGGGCAACGGGCTGGGCGTGGACGAGAAGCTCCATCCCAGGTGGGCGCCTGCGCACCGATCATGTACGTGTAGTCGGCGGAGATGCACCAGCCGGGGGTGGCGTTGAAGAACTGCGGGTAGAAGGGCTTCCGCAGGTACATGTCCGAGTCCAGCACCAGGATCCACTCCTCCTTGGGGTCCACGTGCTGCAGCCAGTCCACCACCGCGCCGGGCTTGTTGTACGCAGCGTCTGCAGGTGCATGGTACTCAACGTGAACGCGACATGTACTTTCTGATGCGGGTCAGCACCCGGAGGCCTTTCGGACCCAAACCTCCCGGGACACCCTACATCTGCTGCCTGGCAGTTAGTGTGTGTTGCAGTGCGCGAGGTACTTACAGTAATCATTCGTCTTGTCGTTCCTGGCGAACGAGGGGGCAACGTGCGTCTGCACAATCTCAAGCAGCTGCTTGTTGTACCGCGCCCTCTCCTCATCGGTGCAGCACATCACACGCGTGATGGCGGAGTTGGGCGGCTGTCGAGAAAGCCCAAAGGAGAACACCTACAGAAAGCAGGGTATACCCACTAGCTGAGGGCAGTTGTCGGGTGGGGAGCCAACCGGACAGGGCAGTCCTACACCGTACAAAGGCCCTGCCCTCCGCCTGAGGAGCACTGTAGATCAAGCATCCCACGTGCATATTCCTGTAGCACCACGCACACGCGCGTGCCGAAAGTCACTGTGTGTTCCTATGGCAGGGTGTCCAGCGGTGGCCATACCCCTCACACCTCACCCCCGCCAGCCCACCCCCACCATTGCAACTGTTTGCCAGTCCGAGTAAGGTGTGCAGTCCGTCAGGTATGCTATATGCACACTCTCTGCCCTGGCCCTCCATGTCGCGAGGGGGGTGAGCAGCGCTGCAAGGACGAGCAACAGGGCGGTCCCCGTGCCTTGGCGCGCCATGACTGGGATACGGAGGAGCCGCGCTGGCCTGGAGCGTCTGCTGTCCTAAGAATGAGTCAGCGCTACTTGGCTACCTGTAATCTGGTCTTAAGAGTTGTTGGTCATGGCTTCTCATTGATCGCAACAGTCCACTGTCACAGGATTGGGTACACCGTTAACAATGATACATGTCGTCAAGAGCTCCTGTTCATCACCTAAATAGGAGGCAGAGGAAAGCCTGCAGCGGTGTTCTTGTTTGTGCGGTGTTTTTTAGCGGCAAGTACCAAGAGCCTTGTTCCTTGACGCTCGACCACCAAACAAAAGTGAAGTTACTTATATATGCACTGCGAAATACGATGCAATGTGCCGGTACGTGTACTACTTGCAGGTCCTGAGAGGACATCCCCTGCTGTACTCAGCTGCTGCCCTAGTGCCGGCGGCTTCGCCCATCGTGTCGCCGTGCCGTGTCGTCGTGCGGGTCCTGTACCTCGCTCATCTGCAACCTGCCAGGCGCCCACAGGTCCCGGTCCTTCGGAGGCGCGGTCTACGTAGGTTGTGAGAGCGCTGTGCGTTAACCCTGCCCAGCAGGAACACCCTCAGGTGGATCAAACAATACATTAGCTCGGTATGTAAGTTTGCACGGCCTCCCTGCCCTGGCCTCTGCCTGGTTTCTTGGCACCGGCCCACCCCGGAACTCCTGGCTGCTCCAGGGAAGGCTGTCCCCTGGGCTCCACAGGGCGGGCTTGCATGCGGCGTGCCAAACTACCCGTACCGGTTGCCATCTCTTGCACTTCACCTGGATTCTGGACTGTTTCGTGTAAGTGCGGCAAGGATAAGTGCTATGAACACGAGGGAACTTCGAGGAACTCCACAGCCGGTACCCCTTGTCCCAAGCAGCTGGGACAACACCCAGGGGCAATGGAGCCTGGTGGACGGAGCTCCCCTTGCTGCAGCTCGCTGCTGGCGGCATACCCGTTGCACCCACGGCCGAAGTACTGGCTACCGGTATCATGCAAAGGCCCACCAGGCAGTACCGCATTCAAGTACTGGCTCCTGTTCTACATGCCGGTCGTTCGGCCTTGGCGCGTAACAGGGCAGCCCCGCCAATTAGCAGCAGGGGCCCCCCATCCGACAGCACCTGAACCATGGGTCGCCCATTGCAGACGGGGCCTGCGCGACCCTTACGTTTATGTTGTAAGCTTTGCAAGACTTATATGCTAGTTTCGTACACGCAGGCTGACCTCGTCCCAAGCAATGGAACACATGTGATGACGCCCCGGTGTTGCCGCGTGTTCTTTCGCTGATCCCTGCACTGCTCGCTGCCATTGAGCTATCAGTCCCACAACCACATCTCAGATGGAGGCTGTCGCGCGAAGCACAACGGCGCCCTGCTCCGCGTCCATCGAGGTGACCCTGAGGCCTGGGTTCGCTTCCCTGTCATGCCCGCCCTGACCAACAGTCTGTGGTTCCAGAAGACCTCCAACGCCTTACATATTGCGCCACATACTCTCGCTTGCAGTGGACCATTCCCAACTTCCTTGGGTACGAGACCAAGGTCATACGGTCTCCGACGTTCCGGGTTGGCGGCTACGCATGGTAGGCTTGACCCAGGCCCCGGCGCCTGGCGTGACCCGGACCTCCCCTAGGCCATGGACTGTGGAACCTGGCCCCCGTAAATGGTGTGTGGAAGCTTTCTAGGCCAAGACGAATAGGCCGCAGGAAGACTCTCAGCGGCTGCCAAGTGCCAGGCTGGTTTACTTTCCTCGTGCTTGCGAACATGCTCCTCCCCCGTCCTCCCCACAGGCGCCTGCAGTGCTACCCGAGTTGGGACGCCACCAACCCAAGCCCTGGGCTCTCAGTTTTCTTGTCTCATGCAGCTGTCAATCTCGAACGTACTTCGACAGATAGACAACACCTCCCCGAGATCATGCCCTACTTGACGGTGGCGAGCCACAAGAACGACACAGGCAAACGTGCGTTTCCATGGTGCTCCTTGCGCTTTGCCGCGTCTTGATGGGGGTTCACACCAAGCACCTTGGACTGTCGCTATCCTACTTGCGTTCGTCATGCATCCTTGCAGGTACTACCATGGGGTACAGCGCAAGCAGCACGTACTGGGGATTCGACCAAGTGGTGCTGCGGGAGCAGCTGACACCCGAGAGCGGCCTCCTGACCAGGGAGGGCTCCCTGGTGCTGCGCCTGGACCTAACCGTCAACACCCCCCGGCAGCCATGCCCCCTGTCCGACGAACCCGGCGGCACGTGCCTGTCAGCCGAGCTCCAGGCCCTGCTGAACAACCCGGGGAGCGCCCCAGACCTCACCATCATTGCTGGGGGCAGCGGCGAGGGGGCCCACCCGCAGGCCGGCTACGCGCGCTCCTTCCGCGCTCACCGCGCCATCCTGGCCGCGCGCTGCCCCTTCTTCCGCACCCTCTTCGACTCGGGCATGGCCGACAGCGCCGCGCGGGTGCTGCCCCTGCCCGACGCCGATACGGACGCCTTTGCCGTACTGCTGCAGTACATGTACCGTGGGGCAGTGCTCCCCTGTGACCGTGCCTTACAGCGAGCAGTCAGGGGGCTGTCGGACAGGTTGCTGATGTCGGGGGTGACGGAGGCCATGGACCGGGAGCTGGTGGGCAGCGCGGACGAGAGCACCATCACGGGGGACCTGCTGTGGGCCGCACAGCACGGCGTGGAGCAGCTGTTGGAGGAGCTGACGGCGGTGTACAAGAGGGTGGGTGCGCTCTGTGTGTGCACAAGGCGGGATCGTACGACTAGCACCTGTGCATGAGCATGAGCATGAGCATGCAGGTGTGGGCATGTGGCTCTGTGTGGCTCCGGGTGGCATGCATGGGGCTCGGCTGTTCGGGGACGGAAGGCCGACGCATAGCAGCTCGACACGCCCACGTGTGAAACCGCACTGCTGCCTGTCGGTATACAGGTAAACGCAACACGTGACCCCGACGCCTCCCCACAAGTCCACGGTGGTCGTGCTGTGTTGCTGAACTTTGCTGGGCTACATTACGCAGAATGCCTGCTAAGGGGCATTTCGTGACACGCGCCTTAGGCGCTCTACGCCCATGCTCTGCACCGTGCGTACCGCACAGGGGTCCTTGTGTACGCTTCCCGTACCTGCAACCCCATACGCTCCCTCCGCGCACACCGCCCAAGCACCGGTAGCCAACTGTCAGCAGTGTTGCCTCCTTGCCTCCCTGTTTATGTCTCCGTAAGCGCTGTGCTCACCTTGCACCGCATCCAACTACCCGCCGATCAGGTGGCCAAGGACGTGGACCCCGAGGACGTGATGGCCATGGCAACGGCTAACCCACAGCTGGCCGGCCGCCTGCTGGTGGAGTGTGCCCGGGGCGCCGATGATCAGGAAGCAGGGCGTAGGTACGGCGTCCTTCGCCTGTGCGCCAAAGATCGAAGCGTAGCGGTGCGCCGCCTGACTCCCTGCATGCGCTGATGTGATGGCGAGTGTGTGCGCCTCGGCAGCGTCTTACGGTGCGCACCGAGTGCTGCTCCAAATAAGGGGCAGGCGCTGTCGGTCACGCCAGGGGCGGGTGGGGTGTGCAGGCGAGGGTGCATGCATGCGTGTGTGCTGGTGTGCGTGGATGGGCGTGTGTTATGATGGGCAGCTGCGCATCAGCCCTTCACTGTCAGGATGGAGCCTGCTGCTGCAATGCACGGGGCACAAGTAAAGCGCTCCACTGGCCGTTTCACGGCGTCTCCGGCAGCGGCCGGGTCTCGTTGCCTGTTGGTGTTTGCGACCAGTAGGTTGCAGTGGCTGGACCGTGACAGACCGTACCCTCATGAGTACTTGCTTGCATGGCAGCGCCGTAAGGCTGCAAGCAGGCAAGAGGGCCTGTCAGATTGGGAGGAGCGGTCGTACCGTGCCGCTGAGTCTGCACTAGTGCGTCAGAATGGGTGGACGGATCGTGCGGCAGTGTTTTGTGACAGACAGGCCAGAGAGTGGGGTTGAGGCGGTTGGTAGCATGATAGGCGTTGCTCGGCGACTGGCGTCCTAGGAGACGGTTCAAGATGCGCCTATGATTGCCGTGCACGGAACAGCAACGCTCATGAAGGGCGAGGGTGACAGTCTTGCAGAGTCCTGCCACTGCCCGACGGTTTGCTCAGGCTTTGCCATGTGTTCCTGTGACGTACATTACGGCACTAAATGTAGTGGATCGTATCTGCGAGCTTGTGTGGTAACACGACAGTAAGGTCTATCAGTTACCAGCATCAAGAACTGTAGCAGTATGCTAGCAATGTCCCACAGGTCGGGAAATGTAGCATGGCTTGGCAGCAGCTCCGTCCCTGCTTGGCTGCCAGGTGCCAGCGACTGCCCCGTGCCTCGAACAAAGGGCGTTTGCCACATGGTCTGCCCCACGGGAGCTCCCCTGGTATGCCCCCGTCTGCTTTGTTTGTCACGGCAGGTGGAGAGCTTACAGTAGGGCGACACCGCCTCGTTGCTGCCACCGTCAACAGCATGTCCACACACGCAGCCGCGATGCTATGGTATGCACCACGACACCGTGTGGCCCCATGCATGCCCCATCACCCGCTATTCACCACGCATCTGCCCTGCCTCACAGGACTACCGCTTGCTGCCCTTCGGACCCGCCGCCCCCGCCTGCTGCTGCTTACGCGCCAAGTACCGAGCCTTGGCCGCACTGACTGCGCCTGCATCGTTCCGCCGGACGTCCGGCCCCGCAGCAGGCTTGCCGCCCCCCGCCCCTTCCCCCGCCCCTGGGCCATGCTCCCCATCCTGCCCCGCTGTGCCCGCACCCGCGCCCTGCTGCTGCTGCGCCCCTCGGCTGAGGCGCTTGACGTCCACGGACATGAGCTTGGGCAGCACGTCCGCAACCCACTCCGCACGGGTGGCGCACACCTGCGTGGACCAGCAGCGGCAACAGCGGTGGGGTTGTCAGCAAGGACAACCGCAAGCGCAACGCACCCCTAGTTTGGCCAGTCTTCGTGTCAACTGCAGCACCCATGCATCTTCCTGCCCCTGCATCAATGTGCATTGCCAGTTTGCAGGTGCCACGCCGAGCAAAATGACGTCATTAAGTTATGGGCTTGTGGCGCCTCGCTACCCCTGCCGCAAGTACGGCAGAACTGCACCAGCCGCAACCCCTGTAGCCCCTCTACCCACGCTGCAGGGAACGGCCTGCTGGCGGCCCCCAGCTCCGGTGGTTGCACACGGTCCCTACCGCACACCCACGCCCGACCCCTTAAACCGCACACATCCCTACCGTCATTGCCACCAGTCAAGTTGCGCAGGAACGGCGTGCTGGTGACCACGTGGTGCACCGTCACTGCAGCACACCTACACCCTTAATACACGCACGGTCCACACACCTCACGTTGCGTCACTGCGGCACCCCTACACCTTCAGCCTTAATACACACATACCGCACACGCCACACACCGCCGTACTCACGTTGCGCAGGAATGGCCTGCTGGTGGCCACCAGCTCGTGGTACACCACGAACTCGGGCAGCAGCCCGTCGGCGTCCTCCCGCAGCGGGCAGCACGACGGGTGCAGCTGCGCCAGCTGACCGCTGGCGGCGGCGCCGGCGGCCAGCGTCTTGTAGCCGTTGTGCCGCGGCAGCCGCCGGGCCAGCCTGCAGCACGGCGGGAGCGGGGAGCGGGTGACGGACGGGGGCGGGCTAATAAGCAGCGGACGCTGCGTCGTGCCGTACACGCAAATCCATACAGTACACGCAAAACCATACAATGCGTGCACCCAGTGCCTATTACCACAGCAGGCAAGGGTGCTCCGCGATGTCCACACGGGAGCCCTTCCACAAGCTGCGACGCGCCCTGCGCTTCCGTACGATGTCCTGCCACGTCCGAACGACGCCTTACGAGTTGCACGCCCAAGCCCAAGCCCAAGGCCCCCACCGCAGCACTCACTTGTTGGCGAAGCCCAGCGTCAGCGCATGGCGCAGCGCATCCACCTGGGCGGCAGTGGCCCGCTCGCCGCGCCCCTGCCCCCCGCCTTGGCCGCCTGAGCCCCGGGCCGCGTCGCCCGGTCCCGCCACCCCGCCTGCCCGCCCCGCCTTGGCCCGCCCCGCCGCCCCCTCCCCCCGCTCCCCCGCAGCCTCCTCCGCGTCAGCTTCCCGCAGCTCCCCCCGCCCGCGCTTGCGCCCCGCTCCGCCCTCAGCCTCGCCCCCCGAACCGCCGCCCAGCTTGTCCAGCCCGCTGCCGTCTGGGCCCACCACGCCTGCAACGCAAGAACGGAAAGGCGTAAAACAAGAGAGCCAGGGCATTGCAAAGTCTCTACCGGGTAACACTAGACATTTACCAGTAATGCATGTACTGCACGGCTACGAAGCAGAGGTCTGGTACCTCTGCACAGCGACCGCACTGCATTGCCAGGGCAGCGAGCCCACAACCCCCAAGCATTGGAGCACCCCGCTCTCGACTACAGCTCAACACGTATCCCATACATCCCCCATACGCACCCCTTCAGCATACAAACGCCGAAGCTCCCAAAGCCTAACCGGGCCTCCATCTTGCACCCTTACCCGTACACCGTACCAGCCCCTACCAGCCCTACCCGCGCTCCAGCCCCACCCACCCCTAGCCACCGGCTTCCGGTTCTGTTTCATTGCCGCTCGACGGTTACCCCACGACCCCGCTCCGCCACCCCCCCCCTGGTACCCACCCTCCAGCTGCCTGCGTATGTCCCTGGCGAAGTTCATGCCCCGCAGGTCCAGCCCGTGCTCCCGCGCCCAGTCCCTGCCGCAGCCCGCCGCCTCCCAGCCCTCCCACAGCCGCAGCAGCAGCACGTGGTCGCCCAGGCCCTCCGCCGCCAGGGCAGCCAGCCGCTCGCGGGAGGCGGAGCTGCCGCCAGACCTGGGTGAGGGAAGGGGACAAGGGCAGCGGGAATGTCACATTCCGAATGTGTGGACCTGCGGGGATGAGGGAAAGTGCCGTGTGGATCCGCCAGACCTGCCTGCAGCGAGCGGTGGTCAGCATGAGTACGACGTTTGGAGGCGTCAGCATTGGAGGCAAGGAAGGATGCGCAAGCGTGAGGGTCGTTTTAGTTGCAGCCCCCCGCCCCAAGGCCGGAGAGCGCAAGACGCGGAGCTGCCGCCAGACCTGGGGTACGAGTAAGGGAAAAGCTAAGGAAGCAGGCACTCGCACTCGCATTGGCGCTTAGCTGCAGCTACACGAAGCGCCGATGCCCACATGCGTGGTGGAACGGCCCTGCATGATAATTGATCGCATGGTACCAAGGATGGAGCATTGCCCACCAGCCCGCGCCCAGCCCACTCGCCTGTCCCTGCCCCTGCCCTCTCCCGCCTGCGGCCCCAGCGCGTCCCCCGGGCCCTGCCCCGCCGCGTACACGTGCTCCGAGGACAGCATGGCCGCCACGGACACCATCTGCCGCACGCAGCTGCGGAGGACAGGGGAGGGGAGGGGGGAAGGGAGGGTAAGGTGTTGCGTCATGGAAGGAGAATTCGGGGCACGGATGCAGGCGACGGCGCCCCCAATTCAGTCTGGCTGATAACAGGCGCACGCTTGGTTTCAAAGCCTGTGGCGAGTGTACGCAATGATCTGCGGTGACGCTGATACCGTCCAACGCAGGGGGCAGGAGCGAAGGTTTGAAAGCGGGAGCGACGGTTCAAGAAGCATCATATAACATTTCAGAGGCATCGTGGAGCCAAGTGGAAGCACGCAGATTGCTCTGGATGAGGGAATTGTACGGCACGCCAGGGGTATAAAAGGCCCAGCCGACCAGTTTCTTTGTAGTACCGACCGGGCCCTTTTATACCCCTGGCCTGCCGTACCATTCCCTCATCCAGAGCAATCTGCATGCTTCCACTTGGCTCTACGATGCCTCTGTTTGAAGACGCTCCTCGAATCTTCCCTCCCGCTCTCGAACATTCGCTCCTACCCCACGGTCCTTATCCCTGCAGGCCTACCTGAGCTCCTGTGCTCCTACCCCCTCCGTTCAACGGCCACCGCCAATACATCGACACCTTCAAACCACACCGGCGCACCCAGGACGTGGCAGTTATGCAGCTAAATTTGGTGCGGTCTGGTGCGGCACTCACCCCAGCTCCCTGGCTGCTATGAGCGCGCGGGCCAGCGCAGGGTCCAGCGGGAGGCCCGCCATGCGCAGCCCCATGGGGGTGACGGCGCCGTCGGCGTCAATGGCGTCCAGCACCAGCAGCTGCCGCAGCGCGTCCTGACATTTAGGGACACGGTACGGTGCCAAAAATTACGCAGACAATGTTTTACTTGTTACTCGATCAGAGGCACACATGCGCCGGAGCTTGAGCCCACCGCGCGGTCGGCCACGCTTACCCCCTCGAGCTCTCGCTGCCGAGGGCCACACCCTCAATCCCTTATACATTCCCCATGCCACAAGGATGTTCTCAACGCAAACGCATCCCCCGCAATCCCGACCCCGACACACCTCAAGCGCCTCCGGTGCCGGCGGGTCCAGGAAGTCGAAGGCCAGCACGTCAATGCCCAGCTGCAGGGACTTGAGGTACAGCACGGCGCCCACCAGGGAGGTACGCTGGATCTCTGGGGTACGGCATTGGTACGGCATGAGTACGGCAGGGGAGCACACGGGCGTGACAATCAGTAGGTTCCCGCAGGGCTGCGGCGGTGAGGAGGACCGACGGCAGGGCAACCCTGTTCATGTTGAAGGGTTGAACGAGTGCAGGGGTCTGCGGAGGAGGGCAGCTAAACGGGGTGTGCCGGCGCTGTGGGTGCAACAGGTGCAGCGCCTAGGAACACCTAGCCCCCAGCGCCAGACTTCTGTGCCCCAGCCGATCCCTGCGTCTGGGCCTTGCCCCCTCACCCGGCGGTGTCACGTTGGTCATCTTGTGGTCGTAGTAGGTGCGTGTGTACAGCCTGAAGCACTGCGGGCAAGGAGAGGGGAAGCAAGGAGCGTGCGGGGTGGTGGGTAAGGGGTCAAGGGCAACGTGCGGGCAAGGTGAGACGTGGTTAGGAGAGGGGTGATCCAGGCATGCCACATCGCAGCGCGACAGGGCACCGGCCCGACACAGTGCGCCACCACTGCACACTGGCACCAAAGTCCCCTGCCCAATGTCATCGCACGCCCTCCGCACGCCCTCCGCACGCCCTCCGCAAGGCCACGATTACCCCGTGCTGCCCGGTGCACCAATGAAAGGAGCTGGCAGCAGTGCAGATCGTCAGCGCACATAGCGTGCACCCCCATGCCGCCCAGCAGCAACCCACAACTGCCACCTGCCCGTCCCCGCCTGCCTCGCTTTGCCGCATTGACCCTGTCGTTCACAACAACTCATCCGTTGTGGCATTTTGCGCCTGCATTCTGCACCGTATATTCAACACGCTCCTGCTGCCCTGTCACCTTCCCCTGCTGCGTGTGTCCCGCCCTACCCCCACTCCTGCTGCCCCTTGCCACACATCCCACACATTCCAGCCTCACCTTCCCCGGGCGCGTGCGTCCCGCCCTGCCCGCCCGCTGCGTGGCCTGCACCCTGCTGATGGGCACCACGTCAAGGGAGTCCATGCCGGAGGAGGGCACGTAGCTCTTCTGCTTCACCAGGCCCGGGTCCACCACGTACACCACGCCCTCCACTGAAGGTGTGGGGAACGGGAGTGGGGAAACATAGCATATAGTAAGGATAGGTTTGGAGCAATGTAGGGACCAAGGGGGCAGGAGCGGACGGGTGTGCGGGGCAGGTGGTGGGGGACGCGAGGGGTACATGCTCGCCAGTTGTTGACACGACTGCGCACCAGTGCTGGGCTACGGCGGGCGCAGAGACCCCGAAAGAGGAACAGTCTGGCATTCCTTTAAGCCCGTAGCCCGGAGGCCGCAGCAGTGCGGCCGCACGTGATTGGCCTTTTTGCATGTGTATGCGTCGGCACAAGCGCATGCGCAAGTGGCGGAGTCCACGCACCTGTAATGGAGGTCTCCGCTACGTCTCCATACCCAGCCTCCCCCCCATCCGGCCCCCCCATCTCCTCCCCAGCTACCCACCTGTGATGGATGTCTCCGCTACGTTTGTGGCCACGATGCAGCGCCGCACGCCATCGGTGGCAGGGCGGAACACGCGGACCTGGGGGTAGGGAGGCGGAGGCAGGATGGTGTGCAGCAGGTGCGGCGTATAGCAATGTGGGGCCCGAAGGTGGTTGAACGGACCGCGACACTGCCCTTGTCCCAGCTCCAAAGCCAGAATACGGCGCACGCGACAGGATGCCCGTCGCATGAGGGGTGACGATGAGGCACGTTTCATCAAGGTTCCATTCCGCACAGCTCCCGGCCTCGTAAGCCCGCGTGCCGCTCCGCCGTGAAGTTGCGCCACCGTATGCACTATCCGCTGGCTGGTAAGCAGTCCCCGCCCCCAATCCACATTCCTCCACCTCCCTCTACCTGCGACACTACGTGTTGCCCCCTACCTGCATCTCCGGCGGCAGGCTGGCGTACAGCGGGAGCACCACCAGCGGGCCGCAGCTGCCGGCGGGCAGGGAGGCCACGCCCTCGTTCAGCCGAGCGATGGCCTTGTCGATCTCCGCCTGGCCTGGCGGGGGTGGGGCACCGTAGGTGGCGGTATGTGCAGCGACCGGCAGCAAGATGTATGGGTTGAAAGTGCGATTGGGGTGTACGGCTTCAGTAAAATTAGTATGGACCGAGGGAAATGGAGTACTGGATGGATTAAGGGCGCCCTTGGCGTCAGGGCAGGGCAGGCCACGGCATCAGGGGGTGCAGGGCGTGCTGGCCACAGCTGGTTGCGGCGTGCTGAGATAGCGGCGGGAGATAAGCAGCATGCCCGGCCCGTGGGCCCCCCCAACCCTGACCAAAAGTGTCTTTTCCCAGGGGCGCCTCGCTCTTCAGGAACGCTAATACAACGCCTCCGGCTGCGTTCTTTCCCCAGGGTCCCTTCGCCCTTTAAACACTCGTACATCGATCCCGCCCGAAGGTGTCTTTATTCCCCAGAGGCCCCTCCCCGCTCACCCGTCAGGAACACCAGTATGTCCCCCGGCGGCTGGCTGGTGTGCAGCTGCAGCACCGTGTCGATGGCTGCGGACACGTAGTCGGCCATGTGGTCCTCGCGGCTGTGCACAATGTCGACTGGGTAGCAGCGCCCGGGGACGTTGAAAACCTGCGGGGGAGGGGGAGCACGAGGGGCCATGACAGGGGCGTGGGGGGCAGGATAATGGGGCTACGGTATAAGCACAGATGCGAATGTCCGCTGGTACAGGGGTTTGAGCGGCGATGCGCCTCTCCAAAGCGCTGCATGAGAAGATCGGGGTGTCGCTCGCAGGGCTGGAGTAGTGAGCTTAACAGATAACGCAACAAGGGACGTGCGGCGCCGGTGTTGGGCTCTGTGCGCGAGGAGGTACTGTGAGGCCGCAACGCAACAGCGCGGCAGGGCTGTGTAGTCAGTCGGCAACAGCCACTGGCGTCGGGAAGGTCCCAGCCCCCAGCTGGTTCCAGGCCCCTAAGGCCACGCGCAAGCGGCAGCGCGTCTGGCGCCCTCGACACGTGTGAGCGCGGGCCAGAGCCCCAGCGCCAGCCCCAACACGCACAACCCACCGGGCAGTCCCCGAAGTAGGAGGAGAACTTCTCCCCGTCCAGCGTGGCAGATGTGACCACCAGCTTGAGCGGCCCGGGGCCCGCGCCCCGGCCCCGCTGCCCCTCCCCTTGCTCGCCCTGCTCCCCATGCTGCTCCCTGCGCGCCGCCGCCGCCCTGTCGGCCCGCTGCCGCACCAGGCGCTTGAGCAGGCCGAACAGGATATCGGTGTTGAGGGAGCGCTCGTGCGCCTCGTCCAGCACCAGCACCTGGGGTGTGGCACATGTGTGGTAAGGAAGGGCGTGGGTTAAGTAGTGTGGCCTCAACAGCTTGGGCGGGAGGGCAGGCAAGGCGCTTGCCTATCCCATCCGTGTTAGCAACCCGTGCCACTACTAGAGAAGCATGCGGTTCAGCGCCCGCTCTTGGAAGCCCCCAGACAGCTCCAGGCAGATAACAGCAAGTGCAGCGTCAACACACCGTGACGCCGCGCCGGGGGAGGGAGTGAGGGAGGGAGTGTGCTGAGCGGAGGGGTGCTGGAATGCGATGCGCACACCCAGTGCCATCCCCACCCCACCGAGTAGCGCTGCAGCAGCGGATCCTCCAGGCACTCCCGCAGCAGAGTCCCATCTGTTGCACGCGGGATAGCGGGTCGCCGGGGAAAAGCTCCATTGGTAGATTATGGAGAATGGGGCGGCATGAAAAAAACCGATCCACTCACTCGTAAGCGGCTACTTTGCTTCCAATGCCGCTCTGCGGGTTTCCCCTCACTCCCTGCCCCACCTGTGAGGTACTTGATGCGTGTGGCGGCGGAGGTGCAGTCCTCGAAGCGCACCGCGTAGCCCACCTCGCGGCCCAGCGTCACCTTGCGCTCCTCAGCCACGCGCTTAGCCACGCTGACAGCGCCCTGGGGCGGGCGGGTTAGGGAATCCGTTAACGCGAGGGAACCGCATGGGGGTGGCATATGGTGGAGGGGAACGGGGGAGAGGTGACCCGGGAGGGCTCCCCAAGGGTGCAGGTGAGGGGGCCCGTAAACTGGAGACAAGGGTCTGCACAGGTGTACCACAACAGCGTGGGGTCACGCCACTGGACAACAAGAGAAGAGATTATGCGTTGGGTTTCGGGGTTCGGGGTGGGTTAGTTGCTGGCAGGGCCGCCGCCGTACGGCACGAGTGGACAAGGGCACCACGGCAGGCACCCACCACTCGGCGAGGTTGCGTCACGCCGATGATGGCGCCATCCTTGGCGTACCCAGCCTCGTACAGAATCTATAGTGACAAGGTTGTGTGTCAGCTTCCTGAAGACCAGCCGTGCCTTGGGGAGGAGGGGCTTAGGGCCGACGGGCCCGGGCCCACCCTCCCCCTTCCTGCTCCGCCCCCGTTCTGGCCAACGGGAGGCAGGCTATGCACGGTAGATCGCCATAGCAGTCACCTGAGACAGCTGTGTTGTCTTGCCAGAGCCTGTCTCTCCAATAACGACGATGACGTCGTTGCCTTCGATGGCTGCGAGGATGTCCCGCGCGAACTGCCGAATCGGCAACGCGGCCGGGTCTGTCATATTTGCTCTCTATAATTAGTTTGTAATGAATCGCAGTTGTCTACTGTGCAGTATGGGGCAGGGGCTACTGCCTGCAGCGCTGAGCATTTGCAAGAAGACAAGGTATCGTTTGTCAAGCGATACCATTGCAAACGGTCCGCAGATTGATGCACTGCAGGCGCATAGTGCCAGAGCTTTTGACTAGCTGCTGTAGTCAACTGTTGACAACCAACCTAAGGCTGCGGCTTCGGGGCGCCTTGTGACCGGACACCCCTTGGCTTGGGAGGGCAGGCCTGGGCAGGCCCCTTGCGCCATGGCACGCTACCGGACCGGGAAAGTACTTCTTTGACAGTCAGGTGAAACACGACTGTGTATGCACACACCTGAGTACACCTGGGCTGGCAGGCAGGGGCACACGGCCCATACACCTGGCAGCGTAGACAACACTGAACATGCCCAGCAACCTTGCCTTCCGTCCCTCCGTCCACCCTTGGCTCTCCAGGCGTACTCTTCACAGGGTCTGTCACTGCATGTCACTGTACATGCATACCATGCACTGCTAGTATCGCCTCACAGTCCTCGGGTCCATGTCGCAAGACCCAGACCGGCCAGTGCTGACCACTGAGGTTACATAACAGTCACCTCAAGACTTCCCGCATCGCATCACCCAACACACCGATTACCAGTAAGCTCCTTTCCTTGCTTCATAGTATGCCGGCCGCACCAGCAGCAATCACTGTACCGTACGTCAACCAAGTCTCGCCCGAGCAGCCCTTGGCCAGCCCTAAGTCAAGTCCTACAGTAGCACACCCCCCTCATCTCCTAGCGGCCTGCCCAGCACCACGCGCCGGCCCGTTCGCCACTGGGGCAGCCACCGGCACGGGCACGGCCACGGCTGCCGCCTGCACCGCCGCCGCCTTGACGCTGGCCATCACCTCCTCCCGCTTGCTGCTCGCCTCCCGCTGCGCCTGCACCCGCGCCGCCCGCCACTCCGCAAACGTGCTCGCCTGCCTCGCCTTGAAGCCCGCCCGCTCCCCCTTGCTCGCCTCCAACGCCTTGGACACCCCTGCGATCCGCGCCGCGCCCTCCGCCGCCGCCGTGGCTGTAGCACTCGCCTGCCGCTCCTCCAGCTGCTGCTCCGTGACCCGCCCCCCAGGCTGCGCACACACCACCCGCACGTGCTCCTGCGGCTGCATGACCATGGTGCTCATGTCCTTGAGCACCCGCGACACGCTGTCAGGCCCAGGCTCTGCCCCCGTCCCACCCTCCGCCGCTGCAGCTGCCACTCCCGCCGCCGGCTGCTGTGTGCTAGCATACTTCTCCAGCAGCCCAGCCGCCACCACCGCGCGCCCCGTAGCTATCCCTTTGGTGCTGGCCTGCGCCTTCGCCGCCCCCCCTTTCCCAGTCGGCGGCTGCGGCGGCGCCATGAGCTGCACCGGCGCGGCGTTCCACTTGTCGTACACACCCTGCACGTACTTCTGCAGCGCGTTGTCCGCCACCACCGTGCACGACTTCTCGTCCGCGGAGGGGTGCACCGACAGCCGCACCGCCACCGGGGTCCCATGCGGCATTTCGCCTGTGACCGGGTCGGGCTGCAACCCCGCCGGACAGGCCGCCGCATCCAGGGTGCACGTCAGCAGGTACTTCCCCGCCTTGAGGCTGGTGTCCGCAATCAGCGCGTACCCCTCTGGTCCTAGCACCCCCGTGTCCGTGCTGGGACCAGCAGGCGGCGGCGCGGCGCGGTCTCCGCTGGTGGCCACGATGCCGCCCCCGCTGACGCTGCTGCTCGCCGCCATGCGGACCGGGTAGCTCCCGCTCCCCGCCCACGTGATCTCCTGCCCCGTCCCCGCCTCCTGCAGCGTTATGGTGAAGGGCAGCCGCGGCTCCGTGGCCGCCACGGCCGCCAGCTGGCACGCAGCGGTGGCGGTGATGACGTGGCGTGACAGCACGTGCCGGGCGTTGGGGCGGTACACCTCCCGGAACGCGTCGGCGCGGTGGCACGGCACCTCAACCACGTGTCCCGCCAGGCTGGACGTCGACGTGACGGTGAGACAGAAGGTGCCCTCCTCCGTCACCGCCCGCGAGGTGGCGTCCGCGAGCGCCACCAGGCAGTACCCCGAGCCATGCGCGTTGGGTGCTAGCTCCGTCGCGTGCAGGCGGTTGCTTGGGATAGCCCGCGCCATGCCAGTGGCCTTCTCCACCAGTAACAACCTCGTCACAGAGCGCATGTCCTCCCCGTTAATGGATAGGTACGCGGAGATGGTCGCGGGCTCCGGTACCGCCAGGTTGTACCGGAACATAAGCGCGGTGGCGCCCAGCGGTACGGGGTCGTACCGCCCCTCGTACGGCGACACGTGCAGCCCGCCGTCGCACATGGGCATGATCTGGCTGTACTCGCCCACCGTGCACGGCGTGGTGGACATGAAGGTCACGGCGTGCAGCAGCAGGCTGTCGCTGTTGATGCGCAGCACGTGCCGCCCGCGCGGCAGCTCCAGCAGCCCCGCGTTGGCCATGTGCGTGCGCAGCCGCTGCACCGTGGCGCCCGGCCGCGACGCACGCCAGTCAAACTCCTCCAGCACCAGCTGCCCCGCCACCTGCGCGCGCGGCCGCCGCCAGCTGTCCGCCGCCAGCTGCTTCACGCTGTGGAACGCCACCACTGCATCGTACGAAGCCGCCACCACATCCAGCACCGCCGGGTGCGGCAGCGGCGGCAGCTGCCCCTGCGGCAGCTCCTCCAGCTCCGCTGCAGGCTGCTGCTGCTGCTGCTGCTGCTGTGCGCGTGCCAGCACGTGCAGCGGGTCCAGGTGCGAGCCCGCCGGCGGGGGCGCGGGGCTGTCGAGCGCGAGCCGCTGCAGCGTGGCCGCCTCCACCTGCGCGGCCTGGAGGCACATCCCCATCTCCGCCTCCTCCCGCTGGTCCTGCTGCCTCAGCCGCACGTCCAGCTCCGCCAGGTCCACCGCCAGGTACGCCACACGCGCCACCAGCGCCGGCTCGTGTGCCTTGGCCCCTCCCGCCGCCGACGGCCCCGCTACGCTCATCCTGCTTGCCTCCGACTTCAGCGGTGCGCCGGTGCTCGTGCGGGAAGCGGACGCGGCCAGGGGAGGCGGCGCGGAGGCTGCTGCTGCTGCCGCCTCTTCCGCCGCCTGAGCGGACAGCTCCTTCAGTGCCAGCGCGAGCTCCAGGGGCCCCTCTATCACAGGCAGGCAGCCCTCGGCCCACACAGCCTCAAGGGCGGCCTTGGACACGCCGTACGTGTACCCATCCCACGACTGGCACACCGCCAGCAGCCGCCCTGCGTCCGCCGCCGCCTGCAGCGCAGCCGCGGAGACGCAGCACGCAGTAGCGATGGCGTCCCGGGCACATGGCCCGCGCCCCGGCTGCCCTTCCGCCACCTCCTTGCCCGTGCCGTCCGCTGACGGAGGCACCAGCAACACGCTAGAGCCCGGCTCCCGCCGCAGCGGTGGCCGGGAGGTGACCACCGGCACCAGGCGCAGCTGCGAGGCCTGCGCGGCCAGCAGCGCGCGGAGCACGGTGGTCTTGCCCACGCCGGCGGGGCCTGCCAGGACCAGCAGGCTGTGCGGCGTGGGCGGGTCCTCCAGCAGGGGGTACTGCGGGCCTGTGAACAGCGAGGCCAGCAGCTTGACGGGCTCCGGGCTGTCCACGTACAGCAGGGCGGTGCGGGACAGCTTGGAGGTGTCCACGCGGCGCAGCTGGTGCGAGGTGGGGAACATGGAGGGGTCCTGCGGCAGAGGCAGGGGTTAAGGAGCAACGGCGCCGGGCCAGGATTCAGGTGTGGACTGAGACCGAGGGTGGCATGGCATGGCCATGTCATGACTTGCCATTGCGCCTGACTTACACAGGGCCTTAGCAGCACCAAGCCTTGCCCCGTGGAACCCCCTAGCCCCTCGCCAGCCCTTATTTTTTTCTTATCTCCCACGCGCCCACCAGGCCCCTTGTGCCGCGCCGTGCCCACTCTGCATCCTGTACGGAGCCCCAGCCCCACCTGGCACAGCAGCGCACAGTGCGCGTTGGCGCCCATGACCTCCTGCGCGTCCACCCAGAAGGTGCGCCCGTCGTCCTGCGTGAGCAGCAGCAGCTGCCGCCGCCGGTACCGCAGCGTGGTGCTGACCAGGTACTGCAGCTCCTTGAGGCTGGTGGAGGGGACCACCTGGAGACGGGGGAGGGGCGGGGCACGGGTGGGTGACAGGATCATGGGCAGGGGTGCAGGGTATGAGACTTGCCCAAGCCGCAATGACGTGATGCTTTTCACCGCCTCATGGCAACACGAGGCCACCTCACCTGCAGCTCCTGCAGCCTGGCCTCCAGCGTGAGGTAGTCCAGCGCCTGCTGGAAGGTGGCCCGCGGGTCGGCGGCGGAGTCCAGGCGCAGGCTGATGGCGGCGTAGGCGTCCCGCAGCGCCGCCACGTGCACGTCCGCCAGGGACAGGCGGGACATCACGTTCTCGTCGCTGTCGTCGTGGCGGGGGGCCAGCCTGGAGGGAGTAGTGATTAGGTTAGGGGCGAGGACGGGTGCGGTGAGCGGGAGGAGTATAATGCAGGGGTGGAGGCCGGAGGTAGGGGCAACGGGCAAGACACATGCAGGCGCCTGGTCGAGGCTGGAGATGAAGCGGCGTCAGCTAGGGGCACCCTCCCGCGGAGGCCCCTCACCTTGCCACCACCTCCGTGTCTATGCTTCCGTCCGGCTTCTCGGGGCGTATGGCGGGGCTGAGCGCCTGCGCGCCCTCCTCCGGCATGTGGTACACGCGGCCGGTGGCGGGGTCGTAGCGGCGGTAGCGCGTGCGGTCCAGCAGCACGGCGTGCTCGCCCTCCAGCAGCAGCACCTGGGCGGAGGAGGGGCACACGGGGACGGGAGGGCCACACGGGGACGGGCGGGGCATGGGGCGGGGTGAGGAAGGTGTGGACAATGTGCCCCACCGGCATGTGAGGGGTTTGGCGATCTGCGCAGTTGCATGGGAGGGCTTGTTGTTCCTTGCCGCACGAGTATGGCGCAAGAAGGGTAGGCATCCGTGAGGTGTGTGCCCCAGGCTGCACTTTGCGCACCTTGTCCGGCACGATGCCCACGTCCTGCAGCTGCGTGCACTGCTCGGCCGTGTGCGGGAAGCCGTCCAGCAGCCAGCCGCGCGCCACGCAGTCGGGCTCGGCCAGGCGCTTCCGCAGCACCGCAAAGAAGAACCTGCACATTGCCACATAGCAGCACAGTGGCAGCAAGGTCACACAGCGTCGCGACAATGGCACAAACGGTGTAGCGGTTGTGAAGGAGGCAGCACGCCAGTGCGCTCGTCTACTGTCTCCACTGGACCTTACCAAGCCTTTAGATCATTCCATCGTACCGCCTAGCTGGGCCCTTCCCTCCATGCCGTACATACGCCTAGCCCTCCGCCACCCTGAGCCCCGCGCCCCACCCCACAGCCCCTCCCACCTGTCCGGCACCGTCTTGCTCGCGTCCATGTACTCCTTGGCCTCCAGCCCCAGCGCGCTCTTGGCCTTGACCTCCTCAAACATCAGGTCACCAACGTTGATGTGCGGCATGCCAAAGTGCTCCGACAGCAGCGCGCACTGCGTGCTCTTCCCGCTGGCAGCTGGGCCCAAAACCATGACGCGCAGCGGCCGCAGACCGTGCACCCGCACGGTCGGATCCCACAGCTGCCGCCCGTAGCCCCACACGAAGTGCCGCGTGACCACGTCGGGGTACTGCTCGTGCACCGCCTCTGCCAGGCGTATGAAGGAGGGGTCAGGGGCGTCGGGGGCGTGCAGCACCCAGCTGTCGAACAGCCCCGGCGCGCGGCTGGCCGCCATCTCGGCCTTTGCTGTGGCGAAGAACTGGTTGACGGCGTCCTGCAGCTCGTAGCCCAGCGGAGGGTTGGCGGACAGCTCCTGCGGGGACGAGGGATGAGGGTGTGGGGTTCGGGGTGTGGGGTGTGGGGTGTGGCCGTGGGTTACGGGGGGTCGGTGTGCGGGCACGGGGCGCATGTTTTCTTGCCGTGTCACGCAGTAAACCGCAGTGATGTGGGTAGCAGCACAGCCAATGGAGAGGGTGTAATGATAGGCTTGTGACAAGACAGGAAGGGCGCCATGACAAGAATCGACAGGGTACAGCCATGGTAGCTGCAACGGCTCCAGCCCTAATTTTACTTGATGTGACAACCTGAGTGACCCCGAGTGGCAAACCCCGCCCTAGCTCCGCCCCACCGGACTGGACGGGCCCCTCTTCCCCGCAGACCCCCTTGCGCCCTTCTACTCACCTCGTGTATGACGGTGAGCAGCTTGCCCATGTCCTCCATGCCGATGAACAGGTACGTGGCGTCGAAGCCACGTGCCCGCAGCGCCGACGCGTCCTCCACGTGGTCCACCTCAACCACCGGCACGCGCCCGCTGGCGCCCACCTTCTTGATCGCCGCCGTAGTGATGCCGTACACCTCCCCCAGCACTTCCCTGTACGTCGCAAAGCCGCCCGCCGCTTGTACCGCGTCCGCCTCCTCCCTTGGCACCACCACCATGCCTTCCCGTGAGCTGTCGGGGTCGTCAGGCCCGGGGACGCGGGTTGTAGTGATAACGGGCACGGCAAAGCGGCCTGGAAGGGCCTCAAACAGGCGGGCGAGCAGCTGCCGCTTGCCGGTACCGAAGGCGCCCGCCACCACCATGGGGCGGTACGGCGGGGGTACGACATGCGGCACGTGGGACGAGAGAGCCAGGCGTACGGAGCTGATGAGGTCCATCATGTCGTCCTCGCGGACAACGGCGTCGTACAGCTCGGATTGGGTGGAGGCAACCTGGGGCGGCGGGGCACGTGGCAGAGGCAGGGCGGCAGGGCGGCAGGGCAGTCAGCTTGAACCTGTGTGGTTTCATTGCACGGTGACCGTGTAGCCTCACAGATGTCGTGGTTGTACTCTCTGTGCCCAATGACTCGTAGGCACATGCTTTTCCCCTCTGCACTACCTGTGACAGTAGGAGCTTGGTCAATGCCTGGCAGTGCAGTACACGCCCTTGACTCTGCGCGCCCCACACCCCACCTGCGCCTGCTGCTCCAGGTCCGCCACCGCGCCATCCACATCCACCGTCGCCGGCGCCCCCTTGGCCTTGGCGCCCTTCGCCGTCGCCGCCGCCGCCTCTGCTGCCGCCACCTGCTCCGCCAGCGCCGTCCGCAGCATCCCTGAGCTCGCCACGAACACGTATAGCGCGTCCTTGAGCACGTGGCCGTGCCTCAGCCCGGGCAGTGCCGTCGCATAGTCGGGCAGCTCGAGCACCGCCACCTTGTTCTCCGACGCAACACGCAGCAAGGCGGCGTTGGTCACGGCCTGGTTGCCCGCGGCCTTGTCCTCCCCTGGCCGCTGGTAAGCCACCAGCCCGTCCGCCGCCATCTTGACCAGCTCCTTCGCGTTGACGAAGGTCAACGCAGGGGAGGACACCTCCCCCTTGGCTGGCTTGCGGTCGGTGGTGATCCCCGGGGCTGAAAACTTGTCCGGGAAGGTGGTGAGAAGCTGCTTGACAAGCGCGGACCTGCCCCCCGCGGCGGGGCCGCACAGCACCAGCACCGGCTGCTTGGGCGGCGGGGGCGGGTCGGCCAGCTTGTCCTCCTCGGGCACGATGATGTCTGGGCGGCAGCGGGATATGAGGCGCTTGAGCTCCTCGTACGCTGCGTCGGGGTCGTCGTTGTCCAGCACGGCGTCGAAGGGGTTGCCGTGGGCGGCGGCGGCCTCCATCTCGCGGCGGGCCATCTCCTGCCGCGCCGCGATCTCCTCGTCCGTCTCCGTCAGGAAGTCGCGCAGGCGTTGCTGTGGAGGTGGCAATAGAGTGCGTGGGGGGAGGAGTTCAACTATGACAACGCACACAATGCGGCTGTACCAACAAGCTCAAGTACCGTTGGTGTCTGCTGTCCCACAAAGACACTTGTCCGAGGCACGGCAGCGCCAACAGGCCTTGTCTGTGGCGCCTACCTCAAAGACGTCCACGCTGGGCGGCTTGAGGAAGATGGTGAGGCAGTCGATGCCGCGCTTCTTGAGCATCTCGGCGCCCTCCGTCTCGCACTCGATGAGCGGCAGGCGGCCAGCGCGGATGACCTCCTTGATGGCGTCCGGCGTCACACCCCACAGGCGGGACACCTGCGGGTGCTTGAACAGCTCCCGGTGCCACTCCAGGAAGGTGCCGGACTTGGCCGAGCTCTCGAACTCTGTATTGGCGTGTCACAGCAAACGCGTGGTGAGTGTTCATGCGAGCATGTGCCGAGACAACTTGTGTGGCGCCTGTCACACAACACAACCTAAGTACCTCAGCGTATCAGCAGCAGCGATCGCGACCATCGCCACCGACATGCCGCTTCCCTGCCTTGCCTCGCTTCACCCTGTCTGCTATTCCAATATGCCTGCTACTGTATCTGGCTTTTCTGGCCTACACCCTGCACCGCACCCGCTACACAACACAACCTAATGCGACAGAGATTGCGTTGAAGGGCTGGGTGGCGGCAGACCACCACCAGCGGCCAAGCGTGTACTCCTGTTGGCCAATGAAGTATGCTGTGGGGCTGGTGAATGGGAAGGTGACGCGTTGTCAAGCGGGTCTCAGTCGAGTTGCTGTCCCGCCAGCTCCAGCAAAGGGGCAAGCAACAAGTTTGTGTACCTGCTGGGGGAAAGGCGCTGTCATTGCTGCCGCACCTGGCACGGACACGGACGAGTAGGTTGGCCGCGACACGTGCACCTCCTCCCCGTCCTTGGTCTTGATCACCTCGAACGGCGGCTGCTCGGGGGCGCTGTCGGCGGCGTCCACTCTGTGCAGTGCGTCCTCGTGGTAGGGCTTGGTGGTGGTGCTGTGCGGGTAGGCGAACACATCGGGGAACTCGTGCACCAGCTGCTCCATCAGCGCCCGCCGCTCGCCTGCAAGGACGTGGAAAGGAAGGGTGGTTGTGGAACAAGCGCCGGGTCAAAGGCCGCTTGGCAGGGGCGTAGGAGGCTGACGATGATGTGCATGGAGGCGAAAACCAGTCAGCTTGCTGCAGTCGCCAATAGCTTCCCACAAGCCGCATTGTTTAGGTGGACAGCTGCATGGGTGGCATGGCCCGGCCCTCACCCGTGCTGGGCCCTGAGATGACCACGGGCTTGAGGAAGGGCTTCTCCACCAGGTTGGGCGCGATGAGGTCCGCGTAGTCCAGCACGTAGGCCGGCAGGCCGTACAGCCGGTTGCGGATGATGGGCGACAGCGTGCTGATCGCCTCCTTCACGCCATGGTACACGGCGTCCTTGTCCTCCCCGTTGTCCACTACGTGATCGATTACACCGGGCAGCCCCGTCGCGCGCTGCACCTCGGCCGACGCCCACTCCAGCCGCTTCCGGATGGTGCTCTCCGCCTCCTTGAGCCGCCCCCGCTGCCGCGCCTCCAGCTCGTCCAAACTCGGCGGCCGTACAAACACGTAAAGCCCGTCAATGCGCTTGTTTGACCGCAGGGACCGCACCCCCTGGACGTCCAGCCCCATGAGGCACAGCTTCCCCGTGGCCGCCACCTCCCGTACAGTCGCGTACGACGTGCCGTACAGGTGCGTGCCGCGGATGGACGGCGCAGGCGCAGTCTCCAGCAGCTTCCCGCTGGCGGCCTCCTCCCGGAAGCCCCCGACCTCGAAGAAGTAGTAGTCCCCGCCGTGCACCTCGTGCTCCAGGGGAGGCCGCGTGGTGTGCGACACGGTCATGCCGAACTTGTCGGGGAACTCCGCCACCAGGCGGCGCAGCAGCGGCCCTCGGCCCACGGCTGAGGGGCCCACCAGCACCAGCAGCCGCGGCGGGGGGCGCTCCGGCAGCGCGCGCTTCACAATGGTCACAGCTGCTACCGCGTGGCGCTCCGCCCTCTCGTCGTTGCCCCGCACCGCGTCCTCCAGCCGGTCAAACAGGCGGCCGCCCGACAGGCGTGTGCCCGACAGGGGGTCCAGCAGGTCCTCCTGCGGCCAGCCGGTGAGCAGCTGGAAGGCGGCGGCCTGGTTGGGCAGCGCGGCGTGCAGGATGCGGTTGGCGGCCATGACCTTGAGCACCGCCTTGGACAGCAGCAGCGGCCACAGCTGGATGGGCCGCGCGTTGACCAGCAGCGGCCGGCCGAACAGGTCCACCGGAATGCGGTCGTCCACCACCACCGTGCGCCACGTGTCCTGGGAGGGTGTGAGGAAGGGGTGAGGCTTGAGGGAGCGGGCATGGGCGACATGGGCGTGCTGCGGTCGTGAGGTGGGGTGAGGTGCAAGGGTAGGCTGTGCGCTGAACGGGTGTGAGCGGGGTTCATGTGTTCGCTGAGCGGCGGATACTGGCTGTTCGTTGAAAGGCCGGATTCGTGGCAAAAGCGCGTGCTAGCCCGCACCGGGGCCCCCTCAAGGTTCCATCACGCACCATGATGAAGAGCTTGACCTTGTACTTGCCGCTGGGGGAGCGGCACGCCTGGCCCTGGGCGTCCTTTGGGTAGATGAGCTCCCAAAGGTACTCCCCTTGCTTGATGGCTTTCTGGGGAGCGCACAGCAGCAGCCAGCCGCGGGTGAAGGCAACCGGGGATGACCGCTGTGTCTCACTACATGCAGCCAGCCAAGCCGTGTGCAAAGGACAATGTACGCGGCATGTAGGCCAGTCCGCAGTCGTCGCTCCACTGGTTTGCCGCTCCTGCTGTCCGGCGAAATGCCCATGGACTTAAAAATGCAGCTATGCTCACCCTGCAACGATTTCCCGCACACATGGCAACGCCATACTTGCTGCTTGACAGACACCGTATGGCCGCATCTCCCGGCTCGGGCAATCCCACGTAGCCTGCCTCACTGCCAGTCTGCCTCCTGCTGCCAACGCCCTAGCGGACCCCGAGAGCCGCGCCCGCAGCCGGAGCCACACACCCCATGCGCTCCACCCCCACCCCACCACCGCACGGCACACCACTCCCCCTCCACCCCCACCTGCGCCGAGATGACCATGACAAACACGGCCTGCAACCACTCGAAGGTGCGGTGCCCCGCCGACAGCGTGCCCTCCAGCTCCCGGCTCAGCACCAGCGGCGCGTCCTTGGCCTTAGCCACCTTAGCCCCCTTGCCGCCCTCCCCTGCTGCTGCCTCCGGGGGCGGCTCCTGCTGCACCGTCAGCACCATGGGCACGTCCGGTGCGTTGAGCACCAGCTCCTCCGGCCGCTTCCAAGTGTCCAGGAACACGGACGTCTCGGGCGGGAGCACCAGGCCCGCCACGTCCTCGTACTTTTCATTGACTGGATACCGGTGACCGGAGTTCAGAGGGGGTGCGCTGGGGTAAGTACGTGGTGGCGTATGTGATACGGTTAATCTACAGGGAGCCGTGCAGGCATGCACCACGAGGGGTACAAAAAGGCGCCTTGCATTGCTTGTGCTTGGGTGCACTGCACCACACCCCTCCCCAGACGTTCACTATGTGCTTGCTGTGGGTGTGTGCACCGGCATAGTACTTTGCTTTGAGTATGATATTACATCACAGTACAGCACGGTGCGTCTATGTCCGTGCTGTACTTCTTGAGCGAAACGCGCATGCGCGGCATGGGAGGCCCACATCCAGGAGTGAGACTACATGCGCATGTGAAGCCATACATACCTGGAAGATCTTTTCCTGTATCCTTTGTGGGTGGTTCATCTTGCCATAGCGGAAAGGCGCGGTCCAAGACGCTGGGCGGGGCTACCGGAGGTGGCTGTCCTTTTGCCTTGGGGTCCGGCCCCTTAGCAGGCTGGACTGGTTTGGGAGCCATCTTTGTAATTTATTAGTTCACAGTTTGTTGCTCCATTCGTCCAGCTGATGGTGATGTATGAGCCCGAACATGCTAGAAACCCAAAGGACATGCGCATATCATCCCTACAATCAAAGCATTTACGCAAGGCTAGCCATCGGTCTAGTCTCTGTGCGTTCGAAGTTTCGCTGTTCGTTTCTCTGACAGTTACAGTTGAAGCCAACGGTCATAGTCACATAGGCGACTTGACAGCCCTAGAGCGACTGAAGGCTTAGCAGGAGCGTGAGTAGGCCACATGGGACTGGACTGAAAGCCATGTTGCGACAACTGCGCCTCTGCTCGCACGGTAGACCAACCCCGCCTCCAGTCCAGCAAGTCTCCCCTGCTTGCGCTGCCGCTTCATGCCGGCCACAACTAGCCGATAGAATATTTAAGGGAACACAATGCACTACGCCAATTTCGCTCGGCCGGCAAGGCCGGGCCGCTAGCACTGTCGTCTGCGCCAAGCGGGGTCGAGCAGAGCCGGAGCCGGAGCCGGAACCAGAACTGTTTGAAGAAGATCAATTCGATGATTATGAGGAGGGGGAGGCGGGAGAGTTTGAGGAAGTGCTCCGGGCGGACCCCATGACCGGAAGGTTAATGGGGTTAGACCCTGGCGACGAAGCGGAGGAGTACGAAGAGTATGAGGAGGCTGAGGACGAAGGAGCATTAGATGAAGCTGCTGAAGCAGGTTTGTGCCGGCAAACAACCGCCGCCGCCCTGCTTATGGTTCTGACGGGTCGTCAAACCGACAAGTGCACCACGCTTTGCCCGCTGGGCTCGATTATGCCCTGCATGTGCAGATCGTGATGGAGCCGCAGCAGACGACGTCGGGGAGCCTTCCACCTCTTACCCGGACCCTCCCGACCGCGTGTATCCCGCCGCGGACATCTTCGGCGAGGCTGCGTTCTTCGACAGCGCGCTATGGCTTGCAGCAAGTGAGACGACCATGATTGGGGTGACGCGTGTCGCATGGCATCGCAGCATGCGTGCGGTTCGTTCGCTGCCACCGCGGCGTTGACACGCACACGGCACGCCTGGACGTGCCCGCGCGGCAACCAACTCGCTTTGCTCGCACTGGCACCGCGCCTAGGCTGCCAGCAAGGGCGATGTCGCCATCGGCGCCTCCTGTGTCTCACATGCAACCACTGTCCCCTTTCCTCCTTTCACATCAGATTACCCCAGCACCCTCGTGGCGGGAGTGCAGAGCAACCCACACCTGGTAAGCAGCCACCAGGCGGCAGCAGCAGCCGCCAGCCGCCCTGTCCCCATGCCTCTCGATTCTTCACGCACGTCCAACCACATGCCAGCCGTCGCCCCCTGCCAGCACACCCTTGCACACCGCCTCCCCCACTTCCCTTGCCCCCACCCTTACCCCACACCCGCCAGAAATCGCATCCAGCACCCCGCACCCATACATGCGGCTCCGCCCCACACAACCCACATCCACCCTGGCACCATTCACCCGCCCACCCGCCCTCCCACCGATCCTCTCCCAGGTGGTCCCCGGCGACATCTTCGTGCAGCACCCGTGGCTGCTGGGGGAGGACGACACGGCGGCCATCATGGTGGCTGTGGAGAAGGGCGCCGCGGTGGTGGTGGCCCCGCAGCTGCCTACGGACGAGGAGGGCAACACGCCGCTGGACCCGCTGGAGGACCTGCTGCCGGACGGCGTGCCGCTGGTGCGCATGGAGGACACCATGGAAGCGGGGTCGCGACTGGGGGCGGCCTTCTACGGTGAGGATGCAGGGTGCAAAGAGGGCGAGGGTGTCGTGCGGTCTGTACAGGGGGGCGTGTGGGAAAGGGTGTGGAAGGCGGGGCGTCGGGGCACTGGGAGGGTTTTCACTGTGGGAATGGCAGGTCGCTTGAGTGGATTGGGAAACCTGGCAGTCCTTGTGTACTTGTGGGGCTGGCGGTGGCCGCACGGTCGGCGGCAGGAGGCGTGCTGCGGCTGCGGCAACGGCGGCGGTCGCTGCAGTGGCGGTCGCTGCTGCCGGTTTTGCAGCAGCGATGGCAGCAGCTGCACTGACGGCGGAGGCACCCAGCTATGGGAGGCAGCAACGTGGCGGCGGGGAAACAAAGGGCACTAGGTGCAGCAGCAGCAGCAGGCCATGGTACCGGGGCGGTGGCAGCGGGGGGGGGGGGTGCGCAGGGTTCCACGGGTTGGAGCAGCGTTGGTGGCGCGGCGGCGGCGCTGGGACACCGGCGCAGGCCGTCGGCGCGGGCACGAACGCAGCAGCGATGGCAGGACAGTGGGAGGAGTGACAACTCAGCGGCTTGGGGTGTGGGCCGTCGGCGCAGGTGGCCTGGGTGCCAGAAGCTGCGCCCTATGGGGCTAGCTGGACCAGTATGCGTAGCTGGAAGGGGCTGTCATGTGAGCTTCTGCTCGGCTGCGGCCTCAGCCTGGTGGCATGAAGGCAGGAACACGTGGCCTGGAGCCCTTCTGGCGCCTTGTGCAGCAGCAGCCCATCGTTTGCCGCCGTATTGCTCGCCAAGCAGCGGGTTGGGGTCGGCGGGGCTGCCGGGCGGCTGCTGAGCCACGTGGCTGTTGGAAGGCCGCTGCCGTACCCATTGCGACCGAAGGGCTCTTGGTTCCGGACACCTGACGAACGCCACGTGCCTCGCCCCACGCTGGCTCAGCGATGGTACACGGCGGCAGGGATACCACGGGCATCGGCATGGGCATGCACAGGGGCCAGCCCCTGGGCCGTGCGTTGGAGCGGTCCATGGGGTTGGCCACCAGCCGCCTACCCAGTGGCAGATCGCACCTGTAGCCCGCACCGCTTCCTGGGCCCTGCGTGCACCCGGTGCACAGTCGCGGCTGGGCACACCGTTCTGGCTGAGCCATGGTGCACCACGCGTTGCCCTCCACTGCCCTGCCCTGCTACAGACACACCTTCTCGGGAGATGGTCATGGTTGGCGTGCTGGGGTGCGCGGGCAAGACCACCACGGCGTGGCTCATCCGCGGCATCCTGGAGGAACTGGGCCAGACCGTGGGCCTCATGAGCAACATCGAGCACGCGATTGCGGAGGACAGGTGGGGGCCGCCAGCAGGCAGGGATGTGGGATGGGGCCTTACCTTGCAGGCGCGCGATGAATTGGTAAGGATATGACGCCGGGCGAGGTTGCGGACACGGGCAACCCCAGGACGGCGTCCGATGTGTGGTGTGCGGGTTCTGCGCCAAGGTGCACGTGTCTTCCTATATGTGAGGTGCCGCACTGCACTGTGTGTAAGCTTGCGCCATGCATGTGTTTCCCTGTGTGCCTGCTGTCAGGCTCGACGAGGACGGCTACCTGTGGGAGGCGCTGGAGGAGGACCCCTCGGCCGAACGCGAGTCCTCCGTGCCCTTCAAGCTCATACCCTACGCCGGTGGGTGCACGCACGGCAGGTGCACCTGGTGCATCGGGGGGCAGCGGGGTATGTTTGGCATGTTACCTCGGCCGTGCAGGGGCATGTTGAAGGGGTCGTCCTGGCTTAACGTCGGAAAGGCGATCAGTGGCAGTCGCGCAGGCACAAGAATGGGGCAGGCGTGAGGCCCACAACATGGAGGGTACAGCTGCGTGAGCATAGTATGCGCGAGTGGGTAAGGTAACACCTTGATGGGCCCCTTGCGAACTGCTTGCCTGCCTGCAGGGAAATACCAACAGGACTACGGCGACCGGTTGCCTGGGGTCAACGCGCAGCGCATCCTGGCGGGCATGCGGGACCGGGGGGCGGGCGTGGCGGTGACGGAGATTGGGGCGCAGGTGGGGTTGGGAGGGGGCAAGCAAGGGTGCGGGTGGGGGGTTGGGGAGGTGCCAGGCAAGGGTGCAGGTGGGGGGTTGGGGAGGTGCCAGGCAAGGGTGC
>VFQN01000972.1_pt1 | contig 50499 bp, 79 predicted proteins | sample 3512371 | NCBI WGS metagenome assembly VFQN01 (sample SAMN10412370, study PRJNA504923) | tailings metagenome | isolation source: Replicate 2 from Balatoc abandoned mine | place: Philippines: Itogon, Benguet | collected 2017-08-28
TACCCCCCCCCCTACGGAGGTCGCCGCCATGCCATCCCGCCCCTCCGCCCCCGCCCCCCCCCCCCCCTGTGCGCACTCAGGTAGCTCCGCGCAGCGAACCCCCCCCCCCCCCCCCCCGCACTTTGCGGCTTTGCCGCTTACCCCTCCCCGCCGCCCCCCGCACCTTCCCGTCCGCCCGCATGGCCAGCGCGTTGATCTTGTTGCCCTCCTCCCGCGCCGTGTGCACCACGCGGTGGGAGCCCGTGTGCAGGTGCACGATGGCGTCGCCCTGCGGGGCGTTGCGGTCCGCAAAGGGTTCAGCAGGTGTGCACGCTGTTGAACACCGCCAAATGCGGAACAATGTGAAGTCTCTGCAGGCAGGTACCGCGTACCGGTACCACTTGACACCCAAGCGGTGGACTCGGCGTGCTAGGCGAGCCGGTAGTGCACGTGTTCGTTGTGCAGCAGGGGGGGTCGAGTTATCTGGTAGCACCCACCTGCGCTGCCAGCAGCAGGTTCTGCATCCTGGACGCCGCTGTGTCGGGCCTGAAGCACAGCGCCGTCACCACGCCGTCGGCCGAGGAGCCCAGTGCGCCGCCGCTGCGGGGCCCGCGGGCGGCCGGCTGCGGCCCGCCAGCACTGCTGTTACTGCCCCTGAGGTGGCAGCATAACGGCGGAAGTTATGCTTTCACATGGGGAATACGACGTATGACACGTCGTGCAGTGGTTAGTGGCAGGGGTACTGCATACTGGGGATGTTTCTGTTCCCTTCGCACGCCCTACGCGTGCAAATGTGTGCGGAGGCGGGTATGTGTTAGGAGATGGTGAGGTTCATAGCATGCTAGTTGCCCTTGGGCGCATGTAGCTCGGGGTAGCTTACTTGGAGCTGCTGGTAGGGGCGCCGCTGGAAGCTGCCAGCTCAGCTATGCGGATGGTGTCGACAACCTCGAGGGTGTGTGGGTTGAGCAGCTGGGGAAAGAAGGGAGGGCAGCAAAGGGAAGAAAGCCACGGTTGTCGTGTGAAGCCTCACAACGGAGCAGGCTGGCCGCAGTAGTCCGAATCTAGTAAGTCGGCGTGGCTAGCACAGCACAGCCTCGACACCTGAGCCCTATAGCACCCACCTGCACAGTGCCGTGCCGGCCGCCCACGGCCAACACATTGCCGGTGCTCGAGGCCGCTATGCATAGGGCCTCAGAGTCGGCCCCAAGGCTCTGGCTCTTCAGCAGTTGCTGGATGTCCCCGTAGGTGGCATTCTGGTGTATGGGGCACACGGACACAGGGGCCAGCGGGTCGGATGGGTCGCTGTGTCGCCAAGGCCGCAGAGGCAAAAGCAGTATGAAGGTGAGCATGACGTGCTAGCCATACATACCCGCTGTTTTGTTGGAAGCGGGTAGAGCTCCGACTCCTCCTCGTCTCTGTTCGGACGCTTAAAACTCTCCAAGGCAGCTGCTTCGGCAGCTGAAAGAACACTTCTGTATGTGAAGGTCTTGCCGATATCCTCGGCAGCTCTGCATACGTCAAACTTAGCGGCATGCTGACCCGGCTGTCACATGGACCGGTACTAAGAATCAAGTGCGCAGCGACAACCATGGCTTGCCTTCCACCATCATCTTCATAGTCATCGTCGTCATCGTCGTCTTTCGGTTTTGGAGGAGATGAGACCGACGGGGCCGGGGGCCTGTGTCGGGGTAGAGCGCTAACCCCGGACTTGCTCATGCTTGTGGTACCAGCACTACAAGGTAAGCATGTGTTACGCAGAAGTTCACAACATTATACGCTATGCTTACTGGTAGCCTGTGTTTTGTCCCAGAAATGGGTCTGAGCCAGCTGCCTTGTCCCACTGTACGGAAAGACCCGAACACAACGTAGTTGGCAAGTGGCACGGTACACAAATGTTGCAAGCTCAGGATGGGCTCTTCTATGGGTGGCAGGGAAAGGAAGGGGTGGGGAATCCCAGGGAGTCCACGTGCTGAGAGACGGGCAGGGCTGGGCAGGGGACAGGTGCTGCTGGGTGCTGCAACCGCCACTGTGGGAGTAGCGGTGGGCTCTCTGATTGCCTGGATCAGGTGCCGATTTACCGAACGTACATCGGCATATACTATAAGATCATCTCATCTCATCTCTCACGCCACGACACGCCTGTCAAGAGGCCATTAGTTCTTGGTGTTTACCCCTGGTGTTTACAACAACGATGTCCAACCGCTTGGTGTTCACAGCAACAGCGTCCAACCGCTCCCCATGGCCGCCGACTGCACCACGCGCCACATTCATAAGTGGCACGCAGGACAGTGCCCCAAGCGCCCAACTGCACGCGCTGCGCATACGCTGCAGTACATCATCACCTGGGCTGAGGGTAACACAATAGTGTCCGGGCCATCAAGGGGAGCCGCAAACCGCCGAGCAGCGGAGGCATACACGGTTAGCAAAACGCTGTATACACGGAAAGGTTGACTGCTGCGACGAAACCCGTTGGGGACGGAGCGTTGAACATCGTCTTCGCTTCCCACCAGCCCGGATCCATGCACCGTACAACGGGTAACAGCAAACCGACAGAGCCTACGTTTGTCAGCAGGTCACCAGTTCGCTGCGGTGCCGTGACACGTGCATGTGCAAAAACGCCCTGTCCCAACGAGTGTTCAACACGCCAGGGTTCAACCCAGGACAACTGGCGTCCCAGAACAGATGAGTCTTACCAGCCACAACGTAATTTGCACCCTCAGCCCTGTTCGCTAACCCTTCATCACTATTGGCAACTGCCCGCAATGTCGCCCGATCCATGTCTTGATACGATACATGCCCTGTTATCCACGCCTGTTATCCCTGCACCGCATGCTACTACACAAGGGTTGATACTTAAAGAGCTCTAAACGAGGCCACCTCAGCGACGGAGCATGTCACACGTCAATTGATAAAGTGAAAGACCAAGTGCTGTAGTATCGCAGTTCGTATTATACCACCTGCGATACACGACCTGCCACCTGTTGTACAGGCATACGCTAATGCAAAACACTCGCCAATGCCTCCGTCAAGCCATCACACCTTCAACACCCCCCCGGATCGATGGCCCAGTGAGCGCGCTGTTGCCCTCACCTGTGCCTTTCCGTCAACGCCCAAGCTTCTTCCGCTGCTCTGCCTTTGATCTGCTTCCAAACCGCCTTTCCCTGACTGATCCACTCCTTGGCTTGGGATTCCCAAGCACCGCTCCCCAGCGGAGCCCTCCCGGCCACACACGTCTCCACAAGCATCCATGCCACCGCCTGGCCCTTACCCGTCAGCCGCCCCTCCTCTGCCCTCCTCGTCCGCCTCCCCTTCTCCTGCCCCCTCCTCCCCTCCCCCCTCCCCTTCCTCCCCTTCTCCAGCCCGCTCCTCCCCTTCCCCCGCCTCCCCCTCCTCCGGGTCCACCAGCACCGTGCACCGCACTGCCTCCGACAGGATCTCCACCAGCTCAGCCTGGCTCTCGCAGGTGGTGACGGTGGAGGCAAGCGCGACGTTCAGGCTGCTGTTGCGGCTCAGCAGCCGCTGCAGCTCGCCCGCCAGCATGCCCTGCTGCTCCGTCAGGTGCTGCACCTGGCTGGCCAGCTTCCTCACCTGGGGTCCTTAGGGCGCAGGCGCGGGAAGGCAGGGGGCAAGGGGTGGGGCGGGCGATTGGTTGTTGTGGAATGGTACGGGATGGATGTGCAGTGCAAGAGTTGGATGCAGGCCGCAGAGTGTGTTGCAAACATGGCGGCCAGCCGTGGGTCCTGAAGTGAAGGTTGGCGTGCTGCAGGCCTTGCAAACTCTGAGTGGCTCGCGTCGCCCAAGCACGTGCCTTGACGGTGCGTCGTCAAACCCATTAGCCTAATTTTGAGCCCCCGCCTCCGCCCACCTGCACCGACAGCACCTCCTTGTCCGCCATGAGCTTGGATTTGTCCACCAGCAGCTCGTCCACGATGCTGCTGCTGCTGGCCCTGCCCGCATCCACGCTGCCACCGCCCGCAGCGTCGCCCAACGCCCCCGCTGCAGGCCCCGACGCAGGCGCAGCAGCAGCAGCGACAGGGGAGCCGCGGCCCTGCCCCGCAAGCCGCTGCCCAGCGGCTCTACCCGGTGCGCTGCTGCGTCCGGGGGTACCCTCAAGACGCCTGGAAGGGCCTGCTTTGCTGCTGTCCTGGGACGTGCTGCTGGGGGGTGGCGCTGGTCTGGAGGCGGCAAGCGTGGCCATGCGCAAGCTGGCTGCCGCTGCTGCAGCAGCAGCGGCCTGGGCCGCTGCCGCCAATGCGTCTGGGTTTTGTGATAGGTTGGAGGCTGATGCTGCTGCAGACGCTTTGGCGCGGCTGGGCACTGTGGCTGAGCTGGGGTTGGCGGAGGTGCGAGGGGAGCCGGTCAGGGCTGCGGCTGCGGCAGCGGCGGCACTGTCCTTGGCGACAGAAAAGGTGGCGTCACTCGCGGCAACCGTGCCGGAACTCCCATTCCGCAGCTTGTCTACAGGGTTGTTCCGAGGCGCCGCCGGTTTTGTTGAACGAAGCGGTGCGGTTTTCCGCACCCGGGATGCAGGTTGGTCGGGTGTCGAAGCCGGTGCTGCGGGGGAAACCTTGACGGGCCTCGAAGCTATATCTGCAACGGCCTTTGCGGCGACATCCGCAGCGCCTGTCGCGAAGTCCACGTCTGCTTGCGACGTTTGCCCGTTCGGCTCTGAGCTGGCCGAGTCCTGTAATTCAGGCTTCAAGCGCCTGCCAGCACGCTCACGTTGCGGGAGGCTCTCAGGAGCTGCAAGGGAGGGCTCGCCAGAAGCCTGGGCTTCAGCGTTGCCCACACTGGAATCCATTAATGTGTTCCGCTAACGTCGAACCCCTTGTACTTTGGGACCTGAGTGACGGAGTCTGTGATGAAACCTACAGCTTGTGTGCATAAAAAGGTGCGAGAGAGTAAGGGTTGACTCTAAAGTCTAATGTTCATCTTCCTACCGAACTTGTTGCAGTGCAAGGACTGTTCCATGTAACAGCTTTAATTGCTTTGGCTGTAAAAAGATGCATGTGTGATGACTAGCGGGTAATAACCCCGACCAAGATGCAGAGACGTGCTGTACGCCGTGCGAGCCCCAGCGTCTGTTGCACGCCCTTTGCCTTGGCTCACACACACTACCAAATGCACAATAGTATTATCAAAGATGTAATGACTAAGGGCTCTGCATGCACTGATATCACCTAACCCTGACTACAGCACTAGGGGCTACAGCTCTGCTATTGCGGGAGCTGGCCGACGATGCGTCCCTTGAGCGGCGTCGCGTCATTTGCAATCCTACTACTATACCAGCTTGCAGCGTCGCGGGTGGGGCACATCAACTGCGCTATTTGCCATCCGTTAGCTCAGCATGCGCTGCCCAGCCGCTGAAAGTTAGGCACATCGCGCAGGAACTGGGTGGCGCTGAAAGTGGACCACCCTTCTCAGGAAGTAACGATGTGGGGGTGACGAAGTGCACATTTGAGGTGAGTATTGAGGAATGGTGTGTACGGTCGAGGCTGGCTTTGGTCTTGGGTATGCCTGGGTATGCATGCGTAGGTACCCATGAGTCATGGGCCATGACCTGCATGATCATCAACCAAGTTGTACTTACACGCGCAGGGTAACCTCGGGTCCTCACCTGTGACGCTCTACATCTTCCTTGTCGCCTGCGTGCCACCCTACAAAGCTCCTGGCAGCATTGCACCTGTCAATGGCTCGTCCGTGTCATCCACGCGTCACAGTCTCCTGGAGCAGCAGCAACAGCTCAGCATCAGCGCAGCCGGCACGAATGGGGGCAACGCAGGCAGCAGCAGCAGCAGCGGCGGCGGCGGCGGCAGCAACACCACTGCAGGTCTCCCCGCGGCACCACAGCGGCCCCCGAAGCCAAATGCCTACGTGTCGGGCTTTGTGTTCATGCATGAGACGGAAGAGCCTGTGCTCACGACGCAGGTGCGGCTGGCCTCAGGGGCCATTCGGGCGCTACACGGCTGCATGCATTTGGCATGCGCCCGGCAAGCCACCTGGCCCCCATCCGCGTTCCACTAGTGAGGCGGTGCCTGGCAAAGCGCAACCCGGCGCAACGCGCCGTTGCAATCTCATTCAGGTTACCGCGCCGTGTGATAACTTCATGCAACGGCTGGGATGCCTTTGGACACGTTCCACACTCTGTCCATATACCGTATGCACTGATGCCGCATGCCGACGCTTTTCGGCCCGCAGCTTGAACAGCCGCTGGTGACGCTGCTGTGGGCCGCGGGCCTGCCGCACTACAACGAGCTGCTGGGCCTCCTGGGGCCCATGTGGAAGGACCCGGAGGCAGTGATGAATGCAGAGGCGCCCAAGGACAATGACATAGACTGGGGCGAGGACGCCAAGCGCAAGACACGTAACAAGCTGGCCTACATCAAGCTGCGCCGCTTCCTGCGTGGGGGCGGCGGCGCGGCGTGGGGCCCGCATAAATGGGAGCTGAAAGGCCCTGGCAAGAAGCCTTCGAGCGCGGTGGCGAGGCGGGACCTCAAGGGCTGGTTTGGGCTGGATTGGGGCGGACAGGACAGGGGCGGAGAGAGAGAGATTAGGGCGGGGGTGCAAGCGGAGGCGCAAGGGGAGGACGGACCTGGGGGTGCGGGCGGGATGGAGCCGGCTAGTAGAGGGCCTGGCAAGGGAGCAGATGGAGACGGTGGGTCGGCGGCCAATGCGAGCAGCAGCGGGATGGAGCGGTTTGTGGGCAGGAAAGGGTGGGAGGGCTGGGTGGTGGGCGGGGAGCAGGGTGGCGGCAGCAAAGGCGGCGCAGACGGGCAGCAGCAGGGGGAGGAGGAAGCGGAGACGGAGGAGGAGAGGGCGCAGCGGCTGGCCAAGATCCAGAACCGCTGGGAGGAGTCGTTCCCTGAGGCGGAATTCATCAGGGAGCACAAGCCCCTGGTGTTTGCGCGCGCGCTGACGGACGCGGCGGCGCTGTTGGAACGCAACGGTACTATGACGGTGGTGCAGCTCAGGTGCGATAGCTCAAACTCCGATGGATATCGTTCCTTCCACGTCGTGTTGCATGAAAAAGCACATTGGACACAACCGTGCGTGCCCCTTTTGGAAAGGAGCGCGGATATGGTACCGGTGCAATATATCTGCGTGAGCCCATTGTGCATGGTCAAAAGGGCTTGGGCGATGGCCCCTCGGAGTAGCACATATCAAACGCAGGCCTGGTAACGCAAGTGCAGGTGTCTGAGGTGGAGCTGAAGGGCGCCTAGGATGACCGTGAATGCGTGCCTTGTGCCCAACCGCTGCCGCAGGTCTCCCCGCACCGGCCGTGTGTACGACCTTCGGCTCACGCACCGCGAGCCCGACCGTTGGCGGTACAACCCCAGCCTACGGCGCGAGCCGGGCCGCCTGTACGGCAAGCTCCTGCTGGACCCCGGGGATCTGGCCGCGCTACGAGGTATGGCAACCGATCAACCCCCAACCACCAACGGTCAGCGGTTGCCGGTGTTCCAGGTTCGGGCGTACGGCTTTAACGGCACCTGCGATTTCTCACCGGGGCACAGCGGCCGCAGGAGGGTGGAGGTGGGAGGGACATCCTCTCTGCCATCGCAGCCGCAGGCAGCGCGGCAGGAGGGGACGCAAAGAGAGCAAGGGGTCACGCAGCCCGGCAGGCGACTAACGGACATGGGCGCGGATGCCGCAGCGACCACGCAGCTGGTATCAGCAGCTGCGTCCACGGCAAGCGGGCAGGGCACGGGCACTTACCAGCAGCAGCAGCAGGTGCAGCAGCAGGCGCTGGACGACGACGTACCCCCAGGCGGCGCTCCGGTGTGTGCGTGGCTGCGGCCCGATCGGCTGCTGCATCAGCGGGAGGTGCTCGCCGCTTGGCGGGAGAGGCAACGCCTGGCGCGTAAGGCCAGGTACCAGAAGCTCAAGCCGCCGCCCCCGCCGCCGCCAGGGCCGCTGGGTGCGAACGGCACAGGGCTGTTGCCCGGCTTCAACGCATCGGCCCGGGCGGTGCCCACGTACATTGCGCTGTCGCCGTTCTTCAACATGAGCGCGTACGACTACGTGACGCTGCTAAAGCGGCACGTGGAGTACCATGCAGTCATGGGTGAGCAGGGAAGGGGTGGAAAGGTGCATGAAAGAGATAGGACCGACGGGGGCTGGAGGGTGGGCGTGTTGCTAGGGCGGGATCAGCGCTGAACCTGGTCACAGCTGATGGTAGCCGTAGCAATACGATGCGGCAAACGCCCTCACCTCCTTCCAGAGTGCTTGCATAATGGTTTCATGCGCACTCATGTCCTTGCATCTTCCACTCGGGCGTGGACCAGTGCATTTTGTTTCCGGCGTACGGACCAGCAGATTGCTGTTTGCTTACTTCCTGAATTGCTTGGCTCCTGCCTCCTCGCGCTGCTATGTTTCTTGTTGCTACCAGGCGTGGACCGACACATCATATACGTAGAGGACGGTGTGGAGGAGCTGGCGGCCGAGCCCCGGCTCGTAGAGCTGGTGCGGTCTGGGCGGGTGGAGCTGGTGGCGTGGCGCGAGATGCCGCGCGTACTGCGGCCGGGCACCAGCGAGCGCCACCCCTACGCCAACCAGGTGGGCGGATGAGCGATGTGTTGCAGGAGAAAGGTTCGAGCGGACGTAGCCTGAGCCTGAGATTGCAGCTGCGGATGCTGCACAGGTGGCCTGTCGTACATCAGGAGGGCGGAGGGCATGTTCTGGATCCAAACATAGGTGGTGGAAGAGCACCTGACTTAAAAGGTTCCGGCCGGTAGGAACCCAAGATGCATTCAAATGGATGCCCGCCGGGTTGCCCCTACGGCAAGGCCAGGTGGGGTTGCCGTGGACGCGTATGGTGGCTGTCAGGACCATGAGATGCAATGCAGGCGATGTTCTAAAAGAAATTTGTCTGCGCTTACACCCATGACTAATGCGTCGCGCAGATCCTGACCTACAACCACGCGCTGCTGGCGCTGTGGCATGAGGCGGCGGTGGTGGCGGTGGCGGTGGGTCGGGCGAGCGAGCGAGGGGAGGTGGCTATTAGGCAAGAGGCAGGGTACTGTGGCCATAGTAGTCGCCCACGTGGCACACATGTGTTTCCAAGGTAGCGCGGCTTGTACGACCCTGGTGTAAGCCGTGCGCCCTGCTTTTTATCCCGCAACCGGCGCCCCCACGCAGGACCTGGACGAGTTCCTGGTGTCATCCGCGGCGCACAGCATGGAGGAGGTACGTACACGGCTACGTTTGATGCCCACTTGTTAATTGTGTGCTCGAATGGCACTTTCAACCACGTACACTTTCCACTCCACTTCCTCTTAAATGCTTCCCTCCGAGCCCCTCTCCTGCAACCCCCAAACCAACCTGTCCCCCCCACCCTCCCCCCCACCCTGTGCCCCCCGCCGCCCTCAGCTGCTGTCCGAGTGCGCCTCCCGAGGCGACTTCCCCGCCGCCGGGCTGTGGATCCCTCGCCGCAACGCGCTGTGCACGCCGTGCGTCGCCCAGGCAGCGCAGGCCGCCCGCGAGCCCATGCCCTCCATCTTCAGCCCGCCCAGCACCCTGCTGGCCGCCGCAGAGGTGCAGATCGGCAAGGAGTGGCTCGTCAATGCCTCCTCAATCATAGAAAGGCAGATGTGGCTGTATACCGGTGACAGCGCCAGCGGTCTGGGGGACAATGCAAGGCGGAAGGCACATCCGTTGGAGGCGTACCGGCATTGGACGGAAGGGTGGCATCACAAGAGCATTGTGTACAGCCACCAGGTGGAGTCGTTTGGTGTGCACCTGGCGTACACCAGGGGAGACCCCATGGGGCACACGATAGCGAAGCTGGGCTGTGCGGTGTGGCTGCACATGGAGACGCAGCTGGGGCCCAAGGCGAGGGGCAGGGCGGGGGAGGGCGGGGAGGAGGTGAGTATGGAGGAGAGGGCGAAGGAGGAGGAGAGGAGGCGGGCGCGGGCGGTTGCCAGCGGGTCGCGGCACAAGTTTCGTGTGTCGGCTGTGGAGCACAGGTACTACTGGGCTGTGGAGCAGCTCATACGGAGACCGCTGGTGCGGGTGCACCACTGGGGGGAGATGCGGGGCCCTGGGTTTGAGTGAGGGCGCACGAGGTTGGAGAGCGGGAGTTTGGGGCGTGGATAGGGCGGGGGCGGGGGCAGGCGGGGGAGGAGGGGGACCACGCAACGGGGACTTGTGAGTGTGATTTGAGATTTACGGGCTAGGGGAACGCAGAGCGTCTCGGTGCGTCAAGTTGTTCCTGTGCGGGAGTAGGAGCGCGATGCCATTGTGGGTCAGGGCGGTGCAGAACCGCAGTTGGTGCCAGTCCCGTGTAGCGCAGCGGCTGCATACTGGTGCCTGCTAGTACATGTTTTCTGGTCCAAGTGCATGTATTTATTGCCGTTTGCCGTGTGCCCTTCAGTGGAAAGGGGTCACATTGGCACTTAATGCACGTCGCAATCGGCCAAGAAGTGAAGGTAATGAAGCTACTGGTCTTCATGCCTGTCCTGACCGAAGCACGCATGCATGAAAAACAAAACTCTACCCGAGAGCCAGTGAGAGCGCTGTAGTACGAGGGGATATGCAGGACCTGGCAGGACGTGTACACCAGGTGTACACGCTGGACGCTGTGCTGAGCTGCTGGTGCCCCAAGCTGCGTGCCTGATGTGCGTTTGTCATGTCTCGCCATGGTACGCTTCACCAAGACTTGTAACCCGCCGCCACCTGCCAGTCAAGAAACCCCGCCCCTTACATTGCCACCTGGCTCACCTGACTGACATCGCGCACCCTACACCTACGGTACGTACCGACGACAGCCACACTGCGATGCTCGCACTGCACCAGTATCCGGATCTTGGTGTACGGCACGAAATCCTTGGGACGTACGCCGTTCAAACCAGGGGGAATGCTGATTCAAACCCAGCGCTTGCTGTGCTGGGGGCACCCACACACACGGAGCCAAGCCGCGTTTGGTTCTATCACCGCCTCGTTCCTTACATGCACAGCCTGGGCCTGTTTGGCCGCCTAGTCGCTGGTGCAGCGAGTGCTTCCGCTCCAGCCACAACCTCCTCGCGCCCACGCGCTTGTCCGGTACGGTACCTTCCCGTTCGCCCCCTTGGTGGTTGGTGCTGCTGCCTCCTTAGTGCAGCCTTCGGTGGGTCGCACAGGTAGCTGAGCAGCGGGTCGTTCAGCTCCCCGCGCACACACTGCACCAAGTGCACGATGCCAGGGACTCCACGCCACCTGCGGCCGTTGCTCCACAACCGCCTCCACAGGCGCACGTGCGTCGTACACCCCTACTCCTAGCTTCTCCAGCGTAGCGCTTCCACCTTGTCGTAACCACTTGTACGGCTGGTCCAGCGGTGCCGGACAAGGCTTCCAAATCAGGCGGGTTCCGGCGCCCGCAAGACGCTGTACGGCGTACGGCAGAGTGTGGTACAGGTGTGTGACGAGGCGCAAGGAGTTCTTCTGGTAGTGGGCGCGGGCGTTAAGGACCATGCATGTGCAAACTGGGGACCTCCCGGGACAGCGCCCAGTCCGGGGCGGCCGATTACGTTGTGTCAGACGTGCAGCCACCAGATCGCTTGCCTTGCTCATTTGATCCAACGTGCCCATGCTTGCCCGTGCCCCACCGACAACACCCACCGGTACGCGTGCATGACCTATGTGCAAAACGGTACAAACAACCGTACAACAAGAAAGTCTTGCACGCACATGACGTAGTACTACACGCCCAGATGGGATCACAACCTGGCGGCACCCTTCCAGGTGCCCGCCCCTACTCCCGCAGTGGGCCGACCCCACATGATTGGGCATCTCCTCTGATAGCTTCGACCTCTGCTGCTGTCATTGCTGCAAATGCACCTTCCGCTGTCGGTGCTGCCGGTACTTTCTCTTGGCCTGCTGCTGCTGCTGCTGCTGCTCGCTGGTGGCTGGTGGCACGGGGCACAGGTAGTTGAGCAGCAGGTCGTTCAGCTCCCCGTAGCACCACTGCATCAGGTGCACCGCCTCCGAGGGGTTCCACGTGATGCCCAGCCTCTGGTCCATAGCTGCGCGTACGAGCGCCCGTGCGTCGTACACTCCCGCCCCCACGCTCCATGCAAGGTCATGGGCCTCCTCTGACGCCCGCTGCCACGCCTGCCGGTCCTGCGCGCTCGTGTGCGGAACCGTGCAGCTTTTCCACACCACCGTCGTACTACCTGCACTGCTGTTGCCGTACTTGCTGCCCAGGCCGTATAGGTGCTGTACCGCGTACGGCAGCGAATCATGCAGGTCGGACAGGAGGGCTGCGCTGTCGTTCTTGTAGTGCGCGCACACGCCCAGGATTACGTGGGACAGGCGTCGGTGTTTCTGTAACGCCCACTGTAGCGCACCGGCCACTTCTTCCTCGGTGGCCCGACTGACGTAGTAGTAATCGAGCTTCACCTGGGTAGGGCGAGCCAGCAGTGGCAGAGTACTGGCATGGTCAGGCCACGTGGCCGGGCCCAGCGGGCAAGCACGGCAGCGGGTTTGAGAACGGATGGCGGGAACATGCATAGCATGGCAAGACATGCAGCTGCGTGCGTACGGTGCTTACTACACGTACCGCAGCGTCGCAGTGTGACCGCAGAGTATCATAGTTGTCTTGTGCCCCTACACCCCCTCTACCTGTCAGCCCTTTAGTAACCGACCCTACGGTACCGTATTCCAGGTGCTCCTAGCAGGCACCATGTCGGCGGGCCATGCTGACCGCCATGCGCTTACCGTTTGACCTGATGATGGGTCTGGCATCCGGAAGCGGGCCCGCTCGATGTGGTTTGACCGGTCAACGACAGTCTCCAGGCGGGCTCCACTGTTGTGCTTTCGAATTTGGTGCTCCGCTATCTTCCAGAAGGACCGGTACACGTCAGCGGTGAGGTTGTGACGGTAGGCGTTGGTCAGGCTGCCTTGGCCGTCGTACTGCACGCGAGCCAAGACGGGCAAGAGATTGTAGTTTAGGCAGGGGAACGCCCTTCTTGGTCAAGGGTTGAATGCCTCGAGCTTTATGTAGGGAGCACGTGGACTTGTAAAGTGCACAGTGACGGCCAGGGCTAAACAACTGCGAATAGTGTTGTTGAGTCGAGGTAAGCCATGGTAGGCATCCCGTCAAGCCCTGTGGTGTACGTACGAACACCGGTAGGCTTTCCTGTGGCATGCGGCACAGACGGGTGGCATTGCCCCCTCGCATCATTGCACCCACGCACCGGGTCTTGGTATCGGCCCGACACCAGCCAGTGGAGGAACGCCAGGTACTGCGTCGCAGGCACGCAACAGGGAGCGAGGGCGCCGCGCCTTTATTTGCATCAGTAGCAGGCTGGAGCTGTAGAGTTAGTGCAAGGTTCGCCACTGCTCCCATGTACTGGGGAGCCCCCGTGATTGCCGCTCTTCGCAGCTTGTTTGCCCGCCGTGGGGACTCACCTAGCCCCAGCCGTCCTGTGGGCAGTGTACCGTATTGATTGGGCCCCCCCCGGAGCCGGCTATTGTGCTGATATAGCATGTCAGGGTGCCCATAGGTACATTTCCAGAGTGGGCATGTGATTGCTCCACAGCTCAGCGCTTCACTGTGTCAGCAAGGCAAGCGGGGTTGCCGCCAGGGGCCACACCCTCATGCGCACATGCCGCGATGGCACGTGGCAACGCGCCGGCCGCCAGGCAGCTGACTAGGTCACCCCGAGGTCACCCCAGGCATACTGACCATCGCAAGGCAGCCGCGTGGTTTGGTGATTTAGGGCTGATGCGCTTCAATTAGGACGGCCTGATGCGGCCGATGCCCCACCTGGTATCGTGTAACGCTGTCCCCTACGAACAGGACGGGATGCCCCACCGATGCAGCGAGGCATGACGCCGCTTCCGCAGCGGACAGTCGCCTCAGCAGGCATGCTGCTGGTTCGAAGAAGTAATGGTGCTTATCCTGTGCAAAATAAATGTTGCCCTGGATCTGGCTCGACGTGAAGTTTAGCTGTGCGCACGGCGATGACCTGTGCAGTGCAGCGGGGTTGCAGCGCTCTGCACCCACTGCTGCCGATGAAACACTGTCAACATTAGAACTTGTGTCTAGCCTCTCGTATCGAGGTTTGGGGAAAGGGTTGTATGGCCGGGACGTCCCCTGTGTCAGGTCGTTCGGACAAACGCTCGCGGCACGTGTGCATGTGCAAATTGCCACGCTAAGGATTGCTACCATTAGTACGCTCATGTGACTCCGTTGCACTCTTTCTTGTCGCATGGGCGTCTACGGTGTACGCAAGGTAAAGCAAGCGCTTGTCATGAGTCATTTGCTAAATTTTGCGTGTGAGCCTGAGTAAATCCTTGCTGCAAACAGCGGCCAAAGAGCTCGTCTCCGGGCCTTCGGTAGCAGTGCGAGGAAGCTTTGGTACATGCGGAATGTCGGGCGGTTGGCCGGAGACTGACGAATTCAAGAGATATCTTCCAGAAACCGCAACACCACCCAGACTAGACAACGCCATGTCATATGAAACTATGGTGCATTTAAGGTGATCCGCTGAACTCCAGCACCGGCTTGCCATCAGGGGAGACTCCTGTGGCAGCCGCTACGGCTGCCAGCGGTGACGAGTCACATAACACGGGCTCGTTCCCACGCGCAGCTTATCCAAACGGTAACCTGCCCCCGTGTTCAGTTCCGCCTCCAAACACACCCTCACAGGTCACAGCTACTGCATTGCATTCGAGTGAGTGAAGGGACCATACACACCGCCCCGCTGGTCGTAGGTCAGCTGTCATCGACATGAAACGCCCCTCTGGGCGGCGGGAAGTCAGGGATAATGATTGTTGACCGTTAACTCCTGGCGTCGTCAGTCTGACCCGGCCCGGCCCGGCTTGAGAGGTGGGCCCAGGTGCCGCAGGTGGGCCGCGCCATGCACCGTGCGCACTTGCCACAGCTTCTTACAGTCAGTACTGAGTAGTGAGATCGGCCACACGGCAGCGCGGCACCCAGCCTCTGCCGGTAGCCCTCAGGGGTGCGACTTCATTCACTAGCAACTGAACGTCCAGGAGACAAGGTGTTACTGCGCCAGACTGCGCTTACTCCCTCCCTTCGGTCCAACCCCCACTAGTCATACCAAGAATCAGAGATGCCTCACTCCCAGTCGCCTGCAGCACATGCGCGCATGCGCCTTTCATTGATACACAAGCGCACGCATACGGTGCCCTCGGCCGCGCACCACAAACGCTGAGCCGTACAGGCATGACGTGCCCGGTGTACATATCCCCGAACAACCACCACCTGCAGGAATCCATCCTGCTGCCCCTGTGCCGTTGGTCGAGCCTACCATGGCGCCACCTAAACGTATCCATGTGACAACCAGTCTAAGGCTCCAGCCTCAGTTTAACCTGTCTAAAACAGAGCCGTGCCGTTGCCGTCGCCGGTGGGCTGCAGCCTCATTCAACAGTGTATGCCCCAACGAGCGGCCCTGCTACCCCAACAGTGCGGCGCCACAGACCAGCATCAGCGCCAGAGCAACTACATGCACCCTGTTCCTCCCAAGCACCCCTAGCAGCCTGGGGACTGGTTAGCCCTTCCGGTGTACACATGCGGAACCCATGCATGTCATAACTTGCTAGGAAAGCGTTTTCCGCTCCTCGAGCTTCTACACTCTGGCCACGCGTCCACGTCCAAACCTTGTCGATGTCATCATGTCAAACGTAGCACGTCAGCTCCTCAGCCCACATCAGTCATCCCACAACCCACGCCCCGCCCACACCCGATGTACCGTACAGGAACACGCTTGTGGCGTCTTCCAGTACCCGCTCACCACGCAGATGGCGGCGCAGCAGGGCGGCCCAAAGCCCAGTAAGATCACACCACCGCTTGCACCAACTAAGTAGCAGCAACAAACAGTTATCACACACGCACCCGAAGAGACAAACACGCTCGGACCCGCTGCCACGGCTTGTCCGCCGCAGCACTCCAAGAACGAACCAACACGTTCGGGTGGCAAGGGCTGACCCATCGAAGTACAACGCAGCATGGAGCGGGCGAAGGCACCTGCCGTTGCTGCCTCTCCTGCAACCAACCAACCACCCACCAGCGGAAAGCCTCCCGCAGATGGGCCGCTCGCCTCCTGTGTGTCGCAGGCGAGCTCCAGGCCCGCTGCAACCCCCGGCTCCTCCGTTGCTCTACCGGCGGTTGCGCGTGCTGTGGCCGGGCTTTTTCCCGCTGAACAGGTGCTTGGGCATCTTGGTGGGAATGGCGCGGTCGGACTCGCCGACCTGCGGGAACACACGCGTGCAGCAACACATGCTCATTCGCCATTCACACTGCTCTTTCCCGCGCGCCCACCCCTCCTTTCCCTGCCGTTCTACCCACTCTCCGCTGTGCTGCGTGCTCCCCATGTCCAGTCCTTCCCTCCCCGCCCTGCCACCGCCCCTGCCTTGGCACTCTCCACGCGTCCCAGTCAAGGTCTCCCGCCCTGCTCTCCCGCCCTACCTTTGCCATCTTGTTCATCCGCCACTGCGCCTTGTCCGCCATCTTGATGCCCTTGTTGCGCTGCGTCACATCCTTGAGGCCGCTGCCGGGCCGCGGCTCAGCCATGGACAGGCTGCGACCGCGGGACATGGACCTGGGGGGAGAGGGGGAAGAGAGATCACGGAAGGAATGTGGGTTAACAGCAGGCCCATCAGGTCCCTATCACCTCTCCGCGCCAACTGGATGTCGACCAGCTGCTCCTCCTGCGATGCGTTCCGCCCGCCCACACACCACACGCCATCTCGCGTTGCTACCTCGTCCTTACGCACCAGCACCCCTCAGTCCCCATCCCCCACCCGGACTTCCTGCTTTGGAGCCCCCACCTTCCGCACACCCAGCAGTGCCGCCACCTCCAGCGACACGGCCCTCGCCATCTCCCATCCCAGCCTGCCCCTGCAGCTCCGCACCCTAATTTGCTGCTTCGCATCCGTATCCTCATCTCTGCCGCATGCCCAGCGCCTCCCATCTAACCTTGCTGCTGCGTACCCGTGTGCGTCCCCCCGCCCACTTAAACCCTTCCGCACCTAACCTCGCTGCTGCGTACCCGTGTGCGTCCCCCCGCCCACTTAACCCCTTCCGCACCTGGACTTGCTGCTGTGCACGCGCTTCTTGGCCGCCCCGTCCTCCATGTCCACATCCCCGCCGTCCTCGCTCCGCGCCTTGCTGGCGCTGCGCTCGCGCTTGCGGCCGCGGCTCTGGCTGCGCGCCCTCTCCAGCGCCTTGCTGGTGTCGATGCCCAGCGCGCCCAGGCTCTGCTGCATGGCCTCCGCCGTGCGGCCGCGCGCGTTGGCCAGCTTGGAGGGAAGCCCCGCCTGGTTGCGGTGGCTGTTCTTCTTGGAGCGGTGCTCGCTCACCAGCACCTAGACCAGCACCAAGGGTAGGGGTCCGGAAAGGCGGAGGGTGAAATTGGGTTGAGGTTAACATGGCTCAGCAGCGGCGGCTGAGTCCGTTGCGTGAGGTTTGGACCGATGGCACCCCGCATCGCGAGACAGGTGATAGCCGTGCAAGGCCGCACCCCTGCGGCCTGCTTACATCATCGGCTGGGTGGTACTGGTCGGGCAGCAGGGCCTGGACCCCCAGGCCCCGGCGGCGCCCTGTCCGTGCATGCGTCTCCCCCTGCCTCCCAGACGATCGCCCTATCTCGCCAGCCCGCGACCCAAAGCAAGGCACCCACCCGCTTGCGCGCCCGGATGGCGTCCAGGTCCGCCTGCTGCTCCTCCGTCAGGTCGTCGTCCTCGCCCGACATGCCGTCGTGCTCCGCAGCCCACTGGGCCTGGAGGGCGGGCGAAACAGGAGGGCACGTCAGGTGGGCATGGTACAAGGGATACGGGCGCAGCGCGGCCAGCCTCTGGGCACAAGCTAGGGGAGCCCCACGCCATCCCGGGAGCGGCCGCAAAGTATCGCTCATCCCTGGCCCCTTCATCCCACCTTCACTACTCAGCTTACGTGACTAATGCTACTCGTGACACACGCCGTAACTCTGCTTTCGCCCCTCCCCTCCCCCCACCTCCACCTCCTGCTGCCACTACTACTACTATTACCACAAATTCGCGTTACTGCTTCCTTCTTCCCCTCCCCCCACCTCCAGCTCCGCCTCCTCGCGCTCCAGCTCCGCCAGCTTGGCGTCAATGTCCGGGTCCACGAAGTCCAGCACGTTGTGGCCGTCCGCGATCTCCGGCATGATGTCGTACTTCCAGGAGGGGTCGGCCAGGTCGTAGTGCTTGCGCAGGTCGGCAGAGTACACGCCTGCGGCACACGAGAACGCAGGGCCGAAGAGCTTAGCCAGGCAATTCTTGCCGAGCTTCAGGCGCACTACCGTACGTGCACTCGGTAGCGCTACGTGCCACTCCGGCAGCTCTTGCCCGCCCTTCCGAGACCTCCCCCTGCACCCCGTGCACGTGTTGCCATGAGCTCTACCCAACCTTAGTCGCCTCGCCTGTGCTCCTGCTGCCTTACAGCACTTGATCTTCAGCGCCTTCATGACTGGCGTCAGCTGCCCGCCCCCCAGTCCCACCCCGCACCTGCCGCCCCGCTTTCCCTTCCCCCGCCCCACCAGCCTGGTCCCGAAGCGCTCCTGAACTCCACCTGCTCCCAACCCCCTCCTCGACCGCAACTGCGCCTCCCCCACCATGTGCCTCCCATCCCCTCCTGCCTTTCCCCAGCCTTGCTGCCCCACCTGCCCCCCCGTTCTCTTCCTGCAGGTCCCGTTCCGTCTTCTTCTTGTCGCCCGCCGCCCGCCGCGCCCGCGCCTCGGCCACGCCCGCCGGAATGACAGGCGGCCGGCTGCCTGGCGTGATGCCGTCGCGGGGCTTGGGCTGCGGGCAGCAGAGAGTCCGACACAAGTTGTGCTTCCAAGTCAACTTGCATGAAGGTTGGTTACGAACACCAGCAAGCCATACCGGTTACGCTACACACACCGAATGCGGTTTGGACCGCCCCTTCACCCGTCACGCTCCGCCCCACACTCGCGCCGTAACATTTGTTCCCCCATCCCTCGTTCACAGCCCCGCATAACCCGCCCGCGCTATGCAACCCTTTCTAACACCCCTCACAACAACTGACCAAATCCCATTACTACGTCTCTTCCGCGTCCCTTTTCTTTCCCTGTTCGCTGCTCCCCCACTCCCCGCACCTGCGCCACGTGTATCTTGTTGAGCACGTCCCCGATGCGCTTGCCCGCCACCTTGAGCTCCACGCGGAAGTTGAGCAGCCGGTCGCACGCGACCTGAAGCAGCAAACACAAATACCAAGCCTTGTTTGCGATTCGGCACGCGAGGAGGGCGAGGCTAAGCAACACAGCACGTGTAGCGTAGCGCTATGTGTGTGCGCCATGAACGCATGAATACCGGGAGCGCGCGCGACCGGTGCAGGGAGGCGGCCTGCGCTCCCTGCGAGTCATGACGCCGATTAGGCCTCCGCCGAGACGCGAGTCCCCTGCCCTGTATCGTTCCCATCCCGCCGCGTGTTCGACCCCATCCCTTGGTGCCTCACGACCCTTCCACTGATCTCCTTCCTTCGCACCCAGCGACCATGGCAGCTTATCCGCCCCGAACTGCCCTGCCGACGTTCCCGGTTCCCTCCCACGGTTCGCTCCCCCACCTGCTTGACGGACATGACGCCCTCCTCGCTGAGGGTGCTCATGGCCATCATGATGGTCTCGTCGCTGGCGCCCACAGCGGCCGCGATGCCTAGGACAGGGACAGGGGGTGCACGTGCCGTGTGGTCAACATGGGTGATGCCGCTTCAACAACGTGCATTTGCCACGTGAAGAATAGTGGCGAGCAAAGGGCCCACAGCGGGCTCCCCGCCACACTTTCCAAGGCTGTCGCCTAAGTGAGACTGGCTCCGGTAACCCTTCGTGCCCCGAGCTCTCCGCCCCGCCGCCAGGGAGCCTGCACGGTAGCTGTGCATGACGCACGCTGTGCGGCGCAACCTTTGCCGCAAACGCCAGTGCACATGATATGCCCCCCTCGCTGCCACGCACCTCCGTTGCTGATCTTCCGCGCCTCCGCCACCATGCCCTCCAGCAGCTGCCGGTCCGCCTCCGACATGTCCTGGGGGCGAGCAGGGGGCAAGCAGCGTTGATATTGTTGATATTGGGATGTCAAGGGGCGCGACGACAAGTACAGGGTCCAACTCCAGCGCCCCTCCCCGCAGGCCACTCGTCCCGCCGGCGCGCCCTGGCCTTTCTTGCGTTGCAACTGCATCGCACCACGGACTGGGGTAACGTGCACGCACCCCTCCTGCCCCAGCTTCCTGCGCACCTCGGGTCTCCGCACGTCGATCTTGTTGACCACGATGAGCACCGGCTTGTTGGCGAACAGCGGCTTGATGGAGTGGAACAGCGCGGCCTGGGAGGGTCAGGGTCAGGGTCAGGGGGGATCCGTGTGGGCGACCGCCCCCAATGCACTAGGCACACCGCGTGCGCACTGTTTCGAGAAGGGCCTGCCGCGGCACTCCTGTGACGCGGTAACCTTGGGTCCACCCGCTGCGCAGCTCTGTGCCCGCACCGCCCTCCTCGCTGTCAACCAGGTATTGCACAGCAGCCCTAAGCCCTCATGGTAGGCTGGTCAGGTAAGGATTGTACAGTATGATATCTACACTGCGTTCACGCACCTGCTGCGCGATGCTGTACCCGCACTGCTCGCTGATGTCCACCAGGTACAGCACGGCGGCCCGCAGGTGCGCCAGCGCGGTGATGGACTGCATCTCGATGGTGTTGCGCTCCTCCAGGGGGCGGTCCAGGATGCCGGGCGTGTCGATCACCTGCCACCGCAGGTACTTGTAGTCGGTGTGGCCCACGTAGCTGCGCGGGGTGGGGCGCACATAAGGGGAAGGAAGGGGGATGGTGAGGGTCGGTCGGCCGAGGGGAGCGGGGAGAGGTGTGGCCAACGTAGCTGTGGGGTGGGAGGCGGTGGCGAAGAGTGAGCGGTTGGTGACAGTACTGTTGGGGCGGAGGGAGGACGTCCCAGGCACCAGCGCAATCCACTCATGTTTCGGGGTTGTCAGGCCGCGTCTAGCCCGCCTCGGCCCAACGAGTCCCACTTGTGCACTGCCCCGCAGCCCGGGCCCGTCCTGCAGCACCACCTCGCAAGCTCGCTGCTGGGCGGTGCTGCCCATGCAGCACTCACACAGGCTGCGCACACACACGGTGGTGACACCCAGCACTCGACCGGCATTGTCAAAGACGTGCTGGCCACGACCACTCACAGCGACTTGGTGGTGAAGGCGTACGGCTGCACCTCCACGTCCGCGCGCGTCAGCTTGTTCATCATGCTGCTCTTGCCCACGTTGGGGTAGCCGCACAGCAGCAGCGAGCGCGTGTTGGGGTCGATGGAGGGCAGGCGGCTCATGTGCTGCCGAACCTGCGAGCGGCGATGATGTGTGCGCGGGAGGAACGGCGGTCAGCCGTGTACAGTACAGGACAGTGGTGTGAGGGGGCTGTGGGGTACGGCAGTTGGGCTCGCCGCCGCGGGACATGCATGGCAGCGCCAGGCGGTAGCTAGCGGGTGTGTGCCCGCCGCCGCACCCTAGCGGCCAGCACGCTGGCGACCTGCTTCGAGTGCGTGGATAGCAGACCGGTCCGCCCCGTCGCCCGCTGTCTTCCAACGACGCCCGGTTCCGAGAGCCAACTGACGGTTGACCGTCGGCACCCTGGTGCCCCGGCTCGGCCTTCATTGTGCCGGAGGCCCTCGGCATTACCGATGCTGCTGCAATCCACCTGCCACCACCGCCCCTCTCCCGTAACCGCCGCCGCCGCCGCTCTGCTGCCCTGGAACGTCGTTCCCACGTTGCCGCAGTGCCCCTCGCTGTCATTGCAGAACGGGACGGCAGCCCATGGCAGCCACCTCCCTGCCCACAGACTCCCTCAGCGCCGGTCCCAGCAGCCTTACTTTGTTGCTGTCCGGGTCCCCCTCAACGGCCTGCCTATCAACGACCCTGGCTGCTCACCACCCCAATCCACCCCTGCAAGGTACCCCCCTTCCCCGTCCCCAACCCCCTACTACAGCCCCGGGTGCAAGGAGGTCCTCCCCCTTGTCGCACCTGCTCTAGGTAGGACAGCGAGGGGCCTTGCCGCTTCATCAGCGTGCACATGCGACCCTGGGGCGAAGCAAAGCGTGAAGAACAAGTTCAGTTCAATACCGCAAAGCCATAAAATGAGCGTGACAGCAACTGCCAAAGGCCCTGGTAGCGCAAATTCATGCGTGCAACGCACTGACTGGAGCCCGCAGCTGATCCAGCGTGTACCCACCAGAGCCGCCCGCTTGAGCTCCTTGCATCGGTACAGCGAATCGCCGTACTTCAGCAGGCGGATGTAGTCTGTCAGGGGGAGGAGCGTGTGGGCAGCCGGGTTAGGGCGACAGGTGCGCACCAAGTGGCGGGAGTTGTGTGCAGTCATGTAGGGAGCGCCTTGCGGTTTTCTTAAGGCCAACATGCTGTCGATGGCGTAGCGTTTCGGCGGGAAACGGGCTGGGCCGTGCATTGACTTTTTGGCAAGGGTGTTGCACTCCGTCGCAACCCTCCCCACCCTTTGTCGCCTCAGGCTGGTACAGCACGCTCCCGGCCGCCCTCACCTTGCGCAACGCGGTCGATGAGGTTCCTGGCTGTGTTGAGCTGCCCCAGCGCCAGCTTGTAGTGGTCCTTGTCGTAGAGGACATTCAGCAGGTCGGCGTAGAAGGGGTGGATATCCTCCACCTTCGGGAACTCGTCGAGGATGGCTGTCAGCTTTTCGTTCCAGTTCTGCTGTGTAAACTTCACTTTACGCATATAGAACTGGCGGATGCGCTGAATTGCCCAGCCATTGTGCACCACGGTAGGGGTTCCGCGCTGGGTCTTCGACAGCACGATATCAATAAAGTCCTTGGCGCCTGGCACTACGCCGATGGTTTTCAAGTTGTAGGTCGGCATCCTTGCTTGTCACGCCGGTAAACTATGTGGGTTGGTTTTGAGCGCGCCTACACCCGGACGCGGCGGCCTATTATTGTAAAAAGTATTTGTTGCACACAAATAACCGTTACAGTACCCCTTTTCCTCAAGGCCACTAGGGCCAAGGCGGCTGCTGGCCCTTGTCGTTGAGTCGGCGGCGGTGCTGCGCAACGTTCCTCGCACAATAGAACGCTCAACGTTGACCCTGAACGACTAAGAGTCCCTGCGGGTGCGTGGCGGGAACGACTTACTCTACCTCAACAGACGCATGAAGCGGTAGATGAAGCGTCGGCCATGCAGCCTGCCGTGCTGAGGAGTGAGGACCGTGCTCAAGCCGCGGGAGTCGTAGGATGTGCATCCCTACTTACAAAGTTGTTTGGCTGTGTTGACGTTGGATGCGAGCGTTCTGTGACATGGTTTCTCTTGTTTGCAAGGCATGCGCCATGGCAGAGTCGCTGCTGGCCCACCGCAGGGTAGCCCAAGCGTGACAGCTACGATTTACCTCTTCAATAGCAAGCACTGTGGCAGGGTCCTGGTCAGAGAGCGGTCCGGCAGGTACAGCTGAGCACAGGAGCGGCAGGGGAGCACCAGCCGGATGGGCTGGATCCCCCTTGTACAGCATGCTGTTGCACGCGCTCGAGGCGCCAGTCATAATTTATCCCATGGTGCAGTACAATGCACCACTGCTTTGAGGTTCCTGCCCCGGTTCCCGCCTTCCCGATCAACGTTCTTGCAGCGTGCTTGCCGTGCTGCGTGAAGACATCCCCTGCCCCTGCCCATTGCCTGTGAAACTACCGGGCGTTACCACCTGTTACGTAATTGACGAGGCTTACCCTGCTTACTTGCCCTCGTACGCTGTAACATTCTTCATATATGTATTGCAGTCTCGCATTACCACAACTTGCCGGACGGGACTGCCAGGTTGTCACGCACCACGTTGCGACACACGGCTCCTTGCTGCGCCTAAGTCACCGGCAGTGCTAAACAGACACCAAAATACGTACCTTTAATTGTTGCTGCTTGAGAACGTGTTGCAATGGCTGCCGCTGCAGCGGCCCCAGCTGTGGGTGCGTTGGTGACAGCCGAGAGCGGCGACACAAACCTCCTCGACGGGTTTGATATCGCACAGCTGGATGACATACTAAACCGAGATGAGCTCGAGGAGCTACTGCTTGCAGACGACGCGGCAGTGTCAGCCAGCCCGCGTGCGAACGCCTCTGCCCCTGTGCACCCGACGTCGCAACCCGCCGGGCTTGGCTTCCTCAGTTGCTTTGGATGCTTCTCCTCCCCAGCAAGGGCGACAGACAGCGGCAGCAGTGGAGGCAACAGCTCATGGTCGGTATGCTCATGCACACTGCACCTTCAGTGGCCTGTGCAGGCTCCTGTCAAACGGGTACATGCTGCCCAGAGAGCGGCCCTCCAAACGCGCACTCACTCGTGCAACTCCTACCGTCCTGTAGGCCTGAGACCGCATCACAGGCCAACAACAGTGGTATCCAGAAGCTTCCGCAGCTGGGCAGCCAGAACGCCAGATCAGGGTCTGACAAGGTCGGGGGAGCACGGATGGGGGCGGGTCCGCCCCGGGCAGGAGGCAAGGCGGGGTCTAGCTCGGAGGATGGCCACGAAGGGGGCACCACGACGGCGGGTCCAAGCGGCAAGCGGCGGCGCAATGCGGCGCAGCTGGAGAAAAACCGGATCAACCAGCAGCGGTACAGGTGCGCAAAAGGATTAAAGTGTGTAGATGGCTGCTGCAACAGCCTTCGGACGGTGTGGGGTGCAGAGGGACCCGGCAGGGCGGTGCACGCACGCCTCTTGCGCAACAGGAACTGTGTATCTTTGTGGCTTTTGCACGGCATATGCGGCAATGGGGCCTTCTACAGGGGACGCCGAGACGGCATGGTACGGACGGCGTTTGTGCGCAATGTGATGCGCCTTTCCCTTGTCCGCGCACCAGGCAGCGCAAGAAGCTGGAGCAGGCGCACATCATGGCCGCCTTCAACCAGCTCACGGCGCAGCTGGCGGCGGACAAGGCGATGGAAACGGCGCAGCCAAGCAGCGGCACGCCACAGCTGGATGCTGTGATGCAGCAGCAGCTAACCGTTGCCGTGCACCCACAGCAGACTGCCCTACAGCAGCAGCCGCAGCAGCCCGTGTTGCTGCCGGCCCCTGGCGTCGTGCCTCAAGTTCAGGCGGGCCAGGCTCCAGGCTTCCCAGGGCCTGCTGCCCTGCCGCCGGGCGGTGTGGCCCAGCTCGGGCTGGGGGTGGGAGCCGGGGGCGGCGCGCCGCAACCGCTGTACGGTGGACAGCTGCCGCCACCTCCACTGCAGTACCACCACGGGAACCACCAGCAGCAGATCCCGCACCCGCAGCAGCAGCCGTATCCGTACCAGCCGGTGGGGCTCCAAGCGGGGCAGGCAGCCAGTAGCGGTGTCGGTGCGGCGGCAGCTGCTGGTCTCGTGGCCCTGTTCGGGCCCCAGGGTCTGCCGTCAGGGGCGAGCAGCAGCAGCTCCCAGATCCTGCCCCAGACCCAGCCTCAGCCCCAGGCGGCCCACCAGCTGCACGCCAGCCTTCACGAGGCGCACGCGCAGGTAGGGGCGTTGTATGCAGCGGTGCAGCTGCTGCGGTATGCCGTACTTGTGCATGCCCATGCGCAGTAGCCGTGGTTTGATTGATCGTTAACGGAGAGTAAAGCTGCATGCGTGAGTTGCACGCGTGATGGAGCTGCGCGGTGTGAAGGGCGCCTGATGCCGTTCACCGGGCGCAGGTGTCCATGCAGCAGGCGCAGCTGTCTGCCGAGGGCGCGGCGCTGGCGGCGGAGCAGGCGGCGCTGGACGGCCAACTGCGGGCGGTGCTGGCCCGGCAGCGGCTGCTGGGGGACAGGCAGGTGCGCAGGGGGCGTGGGCAGGGGCCTCCTTTGGTTGGAGGGTGCTGGGGGACAGGCAGGTGCGCAGGGGGCGTGGGCAGGGGCCTCCTTTGGTTGGAGGGTGCTGGGGGACAGGCAGGTGCGCAGGGGGCGTGGGCAGGGGCCTCCTTTGGCTGGAGGGTGCTGGGGGACAGGCAGGTGCGCAGGGGGCGTGCTGGTAGGCAGGGGGCATCCACTGACTGGAAGGGTGCAGACACGGGTGGGCGGGGCGTTTGTCCATGGGCGGGTGTAACGCAGTGGCCAGCAACTGACTGTGCCGGTACACTGCATGTATGGGTGAGGCGTGGCTGGAGCGTAGACCACTCACGATATGCGTTGCATCTACTTGAACCATTCTTGCCGTACGTCTCAGCTTCCCGGCTAGTCCTAGCCCCCATATGTGCGCCACCCACTTTTTCTCCGCCTCAGCACCCGCAGCTGCGGCTGTCCCAGCAGCACCTAGAGGTGCTGACAAGCCAGGACCCCGACCACCGTACGACAAGTTATTACACTGAGCATCAGCCCCTTTTTGCACTGCCCTGTCACGCAGCTGCGGCTGTCGCAGCAGCACGAGGTGTTGGCCGCGCTGCGCTCGCGGCTGCAGCACTGCATCGACGCGGTGCTGGGGTCGCCGCAGCCGCACAACCCCGCCTGCGTGCAGCTGCTGACGGCGGTGCGCGGCCAGCTGGGCGGCGCGGGGGACCTTGCGGCCATGAGGTGCGTAGCAGTGCAGTTGCTTTGTGGGAGTTGCACCAGGGCAACCAGGTTTGCCTTGAGAAGGACGGGGGGAATCAAGTGGGTACGCAGCTGCGCGTCTGCACGTGCAGTATGGTTCGTCTAAGGCCCTGGTGGTGGGGGCGGGGGGGGCCACATGGGTGGCGTTGTTGGCCTGGCTGCCATACGGTGTGTACAGGGTGGGGGCCAGTAGGTGTGAGGGCGGCTGTGCGTTGGGCGTGCTTGCGTGCTCGACCGTGCAGTTGGTACGAGGACCTTCGGTTTTGGAAGCAACGGCTTGGGGCGGTGCACCTGGCCGCCATCAGGGGCATAGGCGGCGGGTGTCGCGTGCACTGGGCTATCCAGCCAGTAAGGGCATTTTGACGGCCTGGATAACTGTGCCTGTGGTGCAGTGCTGTGGCGCAGGCTCGTCTCGCTTCCCCGATCCCCTCCGTGCACTGATGCGGCACTTTACAACGCGCTGTGGGGTGTGTTCCCGACCTTACTCCGCCTGCCTTCCTACCCTACCCCCAGGGACCTGGTGTCGCAGTTCGACAAGCTATCGGCGGAGGCAGGACACGACCTGGCACGAGCGCTGTTCGAGTCGTGCCGGGACATCTGGCCGCAAACCGTACTGCTGCAGCAGTAGCTGTCGTATGTAAGGTGCGGGCCTGGGCTAGGCGAAGGCAGCTGCGTCGGCGGAGGGCGGTAGCTGTGGCGGTGGCGTTGTGTACGTTGGGCGTTCGGCGTTGTGGTGTGTGTAGGCATGATACCAGCGGGTTACAGGGACGCGTAACAGCGGCGCGTTGCTGTGCTGGCAGGTTCAAGCTGTGCATCAAACTAATGGATACCGTAGTCATCGCAAGGGAATGTTCGGGGATGTTGAGCAATGCTGCAACGTCGGCAGTGATATTGCTGCAGGATTCTCTGGTTGAGTACGTACCGGTTGTCCGCATGAGATGCGTTAACCTCTTTCAGTTGCCCCTGGGTGCTGAAGCAGTTGTACGTCGTCCAGACCGCAGTGTAGACGTAAAGCCCTAAAGCGACACAAGTACGCATAGGTTAAGGTTGACACGCAACGTGCGGTCCTGTGTTGCGGCAGGTTGCGGATCCACAACGAGCGCTTGCTGTCACCTGGGCAATTTTTTGCCGGTTGAGAAGCAAGCATATTGAAGGCGCGTTTCCAAGATGCCCATCTTGGTAACACACGGCGGACACGTGAGGGGGGCCGATTTGGGAGCTTCGGGGGGTGGGATTGCGTGAGGGGGGTTAGGGGAGCTCCGGGCCCCCAAAAGACATTAAGTTCAGGCGCTTCTGGGGAAGCGCTTACATGGGTGTGGCCTTGCAACGGCCCGGGGAAAGTACGGGCCCAGGCGGCCAGGCGGCCAGGGGAGCTGCCCGGAATGTATGGGGCCATGGCAGGGGACGCCCCTGAGCCATGGTGCGTGCCCCCCCTACCTGCTCCCGGCGGTCTACGTGCCGTACAGAAGAACCCTTGGTGTGCGCAGCACGCCACCGCGCAGCTCCAGAAGGGTAAGGTGCGAGGGTTTATGGCATGACTTGCATCACCATTTCCCCAAGCGCCTTTTGCTTTCCTTGTCCACCCGCTGGAGACCTGGAGTCCTGTTGCACCAGGGCGCAGGGGAGCTCCCTTGAACGGGTTGAGCGCGTTTAGTGATTGTAACTCTGCACATCAATTCCCTTGATTCCCAGTTCACAGAGGTGGTCCTTGCAGCATGTCCCCTTTACTCAAACGACTGTGTGGTCCAGAGCTGGGTGCGGACTGGCAATGCTCCAGGACGCCATGTCTCGGCTCGGCTCGGCCCCCACAGCTGCCGAAGGCCTTTCTGGCCGAAAGTGTGACACTTGCACGACGGGTCATGGGAAAACCCCATGTGCACCTATGGTAATGCTACTGATTCACAACATGCAATATTAGTTGCATAACTTCCTGGTGCGCAAAAGGACGGGAGACTGGTGGGCCCCAACTACCCTATTCGCACTTTGTGCGGACTTAACAACGCTAACGCGTGTGCCACACGGCCTGACCTGACAAATAAGTCTTTGTTTGTGGAACCGGCCTAACGGTCAAACCTCTACCATACACTCTGCTGCGTCACACTCTGCTGCTCGCGAGGACTGCGAGCCCGGACTGTAGGGCCTGCGCTCGCGCTGCGTCCTATGACATATCAGCACATCACCCTTTGATAGGCTCATGACTCCTCACCGCCTGCACCGTCGGCCGGCAGCTCGCTTCCTGGCTCTAGTGTCCATCCTCGGCGCTTGCTTGGGAGCCACGAAGCGCGTTTCCACTGGCAAGGACTTCGTAGATGCGTTTGCGGATAGCAGTGTGGACGTGGCGCTCATTGTGGTTCCAGCGCTGTACCCGTCAGACGAGGACTTCGGCGGCCATGACCTCCCGATTCGAGTGTCGCGCGACATTGTGCTGCTCGGTATGTCTCCGGCCCCTGAGGATTGGCCGCTACTCGACATGGGCGGCATCACGACCCCGAAGGTGAGCCTTGAGCATGTGTATTCATGACAGAGCCTGATCTAGTTACCACCTGAGAGCCCGGCATGAGGGAACGAAGACCAACACGTGTTCACTGATGTGCCTGTTGCTGCATTGGTTGGTGTGCGCCTGTTAGCCGCTTACACCATGCACTGCCTGCACATAACCGCTACACCACTGCACACCGTTACACCGCCACCTACCCCACCAGTACCAAGCAACCTGCCACACCCACGCGCGCCCCCTCCAGCCCCCTTCGTCCCTTCCCTCTCCTCCCCTCCCCTCCACGCACACCCCAACCCACACCCACACCCCCACCCACCACCACCAGGTCCTCCTGTCGCCCAACACCACCCTGGAAGCCCGCAACCTGGTGGTCTACCGCCCCCGGGCCCTCAGCATCGACATGGCCCCGGGGGTGGACATGCTGGCACCCCTGCAGCCCGGGACCACAGCCTTCGTGGCAATTGTGGACGGTGCGGTCCTACAACGCACCTGCCATCCACCAGGGGTCCTGGCCCAGTCGCTAGCCTCCCCTAGCAACCCCCGGCCACGTGTGGTGCCGGGACAGCAGGTTGTGGTGGACCGCATCCCGCAGCCGCCCACGTGTATTAACACAACGGACGAGACTGTGCCTGCCATGCGGAGGTGCTGGCTGGCACGTGGCATGCTGTACGACCTGGCGGTGTTCTCTGCCGTACCGGACGAGCTCACGCTGAGGCCGGTGCCGGACAACATGGTGGGCGCCGCGGGGTGTAGGGTGGGGGAATGAGTTGGGTGTTGGAGGACGCACGGGGGATGGGGATTGGGGAAGGAAGGGCGTGACAGGGAGGAAGGAAGGCCAGGGGAACGGAGGACGGGCACCGGGGAAAGGAGTGTAGAGGACGGGGATGGGGGCATGGGAGTCTAAAAAGTAGATATTGAGTGCAGGCAAGGCAGGTCAAGGAATGGGGAACCGTGACGTGGTGCTGGGGGTTCCAGGGGGTCTACCTGAGGACCAGGGCCTGACCATTGCGCTCAGCCACATGGCACACGGGACAAGCGGCCTGCACAACAGTACCTCTACCGTCCTAGATTTGACGTAGGGCGTGGCGTTGGGGGTTGGGTGTGGCGTACGAGGCCGTTGGTTTGAAGTCCGGGATCAACTACCGGTACGCCACAGTGCACGCCGGGGCCGCGAAACACGAGTGGCACCATGCCTCATGTGTCCTTCACCTCTATCCGTGCACTTCTGCATGATGACGCCTTTCGGTGCACCCTGCCCTGCAGATCACCATTGTGCGCAACGTCACCTTCCTGTGCCCCCATGTGCAAAGCGCGGAGTGCAATGCGGCGCTGGGCACCATCGGCTGCTGGTTCAGCACGTTCCCGCGAGGGGGCACGTCCCCGCCTCCAGCAGGGGGCAGCAGCGGCGGCAGCAGGGGACAGGGACCAGCACCAGCCCCAGCAGCATGGGCCGGGGGACAGCAGCAGCCCGGGCCTCATCCTCCAGGTGGGCGAGGGACGCCTGGCCTGGTCTGAGGGAGTCAGGTGGTTATCGGGAGGCAGGAGGGCAATGCCCGGCCAACCGAGTCGTTAATCCGCGTGCACCAAACAACGTAGCATACTGCACTGCTAGAATGATGTGTGGGTATTCGTATGTGATGCCAGGCCAGGCCAGGCGCACGTACGCGCACGGCTACAGAGTCTGTTGCGTGTCCGCGTCAGCTAACCGTTTCTGCACATCCCTTGCCGATTGCGTCCCTCCCCCTTGTACGCCGACCCCCGGGCATGTTCGTCTCGAGTAGCATCACCGAGGTCCGACCAGAGCACGGCCGTCCTCGGCCCCGTCCTTGGAGGTGCGTATCTGCTGTCATGGCTGGCACGTGGCACCCAACCTGTGCAAAGAAACGAACGGCGGGCGTTGGTGTGGTGCTGGTCGTGCACATGTGCGGATGTCAATCCCACACGTGCGAACCTCACCTTGCGCCTGCATACGTGACCCTCACCCTACCCTCAACCCTTCACCAGGCGTGCTGGGTGGAGTCGCAGTGCTTGCAGTTGTGGCCGCGCTCCTGGTGCTGCTGCTCCGGAGGCGGCGGGCGCAGGAAGGGGGCAACGCCAGCAGGTGGGCCAGTAACGTCACAGGACAGATGCGCACTCTTCCAGTGCAAGTCTTCCTGCACCACCCTCCAGAACGCGTCCTCACCAACTTCCTGCCGTCGGTCTGGGCCTCTCACTCTACGTACGGCACGTCTGTTGCTGTTCCTAGCTAGTGCGTCGGCAGGTTTGCCGGTATGCGCGGTGTTCAGGTGCTCCATCGGCGTCATACCACACACATGCGTGCCAAGGTTGCAGTCATACATCATACACAGTCGCGTGCATGCAACAATGGCATGCCTGCGGAGGCCCGCTTGTTGAGGTGTGCGGCGCCGCTGCACGGCTGAATGCATGCAGGGACTCGGACGCACAGGCGTCAAGCAGGGCGGCTCCTGGGGGTGCCGAGGCAGCAGCAGCACCGCCTGCGGCCCGCAAGCCCCCGCCCTTGGGGCTTAAAGAGGGACTGGGGTCGGGGCACCGACAACAGGACTCCCCCGAGGGTCCCCCAGTGCCCGTCCGCAAACTTGCGCCGCCGTCGCCAAGCCTCCTTATGACGGGAGAGGCGGACACCGATCTCCCCTATTCGCACACCAGCGATGGTACGGCACTGCGCCGTGCTACAGGGTATACAACTGAAGGCAGCTGCACTGCGGTAGTAGCCGCTCCTTAGTGCTTGCCGAGGGTGGGAGATGCGGCCTATCCGATCTTCGGATCAGTTGTCTTGCGTGGCATGCACCCCACCCGCTCCCTCATCGGCGTGACCACACGCTTTGGGGCTCCGCCCGCTGAGCCCATGGGCCGAGCTGCACCCCCATCACTAATCACGCACTTACAGATAAGTGCTCTCCATACGTGCATGTGACCCTAAAGTTTAAGCGTAGTATATTTCTGCCCCCCTGCGTGCAGGCCTGCCCGAGGCGCCGCAGCCTGTGGTGGTTACCCCGCTGACCCCCTGGCGCCCCGACATGGCGCTGGGTGTGGACCCCGGCCACGACGTGACGCTGCTGCCTGTGACACGTGGCAAGGGCGTTCACGGCAGGGTGGTGGAGGGGCGGTACAGGGGGCAGCACGTGGCGGTCAAGGTGGTGGCCAACGTGTGGGGCGGCGGCGGCGGCAGCGGAGGGGAGGTGCGGCCAGAGCTGCTCAAGTCCTTTGCACACGGTGGGTGAATGCGTAGACGGCACGTGGTGCGGTTGGAAAGCGGGTGGGCTGGGGTAAATGGGACTACCGGTACTTTGTCTCCCATCAGTCTGCGTGCCGGTTGACGCTGGGGTGGCGCTGCTGGCTGTCTGCTCGCTGGGTAGTGAGTGTGGATGCGGATGGCGGCAACGACGCAAGAATGGTGGCTAAGTACACAAACCGAACACCCGCATCACATCTTCCCGTCATGCAGAGGTGGAGGTGCTGGGGCGGTGTCAGCACCCCAACGTGGTGCGGCTACTGGCGGCGTGCCTTACCCCGCCGCGACTGTGCTTGGTGATGGAGCTGATGGAGACATCCCTTGACAGGCTAATACACGGGGGGCAGGGCGGCCAGCTGCCCCTGCACACAGTGAGCGGCGGGCGCTGCTTGTGATCGAGGTGTCGTCCTGTGTGTGCGCAAAGCAGGCGACGGCACAGCGTCCTGGCATGCCTGAGGGACCATTGATATGCCCGTGCAACCTTGGCATAGCGGTCTGCCGTTTCCAATTGCACAGCTTCATGTGCTCCGCACCACGACGTTTTATGCTCGTGCGATTGGCCCGCATAAGCCATATCGCATACGCCGATATTCGGCATGTCCCAGCACAAACGGCTACCAATAGTAATCACCTCCCAGCTCGGCTACCCACCGTTTCGCTAGCACTAGATAGCCTCACCGATCAATCCCGGCCTACGTGCTCGACCCCCTCCTACCCGCGCTCTCCTCCCTCCCTCCCCCTGCAGGTCTTGGGCATTGCCCAAGACATCGCCAGCGGCCTGGCCTACCTGCACCCCACCATCGTGCACAGGGACCTCAAGGTGCGTACGTCTGCCCGTCCGGATGGGGCATGTGTAGCGTATGCAGTTGCGTGGATGGGGCATGTGTATTAAGACAGCGTGTCTTGAACCGGTAGGTTGTGTTGGTGGTCCTACAGTGTACGGTACGCATGCATCCCAGTACCGTTTGAATTTAGTAGTACTGCGCATGAAGGGGACAATTTCAGCGGAAGTACTGCACGTTTTGGTTGCATTCGAGCGCCCTGCACCGCTGGGGACCCTAGCGCTGTGCTGCTGCATGTCCGCCCATGGGGCCGCGTACGGTACAGCCCTTGACCGCAGCGCGTGATGGACCTTATTGCACCCTAGAGCCAGAGCTTCTTACCCCGGACCCTCTTCCCTGGGCTGGGTTAGTTGGTGTTCAGCCTTTACGGCCTCGTACCTAAAACCAACCCGCTGCGGCCTGCCGTCCTACCTAGGCCTTTCCCACCTTCCCACCTTCCCTGCGGCCTGCTACCGTACGTCCTGCCGCCTTTCCGCCTCCCCTAATCCCGCAGCCCGCCAACGTGCTCATCAACGGAATGGGGAGCAGCAGGCCGGTGGCCAAGATCGCGGTGGGCGGGCAGCGTTGCTTCCAAACAATGCACCTTGCTTGCGCTTGCGCACGTGACACCTGGGGTTGCTGTTGCTGCCAGTCCCTGTTTGGAGCCAACAGCAGCCCTGACACACCTGACGAGATGGCAGTCAGCATTACCATCCTTGTCCCAGCACAGGACTTTGGGCTGTCCCGCCTGCGGTCCACGGTGGCGCCCACCATCAACCCCGAGGCAGGAACGGTGAGCCGGTGTCCGCGTGTGCCGGGGTGAGATGTCGTGACCATATGTGAAAGGCAGCCAATAACACGGGCACCGCACGGGTACCATCAGACGACGGAACAGACACACAGGCGGTGACTGTGGCGTGGTGTCACGCAGTTTGTTGTGCATTGTGGTGCATGCCCCGCAGTCCGCCGCCGACCACGGGCCCTGACTGCCCCAGCCCTGCCCCTCCCTACCCTCCCTACCCTCCCCTGCTTGCGCCCCTTACCACACCCCTAGCCGCCCTACACCGCCCCCGAGTGCTTTGATGCCGGAAACAACGCGATCACCCACATGGCGGTGCGTGGGTGTGGTGGAATAGCCGGGGACGGCACGACACAGCACGTTAACCCACATGGCGGTGCGTTGGTGTGGTGGAGTAGCCAGGGGCGGCACGACACAGCACGTTAACCCACATGGCGGTGCGTTGGTGTGGTGGAGTAGCGAGGGGCAACATAACACAGCTCAAGACATGCGCTCTTGGTGTCCCGCGTTCCATGCAAGTACCGTACAAAGAATTGCCAAGGTTGGGTGCGCATCCTTGCCCCATTCAAGGCAAGGGAGCAGCAGCATGCCAGCATCTGCATCAGCAGCAGCAGTAGCTAGCGGAGGGGGCTTACTTTCACTACCTGGGTGCCATGTCGCATCGCACACCACCGGAGCCACCAGTCAACAGAGGACTCTCAGCAGATGCTGGCATGCCCAGGGCTGCAACGGGACGGCGCCCCTCAGGCGCACCCCCTCCTGTCCATCACGCACACCCTCTCCGTTCCACAAACGCATCCTGGCTCGCTGCCCGAAATTGCGGCCTGTCTGCCACTGGGTCGTAAACGCCATGCACTCTGGCGCATGCCGCACTGCTGCTGCCTGCTGCCCTCCTGCTGCCCCTCTGCTGCCTACCTCTGCTATGTGGCTTACCCGTACCTGCCCTCAGGACATGTACTCGTTCGGGTGCCTGCTGTACGAGATGCTGTCAGGCTGGTGCGTGCTGCGCGTGTATTAGCTCCGCCTTGCTGTCCGTTTCAGGCGCACCACCTGCTACTTTCCGTTCCCTTTGCGAAGCTTCTGGGCGGCGGAGTGGGCGTCCGCCGCTTTGCGTGCGTTATTCACCCTAGCATGGTACGCCCTAGAACCGCACACAGCCCCCCCGCCCCCCCGTTCAGCCCGCCCTCAAATTCAAACCCCATTACCTTGCCTTCCCCTGACTGGCTTCCCCTTGGTGCAGCCGACCCTGGGCCGGCTGCCATATGGTGGCCATAGCCCACGCCGTGAGCACCCAGGGCCTGAGGCCTCCCCTGCACACCGTGTCCGACGAGCGCTGCCCGCCCGCCGTGCGGCGACTGGTGGCGGCGTGCTGGGAGGTCGACCCCCGGCGGCGGCCGGCGGCGGCGGATGCTGTCAAGACGCTGGCTCTGACGAGGCAGCAGGTGGGTTAAGCTGCGAGTTGGTAAGCAAGTGGGATGGATGTGGATTGCGGAATGCGGTTACGTTTGGTGTGGGGGTACCGGCAGTCGGAGCGCGGCCTTTTGCAAGGGGGTGAATGGGCCCCAGCGACTTGGCTTAGCGCCCCAACTCTAGCTGATGCGCTGCCACTTGAGCCGGGCGCAGCTCAGTAACTACCGCTTTCCGTCCCCATTTACCCTTGGTGTCTGGCGAACTGGCAGTGGGATAAATGAGCCGGACCAGCAATGTACCAACCCGCTGGTACGTATTCACGTCCCGCCTCGCGGTTCCCTCCCTCCTTCCCTCAGCTCTCGGCCTCGCCGTCGCCTTCAGCATCTGCCGCCCCCGTGCCGAGCTTCTCCAGCCCGCCACCGCCGCCGCTACTGCCAGTCGCAGCAAGTCCAGCTCCAGCCCATGCGCCGCCCGGCGCTGCGGCCGGTGCCATGGCGACCGCAACAGACGAGGAGTACCCCTTGCTGCCGCCGCCACCACCACCACGTGCGCTCCAGGCACTGGCGGCTGCCAACGGTTCCTTTGACCCCCCAACCGTAGCCGCCGCCACCAGCGCCAGCACCATCCGGCCAGCCGCCGCGCGCCTGCTATCCAGCGGCCTGCTGGAGCACTTCCGAGGTGCAGGGTCGCACGCACATCTACAATTTCAGCACGCACAGAGCAGTGGTGGCAGCCACACCCTTGCGCAGAGCGAAGGGTCGAGCGCTGTAGATTCCATGGATCTGGCTCCGCCAACGCCTTCGTCGCAGTCGTCGTCCTCGCTGCCGTACAATTAATGAATGCGTGCATGGAGGGGGCATGGGGTGCTGTACGGTAGACACTGGTGGTGGTGGCGGCCCTACCTCCAAACGCCAGCGGCATAACTACTAGCGGGAGTGCTCGTAGCGCCGGGAATGCGACTTGGCACACGCGCTGCACTTGATGAGTTGTGCTGGGAAGGTTGTCCACAAACCGTACAGCAGCAGTAGGTGCAGTACGGCGCAGCGCAGGGCCACCGGAAAGCGGCTGTGGATCGGGTGGCAGCAGACGCAGCATTGGCTTTAGTAACGCTGCGTAAGCAGCTTGCCGCAGTACCAGAAGGGCAAGCATAGTCCCTGCGCATGGTGGGGGAATGACGTGATAGCTTTGATGGGCAGCGGTTGGAGTTCTGTCGTACTGGGTGTTCGCATGAGGCATGACACCACCCTTGCCTGGCCTGGGCGCCTGGCCCGGAGTACCACGTGTGTGCACTACACTGAGTATGCCTATGCTGGAACATCTAGTACCGGCGTGCAGAAATATGTGTCCTTTGCATGGGGGTTGTTTGCATGAGGGTTGAAGTGCCTGTGGCATGTGAGATTCACTGGGTTAAAGCACCCTGTCCCGTGGGTGCCAAGGGGAGCACCCCCTGGCTGCTGGTTTAGGCTGGTGTTAATTACCCAAGTCCACCCGCCGCCCCGGCGCTGTGCAGTTCAGTTGCTGGCGGCTAGTACTAGGCAAAATGGTGGCATGTGTACTTTCTGTTGACGCTGTCGGGCGGCATCTTTGTCTCCCCAAAGGGGCGAAAGCCGACTGCAGAAGCATCGTTTCGGTTTGCTTGGCGGAGTGCGGTGAACGCTGAACGGGCGGTGGCTTACTGTTGCACACGTAGGAGCGCGCCATATGTCTAGTGGCAGCTCCCTCGATCGTACGGCAATGTTTTGAGCGTTATGGGTATGCTCCTGGACTGCGTTTCCGTGCACCAAATGTGCGTATTCCTGACCAGCGATGCTTGGCGAGTGGCGCCTTGTCGTTGCAGACTGTGCGCGTGGAAAAGGCAAAGGCCTGACCTGGCCTGACAAGGTACGGCTACGGCAAGGTACCTTCGCAGCTCAAGGTTCAAAAGCAGGGCCACGTTGGGCGGTTCTAATGTTTGCCTGTGCTGGTTGGGCCTTGGTGTCCCGCCTCCCGCTGGCCTGTTCCTTCTCGTCTCCTTGTACGTAAATCAGAGGAGGGATGGAGGCAACTTTGCCAGACAGAAAAAGCGACAACAACCTCAGCCAGGCTTGTCCCTTTGGTGGCCGGCGTATGGGAGTCCGTAAATTCTCGTTTCAGCATAAAGCACGTGACCTTGCGTGCCACTTGCTCACGCACGAGTGCAGATCCACAGCAACACCAGCATGCAGGCTCAGCAGGACCACGTTCTCGCCCAATAACCTGACCCTACTACGGTATCTGATTACCCCACTCCAACCATAAAAACGTACATGAAGTAGGTCCCAGAAGCATCTCACCGCAGCGAAACACACTGCCACCGCCGAGGTACACTCCACAGCCGGACACAGCTGTCTTCACGGTATGCAAGCGTATTTGTGCAACAACCCAGTGAAAGTCCTCTGAGATGAGCTGAGATGAGCCCTGTACACCGTTCCGAGACTCCTCACCTAGCCTTACTAGCCCTATCCCCGCTCGCCCGCTGCCCCGCTCCCGCTCCCACCCGCACCCCCATTCGTACCCGCCGCCCCCGCTGCCCCCTGCTTCCCCACACACGTCCGCCCGTGCTCTGCCCTCCAGTGCTCCACCTGGCACGCCCTGCCGCAGTACCGCACGCGGCCCCCGCACCGCCCGCACCCCAGCAGCTGCGGCAGGGGTGATGTGGGTGTTCCCGGCGCAATGAGGCCGCGGAAGGCGTTTGCTTCCCAGTTTGCCGACGGCAGCGGCGGCGACGAACACCGTGGGTTAGCGCACAGCGGCAGCAGCGCGCGGGCCTCTTCCAGGGGCGCCAGCGGCACCAACGGCCGCCCCCACGCGCATCCTGTTGCGTCAGCCGCCAAGGCTGTGCACGGGTCCATGCCTAGCCCGCTTGCGCCAAGCGGCTCCCCGCACAATGCCGCCTCCGCCGTCTGCAGCACCTTTGCGTCCGGCCACCTGCCGTTCGCACCGAACACCCGAATGACCAGCTGTATGGTCAGCCTGCCGCCTGCGCCACCGCCGCCGCTGCCGCTGCCACTTCCGCCGTCATCGCCGCTGCTGGCACCCCGAGAAGGGCCAAGCAGCTGCGTCCTGACCTCGCCTGCAAAGGCCCCGAACACCACCACCACAGCGCGCTGCAGCACCCCTTCCACGGCCTCCGGACACTCCTCCCACCCCAGCGCCATCTCCAAGCACGTGACCAGCAGCCCCAGCACCTCCACCTCCCGCAGCAGGAACCGCCGCCACGCGCCGACAGAGCCCGCCGCCGCTTGAGCCCCACAACCACCGCCCGCACTGGCAGCAGCACTGGTGCTGGTACTGGCGCCACTGCTGCCGCCTGCACCGTTCGCCGCTGAATCCGCGCCCTCCGCTTCCTGCCCACAACGCTGCTGCTGCTGTTGCTGCTGCTGCTCCTCTTCTCTTGCTGCCTCCACCACATCGCACACAGCGGCCAGCGCGGCGCCCACAGCTGCCTGCACCTGCCCCACATCGCCCATCAGGGCCCCCCAAGACCCCGTGTCAGGCCTGCTGGCCAGGCGCAGGACGCGCGACAGTGCCGGCAGCAGGTGCAGCGCGGCCAGCGACATGCCCATGGCCAGCTGCTCTGCAGGGCGCTGCGTGCCGCAACCCAACCCAACCCATGGGTACTGTGCGCCTGCGGCCCCACCACGCGTCTGGCCGGCTGCCTGCTTGCCCTCGCCCCCGCTGCCGCTCGGGCCCGCCCCCGCATCTGCACCCGCACCCTCACCTCCGTCGTTGCTTGCCGCACCAACCTCCTTGCCCTCCTCGCCCACACCCCTACCACCGCCGCCGACGCTGTCCCCCACCGCCGCACCTCCTCCGCCGGGCCCCGCACCCATCGCACCTGCGCTCGACCTGCCAGCCCCCAGCACACAGCACACCAGCGGCAGCAACACGGTCAGCTCTGTCACGACCAACGCTGCCCCAGCGCCTTTGCCCGCCTGCACCGTCAAGGCCCTCTCGTCAAGCGCCCGGGCCAGGCACACCGCCGTCGCCGCCACGTGCCGTGACGGCGCAAACGTCAGCAGCTCTGTCCACGTGCGCCGCCAGTCGACCCGCAGCCACGCGGAGGGGTGCCTGGCCCACTGTGGCCACGTGTCGCCTGTGTCGGAGTCCTTCTGGAACAGGGCGCACTGCATTAGGGGGCCGTGCCACGTGGAGTCCGCCACGTGCTGTAGGAAGCCCGCAGCCAGCGCCGCCGCGGTGTCGGGGCTTGGGGTGTCTGGCACGCCTGCGTGCGGGTGGGGGCGGGGTTGAGGGAGGCGAACTGTGAGGCCGCATGTTCAGGGGTGGCCGGGGTACGCGTAAAGGCGAGGAAACCGTGTGAGGTGTCAGGGAAGCGCGGAAACGCTGGTGGCCGCGGTGCAGGGCTGTGCAGCCACACATGGGGTGGGCACGGAGAGCACCTGAACAGCGGCGCCAGCTGCACGGAAAGCGCCGAGACAGACACCGACATTGGTGGCCGCCGCTGGCTGGCAAACTTCTGATTTCAATTTCCGACAATAACCCCCAACTTGAAATGCGTCCCACAGAAGAAGAAGCAGAGAGGCCGGCCCAGCTACCCACCTGTGAGCTCGCCCCCAGGGAACAGCGGCAGCGGCTCCGCAGCAACCAGGCCCCCGCCGCCGGAACCCAACCGCCCCACGCGCACGCCGGCCTTCATTGCCGCCAGCACCGCCCTCCACCACGCCGCCAACCGCCGCATCCGGTGCGGCCACACGCCGCCCTCCCTCCTCAGGGCTCGTGACCACTCGGGTCGCAGCGCCTCACGGTCGCACCGCAGCGCTGCTACCACCAGCGCCTCCGCCTCCCCCCGCTCAAACGACACGCCCGGGGGCCCGTCCACCAGCCCGCCAGGCCCGGTCAGACCGCCGTCCGCCGCCGCCTTCACCCGGCGCGCGTTGTCGGCCTCCGGATCCGCCAGCATCAGCGCCCGCTTCGAGGACATGGCGCTCGGCTCGAGCATGTCGATGACGGACAGGGCGCCGTACAGCAGCCGGATGCACAGCAGGTGGGAGGCCAGGCGGCCGGGCATGTGAACGCCCTGCAGCGCCGCCGCCGCCTCCGAATCGTTAGTCACTGCTAGCTTATTTGAACCCTCCGCCTGCAAGCTGCTATGAAGCTCCTCCAGCGTGGCCGTCCTCTCCGCATCCTCCTCTCCGCCGCCGCCCCTCCTCTTCACCGCGGCCTCCACCACGTGCCCCCACCACTCGGCCTCCTTCCTGATCAGCACCCCGGCCAACACCTCGAGATCCAGCACCTTCTTGCAGCCCCTGCCCCAGCTCCACCACCGCCGTTCCACCTCCCCGGCATCCGCGGACGTCCCTGGACCCCCACCGCCCTCCCTGCTGCCCTCTTCCCCACCACCCCCCGCCGCCTGCTGCTCCCCCTCCGCCTCCGGTCCCTGGCTCCCCCGCACCGGGGCCCCCTCCACCGCTCCCCCTCCGAAGCTCTCCCCGGCCGCCGCCCGCCGCCCCGCTGCCGCCCAGCTGTCCAGAGCCACCAGGACCAGCGACACGTCCACAGCAGGCCGGCTTTGCCGGTCTCCCCCGTCCACCAGCGAGCCACGTGTGTCGATCAGTGGCAGGCACGGCGCCCCCTCCGGCAGCCCGCACGTGCCCGCCCTGTCCAACGCATGGCACATGGCGACCACGTGGCTGCTCAACAGGTACTGCAGCGGCCCGGAGTCCTGCCAGGGGCGCAGCAGCTGGGCTGAGCAGTCGAGCCCCAGGCTCCGGAGCGCCCGCGTGCAGCGGGCCAGCGTGGCCGTGCACTTGTCGCGCACCCAGTCGGCCATGGACTCGGGCGGCCGGGAGGACGCCATCATGAGCAGCAACCGGCTCCAGTGCTCCAGCAGGCCGCTGGACGGCAGCTGGGACTGGAGCTCTGCGGACAGGGAGGTGGTGGTTGCGGGCCTGCCGCTGCTGTCGTTGTTGCTGCTGTTGCTCCGGGTGTTTGCGTCCTGGCGGTGCCCTTCTGCCCCAGCCTGCCTGCTGCCGCTGCCGCCGCCGCTGTCCCCGCCCACGCCGCTGCCGCCGCTGTCGCCGCTGTTGCTGCTGCTGCTACTAGCCGCAGCTGCGTGCTTGTGCACGTAGGCGCTGGCCTCGATCAGCTCCGCCACCGAATCCACGATCATCAACATCCGGCTCATCATCCCCATGTCCATGGGAGCGTCAGGCCCCTGTGCCACGCCTGGCATGCAGATCCGCATGACCGCAGACCGGTGGACAGCCACCTTCTCGCGGACGATATCGCACTGCTGCGGCCAGTTGCAGAACGGCCACAGCTGCACGGCCGAGCAGCTCAGGAGCTTGGAGGAGCGCTGCAGCGTGCCGGAACGCAGCGCGGCTAGCAGGACTGCCCGCAGCGTGCCTTGCGCGGTCGACAGCGCCTGCTCGCGGGATTTAGCAGTGCCCCGCTGCTGCATATCTTGTAGCAGCAGTTGTTGGGTCTGCTCCATTTCCTGTTCATTTTGGTGCTTGCTGAGCTCTATCCGCGGCTGTTTGCACACAGTGGCCGAAGTGTTAATCAACGACCGGCTGAGTGCCCCGTACAACCGGGCAGCCTTCGTGCACTTTGGGGCCCTTTCAATTGCCAGCTGGAGGAGCATGATAATGGCAGCTGCGTTTTTGCCCGCGGCTGCCAACCACAGCAAAGGCGTGACACCCGCAGCCTTCTTGACGACATCCACTTGTGCGGACGCGCGTTCCCAGTCATCATCCTCATATTTTACTTCCACGCTCTGCTGATAAGCTGACAGCAGCCGCTCTCCTTGCGCCGTCAGCTCCGCAATGGCAGCGCGTGCGGCGTTCTGCTCACGCTGCAGGCGAAGCCGAGAGGCTATATCAGACATGTCTGCTGCCTGTTATATCATATTACTTCGGCATCATGCATTCTTTTGTCGTTGTTGCACTTGCCGTGCGTTCCAACTGGTCGCTTTTAATGCATCTAATTGTCTATACACAAGCGCCAGATAAGCCGGTCACATTCATCGCAACAAACTCCATCCTACACCAGCATCATGTACTGCAGCAGACTGACCGCCCGCCTGCCTGGCAAAGACTACCGGTACAGTGACTGCCGCCCGTCATACATTAGACAGGGCAGTGCAACAGGATACCAGTATGATACAGGGACGTGCAAGTAGCCCTTGTCCGCAGGTTTGCTAAGGCGTTAGGGCGCAGGCCGCAGGTGCGGGTTACCGGTACGGGGCAGCAGCTCCAGCCAACTTCCAACAGTCCAGTGGTACGCCATAGGGACACACTAGGGAACATGCACAATCCACGTCTCCACGTCAACAAGCAGGGTCATGTCCTGATCTTTCAACACTGTCCCTAACAAGCTCGAGTGGCAGTAAAGTGCTCCCACAGGCTCTGCGGCTTGCAGACCTTGAAAACCTTCCCCAGGTCCTCAGCCCTGGGCCGCTCAGCGCATGTACGCATTCCGTACGCTACTCCGTCACCTCCCCGGTGTACAACAGTCTGTTTGGAGTGCTTGGCAGCATGCGCTTGTCTCGTATGGCGTCCCTGGTTGCGCTGCCCACTAGCGCCGCAGCCACCTGTGCTGGGGTGGCCTCCGGGTGAGCCTGCCCGTACAGGGATAGGCGGGACGGGCAACAGGCACACAGGATCAGTAACGTGCAGCGAATAAATGGTATGATCCTGGGCCTTCGGCTGGCTTGTAGCGAGCAGGATGTCTGTTTCAGCGAGTGACACAGCATGGGTTGCGACTCCCGTGCATTGAAGTATTATGGCCGTGTGTTGGGTTGGTCATGGCCGGTCCTGACGCGCAGGGTGACCTGATAAGGGTACGCACGCCGTGTGCAGTGAAGCAGAAACAAAGCACATGCACCGTTCCACAGAGGTAGCAACCCTGCAAGAGTTATACATGGCCCCAACCGACCAATCCATGCAGTGCACTGCCGTACCTCTAGGTACAGCGCGGCTGCGCCCGCCACTGCCGGTACGGCCATGCTGGTGCCGGACGCCCAGGTGTACGACGAGTTGGTCACCTCGGCGCACCGAGCTGCGCACACGATACCCAAAGCGCCGTCAACATTTGCACCAAGCCCCGAGCAGGTACAAGCAAGTGGCGTATACAGCTGACCCTTGTGGGCACTGTAAAGGCACATATGGAACGCACGATACTACCGCTGCCATGTGCATAGATCCAACGTGTCAGCGGGTAGGGGTGCTGGCACACCTTGCCAACACACCTGCGCTGGCGCATGCCCCGAAGATCTCCACCCCTGGAGCAAAGATGTCGACGCAGGCCCCCGTGTTGGCCCAGCTGTACATGGTGTCGGACGCGGGGCTGCGGGCACACACCGGTACGACACGTGGCATGCGGCACGTGACACGTGGCAGGTGACACGGCGTACATGTTTTCGGGCAGGGGGCTGCTGGCGCATGGCACGTGGAATGTAGCACACGGCACATACCATACCAAACACGAGAATGGTAGCTATATTCCGTTAGTGAGCTTGGTTACGCGGCAGGTGCAACGAGCAAGGAGGACAGCAGCAGCACATCCCCTAACCTGGCTGGGCGCAAAGCTTCTAGTTGTGGAAGGGTACCATAGTGAGGACGGGCAATGACTGCGAGAGTACATGCGTGGCAAGGCAGTGTTGCAACCCGTGTGCGTTAATCCACACCGTGGTTGCCGAACCTGCCGTTGGTGGTGCTGCGGGCGCTGGAGGTGAACTTGGACTCGAGGTTGGAGGCAGCGACGGTGAGCACCTGGGGCACGGAAGGCACAGCGTTCCGTGGATCTCGAGGGGAACATGAACCGGGGACAGTGCCAGGCGGTACTCCTGCAGGAGGTGCAAGGCAGGTGGCTGGCGACCCACCGACAAGGCGGGCAGGGACAAGGGCAGAGGCAGGAGCAGGGGATGACCAACTGACCGTAGGAGCGTCATGCTGGTGGGCATGAGCCGGATCAGTTGCGGGGTGCAGGGCGTGCAGCATGCCGTGATGGCTGTGGCACGGCAGGCAGGTGCAAAACCGTATGAAAGCTGCCGTGCAACGCGTCTCAGGCAGATGTCTATCCTCAGTGCGGTACTTCGGTACAGCAGGGCCGCGCGCCGTGCCCACGCCCCTGCCCCTGCCCCTGCCCATGCTTGCGCTGCGCACTGCTATGCTGCACTGCAGGCATGCTACTCCACGAGCTGCCGTCATGCGCTCATGCATATACTGTCGCTGCTGTACCTCTGGCACGTTGGCTGGCACAATGCCGCAGCTGTCTGTCGCTGCATTGCCTGACGCCACCACCACCGCCACGCCGTGCTCTGTGGACAGGGCCCGCACCGCACGCGCCAGCGCCTCCGACCAGCTGCCTGCGTACCGCAGGAAGCACCGGGTGCACAGAGCAGTACCTTTTCCGGCGTGCCATGCTTGCAGCTACGTCCAAATGACGCTGCAGAGCATGTGAATCCTTAGGTGCAATTGGGCATCAGTATGTCTTGCGTGGCAACCGGTACCGTACTTGCCCGCTCACCCTCCGTCACGCAGGCAGCTGCAGTCAAAATCCTAAAGGAGCCGGTGCCAACCACCCGGCATTGCTACTACTGGTGCTTGGCCCCTCTCCCTCTGGCACGCACGCAGCTACTGCCAAAAGCATTAGGACTGTTTGGTGCCAGCCCGCCGGCATCGCTACTTCTGGTGCTCTGCCCCTCACCCTCCGGCACGCCCAGCGACATCATGGCCACCGCGGGCTTGCGCGCGTTGCGGGCCACCCACTCCAGGCCTGCACACCAGGGGGAACAAGTGCGCCACAGCACGCAGCATCGAAGTACCTCAGTAGCCCTGCCGCAGCCCCCGTAGGCGGTGGAACGGCGTCCTTGTGTTGCCGATGCATCCACGCTAGCAGTGCCCATGCTGGTCCCTGTTCCACGCACCACACGCCATTGCAGAGCATGAATGGCACTACAGCACAGCAGCTGTGAGGGCCCGGGCAAGATCGACGTTAGCGCCACCACTGCACCAGCTCGCCCACGCAACAGCCGCCGTGTCCCTACATGGTGCCAATATCCACCAGCCACCACAACAAACCACCATGGGACGAGTACACGGCCCTGTAATGGTCAATCCCCCACCTGCCACCGTGTCGCTAATAGGCCCCTTGCCTCCTTGAACAAGGAGCTGAATGATGTTGGGAGGATGTGCGTGTGCTAGGCCTGCCACCGCCCATTGCCCCAGCCCACCTGCCACGGTGTCGCTGATGGCCCCCGTGCCTTGGCAGTCCAGCACGCGCACCGCCACCAGGCGCGACCCACGGGCCACCCCCACGCTGCGGCCCACCGCCGTGCTGGCCACGTGGCTGCCGTGCCCGTCGCAGTCCGACGCGTCCGTGTCGCCGTCCACAAAATCGTACCTGACGGGTCCGGCAAGGAGCACCGTAAGGCGAAAGAAGCACTGTTTGACAGAATTGTGCGGTCACGTGGCTCAGGTGCAAAGCGAGGCGCTGCGAAGTACAACCACCATACGGTATGTTGAACAGGTTTTAGCTTTGCATTCAGCGATGCGGGGTGCTGGTGAAGCTGCTTCCAGACGTGCCAGTGCGACAGCTGACGCACCCGTGTTCCGCCCTGCTCTCCCCGCCGCCGCCGCCGCCGCCGCCGCCGCCGCCGCCGCCACGCAGCTCCGGCGGCGTGTCGGGCCAATACTGAAACTCCACGTGGCCACGTGCCACGCCCGAGTCAAGCGCGTATATGGTCACGCCTAGACCTGGAGGCCGGGAGGTAAGGGAAAGCTGAAAGGCCTACCCTTCGCTGTCGTGGATACCGCGGCAACGGGCTGCGCTACGTCAATGGGCGTAGTGGAGACACAAGCACGCGCAGCCCGTTGCTTGTGGCCTAGCCCTCCTGCCCAGGCCACCGTACCTTCAGAGCGGCAGCACCTCCTCCCAGCTGCTCAGATCGCGGACACATACCAACACCCACAACCCGAGGTCTGTCCCCCACTGCAACGTGGTTGCGGATCCTAGAAGCGTACGTACCCTGTTCCTCTGCCCCATGTAAAACAGCCCTACAATGTCACCTATTGATACACGTGCCGGTGTCCCGGTACGGACACAGGCCAGCCCCAGCCGAACACCCCCGCCGTACCTGTCCCGCTGGCCTTCCGCGACCCGAAGGCGTACTTGCCGTCCAGCGGCAGGCCGCGCTGGTCCAGCCGGTCCAGGTTCCACAGCGCCACGTCTAGGGGGTCGGCCTTGGGCCCGGGCGCGAACAGCACCGCGCCGCCGGAGGCGGAGGCGTGCTGGGACACGTCTACGTGTGCGGGGTCTGGCGGGCGGGGAGCACGGGGGTGAGGTAGGGGGCGAAAGTTATGCCAGGAGAGGGGGCAGGGTGCATGGCGGTGGGGAGGCGTGCTGTAGCATGTATTCGTGCGAGGGGTGTGGCGGAGAGGACGGGGTGCGACCGAAGGGGCCGTGCAAGCGGTGGGGCAGGGCGCGAGGCGGGTGGCGGCGCTGAGGCCCTGTGGGTCGACAACAATTCACGGGAGGGGTTCAGGGCGGTGGAGACGGGATTGCGCGTGTGCGTGGAGGGCTGACGTTACGGTTGGCACCGCACCGTGCCCCGCCCCGTTGCACCGCATATGGTAGCGCACCTGGCGGGCTGTCTGGAGAGAGGGCATTAGGCTGCACCATGCTGGCGCTCTGGCCCATCTGCTGAAGCAGGAAGCCCGGCACTGGTGCGCTTTCCCCCTGGTCTGCTGCTCCTGGCACGGCCGCTTCCGTCCCTGCTGCTGCTACGTGTGCCGCTGCTTCAGCCACGCCCAGGGCCCTGGCTGCCGCCACCACCGCCGCCGCCGCCAGCCGCTGCTGCGCCGCCAGGCCCAGCGCCAGCAACCCAGGCAGCCGCGCCGCTGGCACTGAGTCCGGTGCCCCTGCGGAAGGTAAATCCACGGATGATTACTACGCCACACAGGATGTCTAGACGTGCTTACAACGCAAACGGGAACAGTACGCGGTGCCGTGCCTTGTGCCGGAGGAGGGGCAGGAGAGTGCATTGCCACCCACTGCAGGCCACCGTGGCTTCCCCGCATTGACAAAAGCGTGTTCGCACTGCGGTGATTGCAGCTGGCTCACTGGGAAATGGGTACCGTACCAAGGGGACCCACCATCGACGGGATAGCGCTGGGAGAGCGTGTGTAAGGTGGTGGGCGCCTCCAGGGATGACTGGCCACCCACCGTAGTACTGCCTGGGCGTACGGCACCCGGCTCCAGCACTGCGGCACCAAGTGCTGCGCCGTCGGCCAGCGGCGGCCCTAGCTCGCCATCATCCGCCACGCCGTCCCGCCCGTCCCCAGGTTGCTGCTGCTGCTTTCCGTCCTGCTGCTGCATCCGGTGCTGCTGCTCTCTGGCTAGAAGCTGAACCACCGCGCCTTCCGCCTTGCGCACCTGCCTCGGCGAAGCAGCAACAAGGGAGCCTCGGGACGAGTCAGCGCAATTGCATCGGTCTGTGTATGCACTCGATGTGCAGTGGGCACCGACAGCGCCCCTGTTGGGCTGCGAAAGGCGTCTTTGTGCAAGCACGTGGCCTGCAGAACAGGGTAGTGGAGGTGAAGTCCTGTACACAGTTGGTGTCTCATATGTCCCTACCTGCCCGTCCTCCTCCACGGCCACCAGGTCCCCTCCCAGCAGCCCCCGAAGGCACGCCACGTCCTCCACGCTGAAGCGGCCGGCAGCGCCTGCGCATGGACACGATTGACTTGTGGGTAGTGGTACTACGATGGTTCAGATCGTGAACTATTCTGCCGGTCCTACATGTGCAAGACGGCCAGCGACGGCACGCTCGTGACCTGCCACCTCCCATCTAGCACGGGCCGGTCCAGGCCGGGCATACATGCAGACACACGTGTCGAAAACTGCATGAGCCTCCTACGTGGTTCACAAGCAACCTACCGTACAGTAGCTGATCGTAGATGTAGACGCACTTGCTGCCCAGCTGGCTGGCGCACGACGGTGAGCGCCAGCGCAAGCTGCCTGCAGCGGTGTCGATGCTGCTGCCCCCGTTGCCGCCCCCACGCGACGCACGCCAGGCCCGCACACGAGAGCTTAGCGCTCTCGTTATCAGGTCGAGCATACCAGCTGCAGCGACAGCCACACCATGAGTCTGTGTGGGTGCCTGCCCCCGTGCTGTCTTGGCTGACGCTGGCTGCGGCCCGCACAGTTGCCGTACGCGCTCCAGCGCCGGCCTCCCCTGCGTGTCCATGGAAGGTGCACGTAGCTGCTCTGTTGTCTTCACGCAGTCAGCGACATAGATGTCAGGGTCGTGGTCACTGTCAGGGTGGGCCAGGGGCCGTACGGGCCGACCGCACAATGGGCGGGCTCGCGCCCTGCAGCTGACATGTAGCGTGCGCCGTACCTGGACTATGACAATCTGGACCCTGTCACGAGGTTGCAACCCCTGTGAGCCCAGTGCAGTGTCCTCCTTTTGGGCTGTAGGCGTGGTGCTGCTGTCCACTCTTGCCCCCATGTTGGATGGCGTGCTGCAGGCTGGGGTGCCTGCGGCGCCATAGTGCACTGGGCGGCTCGGCCGGGCAGCCGTTGCCCAGGGCTCCAAGCTCAGCTGCTGACGCCGCTCCGCTGCGCTAGCTGTGGCAATGAACCATGTACCATGTAGCAATAACGCCGCGAAGGATACTTGGAAAGCACGTGCCGTGATGGGCATTTGGATGCGCACGGCCGAGATGAACGCTCACAGGGTATGATGGTCGCGCAGGGGTACGGCTAGCAGGCCTGGCGTGGTGCCTATCACGGCGCTGTACTGCAATATGTGTGTAGTTCGATGGCCCTTGGACCCAGGTGGTGGTCGGCTTTTGCTGGTACTGTGGACCTGGGTCGGTGGGTCGGTGGGTCGCCCTGGTGTGATAGGCGCAAGCTGTGATGTGTCCATCAGGGTCTATCCTGCAGCAGGCGCACGTACCTGACACATATGTATTCGTCGACGTACACAAAATTGCTATGGTGTACTGTCTGTTAAGCACAAAAGCCTATGCTGCTTGCCTGCCTCACCCCTTGCTTAGCGCCGACCCATGGGCCCATCACAGACGGTACCCCAACCCTACATACCTGCCCATACGAGCTCGTGCGTTACCAGCAGCGTCATCATGTAGTCCGCAAACCCTCGCAGTACATCCTGCCGCAGGCGCGGCCACAAATTGCCCAGAGCCTCTCCAGCGCGCGTTAGTTAGGCAGCCGCCCCGGCGGGGAGAACGGTGTGGACGAGGTGGCGTTCGGCTCCATAGGGGATGCGGGGTGACCTGGGCCAGCGTGGATTGGCGGACAACCCTAACCAGGAGGTCCGGGCAGCCTCCTCCTATGCGTAGAGACCCCATGCGGGTGGCACTGCGCCTGGTATGTGCCTTGGAAACCGGCTATGTGCGGCAGGGCTGCGCCCGCGTGCGTTGCCCTGGCGTCTGCAAGCTTCATGGCTGCTGCTGCCGCCAACCCTCCCCTCCCTTGTCCGACCGTCTATGCACCGGCAGCTTATTGGATCTGCTTGCGCCCGCCCTGCAACGCAAAGCGTGGAGCGTTTGCGGTGCTTCCCAGGCTGGGTTGACCACCAGGGTTGCGAAGCCGGGGGGCACACCCTTCCGACTGCAGCTGCCGTACCAGCGCTAGATGACTTCAGAACGATGTATATGAAACTTGGAAAGACTTTTAAGGGCTCTTGTTGTGCGTAGGAAATACGTTGGCTGCTCGGCTCAGCTCCTCGGGCGTCCTAGGTTACGGCAAAATGCAGTCAAGGATTACAGGTGAGCCACATAATGTTCTTTGCCCTAAGATGGCTGCTACCCTAGGGTGCGTTGCACAGTCGTTACCGCGCTTCAAGGTACATAATTCACAGACAACCATAGACATACGGACCATTTCAGCGCAAAAACACGACAGATAGATACGGCCACGTATATTCGTTAAGTGCGGCTGGGCCGCAAAAGGTAGATGGACGTGCCACGGGCGGACGGTGGAGGAGGCTCCCCTGGACCAGGGGTTCCGCGCCCCCTGGCGGTGACCCTGATTGAGCCAACCGCCACTCTCGCACCTGCCCTGCCACGCACGACACGTACCGTGAAATGTCACACGCTCAGCATCAAAGCCTCCGATCCCACACTCGCCGCGCTACATCCTCGGGCACACCCAATTGCACGCACCACCACCACCACCACCACCACCACCCCCCCCCCCCCCCCCCCCCCCCCCCCCCCCCC
>VFQN01000973.1_pt1 | contig 50488 bp, 50 predicted proteins | sample 3512371 | NCBI WGS metagenome assembly VFQN01 (sample SAMN10412370, study PRJNA504923) | tailings metagenome | isolation source: Replicate 2 from Balatoc abandoned mine | place: Philippines: Itogon, Benguet | collected 2017-08-28
TGAATGATATCATCACCACACGCGTTTGTCAACTAAATGTTGGCCGAGTTAATAGGTAGGATTCCGGTGCTCCGCATGAAGGACGAGTTGGAGCCATGGCATCTCGCGCCGAGTTCCCGATTTATGGCTGACCCAAGGTCCGTTCCGGATTGCGGGCCAGCAATTATCGTCATCCCCTCCTCGGTAGCAGTGAATGCTGCGCTGAGACACTCAATGGAGATCGTATGGGGGAAGAACCCCTCGATTGTCTTTGCGACTGAAACGGTGAGTATCTCGTCGGCAAGGTCAACCGAACGATCACTCTGGAGATCGAGAGCGCTGAAAGCCTTCTCTCTGGTGCCAATTGTACGGAACTCGACGATAGATGTTGCGTGTGCAGTGTGTGTCATTGCGGCTCAGAGCATTGTACGGCTGGGCGGCCATTCATTGTCGCCCGACATACATAGGATGTTTCTTCGGGCCGTATTGCTTTCTCATTCGCCCATTCTGGTGCGAGCGTTTGCAGCGGATCTCGGCATGCACGAGAGAACGCTGCGGAAGCTATGCGAGAGCTGCGGTGCGCCGCCGCCACAGAAGCTGCTGGTTCATTCCAGGTTGCTCCTCTACTCTCTTCTCACCGTAACTGTCGAGGTTCGTCCTGATGAGGCCGCTGCCGTACTTGGCTTTGCATCAACTGCGGCCATCAAGAAGCAGAAGCAACGACTTGGCTATGTATTCCCGAATCGTGGTGATATCCGGACACTGTGCACGGCGGCGGTGCAGGCGATACAAAACTCAAGCCATGTGTGTGTGAAGCAGCAGACGCGGATGCATACATTGGACTGATGCCGAAAGTGTCCATCCGAAGTATTGCGCAACTTTCAGTATCAACCGATAGTTGCCCGCAGATGCAAGCGATTTGAACGACAAGCAATCGAAATCACCATACCACAGGAGGAGCTATGCGGAGATTCTCGCCTTTGGTGGCCGCTGCTGCAGCTGCAGCTGCGTTCGCGCTGGGTGCCATCAGTTCTGCTGGTGCAGCAACGCCCAAGGCAACCTACTGCGAGAACGACAAATGCATGTTCATGGCGTGGTGTCAGGACGGAGGCCTGCACACCAGTTGTGACATGAGCAATCCCATCATTGGGGGATGTATCACCGTCGGTTGTAGCATCGAGTAGACCGTCACCATGAGGCGTCAAGCGCTCTGGCAGTTGGCTGGCAGAACAATTTTGTGCTTTGCCTTTGCCGTCGAACTACCGGCACAAAGGGTACGAACGCATCCGTCACAGGCTGCGCTGCAAATTCGTGTAGATGGTGTCGTCTCACGGGCGGGTCGTTCGGAGCTGCGGGTATCCCCGCTCACGCGAATGGCCAATCGTCTTCGCACAGCAAAGCTCGTCCGAAAGGTGGGTACCGAGGATGGAGATCCTGAAGAGGTCATAGGAGCCATCAATGGTGCTGTCCTTGATGATCTGGGACGCTTGTTGGTGCTCGATCGATCGTTTCACGCCGTCCGTGTCTTTCAGGATGACAGACCTCCGATGACCATAGGTCGACGCGGAAGTGGTCCGCTCGATCTCCGAAACGCTTTGGCGATCTGGCCGCTTCGCTCGGGTGGCTTTGCTGTCGCGGATGGAGTGCTTGGAGTCAAGCAAGTTGACGCTGGCAAATCGACCGCAGTCCTGCGGCGCAGTACCCATCCCGGAGCAGACATCACTGGAGCCTGTCCGACGCCGACCGGCTTCGCTGTATACAAAACTCCGGTACCAGGTGGACGCTTGGTCCAGGTATTCGACTCACTCGGGAACGCAGGTGTCTCCTTTGGCGAACCCTATCAGGCAGAGTCGGCGCTCGTGCTGGCAATTCTCAGCGAGGGCGTTGTCGGTTGCCTTCCCAGTGGTGGCTTTGTCTACGCACTCTCGGGTCAACCATTCCTCTTTGGACACGACTTGACGGGGAAGCGCACGTGGACGCTGCGAATACAAGACTTTTCCGTCGGCGTGCAAGAGGAGAACGTCGATTCCAAAGGCCGACGCTCAATCGGGCTTTCAGGTGATGTCAAGGAGTTCTCACTCATCACCAACATCGTTGGATACGGCGCAGACCATGCGCTCGTTCAGGTAGTGTACCACAACCAGCGTTCCCTTCTCGGCAGGAAGGACTTCCATCGACTCGACACCTACCTTGTAGACGGCAAGAACGGTCACGCGATCTTTGTTGGATCAGACTTGCCGCGCGTTTCTCAGATAACAGGAGAGCATGTCGTGTTCTTTGCCAACGACCCGTTCCCCCAGGTGACGGTTCGGGGTTTTGTTCAGTGACTCTCTCCAAACGAACTCGACTGCTGCTGCAGACGGTTGTCGTTGGGGCAGGACTGCTCGGCTGCTACTTCGGCGGCCAATCGCTTGCTTCGTCTGGCAGCCTTCCGGGCCGGCGAGACATCAGCGTTCGAAAGGAAGCGCTGCCGCGAGCTGGCAAGCAATTGGTTCTCGTTTACGTTGGCTCATCGCGCTGCAATCCATCAAATCAAACGGATGTGATAGCGGCAATCGCATCGGCGATGGATTCGCTTCGGCTGATCGCCTCCCGTCAATCAATGGGATTTGTGTCGATCGGAGTAGCACGAGAACTAAGCCCAGGTGCCGGCCTGATGCATCTCGAGAAGATTGGATCGTTCGACGAAATCGCCGTCGGTCAAGGCGACCTGAATCAGGCAAGCATGAGGCTCATTTCGGTCGACCATCCAGGACTTGGTGCAACCCCGCAACTCATCATCATGGAACGTGAGCTCACATCGTTGGGAAAGACGATTGACAACGTTCACGTGCGAGAGCGGGTTCTCGCACGACGCGTTGGCGCAGCTGAAATTCGCCGCTGGGTAGAGCGCGGTACCCCTTTGCCCGGTTCTGTTCAAAAAACCACTTCACATGGAGGTTAGTCGGATGACCATACGGCGACTGCTGATCCTGACAGGGCTTGCCGCGACGGCTGCTCTTGTTGGGGCGGCGAACGCAGAAGTACCCGTCCGAGCATGCGAGAACGACAAGTGTCAGAACATGTCGCAGTGCGTTGATGCCGGTTCCAGCGCAAATACTGGCTGTGACATGATTCAAGGTCATTCGCGCTGTCAAACGTACGAGTGCAAGCTTGAATAGCCTCACTGTCGCAGGCCTTCGGTGGGTCGCTCGAAGCAGACCCACCGGATGCCTGTGGTAGCGGGCCGCTACCCCGCCCTCGCCGCCAACACCGCCCGCACGTCGTCCACGCTACCCCCCACCGCACGCAGCGCCACGAAGGCGTGATACACCAGGTCCGCGACCTCCTCCGCTGCGCGTGCACGATCGCCATCCACACAGGCCGTGGCCAGCTCCACCGCTTCCTCACCCAACTTCTTGAGTCGCAGGTTGCGGTCGTTCAGCAGCTTCTGTGTGTAGCTCGGTTTGCCCTCGGCGGCTGGAGCGGCCTGCCGCGCCGCAATGGTGGCGTCGAGTGCGCCAAACACCTCGGCTCGCAGCGCCTCCTCACGGAAGCAGGAGGTCGTGCCCTCATGACACGCAGGACCCGCCGGCAGCACACGCGCCAGCACGGCATCACGGTCGCAATCGGCGGTGAGGGACACCACACGCTGCACATTGCCGCTGGTGCCGCCCTTGTGCCACAGGCCGCGGCTGCGCGAGCGATAGTGCATCTCGCCCGTGCGCAGCGTGTGCTCCAACGCCTCGCGATCGGCGTGCGCCACCATGAGCACCACGCCGCTGTGTGCGTCTTGCGTGACCACGGTCACGAGGCCGTTGCCCTTGGTGAAATCCAGGCGGTCGAGATCGAGCGAGACGGTCATGCGCGTGTCAGGTGTTCGGTGAGTCGGGCGTGCACAGCACACGCCGCACGGGGTCGGACAGGGCCGCGTTGGTGGCAATCACATCCCCGCCAAAGGCGGTCGACAGGCCACGCCAGTCGGTGAACACGCCACCCGCCTCGGATATGATGGGCTGCACCGCCGCCGAGTCCCAGGGGTTCATGATGTCGTCCACCATGACTTCTGCACGGCCCGTGGCCACCAGCAGATAACCGTAGCAGTCACCCCAGGTGCGACTCACGCCGCACTCGGCCGACAGCGCGCGCCATGCGTCACGGCGCAGGGGATGATCGAGAAAGCGTTCGTCGGTTATGAGCGCCGTGGCGGCACTCAGCGATGCGACCTCCGACACCCGCGCGCGCGAACCATTCCACCAGCAGCCTTCGCCAGGCGCAGCGGCAATGATTTCGTCCACCACCGGAAAGCACGCCGCGCCCGCCAGCACGGTGTCACCTTCACAGCAGGCCACCAGCGTGCCCCACAGCGGCACACCACGCACAAAGGCCTTGGTGCCATCAATGGGGTCGAGAATCCAGCGCCGCCGTGCATTGGGTCGCACAGCTTCGAACTCCTCGCCAAACAGACCGTCGAGAGGAAAGCGCTGCTCAAGCCACTCGCGCGCCTGTCGCTCGGCCTCGCGGTCGGCAATGGTGACGGGCGAGCCGTCACCCTTGGCTTCCACGTTGAACTCGGCGCGATACCAACGCATGGCCACCTGCGACGCAAAGCGCGCCACATCGGCCGCCGCCTGCATGAGCTGCTCGGGCGACTCGCTCACGCCGCCACTCCGGGCAGAGACGGCGTGCCACGCACCACCAGACCAGCGTCGCGCATGACCTGCTTGAGCGCCTGCACGGTGGTGAGACCGTCGTGCAGAATGCCCGCCACCAGCACCGCATCGGCATGGGCCTGCTGCACCGCATCCACCAGGTGCTGCGCCGAGCCGGCGCCGCCCGACGCAATGACGGGCACGTTCACGGCATCGGCCACGGCCCGCGTGATCTCGAGATCGTAGCCCGTACGCGCACCATCACGGTCGATGCTGGTGAGCAGAATCTCACCCGCACCGCGTGCCACGCATTCCTGCGCCCAGGCCACGGCCTCCAGCGCTGTCTCTTCACGCCCGCCCTTCACCCACACCTTGTACACACCATCAGCGTTCTTCTTGGCGTCGATGCTGGCCACCACACACTGCGCGCCAAACCGGTCGGCCGCCGCCGTGAGTACTTCCGGGTTGGACACCGCCGCCGAGTTGAGCGACACCTTGTCGGCACCGGCGCGCAGTGCGCGCGCGACATCGTCGGCCGTGCGCACGCCGCCACCAATGGTGAGCGGAATGAACAGCTGCTCGGCCGTGCGACGGGCCACGTCGAGCAGGGTGGCCCGTTCCTCGGCGCTGGCCGAGATGTCGAGAAAGGTGATCTCGTCGGCGCCTTCGGCCTCGTAGCGTGTGGACAGTGCGACCGGATCACCCACGTCACGCAGACCCACGAAGTTGACACCCTTCACCACTCGTCCGCCCTTCACGTCCAGACAGACGATGACGCGTCGGGTGAGCATCAGCGCGCGCCGCCGGTAATGTCGAGCTTCACCGCGCCCTTGGTGCTGAACACGGCGCCGGTTTCCACCAGCGCTTCGCGCAGGGCAAAGCCCAGGGCCTTGAACGCGGCCTCGATGATGTGATGACGGTCGGTGCCTCGCAGCACGCGCACATGAATGGTGGCGCGGGCGTTGTCGGCAAACGAACGGAAGAAATGATCGTAGAGCTTGGCCGGCAGCGGCCCGCGGTAGTAGGGCCGTCCGCCCATGTCCACCACGACCTGCACCAGCGCGTCGTCCATGGGCACGGTGCGCTCGCCGTAGCGTGCGCAGGTGGCGGGAATATGCGCGGCAAAGGCCTGGCCGAGGGCAATGGCCACGTCTTCAATGAGGTGGTGCCGCAGGTCGCCGCGCGCCTGGATGTTGAAGGCCACGCCCGCGTAGCGCGAGAGCGCCACCAGCATGTGATCGAGGAAGGGCTCGGTGGTGGCAATGGACGATTCCACGCCGGCTTCATCGAGGCCGATGCGGATCTGCGTTTCGTTGCTTTCGCGCACCACGACGGTTGCACTGCGGCTCATGCGCCAAACTCCTCGGCAAGTCGGCGTGCATCGATCACGCCCGTGTACAAGGCCATGCCCAGCACGGCGCCGGCCAGGCCGCGGTGCTCGAGCGCTCGCATATCGTCCAACGACGTCACCCCGCCGGAGGCCAGTACGGGCCAGCGACTGGCCTCGGCCACGTCTTCCATGAGTGGCAGGTCGGTGCCCTGCATCTGGCCTTCAAGATGCACGGCGGTGACCAGCACACCGGCCAGCGGTAGGGCGTTCAGCTCTTCCACGAAGTCCAGCACATCGAGACGCGAGGTTTCCGCCCACCCCTTGGTGACCACACGACGCTCGCGCACATCAGCGGCCACGATGAGTTGACCCGGAAAGCGGTTGGCCATCTCTTCGCGCCAGGATTCGTCTTCCACGGCGCGGGTGCCCACCACCACGTAGCTTGCGCCATCATCGAGCAGGCGATCGATCTGCGCTTCATCGCGGACACCGCCGCCCACCTGCACCGGCACGCTTGCATCGCGCAGCAGGTCACGGATGATGTCGCGGTTGTTGCCGCGCCCGGTGGCCGCATCGAGATCCACGATGTGCAGGCGCGGGAAACCCGTGCGTGTCCATTCGCGCGCCACGGAGAGCGGATCATCCAGACGAATGCGCTCGGCGTCGTAGTCGCCGCCCACCAACTGCACACAGGAACCGCCGCGGAGATCCACGGCTGGAATGGCGATCATCGCGCGCTCCGCTGACTGGCTGCAAAAGTGAGAAAGGCGCGCACGAAGGCCACGCCGGGGGTGCTGGACTTTTCGGGGTGGAACTGGGTGCCGATCACATTGCCGCGCCGCACGCTGGCGGGGAAGCGGTCGCCCTCGTGTTCACTCCAGGCGGTCACGAAGGCCGCACCCTCCGGCGTGGGTCGACATACATAGCTGTTGGCATAGTAGGCCGTATCGAGCGCACTCTCGCTGAGCAGCGGGTCGCTGACGTCCTGCAGGCTGTTCCATCCAATCTGCGGTACCCGTGCAGCCTCGAGACGCTGCACCCGGCCAGGCACGATGCCCAGGCCCTCGCCGGGGCCCTCGTCACTGGCGTCAAACAGAAGCTGCATGCCCAGGCAGATGCCAAGCGCGGGCAGGCCCTGCTGCAGGGCATCACGCATGGTCGAGAGGCCCGGCGCGAGACGTTCGGCTGCGGGCGCGAAGGCGCCGACTCCCGGCAGAATGAGCGCGTCGGTGTCCCGCACGGCCGCCGCAGGGTCGGTGTCCACGCGTACTTCCGCACCGCCCGCTTCGAGCGACTTGATGAGCGAGTGCAGATTGCCGGCGCCGTAGTCGAAGACGGCAACACGAACGGTGGGCGTGCTCATGCGCGAGTCTCCCGCGATGCGTCTTGCTGCACCGCGTCTTGCCGTACGGCGTCGAATGCCGCGAGGAACTGTTCCACCTGCTCCCACGGGCCAACGCTGATGCGCAGCGTGTCGCCGACATGCGGCAGCGCAGGGAAGGGGCGTGCAGCCACGCCGCGCTCACGCAGCGCCTGCCCAAAGGCCACGCTGTCCGGAACCGGCACACAGACGTAGTTGGCGTGCGAAGCCAACGGCGCGTAGTCGCGCGCGCGCAGCGCCTCGATGAGGCGTTCGCGATTACGCACTGCGAGGGCCACGTGCTCGTCAATCCACAAACGGTCATCACGCAGGGCCGAGAGGGCGGCCTGTTCGGCCAATGCACTCAGCTTGTACGGTCCGCGTGACTTCTCCACGTCGCGCACCAGCGCCGGCGCGCCAATGGCGTAGCCGATGCGCAGGCCAGCCAATCCAAAGGCCTTGGACATGGTGCGAATGACGAGCAGGTTGTCCACCGTGTTGGCGAGATCCACCGCCGAGACCCCGGCAAACTCGGCGTAGGCCTCGTCGAGGAACACCACGCCGGGCGCCTCACGCACCGCGCGTTCGATGGTGGCCCGTGCGGTGAGCGCGCCGGTGGGATTGTTGGGGCTGCAGAGATAGAGAATGCGCGGCTGTACGGCCAGCAGGGCATCGATGTCCGGCTGGTGGTCGGCGCGCTCCGTGATGCCCACGTAGCGCAGGCCGTTCATCTGCGCAAAGATGGGAATCATGGCAAACGACGGTTCACTGGCGGCCACCACACTGCCCGGTTCACCGAAGGCACGCATGGCGCTGTCGAGAATGTCGTCGGAACCGCAACCGGTCACGAGGCGCTCTGGTGTGCTGCCCACATACTCGGCCAGTTCGGCCTTGAGGTCGGCGGCATACAGCGACGGATAGCGCGTGATGCGCGACACCGGCGCTTCGCGCAGCGTGCGTTCTGCCGAGGGCGGCAGCCCCCAGAGATTGGTGTTGTCGGTGAGATCGAGCGCCACCGGCGCGCGCTTGGGGTCGTAGAGGGGTACGGCATCGTACAACGCCCGCGCGAAGGCAAGGCGATCGCGCGGCTCTTCTGTCTGCGCCGGTGTCTGCGTCGATGTCGGCGCCGATGCCTGTGCGACATTGGCCGCTCCAGCCCATGCCCGTGCGGCCGCGCCGTGCGCGGGCAGCCCTTCGGCGTCGGCAAAACGTCCCACATCGTCGGCCAGCGACGCCGCGGCAGCCGGCGTGACTTCCTGCCAGGTGGTCCAGCGCACGAAGTCGAGCGTGGAGAGGCCCGAGTAACTACGGCCGGCACCGGCCGTGGGCAGCACATGGTTGGCGCCGGTCATGTAGTCGCCATAGGCCACCGAGCTCGACGCGCCCACAAACACCGTGCCTGCTGCCCGCAGGGAATCCAGCGTGGACTGCCGAAGTGCGTCACGCACCACCAGCGACAGGTGTTCGGCGGCCCAGGCATTGGCGAAGGTCACCGCCTCCTCGCGTGTGTTGCACCACACCACGCCACCACGTGCGGCCAGCGACGCGCGCACCACCTCACCGCGCGGCGTGGTGGCCACCTGTCGTTCGAGCGCATCACGCAGTGCCGCCGCCTGCGACGACACCACGCCGCCTTCACCAAAGAGCACGGCCAGCACCGCCGCATCGGGATCGTGCTCGGCCTGCGCCAGCATTTCGCGCGCGATGGCTTCCACGTCGGCACTGTCGTCGGCCAGCACGAGCAACTCGCTCGGTCCGGCCGGCGCATCAATGGCCACCTGATTCACCACCTGCAACTTGGCCTCGGCCACATAGGCGTTGCCCGGACCCATGATGCGATCGACGCGCGGCACGGACGCGGTGCCGTAGGCCATGGCGGCTACTGCGCCGGCGCCGCCCAGAACAAACACCCGATCCACCTGCGCGAGCGCGGCCGCAGCCAGCACCACCGGCGACGGCTGTCCGTCTGCGCCGGGCGGTGTGCATACAATGACTTCACGCACACCGGCCACCCGCGCGGGAATGGCGCCCATGAGCAGCGAACTCGGATAGGCCGCACGTCCCCCCGGCGCGTAGATGCCGACACGCTGCAGCGGATCGGGACGACGACCCACCGTGATGCCCGGCTCGGGACTGGTGATGGTCTCGGTGGGGCGAAAGGCCGCGTGCACGGCAGCGATGTTGCGCGCGGCCCGTTCGAGCGATGCGCGCAGGGCGGGGTCGAGTGCGGCCAGCGCGGCATCCCAGGCCGCGCGCGGCACATCGAGGCGTTCGAGCGATACATCGGGCGTGACGCCGTCGAAGCGACGGGCCATGTCGCGCAGCGCGTCGTCGCCGCGCGTGCGCACGTCGTCGATGATGGCCCGCGTGCGTTCACGCACACCGGCATCGGTGGTACTGCTGCGATCTTCGAGCGCGCGGCGCGTGTCGGCATCGAGTGACGACAGCGCACCGAAGGCACGCAGCGTAAGGGCCGTGGTGACGATGGTCATAACCGACTCAGGGCACCAGACGTTCGATACGCGTCACCAGAATGCCTTCGGCACCCAGGGCCCGCAGCTGCGAGATCGTGCGATAGATGGTATCGGCGGCCACCACGGCGTGCACCGCGACAAAGGTGCCGTGATTGGCAATGTCGATGACCGTTGGGCCATTGAGGCCAGGCAGCACCTCACGCACGGCCGCCAGCGCGGTGCGCGGCACGTTGGCCATGAGATAGCGCTGACCGCGCGCACGAATGACCGACGCCAGCGCGGTGACGAGATCCTCCATTTCGCGCGCGCGCGTCGCATCACCACCACGAGGTCCGCCGGTGGCCGTGATGAGGTGGGCACTCGATCGCAGCACGAGATCCACTTCGCGCAAACCATTCACACGCAGCGTGGAGCCGGTGGAGGTGAGATCGACCACGACATCGGCGATGCCAAGGTGCGGCGCAATTTCTGCGGCGCCCGACACCGGCACGATGTCGACGGGGCGTCCGCGTTCGGCAAAGAATCGCCGGGTGATGTTGGGGAACACGGTGGCCACGCGCGCGGGGGCGCCGTCCTGCCCGATGTCGTCCACCGATTTCACGCCGGCATCCTCGCGGGCCGCGACCACCAGGCGGCAGCGCCCGAAGCCGAGGTCGAGGTGGGAAACGAGGTCCCGTCCCGACTCGCTGACCAGGTCCCAACCGGTCACGCCAGCGTCGGCTGCCCCGTCGGCCACGAATTCCGGGATGTCCTGGGCCCGTACAAAAATGGCCTCGAACTCGCCGCCGAGGGACGCGGTCAGGGCCCGTTCGCCGGAGGAGCGAACCTCGAGTCCGGCGTCGTTGAACAGCTCGCGGGTGTCCTCGCTGAGGCGGCCCTTGTTCGGTAACGCAATGCGCAGCATGGAGTTGGCTTCGTTGAGGTCAGGAAAGCGAAACAGCGGGTCCCTCGGGGTATCCGGTGCCGGGCAACAAAAAAGGCCCGTCCGAATGGACGGGCCTGAGGTCGCCGTGGTTCCGGGGAGCTAACGCGCTCTGCTACCCCATAACGCACAATACGCCCCGACCCGTCGGGCCATGGCCATGGTGCGTATGATGGTGCGCGGAACGGAAAGCAGGCATAGTCCGTTGAGGCTAGCGCGTGGGTTCGGGGTCGTCAAGGGGACGAACTACCGGGGACTTGGCGCCAGGAGACTTTGTGAATAACTTCACAAGGCTCGCAGGGCCCTGCGAGCACAGGACTCTCCTGTAGAAGAATTCTTCGATTAGGCTCTGGAGGCCTCTCGACATGCGGTTTCTCGGCTTTGCGGTGGTGACGGGCGCGGCGATCCTGCTCGGCGCGTGCGGCGGTGGTGACAGTGCGACGACGGACTCGGCGGCCACGGCCGCTCCGGCGGCTGACTCGGCGCCTGCGGCGGCGGCGGCTCCGGCCGGCGCTCCGGCGGCGATCACGGGCACGACGCACACGATCAACATGGTGGGTGATGGTCAGGGCTATCGTTACGAGCCCGCGGAAATCACGATCAAGGCCGGCGACGGCATTCGCTTCGTGATGGTCAGCGGCGGCCCGCACAACGTGGCGTTCGACCCCGCCACGCTCTCGCCGGAAGCCAAGTCGGCTCTCCTGGCCAACATGCCGGAGCAGGCTGGTGAGCTGTCGGGCAAGATGCTGCTGAACCCGGACGAGGCCTACATCGTTTCGTTCGCCAACGTTCCGGCTGGCACGTACGACTTCTTCTGCACGCCGCACCTCGCCATGAACATGAAGGGCAAGGTCACGGTCCAGTAAGTCGCAAGACTTCTGCAGGACCCGAAGGGCCGACGCACACGCGTCGGCCCTTTGTGCATTTCACTAGCTTTGAGCATGGCGTCGTACGGCTCTGCCACGTCCCGGCCCGCGATTTCGCGCACACTCTGGTTGCGCGCCCGCACTCGCAATGCGTTGCGTCGCGGTCTGCTCATTGGCAGTGTGAGCATGCTGACCATGGTGGTCATGCTGCTGGTGCTCGTGCTCATTCCGCGGCGAGCCGATCAAGTGCTCGCAGAGGCGCTGCGCCAGGTGCCTGCCGACGCGGACACGCTGCGTTGGCTGCGCGCGCTCACTGAAGCGCGCAGCGCCGAGCAACTGGCGACGCAGCAACTCGATTCGCTGCGTGCGCGGGCGGCGCGTGAGGACTCGCTCGGCGCGCTGGTGGCGCGTGCGCGAAGTGCGCCATTGATGGAGAGCTATCGCGCGCTGGCCGAGTCGCCGGTGCTGCGGGAAGATGCGCGTGCGCAGTCGCTGTTTGTCGATATGGCGCGACTGGATACGGCGCGCGCAGCCAGCGCCGCGTTGAGTGGACCCGACGCACGGTACGCCACACTCACGCGTGAGCTGGTGGCCCGTGGCAGTGAACTGGTCGCCCGCGCCGAATCCCTGCAGGTGTCGGACAGCATGCCGGTGGATTCGTCGGTGATCCTGGCACAGGGCGCCGCCATTCAGGCCGCCGCGTTGGCCGACTCCAATCTGTCTGCGGCCAGATCGGCGAATGCGGCGCGCGCTGAAGAGCGTGCGGCCCTGCGGGCGCAGCACAGTGTGCTGCTGCCGCCCTGGGTGATGGTGATTGCGGCAGCCGTGATTGGCGTGGCCGTTGGCATGCTGGTGGCGCTGTGGCGCGAGTTCCGGCAGCCCGTGGTAGCCGACGCCGTGGAACTGAGTGCACGCACCGGACTGCGTGTGCTGGATGCGTCGGCCGATCACCAGGAGGCGTGGTCGCTGCTGCACCTCCTGTTGTCGAATACCGGCGATGTCGTGCCTCAGGTGCACGTGCTGGCGCAGGAGCCGGTATTGGCCGGTCAGGCGGCCGTGCAACTGGCCGCGGTGGCGGCGCGTGAATCGCGCGCGACGGTGCTGGTTGATGGCACCAGGCGCGGGCGCACCCTGGAACCACTGCTCGCGCAGGCGCCGCGTCGTCGCGCCGAGCACCGCGCCGAGCGTCGGCCTGATCTTGCTGATGATGCGGACTTCCTCTGGGATGACAGTCAGGCGCTGATTGTTGGTCCGGATCAGGTGGTCGATCTGTTGTGGCCGGATCGTGGTGCGCGATTGTCGGCCGTGGCCGAACCATTGCGTCGTCAGCTGGGCGGCTACGATCTGGTTGTGCTGCTGTCCGATCAGGCCGAACCGCGCACGGTGCCGGCGGTGCGTGATGTGGTGCTGGTGCTGCGCGCGGGGGTGACGCCGATGGCCTGGCTGGACGCGGCGCTTCGGAGCCTTGTTGCGGCGGGACGTCAGCCCCGGGCGCTGGTGCTGTGGACAGGGGCGCGGCCTCTGAACTTTTCTCAGGTCATGGCCGGGGGGGGCGCGACTGCGCCGAACAGGCTGGTCGCATCGGGGCGGCCCGGCTAGTCTCCGCAGCATGTGGGCAGACACTCTGTTGGGCCTCGAACAGGGGCATGTGCTGCGGCTCGCGGTGTGGGCGGCCGCGTGCATCGTGGGCGGAACGGCGGTGCTGGCGGCGGTCATCGTGCGCCGCATGGACGCGCCCATGCTGCGACATTTTGGCATCCAGACGGCGGCATGGGGCGCAGTGAACGGTCTCATTGCCCTCTGGGCCTGGCGAGGTCTGACGTTGCGTGACTTTGCCGGAGCGCAGCGTCTCGTCAACTTTCTCTGGCTGAACACCGGGCTCGATATCGGGTATGCCGCTGTCGGTGTCACCCTCATGCTCACGGGGTGGCGTCTCGGGCGTCGTCTCGGACTGGTTGGTGCCGGCTTCGCCGTCTGCATCCAGGGCCTTGTACTGGCCTTGCTCGACTACCGCCTCATCGTGCTCATCGGCCCGCTGCGCTGAACGGTTGCCGCGAACGGTTGCCGCCTGTTTGCCGCGTGGGACGCGTGCTCTTGCTCCGCTGATTCATCGCTGGTTTTTCGCTGATCCTTCGCTGATTCATCATGGAACCCGTCATTCCCGATCTGCGCGCGGTCCCGCGCGAAGACGCCTACCGCCAGCTGCTCGAGATGCAGTCGCTGCTGCTCGAGGGCAGCACGGACGTGATTGCCGGCATGGCCACAACGGCCACGCTGCTGCATCACGCCTTCGGCTATCTCTGGACGGGTTTCTATCGGGTGGTGGAGCCGGGCCAGCTGCTGCGCGTGGGACCGTATCAGGGCTCACTGGGTTGTCAGGACATCGCCTTTGGTCGCGGGGTCTGTGGCACGGCGGCGGCGGAGCGACGCACGGTGGTGGTGCCGGACGTTCACGCCTTCCCCGGTCATATTGCCTGCGACGCGCGTTCGGCCAGCGAGATCGTCGTGCCGGTGCAGAATGCCCGGGGCGAGCTCATTGCCGTCCTCGACATCGATTCGCCGGTGCGGGACAGTTTCGGGGACGCCGATGTGGCCGGCCTCGAACGCTTGGTGGCCTGGTTCGCCCGCACGGCGTAAGTTCGCGTACACTCGCACACGCACGACCCACACTCCGGACGGCGTGTGGCGGCCTCTGGCGCCGTCTCGGTGCCGTATCGCCTCCCTGCCCAGCACACGGGATCCATGACCGGGTACTCCGATCGGATCAACCATGCCTTCGCCTTTGCGGCGAAGCATCATGACCAGCAGGTTCGCAAGGGCACACGACTGCCCTACCTCACGCATCCGGCCAACGTGGCCATCATCCTCACGCGCTACGGCTGCAGTGAGGACACGGTGGTGGCCGGCATCCTGCACGACGTGGTGGAGGACTGCGTGCGGGAGGGCATGACCCGCGAGATGCTCGAAGAACGCATCGGCCGCAAGTTCGGCAACACGGTGCTGAACGCCGTGCTGGCCGTGACGCAGCGCAAGCACGATGACGACGGCATTGAGTTGTCGTCGGACGATCGCAAGGCGGATTATCTCGAACGACTGGGCCGCGCCGACGGCGAAGCGCTCTGGGTGTGTGCGGCCGACAAGCTGCACAACGCCAACAGTGTGCTGTCCGATCTGCGTCGCACGGCCTTCCCCGAAACGGTGTGGGGACGTTTTGCCGCCGGCCGCGAAGGCACGGTGCGCTGGTACCGCCGTGTGGTCGACCGCCTGCGCGAAGTCGGCTTTCACGCGCCCATTGTCGATGAGCTCGAGGCCGCGGCGCTGGGGCTCGAGCAGGCCTGAGCCATTGGCCTGAGCCATTGGCCTGAGCTGTTACCAACTCACCGGAGATTCGCCTCATGTTGTTGATGCTGCTGTCCGCCACGATGTTGCAGGCTCCGTCGCAGCCGCCGGCCAACGGCGCCCGTCTCGAAGTCACACCGGCCGAACCGGTGGTGATTGCGCAGGACACGCTGCGTCTCAAGGCACGCGTACTCGGCGCCGACGGGCAGCCGCTCACCAACGCGCAGGTGCGCTTCGTTGGCGCCGGTGGAGTGTTTGAAGGCCGCGTGATGCCCGATGGTCTGGTGATGTCGGGCTCCACGGGCACGCTGCCGGTAACGGTGGTGGCGCAGGTGCCGGGTCAGCCGACCATCACGCAGCGGGTGGAAGTGCGCATGGTACCCGGTCCGGCGGCGCGCATTGCACTCGATGGGGCGCCGACGCGTTTGGTGGGTGGTCAGCGCATCGCGCTCACGCCCAGGGTGTTCAGCGCGGCCGGTGACGCGCGCGCCGACCGCGTGACCTGGAGCAGCAGCAATCCGGCCGTCGCGGTGGTGAACGCCGATGGTCTGCTGGAAGCCAAGGCCGTGGGACGGGCCACGCTCACCGCGCGTGTGGATCAGGCGGTGCAGACGCACACGGTGCAGGTGGTGGCGGCGCGCGTTGGTGCGTTCAGCATTACGCCGAGCAGCAAGGAGGCGCGCACGGGCGACGTGATCCGGTTTGCGGTCAATGCGCGCGACGCGGCCGGCAAGCCGATTACCGGCGTCACGCCCAGCTGGAGCTTCAGCCCGGGGCAGGGCGTCATCGACAGCGATGGCGCCTTCACGGGCTACGAAGGCGGCACGTATGTGGTGACGGCCACACTGGGCACGCAGAGTGCGCAGACCGTCATTCGTCTGACGCCGCGTGATGTGCGTCGTCCGGCCACGGTGGTGGGCCGTCTGCCGCGCACGGGCTTCACCACCGAAGAGGTGTGGTTGCACCCCACGCGCGAAATCGCCTACCTCGGCACGGGCTCGGGCGGCGACCGCATGTTCACCATCGACATCAGCAACAAGGCCAAGCCGGTGGTCACGGACAGCATTGTCGAGAACACGCGTCGCGTGAACGACATCATGACCAATCCGTCGGGCTCGCATCTGGTGTTCACGCGTGAAGGCGCGAGCGACCGCAAGAACGGCATCGTCATCGCGTCACTTGAAGATCCGCTGCACCCGAAGAAGTGCGCCGACTTCACCGAAGGACTCACGGGCGGCGTGCACAGCACCTTCGTCTACAAGCAGGAGAAGTTCGGGACGCACATCTACCTCACGAACGATGGCACCGGCGCCATTCACATCATCGACTGGAACGATCCGTGCAATCCGAAGACGGCGGCGGTGTGGAAGACGCCTCGTCCGGACGCGGGGCGTTCGCTGCATGACATCGATGTGCAGGATGGCCTGGCCTACCTGAGTTACTGGAACGACGGCCTCGTGATTCTCGACATCGGCAATGGCGTGAAGGGCGGGTCGCCCAGCAACCCGCAGCTGGTGTCGCAGTACAAGTACGACCTCAACGACCTGTATCGTCAGGTGGAAGCGGCTGGCGGCCCCGGGTTCATCCGCGGCACGCACACGGCGTGGCGTCACAAGAACTATGTGTTCATCGCCGACGAAGTCTTCCCGGCGTCGCCGGTGAAGGGCGCGAAGGACGCCTCGGCGGGCCGCGCCTACGGTCGTCTGCAGGTCATCGATGTGTCGGACATCGCCAAGCCGCGCAGCGTGGCGTTCTACGAGCCGGAGTTCGGCGGCGTGCACAACGTGTGGGTGGCGGGTGACACGCTGTACATGGGTGCGTACAACGCGGGCTTCCGCGCCTTTGACATCAGCGGTGAACTGCGCGGCGACCTGCGCGCGCAGCAGCGCGAGATGGTGCATGTGCACACGGCCGATCTCGATGGCTACGTGAAGAACGCGGCCATGACCTGGGGTGTGGTGGTGCGCAACGGCCTGGCCTACGTGAACGACATGTACAACGGGCTGTGGATCGTGCGCATGGAACCCAAGCCCGAGCCCAAGAAGAACGCCATCGTGCCATGAGGAGCCTGGGTGTGCGCCGTCTGCGAATGCAGGCGATTCGTGCTCAGGCGCTGAGCGTGCTGGTGTCGCTGGCCGGTGCGCTGCCCGCCGCGACACCGGTTACCGCACAGGCCGCGCCTGTTGCATCCTCCCGGACCTACACGGTGCTCGTGGCCAGCGAAAGCGTGGACCACGTGTCCGTGGTGGAGTTCGGTCCGCAGGGCGCCAAGGTGGTGCGCACGCAGGAGGTGGGGGTGATGCTGGCCGACCCCGATGGGCCGCACGGCCTCGGGGTCTCACCCGATGGCGCGCATTACTATGTGACCACGGCGCATGGTACGCCCTATGGCGTGCTGTGGAAGTTCGATGCGCAGAGTCACGCGTATGCGGGGCAGGTGATGCTCGGCAATTTCCCCGCCACGCTGCAGGTCTCGCCCGATGGCCGCACAGTGGTGGCCGTGAACTTCAATCTGCATGGCGACATGGTGCCAAGCGATGTGAGCATCGTGCGCACCGACAGCCTGCAGGAGATTGCGCGCATTCCCACCTGCACCATGCCGCATGGCTCGCGCATCAACCGCGCCGGCACGCGGCACTACTCGGCCTGCATGATGGACGACATGCTGGTGGAGATCGATCTCGACGGGCTGCAGGTGGCGCGGCACTTCGTGCTCACCAAGGGCAGTGAGCATGGCATGACGGGTGCACCGGTGCGCGCGGCCGCGTCGGCGCATGCGGGGCATGACATGAGTGGTCATGGCACGGCGCAGCCGGCGGCGGGCAGCACGACCTGTTCGCCGACCTGGGCGCAGCCCAGTCCGGACGACCGCACAGTCTGGGTGGCCTGCAACGGCACCAGCGACCTGGTGGAAATCGATGTGGCGTCGTGGACCATGCGGCGCCGCATTCCGGCGGGCAATGGCGTGTACAATCTGGCCGTCACGCGTGATGGCAGCCGGCTGGTGGCGACCAACAAGCGCGGCCAGAGTGTGTCGGTGATCGACACCAAGACCGGCGCCACACTGGCAACGCTGCCCACGCAGCGTCGTGTGGTGCATGGCGTCGCCATCTCCGACGACGATCGCTACGCCTTCGTGTCCGTGGAAGGCATCGGCAGTGAGCCGGGCACGGTGGAAATTATCGATCTCACGGCGCTCAAGACCGTGGCGCGCGTGGACGTGGGACAGCAGGCGGGTGGCATTGATGTGCTGCCGGGGCGGTGATGATCTCGCGTAGGCAGCGAGGATCGGCGTAACGACTGGACCGCTAACAGCTCACGCAGAGACCTGCAGGAGAACCGCAGAGAACGCAGAGGCGCCAATCATTTTTTGATTGGTTCTCATGTCTGATCCGTGTGGTTTCCGCCCAATCCGCGTCATCTGCGACAAGGCGGTTCGACCCAAACGGCTTTTCTCAGCGCGCTCCGTACGTGCGGGACACGTAGTCGTTGAGGATGCCGAGGAACTCGGGCACGATGTGGTCACCCTTGAGCGTCGTGAATAGCTTGCCGTCCACGTACACCGGTGCCTTGGGCTCCTCGAAAGTGCCCGGCAGCGAGATGCCGATGTTGGCGTGCTTCGACTCGCCGGGGCCGTTCACGACGCAGCCCATGACCGCAACCTTCATGTCCACCACGCCGGGCAGCGTCTCGCGCCACACCGGCATCTGCTCGCGCAGATAGCCCTGGATGTCTTCCGCCATCTTCTGGAAGAACGTGCTTTTGGTGCGACCACAGCCCGGGCAGGCCGTCACCTGCGGCGCGAACGAGCGCAGGCCCAGCGACTGCAGGATCTGCTGCGCCACGTACACCTCCTCGCGGCGGTCACCACCCGGCTTGGGTGTGAGCGACACACGGATGGTGTCGCCGATGCCTTCACTGAGCAGGATGGACAGCGCAGCGGCGGACGCGATGACGCCCTTGTTGCCCATGCCCGCTTCGGTGAGGCCCAGATGCAGCGGGTAGTCGCAGCGCGTGGCCAAACGGCGATAGCACTCCACGAGATCCTGCACGACCGAGATCTTGGCGCTGACAATGATGCGGTCATGCGGCAGGCCCACCTCTTCCGCCAGAGCGGCCGAGCGCAGCGCGCTTTCCAGCATGGCATCCATGTACACGTCCTTCGCATCGCGCGGCGTGGCCGACGCGGCGTTCGCGTCCATCATCTGCGTGAGCAGGTCCTGATCGAGCGAGCCCCAGTTCACGCCAATGCGCACCGGCTTGCCGTGATCGATGGCCGCCTGCACGATGGTGGTGAAGTTCGTGTCGCGATGCTTCGTGCCCACATTGCCCGGATTGATGCGGTACTTGTCGAGCGCCGCCGCCGTCTTCGGGTACTTGGTGAGCAGCAGATGGCCGTTGTAATGGAAATCACCGATCAGCGGCACATCGAGTCCGCGGTCGTCGAGCCGCTGCCGGATCTCGGGCACCGCCTGCGCGGCCTCGTCGTTGTTGACCGTGATGCGGACCTTCTGCGACCCGGCTTCGAACAGCGCCGCCACCTGGTCGGCCGTCGCGGCGGCGTCGGCGGTGTCGGTGTTGGTCATGGACTGCACGACGATCGGGGCCGAGGCACCCACGGCGACCCCGCGCACCTTGACGGTGACGGTGGGACGGCGATGGCCGAAGCCCGAAGAGGCGTGTGACACGAAGACGTTTCCGGTTGAAAGAAGAGATCCGCCCCGCGGCGCGGCAGGGCCTGCCATAAGCTAGCGCGTCCCGGCAGAGGCCCCCAAGTTCCGCATATGGATTCTGACTCGCCCGCGCCGCCCGATTCTCCCGAACCCGCCCACGCAGGCAGCGAAAGCGCCGATCCGACGGCCGAAGTCGCGCCGCCCCCTGCTCAACCGGCACCACCCCGGCGCTCGTTCCTGCGGCGCCACTGGCTGGCGGCCTCCCTGGCGGTGTTGCTTGGCGTACCTGCCATTGGGATGACGGCCTGGGCCTGGCTGGCCCTCAGTATCACCTACTCCAGCGGCAAGCGGGCCGGCTACGTGCAGAAGATCTCTCGCAAAGGCTGGCTCTGCAAAACCTGGGAAGGCACGCTGTATACCGACATCGCGCAGGGATTTCGCAGCGACAGTTTCGCCTTCACCGTGCGCAATGATTCCATCGCGCAGGTCCTGGAGCAGCTGAGTGGTCGCCGGGTGGCGGTGGACTACGAGCAACACGTGGGCGTACCCAGCTCCTGCTTTGGCGAGACCGAATATTTTGTGGTGGGCGTCACCCCGCTCAACGACTGACCGACGCCCAGCTGTAACAATTGCCGCCGCCTCGGGGTAAGGTCGGCTGCTCCACGCATGATCACCCAGTCACTCCCCTTTGGAGGTACTCGATGAAGCGTACCCTTCGTACCCTCGGTGTCCTGGCCGCCCTCGCGCTGCCCGCCTCGCTTACCGCCCAGGCCAGCAGCGAGAAGACCGTTGGCTTTGGCGTGTCCGGCGGTCTCTCACTTCCCATGGGCGACCTGAGCAACGGCGTTGAAGCCGGCTACAACGTGACCGGCCATCTGTACCTCAAGCCTGCGGCGCTCAAGGCCTTCCGTCTGCGTGGTGACGTGAGCTACGACAGTTGGAGTGGCAAGAGCGAAGGATTCAACGCGAGCTCGCTCGGTTTCATGGGCAACGCCGTGTTCGATCTCGGCACCTCGGGCAGCTCGGTCAAGCCGTACATCCTCGGCGGTGTGGGCATGCACAACTTCAAGACCAAGACCAGCGCAGGCCCCATTGATGTTGAGGGCAGCAGCACCGACCTCGCCATCCAGGCGGGTGCGGGTCTGACGTTCCAGCTGTCCGGCTTCTCCACCTTTGCCGAAGCGCGCTTCGTGAACGTGTTCGGTGAGGACGACAGCGCCAACTGGCTGCCCATCGTCTTCGGTATCCGCTTCTGATCAGGCACGACCCTCAGTGATGCACGGTCATTCCTCCGCAGTGCACGCATGACGGAACCCGTCATCATTGTAGGTGCCGGTATCGCCGGTCTCGTCTGCGCCATCGAGCTGCAGCGGGCCGGCGTGCCGGTGAAGGTCTTTGAGCAGGCCGACGAGGTGGGCGGCCGGGTGCGCAGCACGGTGCAGAACGGCTTCGTGCTCGATCACGGTTTTCAGGTGCTGTTCACCGCCTACCCCACGCTCAATCGCTATCTCGATGCGTCGGCGCTGGCGTACCGACCATTCATTCCGGGCGCGATGATTTCGCGCAACGGACGCGCGGCGCTGGTGGGTGATGCCTGGCGTGATCCGAGTCTGCTGCTGGATACCTTGTTGGCGTCGGTCATTTCGCTGGGTGACAAAATGCGGCTGCTGGCGCTCAGGCAACACGCGCGTGGCCTCTCACTCGACGAGTGTTTTACCGGACCACATGCCGCGCTGAGCACGCGGGCGTTTCTGCAACAGCGCGGCTTCAGCGAGGCCGCCATCAACGGCTTCTTTGCCCCGTTCTACGGCGGCATTCTGCTCGATCGCACGCTGTCCACCAGCGCCTCCATTCTGCTGTTCACCTTCCGCATGCTGGCCGAGGGGGACACGGTGGTGCCGGCGGCGGGTATCGGCGCCATCTCCGCACATCTGGCGGCACAACTCGCGCCGGGCACGGTGCACACCACACGTCGTGTGGAACGGGTGCTGGTTGATGGTGGACGGGCGTCGGGTGTCGTGACGAGTGATGGCGCTGTGCATGGGGCGTCGCAGGTGGTGCTGGCCACCGAGGCGCCGGCCACGGCGCAACTGGCACAGTCGGTCGGGCTCTCCCTCGGATTGCCGACAGCGTCACGCGGTTGCACCACGCTGTACTACACGGCTGCCAGGACACCCATTCCCGGTCGGGCTCTGTGGCTCAACGCCGACCAGGATGCCGTGGTCAGCCATGCCATCACGCTGACCGATGTGGCGCCGGAGTACTCGGCCAGCGGGCGCCCGTTGATTGCGGCGACCTGTCTCGGCGAGGCGGCCGCGCTCGACGACGCCACACTTGACGCGCGCGCGCAATCTGAACTGCTGCGTCTGCATGGCGCGCCGGCCGGCGAGACGCAGCTCGAACGCGTGGCCATCTGGCGGGTACCCTATGCACAGTTCGCCCAGCCACCCGGTTGGTGGGCTACTCGCCCACAGGCTGCCACCTCGGTGCCTGGTCTCCTGCTCGCCGGCGAAGCCTTGCACTCGAGTTCCCTCGAAGGCGCCGCGCGTGGTGGAGTGGCCGCAGCGGCAGCCGTGACTTCGGCTGTGTCATCGGCCCACCCGTAACCCCATCGCTCATGTCCATTTCTTTCGCTGCCTCTGCGCGCACACTCGTCGCTGCCGTTGGCGTCACCCTTGGCACCGCGCTGTGTGCTGTCGCTGCAGACGCGCAAACGCTGCGTGAGCAAACCCGTACCGCCGCGCCATCCACGCACATTCTGGCGGTCAATCCCTTTCTGCCGCTCTTTGGGTACTTCCAGGGTGAGTACGAGCGGCGACTGCAGGACAATCTCAGTCTGGCAGTGGCTGGCTCCTATGTGCGCTACGACGAGTACTACACGAACCTCGACGTGAAGCTGCGCCTGTATCCGCAGGACCGCGCGCTCGATGGATTCGGCATTGCCGCGGGCCTCGGTGTGGGTTCGGCCAAGCCCGATGACAACATCGTGTTCGACTGCTCGATCAACTTCGAGTGTGTGGAGCGTGCGGCACGGCGTGTGACGGCACCCACGTTCTCCGTGGAAGCGCAGTACCAGTGGCTGCTCGGGCGCACACGGCGCACGGCCGTATCCGTTGGTGGCGGCGCCAAGCGCTACTTCTTCAGCGACAGTGACCTGCAGGATCGTATTGAGCGCGTGCTGCCCACGGCGCGCTTCACGATCGGTTACGTGTTTCGCTGAGGATCTGCGAACAGCTCACGCAGATGGAACAAGGACGCAGCGTTCGCAGAGAATGGCAGTCAACGTTGAACTGCCTTGACGCGGATGACGCGGATTGAGCGGAAACCACACGGATAAAGAACAAAAAGGCGAGCGTTCGCATGTCTCCTCTGCGAACGCTCGCCCTTTCTTCTCTGCGTGAGGAGTCAACGATCGCGCTGCGCTAACGATTATCGGTTTAGGAGCCGGACCGTCAACAGCTCACGCAGAGAACTGCAGGAGAACCGCAGAGAACGCAGAGGAGCCGGTCGTGTCCTGACTGACTCTCATGTCTGATCCGTGTGGTTTCCGCTCAATCCGCGTCATCCGCGACAAGGCAGTTCAAGGTCGACTGCCGTTCTCCACGAACGCTGCGCCCTTCATATCTCTGCATGAGCGGTTAACGATCTCGCATGCACAACGAGTGAACCTGCTTAACGCCCCGCGAGCGCCGAAGCCTGCAGCTGCTGCACCTTGGTCACCATGGGCTCCACTTCAGCTGGGGTGAGTGTGCGCGGTGCCTTGCCGGCCGATGCCACACTGAGCGCGCCCGCTTCATCGCGCGTGAGCGTACGCGTCTCGGTGCGACCATCGGCATACACTGTTTCGGCGGTGACGAGGTTTGCGCCGGCCGCCTGATGCAGCGTGGTGCGGCTCTTGAACTGCCCCTTCACGGACTCTTCGAGCACCATGGTGCGCGCGCCTGAGGGGTGCTTCGTCATGGTCTGGGTGATGCTGACGTCGCCACGCGCCACCGTCTTGGTCTTCGTCTCCGGCCCCGAGGCCAGGGCTGGCTCGCCGGTCCAGAACTCCATGGAGTTCAGAATGACGATGTCGATGAGGCCGGCCACGCCGTACACCGGGAGCAAGACACCCGTGGCCAGGAAGAACAGTTCCTGCACCCACTTGTCTGACGAAATCCCCTTGTTGAACGCGTAGAGCTTGCGTGTGAGCGGGAAGCTGCCAAAGCAGGCCGTGCTGCTGAAAGCGGTCGCGGCGAGCAGGCCGGCCATGGTGGCGCGGCGAACGAAGACAGAACGCATGGGCAACGCTCCTCGTGGAATGGGGACCGACTGGTCGGCTATTCGGCCGACGCGCGAGTATGGCACACCCAAGGCGTGGCGTCAACGCGCGGCATGCACCCCTGACACGGAGCGCGGCAGCACCATAAACGGAAAGCGGGCGCCACCCGGAGGTGACGCCCGCTGTGTACCGCCTGCCTGCTCGCAAATCAGAACTTGAGCGACACGCCGGCAAAGATGAGCGGGATGTCGCCTACGCCAACCTGACCCATGAGCGAGAGCTTGTTGGAGAGGTTGTAGCGCGCGCCGCCCTGGATACCGAAGCCGATGTCGCTGTCGCCCGCATCGAGGTCACCCACGCCCGTGCCGTCCACTTCGACGTTGACGCTGATGAAACCGAGGCTGGCGCCGGCGAACAGGTCGAGCTTGGGCTGCGAGGCCACGGGGAAGTGCACGTTGCCGATGGCCATGATGGGGATGACCGTGCTCGTGAACTTGGTGCCGAACGCCGTTTCGCTGTCGCGCTGGATACCGACAAAGCCGCCGAGGCCAAGCACCGTGTTGCCAAGCTTCTTGAAGCCGACTTCGCCCTGCACTCCGAGGCCAGCGCCTTCGTAGTCACCGCCTGCCATGAAGCCGATGGAGCCCACCTTGGAACCGACTTCGAAGGGGCCGGTGGCCTGGGCGGATGCCATCGACGGAATGGCCAGCATGGCGGCCGCAGCGAGGGCGAACAGAGACGGGGAGTGACGTGTCATGTGGTGGGATCCTTGCAAAGGCGTGAGTTGACTCGTGGAAACTGCCTGACAAACTGCCGGTAAGACCGGACACTACGCACACGCGAACAAAAAGTTGCGTGCGTTCTGCACGAAGGCTCGGCGCGGCCGGCGCGCCGAGACACCCGTACTACAAGCGCAAAGATAGGCCGGCCATGATCAACGGAAGATCAACGAGGCCGAGCTGTCCCATGAGGGAGAGGCGCGAAGCGGCGCGGTAGCGGACACCCACCTGCACACCGCCGCCCGTGTTGGTGTCGGAGGCGCTGCTGCTGCCCACATTGCCGGCCTCGGACTTCAGCGAGACACGCACAATGCCCAGGCTGGCGCCCGCATACATGTCGAGACGCTCGTTGGATCCGAGGGGGAAATGGACGTTGCCCACGGCCATGATGGGCAGCGCACTGGTGGTCACCTCGAGGGAGCCGGCGCCCGTACTTTCACGCTGCACGCCCACGAAGGCACCCAGCGAGAGCGTGGTGCGACCGACGTTGCGCACGCCCCACTCGACCTGTCCGCCAACGCCGGTGCCACTGTAGTCGCCGCCAGCCAGCAGGCCGACTGAGACCAGCCTGGTGCCCGCACCGAAACCACTGTTGGGCGCTGACTGTGCCGCGCTGGTCTCGGCCGTGCCGACCACCAGGGCACTCGTGAGCGCAAGCATCGTCGCCTGCCACCGCATGGTGCTGCCCCTCGCTGCAAAAAGAATCATGAAGCCATCAAGAGCAGAAACTGCCTCTTCATGACGTATCCGTCAATTGTTGCACGCCCGCCCGATCGAAAGCAGGGGACTATCGGCGTGCACGCCGTGATAGCCCGTGGACTATTTCGGCTCGTCCATCTCCCAGAGCCCGTGCAGTTGTGACAGCTGTGCCACCGTTGTCACGGCACCCGCAGTCATGAGTCGCTCGGGTGACACCAGTTCCGCATAGCCGACGACCGTGAGACCCGCCGCATGCGCTGCCTGCACGCCAAGCGGACTGTCCTCAACGGCCAGCGTGTCCGTCGGCTCGAGCCCCATTGCCCGCGCTGCGTGCAGATACAGATCCGGTGCGGGCTTGGGATGCGCCACATCACTGGCGGAGAAACGGCGCCCCTCAAAGCGCGACAGCAACCCGGTGGCCCCGAGGGTTGTGCGCATCTTCTCGTGCTCACCGTTGCTGGCCACCGCATAGGGAATGCCCCTCGCATCGAGCGCATCGAGCAGGGCCACGATGCCCTCCACGGCCACCACATCGCGGGCCAATGCGTCCCGCGCCGCCACATGGAATCGCGGCAGCAGGTCGTCGGGCGCCGCACGACCCAAACGCTCCTCCACGATCTCGAGGCAGCGCGCCATCGTGTTGCCCATGTAGGTGGCCAGCGATTGCTCCGTGGTGGTGGGCAGTCCGATCTCCGTCAGCAAACCCGCCCACACCCGGTTCGTGATGCGCTCGCTGTCCACCAGCACGCCGTCGCAGTCGAACACCACGCCGTGGTAGCGCCGTGCCTTGAACGACAGACCCGCAGACTTCACCGCCGATGAACTCACGCGAGTGCCGGTGCGGCAAGCGCGGCCGCGGCCTGCGCGAGCTGGGCACGCACCGCTTCGGGACCCGTGCCGCCGGCGATATTACGTGCCGCCAGCGAAGCCTCGGCGCCCAAGGCGTCACGCGCATCCGCACCGAACAACACATGCGCCTGTGCAAACGCCTCGGTTGGCAGCTCAGTCATCTCGATGCCCGCCTCCTCCGCCTGACGCACCAGCGACCCCACGGCGCCATGCGCTTCACGGAAGGTCGCGCCCTTCTTCACGAGATAGTCGGCGAGATCGGTGGCCATCATGGCACTCGACACGGCCGCCCGCATGCGTGCCCGATCGAAGCGCAGCTCACTGATTGCCCCAGCCATGGCGGGCAGCACCAGATGCAGCAGGTCGATGGCATTGAACAGCGCGCGCTTGTCGTCCTGCAGGTCCTTGCTGTATCCGCTGGGCAGGCCCTTGATGGTGCCGAGCAGCGAGACGAGATCACCCAGCACGCGCGCGCCGCCGCCTCGTGCGAGTTCGAACACATCGGGATTGCGCTTCTGCGGCATCATGCTGCTGCCCGTGCTGAAGCCGTCGCCAAACCGCACAAACCCAAATTCACTGGACCCGTAAATGATGAGGTCCTCGGCAATGCGCGAGCAGTGCACGGCCGTCATGGTGGACACAAACAGCGTTTCGGCCACGAAGTCACGGTCGCCCGTGGCGTCGATGCTGTTGGGCGAGATGGCGTGAAAACCGAGCTCGTTTCTGATGAGCTCACGGTTCACCGGGAACGCCGAGCCGGCAATCGCCCCCGAGCCCAGTGGCAGCGTGGCCGCACCGCGCGCGGCGTTGGCGAGACGCGTGCGATCGCGCTCGAGCGGCCAGAAGTGCGAGAGCAACCAGTGCGCGCCGCTCACGGGCTGCGCGCGCTGCAGGTGTGTGTAGGCCGGCAGAATGGCGTCGGCAATGCTGGTGGCCTGCGTGAGCAGCGCCTGCTGCAACTCGCGGATGGCCGCGTCGAGTTTGTGGCAGGCGTCGATGGTCCAGAGACGCGACGCGGTGGCCACCTGATCGTTGCGCGAGCGTCCGGTATGCAACTTGGACGCCACAGTGCCCGCCTCTTCGTGCAGCAGGCGATCGATCATGGTGTGAATGTCTTCGTCCGTCGCGACGGGCTGCGCGCCTTCGGCCAGTCGCACGCCCACGCGATCGAGACCCGCGCGCAGTTGCTCGGCTTCCTCGCGCGTGAGCACCCCGGCCTCGCCGAGCGCGAGCGCCCAGGCCCGCGACAGGCGGATGTCGTGCGGCCAGAGGCGGAAGTCGGTGCCGATGGAGCGGTTGATGGCGTCAAGCAGCGGCGAAGGGCCGCCGGCGAAGCGACCACCCCAGAGCTTGTGGGTGCCGGAGTCGGAGGAGGACATGGGGAGACGAAAAGGTGGCTCAGAACCCGGAACTCGAACCCACTACTCGGAACTGATCAGTTTCGAGTCTTGAGTGAGAGTTCGGAGTTGTTGGTTCGTAAGGATCAGGGGATATACGCCCGCAACTTCCGGAGTACCCGCTCGCGCCCTTCGGGGCTGCGGCAGATGATGAGGACGGTATCGTCCCCTGCAATGGTACCGGCAACATCCGGCCATTCCAACTGGTCCAGCGCTTCGGCCACCGGCTGCGCCCCCGACTTCATAGTGCGCGCCACCACCAGCACCTGTACCCCCTCCACCCCCACCAGCAGTTCCGGCAGCATGCGCTCGAGACGCGCCATGTCGCCGCCGTTCTGCTCGGGAAAGGCGTAGCGCACGTGACCCTGCCCGTCGGGAATGCGCGCGAGGCGCAACTCGCGGAGGTCGCGGGACAGCGTGGACTGCGTCACCGCCCAGCCTCGTCGGGCCAGCTGCTTGCGCAGCTCCTCCTGACTGGCCACGACATGCGACGTGACAATGTCACGGATGGCGTGGTGGCGTTCGGATTTGTCGGACACGGGGGCTCCAGGGAATTGACAGCGAGGGTGTGCAAAATTATGCATTAATTATGCATACTGTTCCGGTTGAAAATCAACCGTCATTTCGCGTCGGCGTGCTGGGCGCCTCGGGTTACTCGGGGCGCGAACTCTGCGCGCTGGTGCTTGGCCATCCGCAGCTCACGCTGGCCTTTGCCACGGCGCACTCGCAAAAGGGCAGCACCCTGCGTGTGAAGGCGGCGGGCCGCGTGCACGAGGTGCCGCTCATTGGACCTGATGAAGCGGATCTCGCGGCCGCCGATCTCGTCTTTGCGGCTCTGCCGCATGGCGCGAGCGCCGAGTGGGTGGCGCGGGTGATTGCCGCGGGCACGCGCGTGGTGGACCTGTCCAGCGACCTGCGTCCGGGGCATGGTGGTGTGGTGCACGAGCTGCCGGCCGGTGTGCCGCAGGATGCACCCTATGGTTTGCCCGAGCTGTTCCGCGACGGGCTGCGCGGCGCGCGTGTTGTGGCCAATCCCGGCTGCTATGCCACGAGCGTGCTGGTGGCGCTGGCGCCGCTCGCGCGCGCGGGGCTCATCGCGCCGGGCGGTACGGTGAGCATTGCGGCCGCCAGCGGCGTGAGCGGCGCCGGTGTCACGCCCAAGTTCGAATATCTGTTTGCCGAAGTCACCGAGAACTACCGGGCCTACGGCGTGGGCAACAGTCATCGCCATCTCTTCGAGATGCGCGACACCATGTCGCGTCTGGGTGCGGACTGCGACCTGCTCTTCACCCCGCACCTCTTGCCGGTGGATCGTGGCATTCTCAGCACCATCTCGGTGCCGCTGTCGCGTCCGCTGACGGATGCGCTCGAGCCCTATCGCGCGGCGTATGCGGCGGAGCCCTTTGTGGAACTCACGACGGGACTGCCGGCGCTGGCCGACGTGCAGCATCGCAATGTGGTGCGCATCGGGGCCGTGTTGCCCACGGGCATGCGGCAGCCCACGCTGCTCGTGTTCAGTGCGATCGACAATCTGGTCAAGGGCGCGGCAGGTCAGGCCGTGCAGAACGCCAATCTCATGCTGGGGCTCGACGAAGCCGCCGGCCTCATGCGGTAATCACGCATGATTCTCGTCAAGCTTGGCGGACGGACGCAGAACGACCCCGCGCTCCCGGCGGCCCTGGCGGCACTCTGGCAGTCCTCGGGCGGCCGGGTGGTCGTGGTGCATGGCGGCGGTGACCAGATCTCGGCGTTGCAGCGTCTGCGCGGCGAGGAGCCGGTGTTCATCGGTGGGCGGCGCGTGACGACTGACACGGCACTGGAGCTGGTGCGCATGGTGCTGTCCGGTCTCGCCAACAAGCAGATGGTGAGCGCGCTGGTGGCGGCCGGCGCGCCGGCGGTGGGCATCAGTGGGGAAGATGCGGGCCTGCTGCGCGCCACCCCCATTGATGTGGTGCAGTTCGGGCACAGCGGCACGCCGGCCACGGTGGATGCGCGCGTGGTGCACGCCCTGCTCGCTGCGGGGTTCCTGCCGGTCATTTCGCCGGTGGCCGCGCGCGCCGATCATGACGTGGCCGGCGCGTACAACGTGAACGGTGACGATGCCGCCGCGGCCATTGCCGCAGCGCTTGGCGCCGACGAGCTGTATCTGATGGCCGACGTGCCGGGCGTGCTGGACGGTGAGAAGCAGCGCATTGCGCGGCTGTCGCTCGACGCGGCGCGTGCGTTGGTGGCGAGCGGTGTGGCGGGTGGTGGTATGGCCGCCAAGCTGGACGCTTGCGCGATGGCGCTGGCGGGAGGTGTGCATCGGGTGCGGATCGGAGATCTGGCCGCACTCACTGTCCCCAGCGCGGGGACCGCGATCGTTGCGCGCGAGGACGCAACGGCTGTCGATCTTTCCAGGTAGCTGCCCATGACGTCGACGATGCTTTCGCCCGAGTCCGCTCCCTTCACGCCCGCGGTGGCGTCGAAAGCGGATGCTGCTCCGCTGCCCGCCATTCTGGGCACGTACAAGCGACAGGCGCCGCTCTTCGTCCGAGGAGATGGCGTGTACATGTACGACGACGCCGGTGCTCGCTATCTCGACTTTGTGGCGGGCATCGCGGTGACCTCACTGGGTCACAACGACGCCGGCGTGAACGGGGCCATTCAGGAAGCGCTCTCGACGGGCCTCATTCACACGTCCAACCTGTATCGCACGGCGCCGGGTGAAGCGCTGGCACAGTGGCTGGTGGAGCGCTCGTTCGCGAGCAGTGTGTTCTTCGCCAACTCCGGCGCCGAGGCCAACGAGGGCGCGTTCAAGTTTGCGCGGCGCTGGGCCAAAAGCACGGGTGCGCCGGCCAAGCACGAAATCATTGCCGTGCGCGGCGGCTTTCACGGGCGCATGCCGGGCACCCTGGCGGCCACCGATCGTCCCAACTATCGCTTGCCGTTCCGCCCGCTCATGGGTGGCGTGTCCATTGTCGAGCGCGATCTCACCGAGTTGTCGGTGGCGCTCGATCCGGAGACGGCCGCGGCGGTGATCGTCGAGCCCATTCAGGGTGAGGGCGGCGTGCGGGTGCTCGATCCGGCGTTTCTGCAGGGGCTGCGCACGCTCACGCAGGAGCGCAACGTGCTGCTCATCCTCGACGAGATTCAGTGCGGCCTGGGTCGCACGGGCACGTTCTTCGCTTACGAGCAGCTGGGCTTCGAGCCGGACATGCTGACGATGGCCAAGCCCATCGCCAACGGTCTGCCCATGGGCGCGATTCTGGTCAACGAGACCGTGGCGCGCGTGATGCAGCCGGGAGATCACGGCACCACGTTTGGTGGCGGGCCGCTCCTGGCGCACGTGGCACATCATGTGGTGCAGCGTCTGTCCGATCCGGCGCTGCTCCAGCACGTGCAGGAAACGGGTGCCTGGTTTGGTGAGCAGTTGCAGGCCATCGGTCAGCGCACGGGTGCGGTGCGCGCGGTGCGCGGCACGGGTCTCATGTGGGGCATGGACGTGCACGAACCGGCGTCGGCCGTGATTGCGCGCGCCTTTGCGCAGGGCTTGCTGCTGGTGAGCGCCGGTGAGCACACCCTGCGTTTCCTGCCGCCGCTCGTCATCACGCGCGAGGAGTTGGCCGCCGGGCTCGCGATTCTGGAATCGGCACTCAAAGCCTGAACGTCGCCGGCGAAAAACTCGGCCACAAAAAACTCGCCCTAGTGCATTTCGCGGAAATGCACAATATTGACGTCGCCATCACGTGCCTCCGTGATCGGTGCGGGATGCTGCTGTCGTGCGACGACGCGCCCAGTGTGCGTCGCGCCTTCCCCCGCGTGGGGTGAGCACCGGCGGTGTTGGCCCTGTCCTGGCGCGTCGATCCGGCGGCGCGCACGAGGCCGGACGGGGCCGCCGGTGTGCGCGCTGCCGGTGTGCGTGCTCTCGGTGCGCGCACACTGTGCCGCCCCGTTGCGGAATCGTGGCGGACCATCAGCGGTTGCTCTCGCTAGTTTTAGGAATGTCCGTCTCCCGATCCCTCCGCACGACGCGCACCGCGCGTGCGTCCCGATCCTGGCAGGTCGCCCTCTCGATCGCCGGTCTCTGCACTGCCGCAGCCAACGCACCGCTCGCCGCGCAGTCGCCGTCCGTTCCCGCCGCACAGGCGTCCACCGCCAAGGCGCCCATGCCTACGCTGGTCGTGCAGATCACGGTCGATCAGCTCGTGCCGGGCTATCTCGACAAATGGGCCCCGCAGTTCACCGGTGGCTTCAAGCGGCTGCTCGAGCAGGGGGCGTTTTTCACGCAGGCCTACCACGACCACGCGGCCACAGAAACGGCACCGGGTCACGCCACGCTCTGGTCGGGTCGCACCCCCGCGCATACTGGCGTGGTGCTCAACGAGATTGGCGTGGCCGATCCGCAGGCGCCGCTGCTGTTCGGACGTGGCGGCGGGGCCTCGCCCTATCGATTCCGTGGCTCGTCGTTCTTTGACTGGCTGCGCGCGCGCGATCAGTTCAGCCGCGCGCTCTCGGTGTCACGCAAGGATCGCGGCGCCATTCTTCCGCTGGGCCGCGCAAAGCAGCAGGTGTACTGGTATTCACTCGACGGTCGCTTCACCACCAGCCGCTACTACGCCGACACCATCCCCACCTGGGTGAAGGTGTTCAATGCTCGCGATCCGGTCGCCCGCTACCTCGGGACCGACTGGACGCCACTGCTGCCCGCCTCGGCATACAGCGAGCGCGATTCCGTGCCGTGGGAGCATTCGGGTCGGGACTTCGTGTTCCCGCATCGCCTCACCGAGGACCGCGTGCGCGGTACCCACATCTTCACGGACTATCCGTGGATGGATGAGGTGACCGTGGACTTTGCGCTGGCTGGCGTGAATGCGCTCGACCTTGGCAGGGGGCCCAGCACGGACGTCCTGGCGGTGTCGCTGTCCACCACCGATGCCATCGGCCATGCGTACGGACCGGAGTCCATGGAGCTGCACGACCAGATTCTCCGTGTCGACCGCGCGCTGGGCCGCCTTATCGACTCGCTGTACGTGCTGCGCGATTCGGCGCGCATCGTGTTTGCGCTGGGTTCGGACCACGGCGTGGCGCCCTATCCGGAGTCCTTCTTCAAGGGCGACGACCCGAACCGTGGCCGCGTGGATGTGCGCCCCGTCATGGACAAGGCTCGCAGCGGATTGGCGGCGCGTGGCGTGGAAGGCGATGCGCTGCTGCTGCAGTCGGGCATTGTCTCGCTCGACCAGCGGCGTCTGGCGGCGAGGGGTGTCAACGCGGACTCCGTGGTGACGGCGCTGCGTCGGGATCTGCTGGCACTTCCCGGCATGGCACGCGTTGATCGGGTGACACAGTTGGCCGCCCATGCTGCGCGCGGCGACAAGATCGCGCGGCGCTGGCTGAATGCCGTGCCGCCCGACCTGCTGGCCGTGCTGACGCTGACGTTCAAGCCCAATCATTACGTGTTCACGACGCGCTACGCCACGCATGGCACGCCGTACGACTACGATGCGCACATTCCCGTGATGTTCATGGGACCGGGCATTGTGCCGGGGCGTCGCACTGCGCCCATTCGGTCGGTGGATATCGCGCCAACGTTGGCGGACCTGACCGGGGTGGAACCCATCGAGCCCGTTGATGGACGTTCGCTCTGGCCGATATTGCGCACGCGGCCCGGAACGAAGGCTCCCACCAACCGTCGCTGAGGATTGACCATGCGTGCCGTGGACCGTGCCTTTGACGAAGTGCGCTTCGGCCCCACGCGCACGCTCAATCTGCGTGCACTGCAGCCCACGGCGTTGCAAGCTGCCGACCTGACCGAGCGCTGGCTGCGGGAGCAGCAGGTGCTGGGTGTGGACGAGGTGCTGGTCATTACCGGCCGCGGCAACAACAGTGTGGATGGCTACTCACCGGTTCGTGAGGCGGTGGTCCGGCTGCTGCCTTCGCTCAGGCGCCGCAACGTGATTGCGAGCTACGGCGAACACACGCCCGGTTCCTTCGTGGTGTGCTTTGCGCCGCTCAAGGCGCTGTTCGAAGTCCCGCGGCGCCGGCGTGAGCCATCGGCCAAACCGGCGCCGCGTCCGGCTTCGCTGTCGGCGCTGGATGAGGAAACGCTCCGGCAACTACGCGACCTGGCGGTGGTGTCGCTGGCCGTGCTTGGGCTCAACAGTCCCACACGGGCCCAGTTGGAAGACGAAATGCTCCGGCAGTATTCGGCGCTGTCGGCGGCCCTGCCGGAAAGCGGGGACAAGGAGGCGCTGCTGCAGCAGGCGCTGCTCAGGGCGGCCGAAGAGTACGAGGCAGGCTAACAGCAAACTGCGGAAGCCGTACGTCGGCAGCCATTTCTCGGCGTCGCTTGCGGGAGGGCGCAGCGGGCGACATGCTGCATGTTCCCCGCCTTCCGGAGATTCTCGACGTGATGTGCCGTCGTTTGCCGCCCCACGCAGTGGCCTTGGTGCTGGGCAGTCTTGTGACCACCGCTGCCGATGCGCAGCAGCCGTCCGCGCGCATGCCCGCCATCACCGGCTTTTCGCCGGCCGCCTCGCTTTCGCAGCGCCAGCTCGAGCAGATGGCCATTGCTGGGCCGCTGCCCGCGCGAGCGCGCAGCCATGCCCAGGAGCTGAGCAAGGAGCCGCACGTTGCCGGCACGCCGGCGCAGAAGCGCACGGCCGACTACGTCATCGCGCAGATGAAGGCCATGGGGCTGCAGACCGAGTTGCGCAGCTATGACGTATGGCTGCCACATGCCACCGGCGTCTCGGTCACCATGATGGGACGGGACACGGTGTCATTGGATGTCTCGGAACGCCCCATTGCCGGCGATCCGGTGACGGCCTTGCCGCAGTATCTCACGGTCAACGGCTCGAGCGCCGCTGGAACGGGCGAGGGCGAACTCGTTTTTGTCAACTTCGGGCTCATCGAAGACTATGCCACGCTCGACTCGCTTGGCGTGTCGGTGAAGGGCAAGGTGGTGCTGGCGCGCTACGGCCGCAGCTTCCGCGGCATCAAGGCCCGTGAAGCCGAGAAGCTTGGGGCGGTGGCGCTGCTGATCTACACCGACCCGCTCGATGACGGGTTCGTGCAGGGCGATGTCTATCCCGAAGGGCCCATGCGGCCGGTGTTTGGCGTGCAGCGCGGCAGTGTGTTCAACGGCACCGGTGATCCGCTCACGCCGGGCTATGCCAGCAAGCCCGGTGCACCGCGCCTGACCGTCGCGCAGACCAACTTGCCGCGCATTCCGGTGGTACCCATAGGCGCCGCCAACGCCCAGCAGCTGTTGGCTGGTGTGCGTGGCACCGACATTCCGCGCAGTTGGCAGGGCGGACTCGCGCTGCGTTATCACGTGGGCCCGGGGCCGGTGCGCGTGAAGGTCAACGTCACCACCGACGCCGCCACCGCGGGCACCAAGCAGATTCACAACACGCTGGGCTACCTGCGCGGCAGCGAATATCCCGAGCAGTATGTGTACATCGGCGCGCACCGCGACAGTTGGGGTGCCGGCGCGGCAGACAACATCAGCGGCACCGTGAGCGTGCTGGAGGCGGCGCAGGCACTCAGCGACATGGCCAAGCGCGGTGAACGGCCCAAGCGCACCATCGTCTTCGCGACCTGGGACGCGGAAGAGTGGGGCCTCATGGGCAGCACCGAGTATGTGGAAGATGACTCGCTGCGTCTCAAGCGCAGTGCCGTGGCCTATCTCAATCAGGACGTGTCGGCGCAGGGTTCACAGTTTGGTGGCGGTGGCACGCCCAGCATGCGTGCCATTCTGCGTGACGTGGTCAAAAGCGTTCCCGATCCGCGTGGGCGCGGCACCGTGTACGAAGCCTGGCGTCTTACCAGCGGAACACGGGCCGACACACTCGAACCGCCCATGGGCGATCCGGGCGGTGGCAGTGACTTTGCGGGCTTCTACAATCACTTCGGCATCCCCAACGCCGACTGGGGTTTTGGCGGCCCCTCCGGCATCTACCACTCGGCCTACGATACCTTTGCCTGGATGGAGAAGTTCGGTGACCCGGGCTTCCTCTACCACGCGACGGCGGCGCGCATTGGTGCGGCCTTTGCACTGCGTCTCGCCAACGCCGAGGTGCTGCCGTATGACTACGCCGAGTTCGCGCGCACCATGTCGCGCTATCTGGGTCCCGTCGAGCGTGGGCTGACGCAGAAGGGATGGAGCACGGCGCCGGTGGGTGAACTGGCCAAGGCCATTACCGGCATGGAACTGGCGGCACGCGCCTTCAACGACGCGCGTGACGCCGCGCTGGCCAAAGGCGTGACCAAGGCGCAGCGCGATGTCGTCAACACGCAGCTCATGCTGGTGGAACGGATCTTCGCTCGGGACTCGGGGCTCAAGAGCCGGCCGTGGTACCGTACGCTCATCTACGCGTCTGACGTGGACAACGGCTACTCGAGCATGGTCTTCCCGGGTGTGAACGAAGCCATTCGCTATGGCACGGCGTCGGATACGCAGGCCGAAGTGACGGATCTGGTAACGCGCTTTGGCCAAGCGGCGTCGGCGCTCAAGACGGCGCAGGACGCGCTCAGCGCTGCCCCCAGGAAGTGAGCGGACTGGCCGTGTCGTCATCTGATCAGGCGCTGTGGTCGCGCCGGTACGCGCGGCAGGTCGTGCTCAAGGGCTTTGGGGCCGAGGCGCAGCAGCGCCTGCTCTCGGCCCGCGTGTGTGTGGTGGGTGTTGGGGGGTTGGGCTCGCCTGCGGCCATGTACCTCGCGGCCGCCGGCGTAGGGCAGCTCACGCTCATTGATGAAGACGTGGTGGATGAGAGCAACCTGCATCGGCAGCTGCTCTTCACCACGCCGGATGTGGGGCATCCCAAGCTCGAGGTGGCGGCGGCACGTTTGCGCGCCATCAATCCGGACGTGCAGGTGGTGCTGCACCATACGCGGCTCAACGCCGAGAACGCCGCGGCGCTCACGCGAAATCACGACGTGGTGCTCGACGCCACGGACAACTTCCCCACGCGCTATGCGCTCAACGATGCCTGTCTCGCGCATGGCATGCCGCTGGTGTACGGCAGTGTGGCGCGTTTCGAAGGGCAAGTGAGCGTGTTTGCTGCTCGAGGCGGGCCCTGCTATCGCTGCCTCTTTCCCGAGATGCCGGCGCCGGGCACTGTGCCCACCTGCGCCGAGGAAGGCGTGCTGGGTGTGGTGCCGGGCATCGTGGGGTTGATGCAGGCCACGGAAGTGATCAAGCTCATCACGCAGATCGGCGAGCCGCTGGTTGGTCAGTTGCTGCTGATGGACTTGCTCACACACGATCAGCAGCGCATCGGTATTGCCCGTCGCGCCGGATGTGCGGCCTGTGGTTCGGCGGCTGCCGCGCCGTCCCATCGTTCTCCCACTTCATCCACTTCCAGGCCCATGGTACAACAGCTCACCCCCGCTGAAGTGGCGGCACTGCTTGCGGGTCCCAATCCCCCGGTTCTCGTGGATGTACGTGAGGCCTGGGAGGTGGAAACGGCACAGGTTGCAGGCAGTGCACACCTGCCGCTCAACACGCTGCCGCAGCAGGTGGCTTCACTCAACCCGTCGCGCACCTATGCCCTGCTGTGTCATCACGGCATGCGCAGTGAGATGGCGGCCAACTGGCTGGCGCAGCAGGGCTTCACGTCGCTCATCAATGTGCAGGGCGGCATTGATGCCTGGAGTCTCACCGTGGATCCCGGCATTCCGCGCTACTGATGCCAATGCGTGAGGTGGGCGCGGCCGCCTTGGCGCTCGTCTCTGCCGGCGTGTGGTGGATCTGGACCTGGCGAAAGCGCGTGGCATCACATTTCGAAGCGAGTGATGCGTCGCGGCGACCGCTCGATGCGCAGGGTGTGGTGCGCGGCGCAGAGGCGCTGCATCTCAAGGCGGACACCGACCGCGCCGTGCTGGTGCTGCATGGTTTCAACGATACGCCGCAGTCCATGGGCCACCTGGCGCGGCGATTGCACGCGGCGGGTTACACGGTCCTGGTGCCGCGACTGCCCGGTCATGGGCGTGCACTGCGTGACATGGCGCGGGAGGCGCACGCGTCGGCGTGGCTGACGCACGTGCGTGCGTGTCATGCCGAGCTGCGGGCGCGGCATGCGCGCGTGTATCTCTGCGGGCAGAGCATGGGTGGTGCGCTGGCGGTGTTGCAGGCCGTGGCGCATCCGGACACGCCGGCGCTGGCGTTGCTGGCACCTTTTCTCGGCATGCCGGACGCCTTGCAGTGGCAGGCGCGTTTGTCGGCGTTCTCACCGGCTCCGTACTTCCGCAGCACGGGTGGTGAGCGCTCCATTCACGATCCTGACGCTCGCCGTCAGGCGCTGGGGCCGGGCATTGTCACCTCGCGCATGCTGCGCGGACTTCGGCAGGTGGCGCTACTTGCCGAGCGGGTGTTGGGGCAGGTGACGGTACCCACGCTGTATCTGCAATCGCGTCATGACAACCGCATTGAGTTTGCGCGCGCTGAGCGCTGCTTTGGTGCGCTTGCCGTGTCGGACAAGTCCGCGCGGTGGCTCGAGGGGTCGGGGCACATTGTTTCGGCCGACTACGAGCGGGATCTCGTGGCGGATGCCGTGATCGACTGGTTTGCGCGGCATCCGTGAGATCGTGTGACTGATTATCGCGGATTCAAACGGAAACAAAAGGATCTTGTTGCTTTTGCCGGCTCCGGAGCGGCGGCTGGGTCGTTCAACAGCTCACGCAGAGGGCGCAGAGGTCGCGGAGGGATGCACACTCCGCGCGCTCTGCGGTTCTCCATTCCTCTGCGTGAGCTGTTGACGATCTGAGGGTGGCCACGAGTGCCGGTGGCACGGACGGATCGTTGAACTGCTTTGTCGCGGATTGCGCGGATGTGGCGGAAACGGCACGGATCAACTGCGGTCAATGTTGTTCATCCGTGTTGTTTCCGCTTCATCCGTGTCATCCGCGACAAGGTTCTTGAAAAGGACTGCGGCTGACACCATTGCTGCTGGCTGGCTCTGGAGCGGCGGCTGGACGCCGGATGCTGGACGCCACATGCTGGACCAGTGGGTCCACATTGCCGTCTCATCTCATCCGTAGTTCACCGGAGGCGGGACCGTGCGGGACAGGGTGGCGCCACCCGATGCTGACGCTAGGTTTCCAAGGCTGTCCTTTGCGATGTGTGCGGCCGGACAGCGTTCGACCACGTACTGGAGTATCGATGCCCGAGTTCGGAAGCTGGGGAAGCGACTGGTGGAAGCCGGTCGTGTTCGTTTTGGTGGCCGGTCACCTGACCAATATCTGCGTCACGCTGTTTCTGCATCGCGCGCAGACGCACCGTGGTGTGCAGTTCCATAGCCTGGTGGAAGTGCCCATGCGCGTGTGGCTGTGGCTCACCACCGCGATCAAGACCAAGGAGTGGGTGGCCTGCCATCGCAAGCACCACGCCTACGCCGATCGTGAAGGCGATCCGCACAGCCCGGTGGTGGAAGGCCTGCGCAACATTCTGCTCAAGGGTGCCTTCTACTATCGTGAGGCCGTACGTCAGCCCGGCATGCTCGACAAGTACGGCAAGGGCACGCCCGATGACTGGATGGAGCGTCACCTGCTCGACAAGCGCTCCAACATCGGCATTTTCTTCATGCTGGCCATCAACATCTGGCTCTTTGGCTGGTTCATCGGCCCGGTGGTGTGGGGCATTCAGATGATCTGGATTCCCTTCTGGGCAGCCGGCGTCATCAATGGCATCGGTCACGCCCTGGGCTACCGCAACCATGACGTGAAGGATGAGAGCCGCAACATCTCGCCCTTCGGCATCATCATCGCCGGCGAAGAACTGCACAACAACCACCACGCCGATCCGCACAGCGCGAAGTTCGCGCATCGCTGGTTCGAGTTCGACATCGGCTGGATGTACATCAAGCTGCTCTCGCTCTTCGGACTCGCCGAAGTGAAGTACGCCCGCATCACGGAGTGAGCATGGCCGACGTGACCTGCACCCGCTGCAGCACCACGCGTGAAGGCTTCGAACGCCCGCCGTTTCCCGGCGCCATTGGCGCACGCATCGTGACCGAGATCTGCAAGGACTGCTGGGGCCAGTGGCTCAAGCAGCAGACCATGCTCATCAATCACTACGGGCTCAATGTCATGGACCCGCAGGCGCGCACGTTTCTGACGCGCAACATGGACGCCTTCCTCTTCAAGAGTGGGCAGCAGGAAGACGTGGACACCACCAAGCAGGGCACCATCAACTGGTGATGGCGCGCTGTCGGCCGCGCGCAGGCGAAACACAAACGCCCCGACCATACCGGTCGGGGCGTTTTGCGTGTGAATGAAAGACGCGGTCAGTTGACGCCGGCGATGTAGCGGGCCAGACGGCCGCACTCCGCACACTTGAGCGTCACGTGGGAATTGGGTGGCGGCGGATGCGCCATGGGGTCGCGGTCAATGGTACCGGAGCACGAGGGACAGCTCAGGGGCAATCCAGTGCGGTCAGCGGCGATGAGATGCAGCGCCTGCGCAGGATTGTACGTGTTCGGTCGTGGCTTTCGCATCACGCCTCCTCACTTTGAGTGCGATGGCCGGGTGGGAGTGGCCAACACCGGAACCTAAATATTCCAGGTCCCAATGGGTACCGGGCCTTGCAAATTTGTGGTCCGGTGTAACCGGTCATGAAGTCCACATCGGTTAGTCCAATTGACTTCCCGTCGAGAATTTGGCCCCGGGTCCAATCTCCGACTCGCAAACTGAAGCATTTGGGTGCACTCTTGCGTACGGAGCCCGAACAATCGACTGTTGGAAATATGCCCACCACCCATCCCCACTCCGACGCCCCCCACCCCGAAGCGCATCAGCCGGACGTCGATGAAACCACGGCCGCGGCGCTGCGGCTCTGGGTCATCATGTCCCGTGCGCAGGCGGCGGTTTCCGATCTCGCGTCGGCCGACGTGGCTCGGCACGGCCTGACGCTGGCCGAGTTCGGCATCATTGAGGCCCTGTATCACCGGGGGCCGATGCTGCTCGGTGAGGTGCAGAAGCGCATTCTCGTCTCGAGTGGGGGCATCACCTTCCTGGTGGACCGGCTCGTGGCCAAGGGCCTGGTGGAGCGTCGCACCTGCGAAAGCGACCGGCGGGCCCGCTACGCGGCGCTCACCGCCAAGGGTGAGGAGCTGGTGCATGAGATCTTCCCGGCCCATGCAGCGGTCATTACGCGCGCCATGGCGGGCATTCCCACTGAGGACCAGCAGCACGTGGCGGACATGCTGCGGGACGTGGGGCGTCACGCTGCCAACCTGCCGCCAGCGGACTGATGTGCACTGACCTGCACTGACGTGGACTGACACCTGCCGGCTGGTAAGCCGACCGGCGGGACAAGGGGGCCCTTGACGGGCCCTCTTTGTTGTGTATAATACTCAGTAGTAAGACAACGGCACGCCAACATATTTGCGGTGACCCGTTGCTCCTCCACCTTCGGCTCCTGAGGATTTCATCATGCAGTGGACTATCGACCTCGCGCACAGCCAGATCCAGTTCTCCGTCAAGCACATGGGCATTTCGACCGTCCGTGGCACCTTCGATCAGTTCGAAGGCAGCATCACCGAAGAGGGTGGTGTGGTGCAGAACGTGACGGTAGACATCGACCTCGCCTCGCTCAACACCGGCAGCGGCCAGCGCGACGGCCACCTCAAGAGCGCCGATTTCTTCGACGTGGAGAACCACCCCAAGGCGTCGTTCGTACTCACGCAGTTCGAGCGCTCGGGTGATGACGTGACGGCCACGGGCAACCTCACCATTCGTGGTGTGACCAAGCCCGTCACGCTCAAGGGCGAGATTGGTGGTCCGGCCAAGGATCCCTGGGGCAACGAAAAGGTGTCGGCGTCGCTCGAGACCAAGATCAACCGCAAGGAGTGGGGTCTGGTGTGGAACGTGGCCCTCGAGGCCGGTGGCGTGCTGGTGAGCGAAGACGTGAAGCTGACCATCGAAGTGCAGGCGCAGCCGGCGGCCGTGCCGGCCGCGGTCTGATTCACCGCACCCGGCGCACACAACCGCGCTGCATCGCAGGAGCCGCAACAACAAACCGCCTCCTCACCACTGGGTGAGGAGGCGGTTTGGTTTTCATCGTGTGGCGCGGCGAACTACGGCTTCCACTCCGCCACAAAGAGGTTCGTCTCCCCCTCCTTGGTCGCGCCACGATTGCTCGCGAAGATCAGCTTCGAACCGTCGGGGCTGAACATGGGGAAGCCATCGAACTCGGGATTGAAGGTGATCTGCTGCAGGTCGCTGCCATCGAGCTTGACCGTGTAAAGATCGAAGTTGCGGCTGCGGGGATTCTGGTGATTGCTCGAGAAAATGATGCGCTGTCCATCGGGCGTCCACGACGGTCCGAAGTTGGCACCACCCAGCTTGGTGATCTGCCGCTGCTCGCTGCCATCGGCGTTCATGACCCAGAGCTCCATCTTGTTGGGGCGGATCATGTTCTTGGCGAGGAGATCCTGGTACGCCTTGAGGTCCTGCTCGTTGTCGTAGTGCCAGGCGCGGTACACGATCTTCGTGCCATCGGGCGACCACCACGGACCACCGTCGTAACCCGGTGTGGTGGTGAGGCGCTTCACGTCCGTGCCATCGACATTCATGGTGTAAATGTCGAGGTCCCCGTCCTTGAGGCTCGTGAAGACGATGCGCTTGCCATCGGGCGAGAGCACGCCTTCCGCCGTGTAGACGCCGTAGTTGGTGAGGCGCTGCAGGTCCGAGCCGTCACGATTGACGGTGTAGATGTCGTACTTGTCGATGCCCCACACGTAGCCGTTGGACGGGTCCGGGCGCGGCGGGCAGGCGCTGTCGGCGTGATGCGTGGCCGCGAAGAACAGACGGTTGCCGCCGGGCAGGAACCAGCCGCAGGTAGTCTTGCCACCCACACTCACCTTGGTGAGCTCGCTGCCGTCGGCCTTCATGGTGTACTGCTGATCGCAGCTGCGGCCGTCGCGCGTGCTCTGGAACGTGATGTACTGGCCATCGGCGCTCCAGTACGCCTCGGCGTTCTCGCCGCCGTCGGTGAGCTGGGTGAGCGCGCCGAAGTGGGCTTCGGACGAGTCGGCGGCAATCACCTTGCCTACCGCTGCGCTGGTCTGAGCCGCCGAGTCAACGGCGGCGGCGTCGGCCTTCGGGCCGCAGGCCGAGAGGGTCAGGGCGGACAGCGTGAACGCCGCCGTCAGCCCGGTGCGGAAATTGGGAGAGGGGATCATGGGCCGAAGCCTAGGTGCAAATACGGGGGGCGACCATTGGGGGAAATACGAATAATTCCGACAATCCGAGTCGGGTTTGTGGCTCGACGGCCGGTTCTCATTGATCGGCAAATTCCCTGAACAGCTCACGCAGAGACGCGGAGGAAAAGAGCACGCAGAGCGTTGTTCTCTGCGCCCTCCTTACCTCCGCGTCTCTGCGTGAGCTGTTGAACGAACTCTGTCAAAGAAAATGGCAGAAGGCCCGCACCGGACTGTCCGATGCGGGCCTTCCCTCAGTGAAACCGAGCGGCCTTACTGGCCCGAGCGTGCCTTGGTGACGGCGGGAGCCGCCGCGGCCGCCGCAAAGATCTCGCGCTGGGTCGTGCCCTTGCGCATGAGCTCCATGGCGCGGCGGAGCTGGTTGTCGTCCTTGAGACCACGGCGCAGCACCAGCGTGTCGCCGAAGGCGACCTTGGCCACGCGGGCATCGATGGCCCGATCGACATCGGTGGCACCGGCGTCCCATACCGCCTTGTCGATCTTCACCGTGTCCGCCACCAGGCGCTGATAGACCTGATCACGCCAGGCCGTGTTGTAGGCGAAGTCGGGCTTCACCTTGCCCTTCTGCTCCTCGGCCACGGCATTCACATGCGCGAAGTACTTGGCGAAGTGCGGCAGCAGGGCGCGACGCAGCGCCTGCTCGGCGCTCGAGAGCGTATCGGGCGACACGATCACGTCGGGCGTGATGGCACCGCCGCCGTACACCGTGCGGCCACTGGCCGACTTGTACACCGGGCGCGCCTTGCGCACCGAATCCGTCTCGAGGCTGTCGGGCAGCACTTCGACGTACTGACCCTCGGCGTTCATCTTGCGCTCCTTCTGGATGGAGCGACCCGAGGGAGTGAACCACTTGCCCGTCGTGATCTTGAGCGCGTAGCCCCCGTCGAGATTGTACACGCTCTGCACGAGCCCCTTGCCGAAGCTGGTGGTGCCGAGCACGAGGGCGCGGTCGTAGTCCTGCAACGCACCGGCCACGATTTCCGACGCGGACGCCGAACCACCGTCCACCATCACCACGAGCGGAATCTCGGGCGCGAGCGGATCCTGCTGCGACACGAACTTCTGGAACTCCCCACGTCCACGCACCGACAACAGTTCCTTGCCCTTGGGCAGGAAGAGGTTGGACATGGAGAAGGCTTCCTCGAGAATGCCACCCGGGTTGCCACGCAGATCGATGATGACGCCCTTGGCGCCCTGCTTGCGCAGCGCGAGGACCGAGTTGGCAATGTCTTCGGTGGTCTGCTCGGAGAAGCGCTGCAACGGCACGTAACCCGTGCGCTCGTCGAGCATCATGGCAAAGGGCACGGCCGGCACGTGAATCTCAGCACGCTTGAAGCTCAGCTTGATGGGCTGCGACACGCCCACACGCAGGAACTGCACGGTGATGGGCGACCCGATGGGCCCGAGCAGCTTGTTCTGCACCTGCTGCGTGTTGAAGCCGCGCGCATTGACGGTGTCGATGATGGCGATCTTGTCGCCCTCGAGCACGCCGCCCTGCTCGGCCGGTGAGTTCGGGAAGACCTTGTTGACGGTGACGTAGTCACCGACCTTCGAGATCTCCATGCCGAGGCCGGCGTAGCGGCCGTTGGTGTTGCGCGAGAACTCTTCGAGCTGTTTGGGCGTGAAGAGTTCGGTGTAGGGGTCGTTGAGTTCCTTCACGAGGCCGCGTGCGGCTTTCTCGTAAAGCGCCTGCGCGTCCAGCGTGTCCACGTAGCGCAGGGCCACGAAGGTGAGCACCTGGTCGAGGAGCTGTGCGCCGCCCCGCGTGGAGCGCGCCTGGAGGGCGAAGCCCGAGGCGAGCAGGGGGACGAGCACGAGGCTGGCCAGTACGGCCTTGCGGTTCCGGGTCATGCGGATCTCACGAAGGAAGGACCGAAAAAGGTACTGCATATACGTACGCACAGGAGGAGCCGCTGTTCCTGCGAACCGTCTGGGACGAACGGCGGATCAGCTTTCGTCCTTGGGGCGGGAGCCGATCACGTAGTCCACGTGCCAGGCCTTGTCGTACTGCCGAATGGCGATGTCCCGTACCAGACCGGCGCTGAGGAGCATCTCGTGCGCTGGTTGAAGGACGCGCTGCAGGTGGCTGGGGTATCGCTGGGTGAGCGGCAACTGCTCGGCCAGCCGTTCGAGGGGCAGGCGCCAGGACAGGCGTCCGTCGGCCCGGGCCACTTCGAGCATGCGGTAGAGCCGACGGGCCACCGGGCTCGTGAGGGCCGAATAGCGGGACGCTGACAGGGTGACGGTGTGCCGCGCGGCCAGATTGGCGCGCAGGGTGGCCGATAGGGTCACGCGGGCGTCGCCAGGCTCGCCAGCGGCCAGATTGCCGAAGAGGTGCAGCTGCTCGCGATCGGCCACACGGCGGCGTTGTACGCTCACGGTGCTGAGCACGGTGAAGCTGAGGTCGGCCGAGCCGGACTGGGCCGACCAGTAGGCGCCCTCATTGCTTTCGAGGGTGGTGCGCTCGAGGCGAGTGAGGGCCGCGCGCAGCTGTTCGTAGGTGCGCCCATCGGCCCGTCGCCCCATGGACCGCAGGAAGGCGTGCAGCGTGAAGGTCACCGCGCCATCGGCCGGACTGCCCGCTTCGTGGTAGCGGTGCAGGATTTCGACGTAGACGTCCTGGTCGAAAGTACCGGGCAGGCGATCGCCGGGCGCGGGGATGACGCGCCAGCGCCCCCCGTTCTCGGTGGTGAACGACACGGGGGCGTCGTCGGCGGAGTCGCTGAGCCGGAAGAGGGGCAGTTCCTCGAGGGAGCGATCGAGGACTACACCGCGAACGGCAGGGCGTCGGCGGGCGGCGAGGCTCATGCTGCGGTGTAAGGTGGATCACCGCCCGGGGAGACGCCAGTGCCGCGGCTATTTGCCGCCATTGGCGGCTATTTGCCGAGCGCCTTGCTCCATGTGTCGGCCTTGAAGCCGAGCAGGATCTCCGAGCCCGTGTCGAGCAGCGGTCGCTTGATGAGGTTGGTTTCGGCCAGGATCATGCGCTTGGCCTTGGTAGGCGTGATGCCCGTCTTCTCGCTCTCCGGCAACTCCTTGAACGTGGTGGAGTTGCGGTTGAAGACGTTCTCCCAGCCGGCCCGCGCAAACCAGTCATCGACCACCTTGGGGTCCAGCGTTTCTCGGCGATAGTCCAGGAACTCGTAGGCCACCTGGTGTTCGTCGAGCCACTTCATGGCTTTGCGTACCATGTCACAGGATTTGAAGCCATACAGAATGGCTGTGCGTGCCGCCGCCATTCAGATCATCTCCGGTTCGAGGACTCGCTCTTCGACCTTGCCGTTGACCACGCTCACGTAGTAGCACTTGGCTTCGGCGCGGGTGTGCACGACACGCTTGACGGTGTTGTCTTCGAAGTAGATGCCGGCGTCATTGTCGCAGGCGTAGCCGGGCTGCATCTCGCCCGAGCCAATGAGCTTGTGATACAACGGCCGGCGTCCCGCTTCGGCGTCGTAATGTGGCGAGTGGCTGCCCTTGATGAAGCCCAGGCACTTCACGTTGGACAGGGCCTTGGGGCGTGAGTCGGTGGTGCCCTCGTCGAACCAGCACAGTGAGCCGGCGCTGGCGCCGCCGAGCACGATGCCACGGTTCCAGGCTTCGCGCAGAATGACGTCCACACCCTGGGCCTTCCAGATGGCCTGCTGATTGAGCGTGTTCCCACCGCTCACGACAATGGCGTCCATGGACAGCAGCACTTCATCGAAGCCCTGCGTTTGCGAAAGGCTTTCGATGTACATGTTCTGCACGTAGGGCTCGACGTTGAGCGGCGCGCAGGCTTGATAGAACCCGAGTGCGGACTGCGGACTGTCGGCGCTGGCGGTGGGCAGATAGCAGATGCGCGGACGCGTCTTGCCGGTGAGCTGCGCCATGTAGCCGATGAACTTCGTGCGGAAGACCCCGCCGGCAATGAGAATCTTGCGCGTGGCGCGCGGCGCGTCGGGTGTCGCCTGCGTGGAATCGGACATGGCAGGTGCCGGAGAAGTGGAGTCGAGAGCGTGCGAGGCCTCGGGCAGTCCGAGGGCGGCGGCCGCGAGGGTGGTGGAGGTCACGAAGTCGCGTCGGTTCATCGGTCGTCGGTCACGCGTGGGTCCTGCGGGTCAAGCACGCCGAGGTCCTGATCGTGCTGCTCGTGGTCATGATCCTGCGCCTCCCAGTAGGCGTTGGCATGCGTGTGCCAGAGATTGCGCAGCGTGATGTGATGGCGATAGTCGCTGAGAAACGCGCGGAGCGGCGTGGTGGTTGCCGTGTTGGCATCCTCGCCGGCCGCCGCCTCGCGCACGGCCTGCGCGACCAGCTCGGCTTCTTCGCGTGGGAGCAGGTCGAGATAGGCGCCGGTCACGATCTGCAGGTCGTCGAGCGTGGTGACGTACGCCAGGCACACGTCATCGACGATGTCGCCGAGGGCGCCGGTGTCGTCGTGGACAAAGGCGGCACTGTTGCTGAGCAGGTCGTGCAGGGTGTAGCCCACGCCGGGTTCGATGTCCTGGATGCGCCAGAAGCCCACGCGTGATTCACCGAGCGCGGTGATGAGGGCGTCGATGTCGCCGTCCATGCGATGCCCGTGCCGCGCGCGCTGGGCCTCGAGCCATTGTTTGGCGGGTGTGGCCTGACCGCTCGCTGCGGGACGATGGTGGAGCAGCCAGTGGCCGTAGAACGATTCGTCGAACTCGCTCAGGTCCACGTCGGGCGCGCCGGCAAATTCGTCGAGGGCGGCATTGGCCCAGTCGGGGCCGAGTTTGCGATCGCACCAGTCGTTGAGTTCAGTGTGCACGCGGCGATCGCGCTCGAGCAGCTGCACGGCGCGCTGCAGGCGCTCACGCTCGGGGGCGGGCAGGGCGGCGGCCTCGGGCGGGAGGGCGGCACCGTGGCATTTCTTGAACTTGCGACCGGAGCCGCAGGGGCAGGGGGCGTTTCTATCCGAGGACATCTTTGAAAGCTATAACGGCAAACTGCGATAGCCCTTCGCCGGAAGCCGTGCTTCGGAAGCCGCAGGGCAGGAGCCTTAACGCAGGGGGATGGGATCTGAGAGCTGAGACCTGAGAGGTGAGACCTGAGAGCCGAGATCTAGGTGGCGAGGTGTGTGGCAAACGTCGCCGCGTCGATATTCCCGCCGCAGATCACAAGACCAACCGTGCGGCCGGCGAGACGTTCGCGCAGCGGGTAGAGCAGGGCGGCCAGTGATGCCGCGCCGGCGGGTTCGGTGACCAGCTTGGCGCTGCGGAAGAGCAGACGCATGGCGTCGCGAATGTCTGCGTCGCGGACCAGTACCACCTCGTCGACGAACGCCTTGTTGAGCGCGTAGGAGTAGGGCTCACAGCGTGGCGCGCCGAGTGAGTCGGCAATGGTCTGCACCTTCTCGATGGCCTGCGGGCTGCCAGCGGCGAAGCTGCGATGCATGGTGTCGGCGCCTTCGGGTTCCACCACGAACACCTGCGTGCCGGGTGCAAGCTGCTTGACGGCGCAGGCCACGCCACCGGTGAGTCCGCCGCCGCCGGCTGCCACGACAATGGCATCGGGTGTGACACTCTCCGCGGCGAGTTGCTCGATGAACTCGAGGCCCACCGTGGCCGTACCGAGTGCCGTGCGTGGTCCCTCGTAGGGGTGCACAAAGGCACGCTGCTCGGCGGCTTCGATTTCGCGCACCCGCGCGAAGGCTTCATGCACATTCTCCACCAGTTCCACCTGCGCGCCCAGCTCGCGGCACATGGCAATGCGGAACGGACTGGCCGTGCGTGGCATGACGACGGTGGCGGTGGTCTGCAGCTCGCGTGCGGCGTAGGCCAGCGAGATCGCGTGATTGCCGGCCGATACGCCGGTCACGCCGTGCGCCAAGTGTTCGTCGCTCAGCTCCAGCATGACCGTGAGTGCACCGCGCGGCTTGAAGGAGCCCGTGCGCTGAAACAGTTCCTCTTTCAGCCAGACGCGGGTGCCGGTGGGCAGGCGCTCGGCCACAGCGTGATCCACCAATTCACGGACAGGCGTGGTAACCACCCGCTGACCGAGCCGAGTGCGAGCGGCGCGGATCTCCGGTATGGAGGGAAATGTCATGGATGATCAGCTCAGCGTGATCGTCTGACCGGTCACGTTGCGCGCCGCGTCGCTGAGCAGAAAGGCCACCACCTCGGCCACCGACTCGCGCTCCACGTAGTCGGACTTGTCACCCATGTCCGCCATGTTGGTGGCGGTGCGAATGGCGGTGGGGGCGACGGCATTGGCGCGCACGCCATGTGCGCGTTCGTCGAGCGCGACACTGCGCATGAGCGTGAGCACACCACTCTTGGCGGCGGCGTAGGCGGCCATGCCCTTGGGGCTTCCACCAGGCAGCGCGGCGGCGGAGCCGAAGTACACGAGACTGCCCTTGCCTTCGCGTAGCGCGGGTAGCACCGCACGCGTGGTGGCAAAGGCGGTGTCGAGATTGATGGTAAACTGCTTGTGCCAGGCGTCGGGGTCGGCGTCAGACAGGGCGCCCGTCATGCCGAAGCCGCCGGCCACACAGATGACGCCGTGCAGTGCCGAGGTGTGATGGGCGGACAGCACAGCGGCCAGGGCCTGATGCGCCGCCTGTGCGTCGGCCAGGTTGGCCGCGTGGGCCGTGAAGCGCTGCCCACTGCGCACGGGCGAGAGCTCGGCTGCGCGCGCCTGCGCTTCGTCTTCGCTCAGATCGAGCAGGGCCAGCGAAGCACCCAGTCCGGCAAAGTGGCGGGCCAGCGCCTCACCCACCTGCCCGGCGCGACCGACCCCGGTGATGACCAACGTGTGCTGAGCGAAGGGGTACAGCGACGACATGTCGGCCTCGGAGGTTGGGGACCCCAAATTATGGGTGGCATGGCAGACTTACGGAACGTTGTGCGCAGACGACGGCTTCCGATTCGGGGCTCGTGCGCGGCTGCGGCCAGCACCTCATCTTGGCGCACCGCGGCGAGGCGGCAGCGGGTGCATAGTTCACAGTCTGTACGGACTTCGCACTGACCATGGCGATGTGGGTGCTGCCCACATAGATGAGAGAATGGTATCAAGAGTGATGTCAAACTCGGCTACGCGTGATACTTTGTGATTTGGATCGCAATGCCCCCCACCTCCAACGAAAGGGAAGAGGGCATGACCTGAGCAACATTTCTTGCATGATTCCGACATGACAACCCCTATGCTGGGCGAGCGGCCTATCGTCTCCGATAACCCTGAGTCGCCGTTGCTGGAGTTTGCTGGGCCACAATCCACTTGGGCGGAAAGTGCAGGGAACGAGGACGCAGCTGACAGCAGCGGCTACTCGGGCGTACATGACGTCATCAAGACGGTCGACCACTGGTTCGAACGAGAAACACATCAAATCGAACGGGAGGCCGACAGGTTGGCCGCCGACTGGGCAAACGAGAACCTTCCTACACTGAACGGAGGGGGCGAAACGCGTCTGGAACCCGAAGAGATGCTCGCCAAGCTCTGCGGTGAACTGTGGCAGCGCTGGCCAGAGCGGGTACAAGTGAAGATGCAGGATGCAATCGATTCAGCGTCCGCGGACTTGGCTAAGTCGGTCGGCATGGCCCGCGCGGCCCTCGTCGAAATGCGAGTAGCGGGGGCGGACCTTAGAGAGACAGAGCAAAAGGTCGAGCAGATGCGCCGAGAGGCGGAGCTGCGAAATGGTAAGGTGAAGTATGAAGCGTTTCTGCCCACCTGGGGAGTGTCAGAAAGTTTGTGTATGAGCTCCCGTCAGACCGCCATCGGAAAGCGG
>VFQN01000974.1_pt1 | contig 50488 bp, 38 predicted proteins | sample 3512371 | NCBI WGS metagenome assembly VFQN01 (sample SAMN10412370, study PRJNA504923) | tailings metagenome | isolation source: Replicate 2 from Balatoc abandoned mine | place: Philippines: Itogon, Benguet | collected 2017-08-28
CCCGCCGCCGGTGTCTCGGCACGACGAGCCCGCGGGTCGGCGGCGGCCGCGACGGCTGCGGCGGCCTCGACCTCGGCCGGCAGATCTTCGGCGCGGATGTCGTCGCCGGCCAGGAGCCGGTCGGCCAGCCACTCGTGCACCGCGGGCTCCGGCCGGGCGAGCAGGGTCTCGAGTGGCGTGCGGGGCGAGGCGTGGACGGCCCGCTCCTGCATGGGCACGTACGACCCATCGGGCTGGCGCGGGATGTGACGGCACCACAGGCCGAGATGCCACACGAGGAACGGGCGCAGCCTCGTGTGCCCGCGCTCGTCGTCGCCGAAATGCTCGCGGGCCAGGGCCACGTAGCGCCGGTACACGGCCAACCGCCCGTCGGGCGAGTCGTCCACGGTCTGGCCCAGCGCCTCGGCGAAGATCCACGGCTTGATGAGCGCGCCCCTGGCAATCATCACGGCCTGCACCCCGGCGATCGCCCGTCCACGGGCGATGTCCTCGGGGAACAGGATGTCGCCGTTGCCAACCACGGGGATGCCCACGGCCGCGGCCACCTCGCCGATCGCGGCCCAGTCGGCGGCGAAGCGATAGCGGGCGCTGCGCGTCCGGCCGTGCACGGTCAGCGCGTCGGCCCCCCCGGCCTCGGCCGCGCGTGCAACATCCACGGCGTTTCGCTCGTCTTCATTCCAGCCGAGCCGAATCTTGACGGTCACCGGCAGGGTCCCGGCGCCCTCCTTCATGGCGGCCACGAGTTTCTCGATCCGGCGCGGCTGGCGCAGCAGGGCCGACCCGAGGCCCCGGCGGGTGAACTCGTCGATGGGGCAGCCGAGATTGAGGTCGACGAAATCGGCGCCGCGCTCGGCGACCAGGGCGGCACCCCAGCGCAGTTCGTCCGGCGTGCGCCCAGCCAGCTGCACGCCGAAACAGCGCTCGTCGGGTGCGCGCTGGATCAGCGCGAATTCGGCGCGGCGGCGCTGCTGCAGGCTGCGGACGACGGCCATTTCGCTCATGGTCACCGTCGCACCAAAGGCCTGGCACAGGCGTCGATAGGGGAGATTCCCGCCCCGCGTCATGGGGGCCATGACGAGTGCGGGACCGGACAGGACGGCAAGAACCGACATCTGGGCCGTATGATAAGCGGTGGAAGGGTGGCCGCGGTCGAGCGTTCCGACTACACTAGCGGCCACTCGGGGAACAGCTGATGCCTCACCCGTTCAAGGTGCACCGGACCGCAGAAGGCGACGTCTCGGTGCTGCATCTCGAGGGCTTCCTCGATGCCCACACGGCGCCCGTCTTCGAGCAGGCCATTCAAGCCGAGCTCGATGCGAATCGTCCACGCCTCATCGTGGACGGCGAGAAGCTCACCTACATCTCGTCGGCCGGCCTCGGGGTCTTCATGGGCTTCATCGAGCAGATCCGCGAGCAAGGGGGCGACCTCAAGATCTGCGGGTTGAGCCCCAAGGTCCGACAGATCTTCGAGATCCTGGGCTTCCAGGCCATCTACGACATGGTCGAGACCATCCCCGACGCGCTGCAGCGCTTCACGTCTGCACCGACCCGGGAGGCATGACGTCGATGACCTCCCTCGAGCGGACGTTTTCCCTGAAGGTGCCCTCGGCCACCGAGAACCTGGCCCTCATCCGGGAGTTCGTCGCCAACGTCGGCTCGCAGGCGGGACTCGGCGACGACGATGTCGCCAAGCTCGAACTGGCTGTCGACGAGGCCTGTGCCAACGTGATCGAGCACGCGCACGGCCACGACAGCAACAAGGAAGTGACCGTCCGCGCCACGTTCGACGCGGCGACCCTTCGCATCGAAGTGGTGGACGAAGGGGAGGGGTTCGACCCGACCGCGGTGCCCGCGGTGCCGGTCGAGCAGATGGTGCACGACCGGCGCACCGGGGGACTCGGCCTCCGCGTCATGCGGTCGCTGATGGACGAGGTCTCCTACGAAATCGTGCCGGGTGAGCGCAACAGACTCCGGCTCCTGAAGCGCATCCAGAAGTAGGCCCGTGCCGCACGTCTCCGTCAGCCGCCTCGAGTCCCTCCTGGAATCGGCGCAGCTGCTCCACGCCTCGCTCGACCTCGACAACCTCCTCAAGCACCTGCTGCGCACCGTCATGGGGCGCCTCCTCGTCACGCGCGCCGTGATTGCCATCGACGATGGCGACGGGCCGCGGGTGGCGATGGCTCGTGGCGTGCCCGAAGCACCCGTCGGCTCGCCGCTGGATGCCACGCGTGCCGTGGGCCTCGGCCTGCCACACCAGCTCCCCATCGGACGGTCGCCGAGCGTCGGCCTGCTCGTCACCGCACCGCCGGCACGCCCGGCGGTGGATCCCGAGGAGCAGGGATTCCTCGAGGCCCTGCTCGGCATCGCGGCCACCGGCATCAGCAACGCTCGCGCACACGCCGAGGCCACGCGGCTCAACCGCGACCTGGACCGGAAGATCCAGGAACTGCGGACGCTGATGGAACTCGGGCGTGCATTCGCCCGGGTGAACGAGGTCGAGGAGGTCGCGCGGATCTTCGGGCTCACCCTGGCCGGACAGTGGATGGTCACGCGCTACGCCATCGCGGTGTGCCGCGAGACGTTCGGCACGGTGTCTCGGCAGCAGGGCGTGAAGCTGCCGCCGCTGGCGACCTACATGGACACGCTGCACGGCCTGCCCGAGGCGGCGCGCGTGGCGGACCTCGAGGATCCCGTCGCCCGCCGGTTGTTCGAGGAACACAAGCTCGAGGTCGTGTTCTCGCTGAGGAGCGGGGAGCAGGTCTGCGGATTCGCGGCGCTCGGCCCGCGTCCGGGCGGGCAGCCCTACTCGACGGCCGACCTCGAACTCGGCGCGGGCATGGCGGCGCAGGCGGTGGTGGCCTTCGACAACTGCTGGCACTTCCGCGAGATGCTCGACAAGAAGCAGTACGAGAAGGAGCTGGCGGTGGCTGCCAGCATCCAGCAGGGCCTGTTTCCGGCGACGCTGCCGGCGCTGGCCGGCTTCGACGTCGCGGCCATGAACCGGCCCGCGCAGCAAGTCGGTGGCGACTACTACGACGTCCTCACCCTGACCGATGGCGGCAGCGATGCCTGCCTCTTCTGCGTGGCCGACGTCTCGGGCAAGGGCCTCGCCGCCTCGCTGCTCATGAGCACGATTCAGGCGACGCTCCGTGCGCTCCTCGGGCGGGAAGCCTCGCTGGCCGAACTCGCCTCACGCGCCAACGAACTGCTGTTTGCGACGACCCCGGGCAGCAAGTACGCAACCGCGGCCCTCGTGCTCGCCTACCCTCGCACGGGCGAATGCCGCTACGTGAGCGGCGGTCACACCGAGTCGCTGTTGTTGCGGGCCGACGGAACGCGCGAGTGGCTGGGCGCGACAGGCGTGCCGCTCGGGTTGTTCCCGGGGATGCACTGGGAGGAAGTCTCCCTCGTCCTCGATCCCGGCGACGTGCTGGTGCTCTACTCCGACGGCGTCAGCGAGGCGCAGACCGAGTCCTACGACGAGTTCGGCGCCGAACGTCTCGCGGCCATCGTCGAGCGCGAGCGGCAGCGCCCGGCCACGGTCATCACCGAAGCCATCGTCGCGGCCATCGACGAGTTCGTCGAAGGCGCCCCGCAGTTCGACGACATCACCTTGATGGTGATCAAGAGAATCTGACGGGTACCGGGTACCGGGTGCCGGGTGCCGGGTACCGAGGCCGGGTGCCGGGGGCGGGGGCAACCGGGAATGCCGGGAATGCCGTGATGCCGGGAATGCCGGAGGCTCGTCCGGCCGAGGCGGGTTGGGCCGCACCTTCCCGGCCGGCCGTCCGTCACGGCGTGTCCGGCGTCTACAGGTCATCATGCGCATACGATGGACGCCGGCTGCGGTGGCCGTCCTGGTCGTCTGCACGGGTGCCGCCGAGGCCGTCGGCGAAGCGGCGGGCACTGACGACCGCGGCGGCGTCCCGCTGGTTGTCGAGATCGCGTCGCAGCCTGCCGGGGTCTTGCCACCCGGGCCGCAGCCGACAGTCCGGGTCCGGAACGACAGCGGGCGGGTGATCGTCGCCTACGGGCTCGAGCTCTGGCAGCGCGACCGCCGCGCGCGTCCGCGGCTGGTACAGACCTTTCGCGTCCGGCCGCGTCAGCCCCTGCGCCCGGGCCAGGTGTCCTCGGAGCCCTTGCCGGTGTTCGATGTGCCAGGCGCGCAGGTCCGGCCTGTCTTTGCCATCAATCCCTCGCCATCGCGTGTTCCCGTGGGCTGGCCCGGACCCGGTCGCAGGGGGCGCGAGCGCAGTACGAGTGGGTCCTTCGAACGCTGGCGCCCGCGCTCGAACGGCCCGATGGCCGCACGACCGAACACGTCGCGCGGAAAGTGCGCGATCGCATCGATCGCACGCTGGCCGAGTTCGCACCGTTGACGTTCGTGACGCGGGCGACCATACGGAGATGACGCCATGGCCATCGTGACGGCGCGCCGGGCAGCCGCCGGCCTGGGGCTCCTGGCAATCACCGCGACAGCCGCGTCGGGCCAACTGCACCACAGCCTCGAACTGCGGCAGCCGCTCGAGGTGCCGGCCGTGTCGGCCGCCGCGGTGCTCGGCACCACGCGAACCGACAAGAGTGTGACGGTGCGTCTGCTGAACGTGGGCGCGCAGCCCATCGTGGCGGTGCAGGTCGTCGTCGGCGAGAGCCTGGCCGACGAGGGTCACCTGTGGTTCATGGGCGTGGCCAGCGTGTCGCCCATCGACTGGTTGCCCGGCGCCGAGCAGCACGTGACGATCTGGACCGAGGGCCTGTCGGACTCTCCCGAGGCACGTGTGCGCGCGGTGGTGCTGGCCGACGGCACGGGCGAGGGCGACGTGCGGGTCGTGCGCGGCTTCCACCAGCGGTTCGCCGACCTGCACGACGGGGCCGTCCGTGTGTTGCGGCTCCTCGGCCCGGCGACGCCAGCCAGCGAAGAGGCACTCCAGCTCTTGATCGACCGGATCGGGACCGACATGGCGAGCGCGCCGGCCGAGCCCGACCGGCCCGAGCACTCCGCGTCGCACGAAGAGGCGACGCGCTTCCTGCGGCGGCTGCAGGGACGTGACCTCACCAGCACCGCGCGCATGGATCGGGAACTCGCGTCGCTGCGCAGTCGGCTCGAAGCGACGCGCGACGCGGCCGCACGGTTCCCCTTCGCACGCCGGGGCTGGTAGGGCCGGCTCGCCGAGCCGGCCGTCACCGCAGTCCCCCGCGCCCGGCGGACGGCTGGGACAGCCGTCCCTACCCAACCCCCGCGCCCTGCGGACGGCTGGGACTCGCCGCTACCCAACCCCCGCACCCGGCGGACGGCTGGGACAGCCGTCCCTACCAAAGCACGTCAGGATCTGTAGTTCCCGAACATCAACTCGATGCCGAAGTCGTGGCCGCGCAGGCGCTTCATCGCGTCCTGCAGGTCGTCCTTCGACGGTGAGCTCACGCGCACCTGCTCGGCCTGGATCGTGGCCTGCACCTTCTTGAGCCCCTGGTCCTTCAGGAACTTCACGATGGCCTTGGCGGTCTCTGTGGGGATGCCCTGCTGGAGCGAGACGACGCGGCGCACGGCGCTGCCGGCGGCGGCCTCCTTGTCGCCGAGCTTGAGGTTCTTGATCGGCACGCCGCGCTTGAACATCTTGCTCTGCAGCACCTCCCACACCGCCGAGAGCTTGTAGTCGTCCTCGGCCAGCAGCGAGATGGTGTTCTCGGCGCGGTTGAAGTCGATCTCGATCTTCGAGCCCTTGAAGTCGTAGCGCTGGCCGATCTCCTTCTGCGCCTGGTTGACGGCGTTGTCGACTTCCTGGAGATCGACGGTGGACGTGATGTCGAAGCTCGCGGTGGCGGGCATGGTGAACAATTCTAGATTGTGAATTCTGAATGAAGGGAGTGCGGGGCGCGGGCCGCTAGAATGGCCGGGTGTCGACTGCACCGCTTGCCGGCCTGCGCGTCCTCGAACTCGGGCAACTCATCGCGGGCCCGTTCTCCACCATGCTCCTGGCCTACTTCGGGGCCGACGTGATCAAGGTCGAGCCCCCGGAGGGGGGCGACCCACTGCGGACGTGGCGGCACGTGCATCGCGGGACCGCGCTGTGGTGGTACGCGATGGGGCGGAACAAGCGCTGCATCACGGCCGACCTGCGCCAGGAGGAGGCCCGCGCGCTGATCCGCCGCCTGGTCGAGCACTGCGACGTCGTCGTCGAGAACTTCCGACCCGGGCGACTCGAGGCGTGGGGGCTCGGCTACGACGCGCTCAAGGCAATCAATCCCCGCCTGATCATGGTGCGCATCTCGGGCTACGGCCAGACGGGGCCCTATGCGCCTCGCCCGGGGTTTGCGGCCGTTGCCGAGGGCGTGGGCGGCCTGCGGTACGTGAACGGGTTCCCCGATCGTCCGCCGGCCCGGGCCAATCTCAGTCTCGGCGACACCATCGGCGGACTGCACGCCGTGATTGGCCTGCTGCTCGCCCTGTACCACCGCGATGCCCGCGCGACGGGCGAGGGACAGGTGGTCGACGTGGCGCTCTACGAGGCCATCTTCAACCTGATGGAGTCCACCGTGCCCGAGTACGCGACCGCGGGCGTGGTTCGTGAGCGTCATGGCTCGACGGTGAGCGGCATCGTCCCCACCAACGTGTATCCCTGCAGCGACGGCCGCTACATCATCATCGGCGGCAACGCCGACAGCATCTTCCGTCGCCTGATGCGCGCCATCGATCGGCCCGATCTGGCCGACGACCCGCGTCTGGCGACCAACGACGGGCGCGTACCGCACGCCGCGCTCATCGACGAGGCGATTGCCGCGTGGACGCACGAACGCCCCTACGACACGGCCTTTGCCGTGCTCGACGCCGCCGACGTGCCGTGCGGCCCCATCTACTCGGTGGCCGACCAGGTGCGCGACCCACACTTCGCCGCGCGCGGCCTCATCGAGCACGTGCGCGTGGAGACGGGCGAGGACGTCGCGATTCCCGCCATCGCCCCGCAGCTGACCGCCACGCCTGGCCGCACCGAGTGGCCGGGGCCGCCCCTCGGCGCGCACAACGACGAGGTCTACGGCGGTCTGCTCGGCCTGAGCGAACACGACATCGCCGACCTTCGCGCGCGCAGGGTCATCTGAGTCGTCAGCAGCCCACGTCCTGTGGCCTGCAGCCTGCCTGCGGCGACCCGCGCGCAGGCATCAGGCATCACGCATCAGGCATTCGTCCCGCTGTGCGCCCTGCGTTAAGCGCTATCATGAGCGTGCTTCGTACGGAGGATCCTGGTTGGCCACACGCGTCGCGCGCCCGAATGGCAGGAAGAACGGCACCGTCCCGCATTTCGACCTCGCTCCCCTCATCGTCGACGGCACACGCGTGAAGCTCCGGACGCGCGTCCAGGGGCAGATCGTGAAGCTGCCCGACGCCGTCCAATCGACGCTCCCTCAGATCGAGCGACGCAAGAGCGGCCTCCACGGGTGGGGGGTGTTCGCGCTCGAGCGCATCCCCAAGAACCGGCGCATCACGTACTACGCGGGCCAGCTGATTCCCTCGAAGGTGAGTCACGAGCGCGAGGCGGCCTACCTCGAGAAGGGCTGCATCTGGTGCTTCGAACTGAGCACGAGGTGGGCGGTAGACGCGACTTACGGGGGCAACGTGGCCCGCTTCATCAACCACGCCTGCAAGCCCAACTGCTACAGCCAGATCGTGGATGGCATCATCTGGATTCGGGCCGGGCGGACCATCGAAGCCGGCGAGGAACTGACCTACCACTACTACACGGGCGGCACCGCCGAGATCGCCTGCAAGTGCCGGCCGGGGTGCAAGGGACAGATCTGACGCAGAGCGCACAGCGCATGGCGCATCGCACATGACGCACAACGCATAACGCACACGGTCGTGATTGCTCGAGTCCTCTACCTGCACGGGTTCGCCTCGTCGGCGCAGTCCACCAAGGCGCAGTACTTCGCGCGGCGGTTCGACGAGGTGGGGGTGCCCCTGGTGGCGCCCGACCTCAACGCGCCCGACTTCAGCACGATGACCATCACCCGCATGCTCGGGGAAGTGGGAACCGTGCTCGCGCAGGGACCTCCCGGTCCCGTCGCGTTGATGGGGTCGAGCATGGGCGGCTTCCTCGCGTGGCACGCGGCTGCGCGCCTCGCGCCAACGCTGCCGCTGCACCCGATCGTGAAGCTGGTGCTGCTCGCACCGGCGCTGACCTTCGGTCGGAACCGGCATGAGGACTTCGGCCCCGGCGTGGTCGAGGAGTGGGAGCGCACCGGCGCGCGCGAGTTCTTCCACTACGGCGACAACGCGCCGAAGTCGCTGCACTACGAGTTCTATCGCGACGCGATGACCTATCCGGCCGCAACCACCCACGTGACGCAGCCGACGCTCATCTTCCAGGGGATGCAGGACGATGTGGTGAGGCCGCAGGGCGTGATCGAGTTCTGCCAGGGCCGCCCCAATGTGTCGCTGCGCCTGCTGCAGGACGGTCACCAGCTGCTCGGGCATCTCGACGAGATGTGGCAGGAGACGCGCACGTTCCTCGGCTGCTGACCCACGCCGGGCTCGCGCTCGTCCTGGCCCTGCTGACCGCAGCAGCGTGCTCGCGCGACTCCTCTCAGCAAGCGACCCCGCCGAGTGTCGCGTCGGCCGATGCGTCGGCCCCCATCGCCTCGGATCAGCCGGCAACACCTTCCGACGCCGGCCGAGAAGCTTCCGCCCTCGAGATGGCGCTCGACAAGGCCGCGTGGGCACGCGTCCGATGGCCGTCCGGCGACATCATCCAGGCGCATCACCTCTCGCGCCTCGAGGAGCCGGTCCTCGCCGGTTCGCTGTTCAAGCTCGTCGCCGCGCGTGCTGCGCTCGACCAGGGCGTGATCAGCCCTGACACGCGACTGGCATGCCCTCGGAGCGTGGAAGTGCGCGGGAGGCGGCTCGACTGCGTGCATCCCGATCTCGGCAGGCCGCTCGATGTGGTCGATGCCGTCGCGCACTCCTGCAATCACTTCTTCGTACGCCTTGCCGAACGGCTCGACGCACGGCAGCTCGACGAGACGCTCGCGCGACTGGCCCGATCGACACTGCCGCCGTACGAATCGGCGCCTCTCGCCCTGCGCGTGCTCGGACTGGCTGGCCCGCGTCTGTCGATGCGCACGTGGCTGCGGGTGGTGATGAGCGCCTCGAGGCCGGCACGTCCAGGCGACTCTCACGCGGTCCTGCTGCGTCGCGCGATGTTCCTGGCGGTGGAGGAGGGCAGCGCCGCGGCACTTGCCGACGTCGGCCGGGCCACGCTGGCCAAGACCGGTACGGCGGTCAGCGATGCAGGACAGCAGGAAGGCCGGGTCGTTGCCTGGCGGCCAGACGTGGACGAGGCCATCGTCGTACGCGTGGCCGGCGGCGCAGGGAGGGATGCTGCGCGCGTGGCGGCCGCGGTCTGGGAGCAGGCGACCGCGGCAGAGGAGCCCGTGGTGCGAGTGGGGCGTGTGCGCGGAGGCCCGGTGGAGGAGGACGCGAGGGCGGCTGTGGAGGCTGTCGGACTCGAAGCCTACGTGGCCGGCGTCGTGGCGGCCGAAGGAGACCGGGGGTGGCCTGCCACGGCTCTCGACGCACTGGCGGTCGCCGCGCGAAGCTACGCACGCGCTCCCGATGGTCGCCACGCGCGCGACGGCTACGACGTGTGCGACACCACGCATTGCCAGGTGACCGGCGTGGCCACGCCGTGGAGCCGTGCGGCCGCCGCCCGCACGCGCGGGGTGGTGCTGTCGAGCGGTGCCGCTCCGCTGGCAGTGCCGTACTCGGCATCCTGCCCGGGCGTGCTGGCCGACCCGACGACGATATGGGGTTCCCCCTCGGCCGTGACCGTCACCGTCGGAGCCGACCCGTCGGGGCACGACGTGCCGTCGTGGACCGGCGAGGCGCGGGCCGACGACCTACTCGGTGCGCTGCGGGCCGCTGGCCATCAGGGGGACGTGCTGCGTGACCTCCGTGTCGTCGAGCGCACGCGCGACGGCCTCCCGCTGCGCATCCTCCTCGATGGCCTCGAGCCAGCCGAGATCGACGCGACGCGCTTCCGCCACGTCGTCGGTCGGCGGCTCGGCTGGGACGTGATCAAGAGTCACGCCTGGGAGGTGACCCGACGGGCGCGTGGCTATCGCTTCACGGGACGCGGCAAGGGACACGGGGCGGGGATCTGCCTGGCTGGTGCAGCCGCGGCGGCGGCCCGGGGCAGCTCGCTTGCCCAGGTCCTGTCGCTGTACGCGCCCGGCGCGCGCCTCGTCGCGGAGCAGGATCGGCTGCGGCTGCGCCTGCCCGCAGCCCTCACGGCGTCGGCGCCGACGCTGGCGCGCCATGCCCGGGCGGTGCTGGTCGACCTGCGCATGCGGCTCGGGGTGTCGGCGCGCCGGCGCGTGGACGTCGAGGTGCACGGCACCCGCGAGGCCTACCAGCGCGCGACAGGTCGCGCCTGGTGGACCGCCGCGAGCACCCGACCGACGTCCTCTGCCGACTACCGCATCGATGTGGCGCCGCCCACCGGACCGCAGGCGGCCGGTCAGCTCCTGGCCACGCTCCGGCACGAGTTCGTTCACGTGCTCACGCACCCGCTCCTGGCCGAGGCGCCTGCCTGGGTGGGCGAAGGCCTGGCCATCACGGTCGGACGTGACCGGCTCTCGGGCCAGGCGCCCGCCGACACCGCGGCTGGGCGCTGCCCGGATGACGTGGCGGTCACGTCTCCCCGAGGCCCCGAGGCCATGCGCGAGGCGTATGCGCTGTCGGCGGCCTGCGTGGCCCGGGCCCTGCCCCACGGCGCAGCTGGCTGGCGCCGCCTGGCGTTTTGAGATTTCCTGCACCCGACCGGGGCCGTCGGACCGTATATGGGAAGTGAGCGCCATGAACGCCCCCGCGACCCTGCTCACCCCGCCCGCCGTCGACCGCGATCAGCGCCTGCTCGAGGCGGCGCGCGCTGGCGACCTCGACGCGTTCGAGGGCCTGGTCCGACGGCACCAGCGAAAGGTCTACAGCCTGGCGTGGCATGGGGTGCGCGAGCCGATGCTGGCCGAGGAGATTGCCCAGGACGTCTTCGTGCAACTGCACGCGGCGCTGGCCCGCATCGAGTCGGCGGCGCACCTCGGCGCCTGGCTGCGCCGCACCACCTCGCACCGGGTGATTGACACGCTGCGGGCCCGTCGTCCGGCGCGATCGCTCGAGGAGATCGCCGAACCCCAGGCCGGGGCGACAGACGCCGACCCGCTGGCGGATCGACTCGTCCATCGGGCGCTCGCACGCCTGGCGCCGCGCGCCCGCCTCGTGGTGATGCTGCGTTACATGGACGATCTGGCGCCCACCGAGATCGCCCAGACCCTGGACATGTCCCTCAACACCGTGAAGAGCCACCTGCGGCGCGGCCTGCTCGTGCTGCGCACGCGCCTGCAGCGGGAGGCACGGCGATGAACCCCGACGCCCGACTGCAGCGCGCCCTGCGACCCTGTGACCCCCCGGACGGCTTCGCACAGCGGGTGCGGGCTCGGGTGGAGCGCGAACGGCGCGCACGCCAGTCGACCCGCCTTCCGGTGTGGCGCTGGATGGCGATGGCGGCCGCGCTGGTCGCGGTGCTGGCCGGACCGCTGGCCTGGCGGGAGTACGAGTCGCGTCGCGAGGCCCTGGCCGCGCGAGCGCAGGTCTTGCTGGCCCTGCAGATCGCCAGCCGTGAGTTGAACACGGTGCATCGCAAGGTGGTGCGCCCGGTCTCCGGCCCCGAGTCTTCCGGCTCCGGGCTGTCAGGAAAGGAAGGACGCCCGTGATGCGTCAGGCGTTGATGACGTGTGTGATGGGACTGACCCTTGCGGGCGCCGCGGCGCCCGCCGTGGCCCAGCAACTCCAGTTGCCCGACCTCTCGCGACTCAGTGCCGGCGCGACCGACGTCGTGGACGTGTCGGTCGATCAGGCGCTGCTCGGCCTGGCCGGCTCGTTCATGTCGGGCGGCGGCGACGAGGCCCAGATCAAGTCGCTGATCTCGTCGCTGAAGGGCATCTACGTGCGCAGCTTCACGTACGACAAGGACGGCGCCTACGACCCGTCGGTGCTCGACTCGGTCCGCAAGCAGCTGTCGGGCGGGCAGTGGTCGCGCCTGGTGGCCGCCAAGTCGCAGGCCGATCGCAGCGACGTCGCCGTGTACCTCTGGCGCAATGGCGACAAGCCCGGAGGGCTCGCCGTGCTGTCGGCCGGGCCCCGCGAGGTCACCCTCGTCAACATCGTCGGGATGATCGACCTCGAGCAGTTGCGGTCGCTGCAGGGCAAGTTCGGCGTGCCCGATCTCGATCTCGGAGCGGCGGGCAAGTCGGCGCCGAAGCCGGCACCGAAGCCGACGCCCGAGTGAGGCAGGCCCGGGTGTGCCACCCGGCCGTGAGGCCCGGCCGGGTCCCTTTCAGGCCCACTGGAAGCCGAGCGCGGTCAGCACCGCACGGGCGAGCACGGCCGACCCGATGTGGTTCAGGTGCACGCGGTCCCAGTTGATCATCGCCGAGGGTAGGTCCTTCAACACCGCGTCGAAGGCCGCCTGGCTGTCCACGAGCACCGCGTCGTACTTCGGGGCGAGTCGCTTGACGATGGCGCCGTATTCGTCCATCCGGGCGCGCATCGGGTCGTTCGTCCGCAGTTCGAGGAAGAACGGCGTGATGAGCACCAGTCCACCCGTGAGCGTCGGCCGTGTCCGGGCCAGCAGCGCGTCGTAGGTCCGCTCGTACTCGTCGGGCTGCACGGCGCGCTCGGGTTGCGTGACACGATCGAACTGACGCCACACGTCGTTGGCGCCAATCATCACCGAGAGCCAGTCGGGCTTCAGGTCGGTGACGTCGGTCTGCCACCGCGCCGCGAGGTCGCGCACGGTGTGCCCGCTGGTGCCGACGTTGAAGATCCGGATGCGCCGGGCCGGGTACCAGGCCTGCAGCAGCGCGTCCATGGTCTGCACGTAGCCGGTGCCGAGGCCACCGGGCCCCTCGCCAATCGGCCTGGCGCGCCCCGCATCGGTGATCGAGTCGCCGATGGCCACCCAGCGCGCGCCCTGCGCGAGACGCAGGGCGGCCGGGCGTGTGGGCTGGGCGGTGGCGCTGACGGCCAGCGCACTCGCGCCCAGCGTGCCGAACAGTTCCCGTCGTCCGATTGTCTGGTTCACGTCCGTTCCTTCCTGGGAGGGGCACGACCCGGTCGCGGGTCAGCGCTGCACGATCTCGCAGCGCACGCCGATGGGACCGTCCGTATTGAGGTCGTCGATGGCGGGCGTCAGCGACGTGTCCACGTTCACTTCGAGTTCGTAGCTCACGTAGATGTCCAGCGTGGCCCGAGCCGGCTGGCCTGTGAGCGAGACGTCGATGCCGCCGTTGCTGGTCCGTCCCTTCACGGTGACCTCGGTCTCCGAGAGCCGCACCGAGGCCGTCGGCGGCAGGCGCAGCGGCACGGCGTTTCGCTCGAGGTCGCCCATCCAGTGCACGACCTGCCAACGCTCGTCCACACGCTCGAACCGCCACGTCCGCTCCGGCGCGATGCCGACGCTCCGGCAGGTCGCGACCGGCGCACCCTGCAGAATCGTCAGGCTGGCCGAGAACGCCAGAAGGAACAGCAGCATCGGCGAGAGCATACCCGAGGGCGGAGGCGCACCGGCCTACGCCGCGTCTGGCGGTTGCAGCGGCGCCGGCACCCGACGCGCCGCCGTCCAGAGCGCCAGCGACCACGCGACCTGCGAGAGCCCGTAGATCGCCGCCAGCTTCGCACCGGCAAACAGCAGTTCGAGCGACGAGGCCGGAAGCCCGCGCGGTTGCCAGTAGACGTAGCCCCAGGGGAGCCAGACGAGCCCGACGATGCCGAGGGCCGTCACGAGGAGCAGACGCCAGTGCAGCCCGGCCGCCAGCCATTTCAGGCTCAGCACGTCGCGTCGTTCGTAACCGGCCGCCCACGCGAGGCTCGCGGCGAGCCAGGCCGGCGCGAGAATCCACTGCACGACGATGACCGCCCATCGCACGGCGGTGTGCAACCACCGGGTCTGCGTGACGTCGCCCGCGGCGATGGCCGCCGCATCGATCTCGCCAGCGCGCGACGCCCACCACGACTCGAACCCGCCGGCCCCCGCGCAGAGGAGGCCCACGACCGCGATGCCGACCAGCGCCAGGGGCAGCCGGCGGATGGCCTGTCCGATGCAGCGCCACGGCGCGCGTTGGTGCACCAGTCCCACTGCGGCCGACGTGGACGAGACCACCAGCAGCGCGGCCGCCACCAGCACCAGTACGGCGGAGAGCGCGAGCATCAGCACGTTGGACTCCGGCACGTACAGGAAGCCGAGCACGGCTGCGCCAGCAAGCGCATCGACCAGCCCAATCCACAGCGCGGTGCGCAGCACGGCGGCGATCATCGCGGCGGCTCCTGCGGGCTCGGCACGTCGAGCGACAGCGCGGCGCTCGAGGCATACACGCCGGGAACGTACATGGGCATGACCTGCGCCGGCATCGCCGAGAAGCGGCCGGGGGTGGTCACCCGCAGCAGGTAGGCGAACTCCGCACGTCCGTCCAGCGCGTCGAGGAACAGCGCGACGCGATCGTCGCGATACTCGCGATGGCTGCCGTAGGTCCAGTCGGGGGGCCGCGCGAGTTCGAGAAGGTCCGGACGCGCCACGGCTTCCGTTCCGGCCGGGATGGGATCCTCGATCATCAGATACCGCCAGTCGTTCGACCCCGCCACGACGAGGCGTACGAGCACCAGGTCACCCGGATTGGCCGTGCCGGAGAACGGCCGCTCCTCGTATACCACCCGCCCGTCGCGCCGCGTGGGGGCAAGGAGGAAGTACCTGCGGCTGAGCGCCAGCCTTCGCGAACCCGAGCGTTCGAGGCCGGCGGCAGTGTCGTAGTAGCGCGCGCTGGCCGTCCACCACACGGGGCCACCGACCGCGCTGATCGTGACGGGTGTGGGGCCCGCATTCGCGGGCAGCGTGACCACCGCCGGGAATGGACGTGTCCAGTCGTCGGGCGTGAACGTCACCTGCTGCGACTGCCCGCCGGCCGCCACCGTCACCGTGACCGGCGCGGGCCGCTCCTGGCGTCCCTTCATCGCGGCCAGCACGCCGCCGAGCGCCATGGCGGTCTGCTTGGTACTCGCCCATGACATGCCGCTCTGGCGGTTGGCGAGCAGCCAGCGTACCCCCTGATCGATCAACGGATCCTGCGGTCGCACGGCCGCCAGTGCCTGGATGGCAGCCGCCGTGGCATCCGCGGTGGCATCGCCCCAGTCGCCGAGCAGGGGGTCGCCTTCGCTCGGCCACCAGGCCAGATCGCCGCGTGTCTGCGCGCGTGCGGCGAGCGTCGCCGCCAACTCCGCGGCGCGCGTGTCACTCGCGGTCTGCAGCGCCAGCAGCAGCCACGCCTGGCCGTACGGCGAGAGATCCGCCCGTCGTGACCACAACTCGTTGACGAGCGACGTCGGGTCGAACCCCTCGTGCCGAGGCTCGATCTCGGCGGACCGGGCGCGCGCCAGCACGTAGGCCCCGTAGGCCCTGAGTTCCGGCACCATCGTCGAGGTCTCGGCCAGTTGGCGGGCGAGCGCGGTGACACCCTTCGGCAGCACCTGGTACGGCGCATGGACGTCGGCCTCCCGTGCCTCGAGCAGCCCGAGCACCGCATACGCCGTCATGAAGGGATGGTCGTCGTCGGTCAGCCACCAGCCCCAGGCCCCGTTGTCGTGCTGCAGCCGCACGAGGCGATCGACGCCGGCACGCGAGACACGATCGAGCATCCCCATGCGCTCGGTCGGCGCCAGCTTCAGTTCGTCGAGCGCACGCAGCACGAGCAGGTTCGGCACGAAGCTCGAGACCGTCTGCTCGGTGCATCCGTACGGGTAGGCGATCAGGTCGTCGATGGCGCCGAGCAGCGTGCCGGCCATCGAGGGCATCAGGCTGACGACGACGTCGCGCGCCCGCGGGTTGGATGCGTCGGGAATCGCGAGGTCGATCGTGCGCGACCCTCCCGCGGCGACCGAGCCCGAGACACCCGAGTCGCGGCGGGATCCGAACGGCCGCACGGGGATCGTGAGGGCCATCGCGTCGCCGCCGCCCGGTGCGTCGGCCCGTCCCGTGATCGTGGCCGGTCCAGGCATGGTGGCCGTGAACGGCCATTCCGTCCGCGCCTCGGCGCCCATGGGCACGGTGACGACCTGCGGCGGCGACGTCGGCGCCTGCAGGCCTGTTGCCGTCAGGCTGACCGTGATCTCGGCTGGTGCGCCCTCCCGATAGTTGTGCACGATTGCGGGGACGCGGACCTCGTCGCGTTCGGTGAGGAAGCGAGGCGGAACCACGCGCAGCAGGAGGTCGCGCGTCGTCACGGTGCGCGCCAGGGCCATGCCGGCGCGTGTGTCCTCGGTGACCGCACGGGCCGTCAGCCGCCACGTCGTCAGCGAGTCGGGGTAGTCCACCCGCACGGTCGCGCGTCCATCCGGGCCGGTGACGACCGATGGACTCCAGTAGATCGCATCGGGGAAGTCCTTGCGCACGCGAGGACGCTCCGGGGTGTCGCCCTTGAAATCGGCCAGCGACAGCGGGCGTCGGCGCTGGGCCAGTTGCAGTCGCAGCGTGCCCGAGTACCCCATGAAGTAGTAGTGACGCGAGTAGTCGGTCGCCACGCGGCTGTACTCGGTGCGGTAGAACACGCGGAGCGGATCGTCGGTGGTGTCGCGACGCACGCCATACACGGCCTCGTCCACGACGCCGATGGCGACCTGCGCCGGCACCGGGGCGCCGCTGGCGTCGAGCGTCCGCACCGAGTACACGCCCGGCTCCCCCGGCCGGTACACGGCCTTGTCGGCCGTCACCTCCACCTGCAGGGCACGCGTGACTGGCGGCACGCGCAGCTTCTTCTCCGCGTAGTAGACCTTGTCGTCGCGCACGTACAGCAGGTTCACCCAGGTGTCGCCGAGGTCGGTGTCGGTGACCGGCACGTCGAACACGCCGTCGGGCGAGGGCGGACGCACGTCGTACCACGTGAGGGTGCGGGCTTCCTTGGTCACGAGCACGGGCGTGCCCGGCGGTGTGCCGCGCACGGCCACGCGCGCGACGTCACCGGGGGCGTAGGTGCCCTTGTCGGTCACCAGCTCGATCGATTCGCTCGACTGCTCGAACGTCTCGTCGCCGCGGCCGGGTACCCAGACGTACGCCGTGTCGGACACCTCGCGTCCGCCCGACATTGCGCGGGCGATCAGGAGATAGCTGCCCGGCGACGCCGGCACCTGCGCCTGCCATGCGGCGCGGCCGTCGGCCCCAGTGGTCGTCGAGCCCGACGCCACGACTTCGCGCCGCTGCTCGCTCGCGGCGTCGTCCCACTCGGTGCGCACGAGCTCGACGGTGACCGGGATGCCCGGCACACCGCCCCCGCGATAGTCCACGGCCCGCAGGCGCAGGCCCACGGTGCTGCCGGGCGTGGCGACCGACGGCGTCGCGCGCGCTGCCAGCAGGAAGTCTCCCCACGTGGCGATCACCAGGCCACTGCCGGTGACCTCGAGATCGCTGGCGTCGCGGATGCGCGCCTCGAACCGGATCTGCAGGTCGGCTTTCGTGTCGCTGTCGGGCAACCGGACGCGCAGGCGCGCCTGCCCCTGCGCATCGAGGCGCGCGGTGAGCGTCTCGAGTTCGTCGCCTCCGTAGAAGTAGTTGCCGCCGCCCTCTTCCTCCGCATCGCTGTCCACCCACCGCAGCGGCGAGTAGTACGGACCGGACTGCACCACCAGTTGCACCTGCGCGTCGCGCACGGGCTGACCGAAGTAGTAGCGGGCACTCACGACGACGTCGACCGACTGCCCCTGGCGCGCGAGCCGGACAGCCGGCGTGACGCTCACCTCGAACTCCGGCTTGCGGTACTCCTGCACGTCGAAGCTGCCGCTGGCCTTGTGCTCGCCGGTCGTCACGTCCAGGGTGTAGAGGCCGAGCGCCGCCCCGGCAGGCAGCGTGAACGACGTGTCGACCGCGCCGAAGGCGTCCACGTCGCGGCGTTCGCGGTGGATGACACGGCCCGTCCGGTCGCTCACGGCGATCTCGACGGCCCGTTGATCGAATCGTTCGAGGGATGTCCCGGTCCGCCAGCGCAGGACCGCCTTGGCCCGCACCACGTGACCCGGCCGATAGACGGGCCGGTCGGTGAACACGTGGGCCACGAGCGTTCGTCCGCCGCCGTCGAGGCCGTAGGCGGGCGGCGTACTCGCGACCTGCTGGGCGCCACACGTCGCGACGGCAATCAGGTTCTCGGGTCTGGTGTCGCCGAGTGAGAGGGGGGCGAGCCCTCGCGCGTCGGTCGTGCCGCGCGTGACCACCGTCTGGTTGGCGATGGCAGACACACTGCAGTCCGACACCGGCCGACCGCTCATGCGGTCGACGAGGTACGCCAGCATGGTCCCGGGCGCGACCTTGGTGACCAGCGCCACGTCGGAGACCATCAGGATGGTGTACGCCAGTTGCGTACCCGACACCGCCTCGATCAGGTAGATGCCGGGTTCCCGCACCTCGATGGGGATGCGGCGGACGTCGGTGTCGGCGAGGCGTGGGAGGAGCTCGCGCCAGGAGGCGACGATCTGCTTGTCGTTGAGGAGGGGCACCTGGGCGAAGGCCGTCAGGCCGAGTTGCACGCGCCGCTGCACGGTGGCGCGGTCGGCCCCGGCCCGCCGCTGCGCACGGTATGCGCGGCTGGTCTGCCGCCGGGCGAACGACTGGAGGTCTCCCCGACGTGCGGCCTTCCACGACGACAGCCGTTCGAGCCAGGTCTGTTCGGTCGGCACCGGGTAGGCCTCGCTGCCCAGGGCGTGGGGGTCCTTCAATCCGGCGAAGAAGGCCACCGGGTCGGCCACGCGGTACACGCGGAAGTCGAGGGATCCGAGGCGCTCGAACGTGAGCGTCACGTACGGCGCGGTCCTGGTCGGGAAGATCTCGCTGCTCGAGAGCGAGAAGGCGGGTCGGTCGTCGGGCCGCTCCGTCGGGGGGGCCTCCTGCGCACGCGCGGGCACGGCCGCACCCAGCAGGCAGAGGACCGGAAGGAGCACGAGACGCCACGACATCAGGGAATCCTCAGGCGATACACGCCGGTGAACGCGGGGTTGCCGGCGACGGGGCGCCAGCGCGGCGACGGGTGCCGCCGCAAATCGGCAAGCGACGCCTTTCGCATCTCACCTGGCGCGCCGGAACCGACGTCGGGACCGGTGTGATACACCACCCAGTCGGCGCGGTCCGGTTCGAACGCGGAAGGGCCCACGAAGACCATCAGGTGATCGGGCAGCCGCGCACCCTCCTGACGAAACGCGAGCAGATCGCCCGGGCGCGCGGCCGCGGGGTCTCGACCGACGAGCGTCGTGTTGAGCCGCAGGATCGTCCGGGCGTCGGCGAACTCGGCGTAGCGGGCGGGCGGGCCTTCCGCGACCCGGAAGACCGGCAGGAGGCCCTCGGTGGCGACCAGTCGCGCCCGCACGTCAGGCCGCGTGTGCCCACCCGGGATGGCCATGCGGCGCTGCCACTCGGGCGAGTGCTCGCGGAGGGCCTCGCGCGCGGCGTGCCTGATGAGGCCGGCACAGTCGGTGACGTCGGGCGTGGGTCGGTAGAACTGCGCGTCGGCCAGCAGCGTGAACCACGCGACGAATGCGGCGCGATCGGCTGCGTCCAACGACGGCCGGGCGGGAGACGAGCCCGTGACGAGGAGGACGGCACCGAGCAGTGCGACCAGACGCATCGAGTCGGCGCTGAGTCTACCAAACCGGCGGGCATGCATAGCGCATAGCGCATGGCGCATGGCGAATAGCGCATAACGAATAGCGCATAACGCATGACGCATAGCGCAGAGCGCCGACCGCCGAAACGCCGAACGCGGAACCGATCGGCAACTGGCAACAGGGAACGGGCAACCGGGAAGAGGCGCAGCGGCACAGGCAGGCTGCAGGCCGTAGGCCATAGGCCATAGGCTGCGTGTGGATCGCCGACCGCCGCCGCTACAGAGGTAGGGCCGGCTGTCCCCCCTCGACTGCGCTCGGGGCGAGCCAGCCGGCCGCCGTGCCCGACGGACGGCTCGGAGAGCCGTCCCTACCGGATCACCGCCGCGACCACCTGCAGGTAGGCGCGCGCGTCGGCGACACGGCCCCGCGCCAGGCTGATCGCGGCGCGGAGGACCATCCCGATCACGATGAGCGGGCGGATCAGCACCCGTGTCGCCAGGCCGCCGTGCTTGCGCGCGTAGCGGATCAGGTTGCGATACCACATCGCCGAGAAAGCCCCGAGGCCGAGCGCCCGCATCGCCACGCCGCCCTCGTGCACGACGCGCGCGGAGGCTGCGTACCGCAGGTCCCACCCGGCCTCCCGCAGGCGCCGGCAGAAGTCGACGTCCTCGAACCACGCGGGATGGAAGGCCTCGTCGAAGCCGCCAATCGCGTCGAACGCCGCACGTCGCACCAGCAGGCACGCGGCAGCCGGCTGCTCGACGTCGTGATCGGCGTCGCGGTCCAGGTCGTCGGCGAGGTAGCGTCGCGAGACCGGATTGCGGGGCCACAGGTGATCGATCAACAGCAGGTCCACGGCCCAGGTCGCCAGCGTCGGCAGGCGCCGGATGCTGTAGGTGGGCTGGGGCCGGCCGTCCGGGCCGACCAGTTGCGGCCCGACGGCGGCGATGCGCGGTGCAGCGTCCCCGGCCGCAAGCATGCGGGCGATGGCGTCGCGCGTGACGAGGATGTCGGGGTTGAGCACGAGGGCCCATGGTGTCGTGGTCGCGCGCACCCCGGCATTCACCCCGCCGGCAAAGCCGAGGTTGCGTGCCGACTCGATCAGCGTGACGCCGGGACAACGCGTCCGCACCTCGTCGGCCGTGCCGTCCGCCGAGGCGTTGTCGACCACGACCACGGGACAGCCCGTCTCGGCCGCTGCCGCCAGCGCGCGCGCCAGGTGCCCGCGGGCGTTCCAGGAGACGAAGACGAGGGTGACCGGGAGAGACGACACGCGACGTGGGACCGGACGTGCCCCGTCCGGGCGGCCAGTGTGCCACGATCGGCAGGTTCGATGTCCGACTCGCTGGCCAGCGTCCCCGGGATCTCCGTCGTCGTGCCGGTCTGGCGCGATGCGGCTGCGCTTGGAGGCCTGCTCGCCCATCGGCGGGATCCGCGCGACGAGTGGATCGTGGTCAACGGCGACCGCCAGGATACGGCACTGGCACGCCTGCGCGTCGCCCATCCCGACGTCGTCTGGCTCGACAGCGCGCCGGGCCGCGGTCTGCAGCTGGCGACGGGGGCCGCGCGCGCCCGCGGGGCCTGGGTGCTGTTCCTGCACGCCGACACACGCCTCGGGGCGGGTTGGCGCGAGGAGGTGACGCGAGTGGCTGCCACCGCGTCCTACGACTGGGGGTGCTTCCGCCTGGCGATCGACACCCCGGCCTGGCAGGCGCGTCTGATAGAACAGGCGGTCGTGTGGCGCGTGCGGTGGTTGCGGCTGCCGTATGGCGACCAGGCGATGTTCTTCCGCCGCGAGCGCCTCGAAGCGTTGGGCGGCGTGCCGCGACTGCCCGTGATGGAGGACGTGGCCCTGGCCCGCCTGTTCGGACGGTTCGGACCGCCGTGGCAATCCGACGTGCCGGCCCGGACCTCGGCACGTCGCTGGGAGCGCGACGGTTGGTGGCGTCGCACCCTGCGCAACTGGTGGCTGTTGACCCGATATCTGCTGGGGGTGTCGCCCGAGCGACTCGCCCCGGCCTACCTGCCCGACGCGGCTGCCCGAGACGCGTCGCCGGGACCCGACACATGCTGATTCGTACGACCCCGACCATCCCAACCCGCGACATCACCGACGAACGGCTCTACGTCAACCGCCGTGCGTTCATCCGCGCCTCGGCGGGCGCGGCGGCCGGCGGCGTCGCCGGATTGCTGCTGCCGCGTGACGCACAGGGCCAGGCGGCCATCGCCAACCTGCGGAAGAGTCCGCTCAGCACCACCGGCGAAGCGCTCAACAGCTTCGAGGACATCACCAGCTACAACAACTTCTACGAGTTCGGCACCGACAAGAGCGATCCGAAGGCCAACTCGGGCCGCTTCAAGCCCGCACCCTGGACGGTCAAGATCGACGGGGAAGTCGGCAAGCCCGGCGACTACGCGCTGGAGGACCTGCTCAAGTGGTTCCCGATCGAGGAGCGTGTCTACCGGCTGCGGTGCGTCGAGGCGTGGTCCATGGTCATTCCCTGGGCGGGCTTCCCCCTGGCCGACCTGCTCAAGCGTGTCGAACCGACGAGCAAGGCCCGGTTCGTGGAGTTCGTCACCGTCCAGCGTCCCGCGGAGATGCCCGGGCTCCGGTACCCGGTGCTCGAGTGGCCCTACCGTGAGGGGCTGCGCCTCGACGAGGCGCTCCATCCGCTCACGCTCATGGCCGTCGGCCTGTACGGCAAGACCTTGTTGAACCAGAACGGCGCGCCGCTCCGCCTCGTGGTGCCGTGGAAGTACGGCTTCAAGAGCATCAAGTCCATCGTCCGCATCCGCCTCACGACGAACCAGCCGCAGACGTCGTGGAACCTGTCGGCCCCGCAGGAGTACGGGTTCTATTCCAACGTGAACCCGCAGGTGGATCATCCGCGGTGGAGCCAGGCGCGCGAGCGTCGCATCGGCGAGTTCTTCCGTCGCGAGACGCTGATGTTCAACGGCTACGCCGACCAGGTGGCCGGGCTCTACAAGGGGATGGATCTGAAGCGGAACTACTGACGCATGGCGCATGCGCACAGCACAGGTAGGCTTGTAGGCTACAGGCTGCAGGCCGCTTGAGAACGCAGAACGCCGAACGCGGCACAGGTAGGCTTGTAGGCCGCAGGCTGCAGGCTACGGGCCGCCGACCCCGTCGCATGACATTCCGCTCCGCCAAACCTCTCATCTGGGTGCTCTGTCTCGCGCCGCTGGCGTGGCTCGTCTACCGGGCCGCCTTCGGGGGCCTGAGCCCGAACCCGATCGACGACATCACCGACGAAACGGGGCAGTGGGCGCTGCGCCTGTTGCTCGTGAGCCTGGCCGTGACGCCCGTGCGTCGGCTGACGGGCTGGAACGGCCTCATCCAGTGGCGCCGCCTGCTCGGGCTGTTCGCGTTCTTCTACGTGTGCCTGCACCTGGCCACGTACGTCGTGCTCGACCAGTTCTTCGATCCGGCGTCGATCGTGGCCGACGTGATGAAGCGCCGCTACATCACGATCGGCGTCGCAGGATTCCTGCTGTTGCTGCCGCTGGCCGTGACGTCCACGGCCGGGTGGATCAGGCGGCTCGGGCGACGGTGGCAGCACCTGCACCGTCTCGTCTACGTGGCGGCGGCCTGCGGCGTCGTCCACTTGTTGTGGATCGTGAAGGGCGATGACCTGCGCGAGCCCGCCGCCTACGGCGCCGTGCTGGCGGTGCTCATGGGCATTCGCGTCTATCTGTGGGTTCGGTAGGGACGGCCACGGTAGGGACGGCGTCCGCGCCGTCCGCCCTGATTGCCCCGCGCCTGGCGGACGGCCGGGACGGCCGTCCCTACCCACACCGACGATTGCCCCGCGCCTGGCGGACGGCCGGGACGGCCGTCCCTACCCACACCGACGATTGGCCCGCGCGCGGCGGACGGCTGTCCCTACCTAGCGCGGGAAGGCGTCGCGGATCTTCCTGAAGCCCACCTCGCCCATCCGGTCGTAGCCGATCTGGTTGGGGTGCAGGCCGTCGGGGCACATGTCGATCAGCCCCCACGACTCGCGCAGCGTCTGCTGCTCGACGGCCAGGTCGAACACGAGGTCGCCGAGTTGGTCGTTGAGCCCCATGTCGACGGCAGGCTGCCCCGTGCGCTCGTCGATTCCGTACGAGTCGAAGCGCGTCAGCATGATCTTGAGCCCGCGAGCCTTGGCCTCCTGCGTCATGCGACGGATGGAATCGCGGATGCGGGAGGGCGTCTGTCCGGAGTTCAGGTCGTTGACGCCCTCGAAGATGATCACCGCGTCGTGCGGCGTGAGATAGTCGCGCGGCTCGGGCACCTGCGGATAGAAGCAGTTGGCCTGGCCGTCGAGGCACCGACTGAATCGCACCTCACCACCAGGCGAATCACGTGTTGCATTCACAACCTGCTCGCCCGGCCAGCCCGCGTTGCTCACCAGCGCGAACGGCCCGAACTGCGATTCTCCCCGCAGCATGTTGCGCATCGCGAGCGGATACGGTCGTGCAATCTGTACCGGCACCTTCGTGCCAGCGACGATGATATTCGAGGTGCCCCACGTGATGCTGTCGCCGAACGCGAGCACGCTCAGGTAGCGCGTGTAATTGGGCGCGTTCATGGTGCGCCCGTTCGTGCGAATCCTCACCGGGACCGGACCGGCATTGCCGTAGCCCGAGGCCGACGTTCGCGTCGGCACCGTGAACGTGATGCTGGTCGCGCTCACCGCCGACGGCAGGACCTTCACGCCGGCGAAGTACACCTCGGCGGTCGAGCCGAATCCGGTTCCGGCAATCGTGACCACCGTGCCGCCCGACAGGCGCCCCGAGGACGGGGTCATGCCGGAAATCGTCACCGCCGCAGGCTTCTGTGTCGGCGCCGTGATGGTGCCGGCCGTCCACGGCGTGCCCGCGTTGGCATGACCGCCGGTGAAGTCGTTCCAGTACATCGCCCGCTCGGCGACGAAGGGCTGCGGCGAATCACCGACGCTCTCGAGGAACACCGCGAAGCGTCGGCCGTCGAGCAGTGCGAACTCGGCGTCGAGTGTCGGATTGCCCGTCACGACCGGCCAGATGTTCGTGCGCGTGTTGGCGGCGACGCCGACGGTGACCGCCACGCCCGTGCCATCCTCGGTGACGAACGTCGCGCGGACCTGGATCGCGGTGGCGTTGGGGTTCACCACCAGGAAGAAGCTGTCGTAGCGCACCCCCGACGGGTCGAGCCCCTGTCGTCCCTCGGCAAACGCCCACTTGGTCGCGGGCGCCTCGATGCCCGAGACCACATGGCCTTCCTTCCAGGGGAAGACGGGTCGTGTGGGTTCCTCGGCCGACGGCGTCCCCCAGTAGACGGCGCGTTCCGCGACGATGGGCACGTCGCTCTCGAGCTTCAGCGAGAACGGCGTGGCGGGCAGCAGGAGCGGGCCGTCGTCGGTCACGCGCTCGACGTCGGTCCAGATGTTGAAGCGACTGCGCGGGGCGACCGTGTAGCTCTTGACCACCGGCGCACCCGCGTCGAGGTAGTACGTCGCCGTGACGGTGGCCGGCGAGGCGTTGTCGTTGCCGATGAGCAGGAACGTCTCGAACGCGATGCTGGCGTTGCCGCCGGTGAACCCCTCCGCGAAGTACCAGGCCGTCTTCGCCTCCGGCACGCCGAGCTCGTCGTGACCGCTTCGCAACTGGTCGAAGTACATCGCCCGCTCGGCGATGATGGGCCCCGTGGCCTCGACGACAGTCGAGAAGCCTTCGGTGTCGAGTGGTCCGCTGGCGGTGGGCCACAGCGTGAAGCGGCCCGCGGCCGGCACCGTCACCGTTTCCGTGATGACCGTGCCATTGCCACGCAGGTAGCGCACCGTGGCGTCGACGGCTCCGCCGCCGGGGTTGGTCAGCAGGATGAACGTCTCGAACGCGCCGCCGGATCCTTCCGCCAGCGTCCACTTCGTCGAGGGCTGCCGGGCCCCGCTGGCACCGGATCCACCCGCGTAGGGTGCCGTGTTCTGCGGGAAGAACAGCGACCGCTCGACGACGATGTCGGCCGGAGTGGACGTGCCCTGGACGACACCCGACACGCGCGCCGATGCCGCGCCGTTCAGGCCGGGGAACGACTGCTTCAGGTTCACCGTGAGGCGCCCGGTGGCGGGCAGCGGGAACGTGACGGGGTTGGTGCCCGAGAACTGGGCATCGGCGGCGGGGAAGAGCTCGACCGTCACCGTGAGTGCCGTCCCCGAGGGGTTGCCCACGAGCACGTCCTGGTCGAAGACGGCGTTGCTCACGCCCTCGGCAAGGAACCACGTGCTGGCGCCCTGAGCGCCGGCATCGGTGGCTGCCGCGAGCAGGCAGCCGGTGAGGACGAGGACCAGACGAAGCATGCAAGAACCTGCGGGCATCGCCCGAGTTCTCCAGAATACCCGATCACCGTTCCCAGAGCTCGATACGTGGGTTCACCTTGTCGAGGTTGGTCAACCCCAGTCGGCTGTATCGCCCCAGGTACGACGGCCGTGCCTGGAAGGCCCACCACGGCACGGGCGACTGCCAGGTCGCCAGTCGTCGGTAGCCGAGCCGGCCGCTCTCGAGCCCGGTGCGCAGCGCGAAGCCGTCGGTGTCCACAGGGCGGAACCGTGCCATCCACGCGCGATCGAACAGCAGCACCTCGGGCGACCACTCCTGCACGTCGTCGATGGTGGGCTCGAGATCCACCACGCTCAGCAGGTCGGCCCGTGGCAGGTAGGTGCGCGGGGACAGCTGCCCCACCAGTTCCCGCCGCGCCGCCGCCCGTTCCTCGAGCGCACGCTCCACGTCGTAGCGCGAGTCGCGCGCCATCAGCGCGTTCGCGCTCCAGGCATGGCCGGCGGTGTAGAGCACGCCCAGCAGGCCCGCCGTCGCGACGAGTGGCCGCCATCGTCGCTGCTCCCAGAGCCACAGGCAGCACGGGCCCGCCGCGCAGGCGAGCAGGATCGCGACGCCAAGGAGGAAGCGGTCGTAGGTGTAGCGGATCACGGGCAGGAACAACCCGACGTACGACACGATGGGGATGGCCAGGGCAGCGCCGAGGCCGGGCATCCTCCGGCGTGCCCACACGAGCCCGCCGACGCTGGCGGCGGCGAGCGGCGCGCCCAGCATGAACACGAGCAACTCTGCTTCCAGTCCCAGGAGACGGAGCTGGCCCGTGAGTGAGGTGGCGACCATCGGCGCATACGTGCCGCGCCGGGCGGCATCGAGATGCCGCGCCGGCGCCGTCCAGTCGAGGGGCCAGTGATAGATGGCCGCCAGCGTGAGCGCCGCGGCAACGGACGCCCGAATCCAGACGGCGTCGCGCAGCACCAGGCTCCAGCCCGCCCCCTCGCCGTCCCGTTGCAGGTGTGTGCGGCGAAGCCACAGGAGCCAGGCGGGGAAGAGCAACAGGAATCCGGCAGCCTGATCCTTCGTGCCGATCGCACAGGCGCCGAACACGGCACTGACGATCACCAGCCGGGGCGACCAGGTGCGAGCGACTGCCGCCACGCACGTGCAGGCGGCCAGCACCCAGTAGAGATAGGGCACGTCCACGTTCGCGGTCTTGCCGTAGTAGAGGAGCGTGCTGCACGACGCTGCGGCCACGACGGCCGCGAGGCCTTGCCGTGCGGTTCCATGGAGCCGCACCAGCAGATAGCACCACGCCAGCGTACCGATCGCCATCAGCACCGACACGGCCCGCATGCTCGCGTGCAGCACGAACTGGCCGGGATAGCGCGTGGTGTCCCATCCGTCGGGTGTGGCGACGCGATCGACGAGCCAGGCCAGCGGCGCGAGCACGTGGAAGTGCAGGGGCGGGTAGATCGAGGTCCACGGGGCAGCGAAGCCGTGTGCCACCGCGGACACGAGCCGCGTGGGGCTGATCTCGTCGGGGGCCCAGCCATCGGTGTCGGCGGGAAGGCCCCACAGCAGGCCAGTCGCGATGGGAATGGCCGCGATGGCCAGGGTGGCCGCGAGCGCGCGTCCGGCCCGCGGCAGCCCCGCCTGTCGCTCGACGAACCTGAAGAACCCGATTCCCAAGCCGAGCAGCGCCAGGCCGTAGGCCGCGCACCCGGCGCCGACGCTCAGCCACGGCACCCAGTCGCGCCCCGCACGTGCGATGAGCGCGGTCCGGCTCGGGCGGGCGGGCAGGAACTGGCGTCGGATGGCGTCGAGGCGCTGCGACAGGCCACCGGGTTGGCGCAGCCAGGTCTCGAGATGCGCGTCGCCGCCCCACTGCTCGTACTCGATGCGGATGTCGTGAGACCCGGGGGCCAGCGTCACGATGCCGCTCCGCCACTGCCGCGGATGACGGCCGCCGTTGTCCACAATCAGCGTGCCGTCGATCCACACCCGCGACCCATCGTCGGACGCGATGTTGATCTGGTGGCGGCCCTGGCGCCACGCGAGGAACGTGCCGGTCCACGTGGCGCGGAATTCGGGCAGGCGGAGATCCCGTTCGATGGCGGCCAGATCGCGCCTGAGCGGCAGGCTGTCTCGTGTCCCGGTAACGAGCGTCCAGCCCGAGCCCGCGGGGCGGTCGACGGCCAGCGACAAGCCCTGGGATTCGGGCTGCCAGATGGCCGCGAGGAGGCGGCCGGCCAGCGCGAGCAGCGCAAGCAGCAGGGCCCAGCGGAAGGGAAGACTGATTCGCCCGCGCACCGGCGGATCACCATACCAGACGGTCGGTCACCGCGGAGGCGTGACCCGGCGCAGCTCCGCCCCCGCCGTCGGGAACTCGGTGACGAGTTCCCCCGACGCCCACGAAGATCCGCGCTCGGTGTAGACGTAGTCGAGATCCTGCGCGACCGTCGGCACCACGACGATGTCGTAGCGGGTCACGGGCGTGGACTGCAGGGCGGCGTAGTAGCGCGCCGCAGGATAGAAGATCCATTCGACGCCGATGCGAACCACGCCGGGGCGCGGCCGGGTGCTGGCCGTGGCGTCTGCCACGTGCGCGAGCATGGCCGGTGTCTCGGCGTCGCGGGGCCAGTCGAACGTCCGTGTCACGTCGGCGGTCGCCACGGCATGCGCCACGGCGACGGTGGCCACGATGGCGGCGCCCGCCGACGACATGCGGGCCCTGCGTGGACCGGCTGCCGCGACGAGGTCGGCCACGAGCAGCGCCAGTGCCGCCACGACCGGCATGAGGAAGAGTGCGGTCCGGCCCATGAGGTACGGCGTGCCGAATCCATGGCGCTGCACGAGCACCTGCACCAGCACGAGTGTGAACAGGGCCCAGAGCCCGATCGCCGGGGCCGCGCGCACGCGCAGGGACGGCCTGACCACCACGAGCGGCGGCAGCACCAGCGCGGGGAGCAGCAGGACCGCGATCAGGAAGGACTCCTGCCGGGCCCAGTAGTCGGCGTCGCGAAGCCAGCCCCGGGCAAGGGAGCCGAACGTGTCGGGCAGCAGGCCGAGATTGCCGCCGAAGTACAACTGCACGTTGCGGCGTAGCAGGACGATGGGCGCGGCGGCGATCGTCACGGTCCACACCAGGGCCACGCACAGCAGCCGGGCCGTATCCCGAGGCAGCAGGCCCAGGCGGGCGACGGCCCCCGCACAGGCCCAGGCCATGAGCCCGAAGGCACCGAGGCCCATCACAGCCAGCGCCGTCGCACGCACGACGAGGCGTCGGTGCGCCGCATCGCCCCTCCAGTTGATGGCCCGCGACAGCGGAGGGTTCGCCGATCGCGGGAGCGACAGCGTCGTCGTCGCATCCAGTCGCCTGGTGCCTCCGAGCGTCTGGGCGTGCCAGGGTCCACCATCCCGGCGATCACGACGGAAGGCACGGTCGCCCATCGTGACGTCGAGGCTGGCCATGTTGCGTTCCGCCCGTTCGGGCAGCTCGACGCGCAGGCCCCACGCATGGTGGAGGCCGTCGGTCTGCCAGATGCCACCCGGACGCCGGTGCAGCTCACGGACCCGCTCGCGCGAGTCGCCTCGATAGACCCGCACCTCGTCGAGTTCGTCCTCGAAGAGCCCCGCGATGCGCACCGTGACGGGCTCGAACAGCGATTCGGACAGCACCGCGTCGCGCCCGATGACGATGCCGGAGTAGAGCACTGCGACGGCAAGCCAGGCGGCGACGTGCCACGCGCGCGGTCCGAGACGACCGCCGGGCGGTGGGGCCGTGCCTGCGGCACGAGCGGCCATCCACGCGGCGGCCGCGACCACGACCATCGCAAGGAGGGCGGGCAGGACCGAGAAGTTGGCGGCGACGGCCGTCACGGCCAGAGCAAGGCTCGCGGCGATGCCGCGGGTGCGCGACAGACGTGGCCACTCCGACAGCCAGCGGCACAGGTACCAGAGGCTTGCCGTGAGCAGCGCGACCGACAGCCCGTAACCGCGGCTCAGGGCGAAGTACTCGAGCACGTAGGGATTGGCGACGAGGAGGACGAAGCCGGCGAGGGCGACCGCACGATGTCGCACCATCGACGCGAGTCCCGCGCATGCAACGACGTAGCCCACCGACGCCAGCACGTTGGGCAGGCGCAGCGCGAGCGGTGCATTGCCGAAGAGGGCCGCGGACATCCGTGTGAGCAGCGTGTTCAGCAGGTGATTGGTCGCGACCGAGAAGTCCAGCACCGCGAGGGGATCGGCCAGGACGTATCGTTGGTAGTTGGCCGCTTCGTCGTAGCTGAGAGGGACCAGCCACGCCCGCAGGACGAGGTATGCCAGGGCCGGTGCCGCCAGCGCCGCGAACAGCCAGCGCGGAAGGGGTCGCGCTGCGGCGACGGACGGCGCCGGGGGGGCTGCATCCACCGTCAGCGGCGCCACGCCGGCCTCCTGTCGTTGCCGCGGCCATGCGTGAGGGCGTGGGCGGCCCGTGGGGCCACAGCCGCCGTGAGGAACAGGTCCCAGTCGGCAGCCAGGCCGCGTTCGCGGCTCGCGGCGAGCACGATCCAGCGACCGTCCGGCGACCACGCCGCTTCGTCGGCGTATGCGAGGTCGCCGATCGCCAACGCCGTGGTCGAGGACGAGGCGAAGTCGAACACCTCGATCCACGAGCCGCCTGGTGCGAGCCTGGTGTAGAGCAGTCGTGTGCCGTCGGGTGACCAGCGCGGGTGAACCGCGCCGTGGGACACACCCGCGAGCCGACGCTCGGGTCCGTCGGGCAGGTCACGCGTCACGATCCCGAAGCCTTCGGGTGCCGCAACGACGTAGGCCAGGCGACGGCCGTCTGGCGAGACGTGCGGCGACAGCGCGCGCCACGGCGGGTCAGACAGGCGTGTGGGCGCCCCCGAGCCGTCCGCCGCCACGCGATACACGGCCTGCGTGCCGTCACGCTCGCTCGAGAAGTACAGGGAACGGCCGTCGGGGCTCCAGGCAGGGTCGCGGTCGAAGGCCGAGGGCTCGGCCACCCGACGGGGCGCCTGTCCGGGCACCATGACGGCCAGCGCATACGTAAGTCCGCCGTAGCGCGTCGTGGTGAACGCCAGCAGGCGGCCGTCGGGCGACCACGCCGCGTCCTCGTCGTGGTGGGTGGCGCCTTCGGTGAGCTGACCGACCGTGCCCGAGGCGACGTCAATCATGAACAGCTTGTGCCGGCCTGCGCGATCCGAGTGGAAGGCAACGGTGCCCGCGAGACCGCCCGGCGCCGCCGTGACAGGCAGGCCACGTGGCCGTGCCGGCACGGCCACCGGGCGGGCCGGCGCCGCGCCTCCCGGGGACGACGCCTCGTCGCCCCCGGCGCAGCCGGCCACGAGCGCCAGCACGAGGCCCGTGACGCACCATGCCGCGCGCATCAGGGGAACAGCGCCCTCAGCTTGTCGTACGCCTGTCGGGCCATCTCGTCGTAGCCCTCCTGCGACGGGTGCACATTGTCGTTGCCCAGTTCGATGCCACGGAAGGTGTGGCGCGCGAAGCCTTCCTGCGTGGCCATGCCGGCGATGCCGCTCGCCAGGCCGTCCATCGGCCCTTCGAGAATCCCCATCACGGGAATGGCGCCGGCAGCGGCCGCCGCACGCCCCATGTCGCGGAGTGCGGCGATGATGCTGCCGGCACTCTGCCGGCCATCGTTCTGGTCGTTGAAGCCCTCCATGATGATGACCGCGTCCCACGCGGACTGCGTCACGAGCGTGCCGATGCGCCCGCGTCCCGAGGTCGGGTTGCTCGAGCAACCTGCGACGGCCGCACACTCGCCCGACCGGCCCTCGTTGGACACGACCACGCCGGGGCCGAGCCTCGCGTCGCCGCGCAGCCACGCGCGCAGACCTTGTGGGTAGGGCGGCGACGCCAGCTCCGCGTAGTACGGTGGCGAGGTCCCGGGGGGCAACAGCTCGACGAGCAGGCCCTCCGTGAAGCTGTCGCCGATGGCCATCACCCGGAACACGCGTTGCACGTTGCCGACGAGCCGCGTCTCGCCCGCCGAGGTGATGCGCAGGGGACTGGACCCTGCCGCACCGAATCCCGGGCGCCCGCGCAGCGACGGGGCGACCGCGGTGATCGCCGTGGGCGTCACGCTGGTGACGCGGGCCGCAAGCCCCGCGACGCTCACCTCGGTGTCTGCGGTGAACCCGCTGCCCGTGATGGTGAGCGTCTCGTTACCGCTCAAGCGCATCTGTTGGGTGAATCCCGTGACCGACGCCGAGGTCGGGAGGCGCGACGGGCTGCCAATCGGACCCGGCCAGGGCGTGCCCAGGTTCACGTGGCCGCTTGCGAAGTCGGCAAAGACGTACATCGCGCGCTCGGCCACGTACGGCTCGTCGCCGATGCTCTCCAGGAATGTCGCGAACCGTCGGTTGGCGAGGGCCGCGAACTCGGGCAGCCCCGCCGTGGGCCAGATGTTGGCGCGGCCGCGCGCCGGGACCGCCACGGTGGTGGTGAGCCCGCCGCCATCCTCGGTCATGAACGTCGCGCGCACGGTGATCGGGGTCTCGTTGGGATTGGCGAGCAGGAAGAACGTGCTGTACGGGCGTCCCCCGACGTCGGCGCCCTCGCGGCCTTCGGCGAACGCCCATCGCGGTGCCGTCACGGGCGAACCCGCCGTCGCATGCCCCTCGCGCCACGGCAGCGTGGGTGTGCTCGGGTCGGTGGCCGACGGCGTGCCCCAGTACATGGCGCGCTCGGCGACGATGGGTTGCGTGGCCTTCACGGACATGCCGAACGACGCCCCGGCGAGTGCGGGAATCCTGCGCGCCTCCTGGTCCACCCACACCGTGAAGCGCTGGTTCGGCGCGAGCCGGTAGTCCACGCTGACCACTGCTGTGCCGTCGATCTGGTAGTCGACGGTGGCCGTCGTCTCCGTCGGATTGGTGTTGGCCAGCAGGAGGAACGTCTCGAAGGCCGTCTGGGCGTTGCCGCCCACGAACCCCTCGGCGAAGTACCACGTCACGCTCGCGTCGGGTACCCCGAGGGCGTCGTGGCCGCTGCGCGCGAAGCCGCTGCCCGACGGCCCGGGGTCGAAGTACATCGCGCGCTCGGCGACGATGGGCAGCGACGGATCGAGGCTCTCGACCACCGTCGAGAACTCCGCCACGCCGAGCTGCGCCGGATAATCCACCTGCGGCCAGAACGTCGTACGGCTCATCGCCGGAAGGCTCTGCGTGAACTCGATGATCTCGCCCGTGCTCTTCAGGTACTGCACCCGCACGGTGCTGGGCGCGGCGTTCGGGTTGGCGACGAGGATGAACGTGCTGAAGGGCCCGCTGGCCCCCTCCGCGAGGATCCAGCGCGGTTCGGCACGCCTCACGCCGCTGGCGTTGTGGCCGCCGAGCCGGCTGCCGTCCGGGAAGTACATCGAGCGCTCGACGACGATGTCGGCAGGCGTGCTGGTGCCGGCCACCACGGCAGAGACTTCGGCCGACGCCGCACCGTTCAGTCCCGGAAAGGCCTCGGCCACGCGCACCGTGAGGCGGCTGGTGGCACGCAGGGGAAAGGCGCGCGTGAGCACGGCCCCCGGCGTGATGACGGCGCCGGGATCGGGCAGCAGGGTGATGGTCACCGCGAGATCGGCGGTCCCGGGATTGCCCACCAGGATCTCCTGCTCGAGTACCGCGTTGCTGGCGCCCTCGGCCAGGAACCAACGCGACGCGTCCTGGGCCGCCGCGTGAGTCGTGGCGAGGCCGAACAGTGCCGCCGCGAGGCCTCCGACCAGGCGGGCTCGGATATGGGAAAGCATGGCGTTACCGGATCACCTCGTAGAGCAGCGTCTCGCCCACGCGCTCGATCAGCCGGAGACGGCCCGACGCGGCGATGAGGGCCAGGGTCTCGTCCTTCTGGCTGCCGAACTCCTCGAGGTGGAGCACGACGTAGCGCACGCCGACGCGCTGCAGTTCGTCGAATGCGGCCGGCCGGAACGGGAAGTACCACAACGTGTCGGCCCGCCGGCGGTACGACCCCGGGCTGAAGCCGCTGTAGCCGTTGAGCAGCGGCTGCCAGTGCACCGTGGACGCGAGCATGTACTGGGCATTGCGCGGGATGTCGAGCGGCGCCCACCAGAACGGCATCTCGGCGACCGGTCCCCGCGGCAGCCGGGCCAGCGTGTCGTACACGGGCGAGATCGGCCTGGCCTCGACGTAGGGCACCGGCCCCCGAAAGGTCTCGATGGTGACCAGCGCGATGGCCAGGACCGCCAGCATCCGTGCCCGTGTCGGAAACCGTTCGGAGAGTGCCCGGAGTCCGAGCGCCGCGAGCAGGGCGACGCCCATGATCGCCAGCACGCCGAACCGCGAGGCCGCGCGGACACCTGTGGCAAACGGCACGACGCGGTAGAACACCTCGTAGACGGGCGTGGCCGGACCGAACGACAAGACGACGCCGGCCACCACGAGACCCACACCGATGCCGCGAGCGGGGCCCCGGCCGCGCCAGGCCCCGATCAGCCCGAGCGCGACCGCGACGACACCGGGGAACAGGGCGTCGCGCGGGTGCAGCCGCGCTGCCGTGTCGGCCGCCCAGGTCGCCTGGTGCAGCCGACCGGGCGTGTACAGATACGACCCCACGTTGGCCGACATGGCGGCCACCGAGTCGAGCGACCGTTCGAACGCGTGCTGTCGTCGCATGGCGAGATAGCCGGCCACGACCGGACCGACCAGTACGAGGCCGACGAGGGCGGCCACACCCGCCGCCCGCAGCACGGCCGTCGCCGACCCGCGCGTGAAGTCTTTCGCGCGCACGGCCGTGACGACGAGGCCGCAGACGACGCCGAACACCGAGAGGTAGCCCGAGGTGAGCGCGAGCGCGGCGCCTCCCAGGCCGACGAGCAGCCCGTCGCGCAGGCGGCGGCCATCTGGCGCGAGCACCCGATCGACGCCGTAGGCCAGCAGCGGCAGGCCGTACGCGTGGAGCGCCTGCAGATGCCCGAGGCGTGTGAGCACGTGAGCGTTGAACCCGAAGATCGCCCCGGCGAGCAGAGACACGGTCAGGTCGCCCGTCCATCGCCACACGACCCACTGCATCGCCCAGGCCGACAGCGCGAGACCGAGCAGCAGCGAGAGGTTGTAGGTCAGCACGGCGCTGGCGCCGCTGGCGCGCACCGGAATCGACAGGGCGCCCGGCAGAATCAGCGGCTCCGAGAAGGTCAGCGTGTAGCGGTCGGGGTAGAAGATGTTGCCGTCGAGCACCGACGCGGGCGCCGTGGTGAGCGCGTGTGCCACCCACGCGATGGCCCACGTGTTCAGCAGCGTGTCGGCATTGTCGTTGCGGCTCAGCGTGGCCGGCGCCGTGGCCAATGGCCAGGTGTGCAGCACCGCCAGCGCGATGTAGAGGCAGAAGACGGCAGGCAGGAGCCTGGAGCGGGCAGTCGGCACGGGCACGGAGACGGGGGCCGATGCGCTACCGCGTCGGCGGGACGGCCGTGAGGACGACCGTCCCGCCGATCATCGCCGTTACGGGTTGCGCGGGCAACCCTTTCCGGGCTTGTCGCTGCGCGCGTCACACGGCTGCAGCGGGAATTCGCGCGCGACCTTCTCGAACACCAGCTGCGCCATCCGGTTGTAGCCGTCCTGCGTCGGCCGGTCACCGGACGTCTGGACGTCGAAGAGCGACTGCCGGTAGATCTCGACGTTGAGCGACGTGTCCTCGGTGACGGCCCACAGGGCGCTGCCGAGGGACGCGATCTGGCTCGAGGAGAGGCCGCCGACCAGGGTGTTCTCGAAGCGCGTCATCACGATGACGATCTTCCGGTCGCGCGCCTGCGCGACCATCGTGCGGAAGACGTTGCCCACGCTCTGCGGCGTCACGCCCGCCCTGATGTCGTTCACGCCCTCGAGGAAGACCACCGCGTCGAACGTGTCGGCCGAGTTGGCGGCCGTGACGTCGGCCAGCGGCGCGAAGCGGCCCACGCCGGCCGTCCCGATGCAGCCCCCGCCGGTGGCCGACGCACACTCGCCGACCACGCCGGCGTTGGTCACGCTGACGTACTGCCCGAACTGGAGCACCTTCTGCCCGGTCGGCGCCCCCGTGGTCGAGTTCAGGATGTCCTTCTGGTACTGCGACAGCAGGGTCTGCAGCCGGGCAGGGAACGGCGTCGCCGCCCGACCGCCGCCACCGACCGACCCGAACACGTAGTCGTCGCCGAACGCGAGCACGTTCAGCTTGAAGGTGTAGCCGTTGGTGAGCGAGACCTCGCTGTTGTCGGGGTTCACCACGCGGACGGTGACCGGACCGGCCGTCTGGTAGCCGTTGTAGAAGTCGCGGGCCGGCGTCACGGCCGTGATGCTCGTGCCGTCCTGCGACACGACCACGTTGATGGCCTGATCGACGTCGGCCAGCCGGGTGTTGGCGTTGCGGTCGCCGGTCCACGCGGAGTTCACGAAGTAGACGCGGGCGCCCTGCTGGAACCCGGCCCCGGTGAGCGTGATCGTCTGGCCGCCACCCATCCGGCCGCTGTCGGGCGAGACGCTCAGGAGGGCGAACGGCGGGGCAACCGGCGGGGTCGCGATGGTGCCGGTCCAGCGCGTGCCGCGGTTGACGTGACCCGCGAGGAAGCCCGTGCCCGAGTACATGGCCCGCTCGGCGACGAAGGCCGTGTCGGCTGCCGCCGCGCATCCCGGTTCGGCGCTGGCGACGGACTCGAGGAACGTCGCGAAGCGGTGGCCGCTCAGTTCGGGGTAGCTCTGCGCCCAGATGTTGTTGCGCGAGTTGGGGGCGAGACAGATGGTGCGGACGATCCCCTTGCCATCCTCGCGCACGAACGTGGCCTGCACCTGCACCGGGATGTTCTGCGGATTGGCCAGCAGGAAGAACGTGTCGTGCCGCGTGCCGCTCGCGCCGAACACACCCTGCTGCCCCTCGGCGAAGGCCCACTTGGGCTCGCCCGCAATCACGCCGGCCGTCGCATGACCCTCGACCCACGGGAACGTCGGCGTCGTCGGGTCAGCGGCCGAGGGCGTGCCCCAGTACATGGCGCGCTCGGCGACGATCGGCGCGGTCGCCGTCACGCGGATGCCGAATGCGGCGGCCGTCAGGCGGTTGTCGAAGCTGCGGCCTTCCTGATCGACCCACACGGTGAAGCGCTGACGCGGCTCGAGCTGGTACGTGCGGCTGACGATCTGGCCGTTGTCGAGCAGATAGTCCACCGTCGCCGTGGTGGGGTCGTTGCCCGTGTTGGCGAGCAGCAGGAACGTCTCGAACGCCGTCTGCGCATTTCCGCCCGTGAACCCCTCGGCAAAGAGCCACGTGGTGCTGGCGCTCGTGACGCCGAGCGCGTCGTGCCCGCTGCGGAAGTCGTCGAAGTACATCGCGCGCTCGGCGATCACGGTGTTGCCCGGCGTGAGCGACTCGATGACGGTGGAGAAATCCTCGGTCGCCAGCGCCGCGTGCTCGCCGCGCGGGAAAAACGTCAGGCGCGAGTTGGCCGGCGCCTCCTGCTCGGTGGTGAACGTCTGGCCCGTGCCCGTGAGGTAGGTCGCGCGCACGCGCGTCGGGGCCGGATTGGGGTTGGCCACGAGCACGAACGTCTGGAAGACCCCTCCCGAGCCTTCCGCCAGCGTCCAGCGCTCGGAGAGCCCCGCCTGGGTCACGCCGCTGGCGTTGTGCGACCCGGCCTGGGCCGCGCCCGTGAAGTACATCGTGCGCTCGACGACGATGTCGGCCGGGGTGGTGTTGTCGCTGGCCAGCACCGCCGAGACCTGCGCCGAGGCGCTGCCGTTCAGAGAGAAGTCGCTGCCGAGCCGAACGGTCAGCCGCGACGTGGCTGCGAGCGGGAACGTCTTGGTGGTGACCGGCGCCTGCGCATCGGCCTGCGGCAGCAGGGTCACCGTCACGTTGAGCGCCTGCGCACTCGGATTGCCCACCTGAATCTCCTGCGTGAAGGTGGCGTTGTTGGCCCCTTCGGCAAGAAACCAGGTCGACGAGCCTTGGGCGTGTACCGGCAGCACGGCGGCCAGCGAGGCAAGGGCCGCCAGGGCCACTGCACGAGTCCAGGACATCGAAACCTCCAGCGATCGCGCCCACCGGACATCGGAGGGGGCGACCGAGCCCCGCGATTATAGGAGAAAGGTGGAGAAAATTCGCTCAGCCGGCATATTATTTCTAGTAAATTCATTTCTGTCGAGGAATTGACGGTCCTGTCGGCCCCCGGTGGGCGCCATCTAGCCGCACCCGTGCGACCGGGGCATCGGCGTACCGATGTTTGCTGCTGGTGACGCACGGCAAAGGAGTTGCAATCGGGGTCGGCCGGTATGCCCCAGCCACCCCCGACGCCGTCGTGGCTCGCCCGTCGGTTCGTGCTCGTCCTGCTGACCAGCCTGGCGTGTGTCGCCGGGGCGACCCCGGCATCGGCCGCGACGCTGCGCGCACGGCCCGAGGCCGAGGAAATTGCGGCGGCCGACCGCATCGTGCGCGGGCGCATCGAGTCGGTCCGCGTGGAGCACCGCGCGGCGGACGGGGTGATCGAGACGGTCGCGCGCGTGCGCGTGATCGACGACTTCACGGGGAGCACCGAGCCGTTCGTGGAGATCCGGGAACTCGGCGGCACCGTCGGCGGCACGACACTCACGGTGCCGGGGGCGGCGCGGTTCCTCGTGGGCGACGACATCGTGGCCCTGGTCGAGCGCACCCGCGGCACGTGGCGGCCCTCGGCGATGGCGCGGTCGGTCTTCGGCGTGCGCGCACGGCCGGGCGGCACGGACCTGATTCGCCAGGAGACGGGGGGCCACGTGGTGGGAGACCCGGGCCCGGCGCGCCGATCCCTGGGCGAGTTCGCCGACGCGGTTCGCCGGATCAAGCGGCGCGGCGCAGTCCGCCTGTCGAGCCCGGAGGCCGACGCACCCCTGACGGCTGCCCTCGGATCGGCCACCCCCTCGGTCGAGTCCTTCCGCCTGCTCGGCAACATGCGGTGGCACGAAGCCGACTCCGGCGTGCCCATCGTGTGGTACCGCAACGTGCTGACGCCATCGCCCCTCGACAGCGGCAACAGCGAGGTCCATATCGGGCAGGCCATGTCGGCGTGGACGAACCCGGCGGGGGCGTCGCTCTCGCTGACCTACGGCGGCACCCGGCTGGTGGCCGCCTCGACGATCCTCAACTGCGGCACGCCACCCACGCCCGGCGGAGGGCTGATCACGTATGAGGATCCCGACAACGACATCACCACGAGCGGCGTGATCGCCATCGGCGGTGCCTGCTCGGGCGGGGCCTCGCGCATCGTCAACGGGACGACGTTCTCGCCGATCACGTACGGGTTCGTGATCTTCACGACCAGGACCGAGATGCCCCAGCTCGGCACCGATCTGTTCTTCAGCCGCGTGCTGACCCACGAGATCGGCCACGCGATCGGCCTTGGCCACACGCCCACCGACGGATCGGTCACGGCGGCGACGAGCAACATCATGTATCCGTCGTGTTGCCAGTCGGTCACGCCGATTCCGCCGGCGATCGGTCCCGACGACCTCGCGGGGCTCGAGTTCATCTATCCCGCTGTGTCCGATGGGGGCACCTGCAGCTACGACGTCACGCCTGCCAGTCAGACCGTGACCAGCGGGGGCGGTGCGCTGCCTCCGTTCACGGTGACGACCGGCGCCAGTTGTTCGTGGAGCATCTCGTCACTGCCGGCCTGGTTGACGCTGTCCGGCAGTGCCTCGCGCACCGGGTCGGGCACGGTGTCGCTCTCGGCGTCTGCCAACCCCGGGAGCAGCAGGATCACTAGCCTGACGATCGCCGGCGCGACGGTCAGTGTGTCGCAGCAGGCCGCGCCGACACCGCCGCCGACACTCGACAGCGACAACGACGGCCTGCCCGACGCCTGGGAGACTCAGGCGGGCCTGAATCCGGCCAGCGCGGCGGGTGTCGACGGCGCCACGGGTGACCCCGACGGCGATGGCCTGACCAACCTCCAGGAGTACCAGCGCCGCCTGCATCCCCGGGGGATGGTGCAGCGGTACCTCGCCGAGGGGGTCCAGTCCGACTTCTTCTCCACGCGCGTGGCCCTCATCAACCCGAGCAGCACGGCCACGGCCTACGTCCAGCTGCGCTTCGCCGGGCCGCCCGACGGGGACGGCGTGGTCACCACGCGTGAGCACTGGGTGACGATTGCGCCGCGTCGCCGGGCGACCGTCGATGCGGCGGCGGTGACGGGCTTGACCGGATCGTTCGCGACGACGATCGAGTCGAGCGCGCTGGTCGTCGCCGACCGGACGGTGTCGTGGGATGGCACCGGCTACGGCAGTCACGCGGAGTCGGCCGTCGAGGCGCCACGCACCACGTGGTACTTCGCCGAAGGCGCCACGATGGCGGGTTTCAATACCTTCTACCTGCTGCTCAATCCCGGGTCGAGCCCCGCGGACGTGACGATCACCTACCTGCGGGCGGGTCGGACCCCGCGGACCAGGGCGTACACCGTGCCCGCGGGGGCGCGCCAGACCGTCTGGGTGGACATGGAGCGCTGGGACGATGGCGATTCGCTCGAGGCGGCGGAGGTGTCGGCGCGCATCGACGCGACCGCGCCCATCATCGCCGAGCGCGCGATGTATCTCGATCGCGGCGGCCAGCTGTTCACGGCGGGGCACGACAGCGTGGGATTGACCGCGCCGGCGACGCGCTGGCTGCTGGCCGAGGGCGCGACGGGGGCCTGGTTCGACCTCTTCATCCTGCTCGCCAATCCCTCGTCGCAGGCGGCCAACGTGCGCCTGCGGTTCCTGCTCGGAGACGGCACCGTGATCGAACACCGCGAGGTCGTGCCGGCCCTGTCGCGGGCGACGGTGTGGGTCGATGCCCTCGGCCAGGACGCGACTCTCATCGCGCAGAACCCGGACTACGCACGCCTGGCCGACGCCGCGGTCTCGACCGACGTCATCGTCGACAACGGCGTCGGCGTGCTCGTGGAACGGGCGATGTGGTGGCCCGGTGACTCGAGCACGTGGGCCGAGGCCCACAACAGCGGCGGCGTCACGGAGACGGCCACCCGGTGGGCGCTGGCCGAGGGCGAGGTCGGCGGGAGCCGGAACGCCCGGACGTTCGTGCTCGTGAGCAACCCCAGCGACACGGCCGCGACGATCGCGGTGACGTTGCTGTCGGAGACCCAGGCGGCCGAGACGACGTACTACACGGTTGGCGCCAACAGCCGATTCAACATCGCGCTCGGCGAGCCGGGATTCTTCCCGTCGGCCGCGGGTCGGCGCGTGGGGCTGCTCGTCGAGAGCACGAGCGTACCCGTCGTCGTGGAACGCGCGATGTACAGCGACGCGGCGGGCCAGCAGTGGGCCGCCGGCACCAACGCCGTCGGCACGCGACTCCCGTAGGAAGGACGGAGGAGGGGCCTGTCCTTCCTCTGGCCTCGTCCTCCCTCCGTCCTCCCTCCTCAGTCCTCAGTCCTTCCTCACGAGCCCGCGCGCGAGCGTGAGGAGCATGTCGATCGCGACGTCGTTGTGTCCGCCCTGGGGCACGATGATGTCGGCGTAGCGCTTGCTGGGTTCGACGAACTCGAGGTGCATCGGCTTCACGGTGCCGAGGTACTGGTCGATGACCGACTGCACGGTGCGGCCGCGCTCGGCGACGTCGCGCTGGAGCCGTCGGATGAAGCGGGTGTCGTCGTCGGCGTCGACGAACACCTTGACGTCCATCAGGGCGCGCAGCGACGCGTCGGCGAAGATCAGGATGCCCTCGACGATGACGGCGGCGCGGGGGGCGACGAGGTCGCGCTCGGCGAGGCGGTTGTGGCGTGCGAAGTCGTACTGCGGCGCGTCGACGGGCTCACCGGCGCGCAGCCGCTGCACGTGGTGCACCAGGAGGTCGGTTTCGAGCGAGTCGGGGTGGTCGTAGTTCAGGGCCGCCCGCTCTTCGAGCCGCAGGTCGCTCCGGTCGCGGTAGTAGCGGTCGTGCTCGAGGACCGACACCTGGTCGTCGCCGAGCGAGGCCATGAGGCGGCGGACGACCGTGGTCTTGCCCGAGCCGGACCCGCCGGCGATGCCGATGACCACGGGCCGCGGACGCGCATCGTTCATGCGCGGAATCGTAGACCACCCGTCGCGTCCAGCCTACGGCCACCCAGAGGTGGGGCCGCGTGTCCCCACGCGGCCGCCTGGCCTTCAGCGGCGCGGTCCGCGCACGCTGCCGTCGATTTGGTGTTCGGCGTTCGCACGCCGCCTGTCGCGTCCGTCAGTGGAACCGTTCCTGCCCGGTGCGCATCCGCTCGGTCAACTCGGAGCAGAACGTGTGCAGGTCGTTGGGCGAGAAGGCGAGGCGCTCGAGCACGTCGCGCTCGATAGGACCGTCGATCTCGGCGATCAGGGGCCCGAAGCCGGCGAGCTTGGCGACACCGTTGGCCAGGTGGACCACGTCGCAGATGGTGCTGGCGGCAACCGCCGGTTCGTGGTGGTGGGTGATGGCGGTGGCCACGCGCTCGGGCAGCCCCCAGTGACGGGCCACGTGGCCACCGAGCGCGCCGTGATCCATGCCGAGCACCTGCCGTTCGGCTTCGATGCGCGACAGCGTCCCGCTGGTCCAGGCCGCCCGGAGGGCAGTGAGCGTGGTGTCGTCGATGGCCTCGTCGAGGACCACCTTGCCCACGTCGTGCAGCAGCGCCGCGGTGACCGTCTCGGGTGGCACGGGCGTCCGCGCGCGGCGCGTGACGATCTCGGTGGCCAGCGCGCAGGCCACGGCGTGCTGCCAGAGGCGTCCGGGCTGGAGGTCGAACGCGGGCAGCGGCTTGAGCAGCCGGGGCCGCACCCCCTCGGCGATGGCGAGGGAGAGGGCCGTGCCGACGCCGATGCGCATCAACGCGTCGCGGATGGTGCTCACGGCGGGCAGGTGCGCCGTCCAGGCGGAATTGGCAAACCGGAGCACCCGTGCCGTGAGCCCGAGGTCCAGCCGCACGACCTCCTCGACGTCGCGGATCATCCACTCGCTCTGGCTCAGCAGGGACACGAGTCGGGTGGCCGTGGCCGGGAGCGGTTCGAGCGCGTCGGCCTGGCGCAGGAGGCGTTCGCGCGTGAGCGGCGCCGGGGAGCGCGGGTCCGGAAGAACCATGGTGACCAGACTATCGGCCGACAGGGGCGTCGGCTGCAGTCCGGGCGCTCAGAACGTCGCGACGATGGCGGCGGCGGCGACGGTGTCGGCGCGCGTGAACCCGGGCACGGGCTCGTTCCGGTAGTTCACCTCGTGCGACAACTTGAGGGCGAGCACCGCGTTGAGCGCGGCCTGGATCGCCGCCACGTGGGTCACGCGCCAGTCGCTCGTGCGCTCGACGTCGGCCTTGAGCGTGGCGTCGTTGGAAATCCGGTTGCGGCGCGTGAACTCCCAGTAGTGCCGCAGGCCGAGGTCCACGGTGGCCACGTAGCGGCCGGGCCCGCGGGTGCGGTCCTCGCCGATGTACCCGAAGCCGGAGTCGAGGGCGAGGCGCTGCGGCTCGGTCCGGAAGAGGATCGCCGTGACGCCGGCCGCGCCGTCCATGCTGTGGTCGATCCCGGCAAAGGTGTTGCGCAGGTACGTCCCGCGGGCGAACAACTCCGCGCGGTCGCCGACCTGACGGGCCGTCTTCACCTGCCCGTTGAGGCGGCGCGCGCGGACGATGCCGTCGGTGCGGGTCCGGACGAAGTTGGCGCGCGACTCGATTCGCCACGGCCCGGGGGTGACGATGACCTCGCCGGCGGTGCCGATCGTCTGGGTGCTGGCGGTGCCGCCGGTCGAGACGTACGACAGTTCGGCCTTGCCTCGAACGAGGGGAGGCGTCTTGGGCGGGGCGGTCGCCTTTGCGGTGACGGGCGGCGCTGGTTTCGCGCCCGGGCCAAGCGGCTCGGCCGGCAACCCGAGGGGAGGGGCGACCACGGCGGATGTCGGCAGCAGGGTCACGTCGACCTGTGCTGGCAACGGCGGTGGAGGCGGCAGGGCAAGGCCCTGCAGCACGGTGAGGACAATCCAGAGGGAGTCGAGCATGGCCCAGGTCGGCAGGCAGACTGCCTTCGGGAGTGTACCGCGCAGGTGGCGCGATACGGGCGGGGCGGCCCCCGGTCGGCCCGACCGTTGGCCGCTGCCGCTGCCCGTTCGCTGCGCGGCTCGCCCGCTCGGCCGGGAAATCTGCCCCGCCGGTGAAACCGCGGCGGGGCTGGACGGGCGTCGCGTCATACTGCGCGCGTCGTAAGAGGCCGTGTCCGTGCCGCGGGCTGTCCGCGCCTGGACCACGACCCCAGAGGACCCAGATGCCGCACAAGCCCATCAAGTACGTCGAGAAGGGGTTGACCTACGCCGCCAAGGGCGCGTGGGTCGTGTTCGACGCGCTGAATTCCGTGAATCGGAACCCCGGCTTCGTCCCCAAGTGGTCGGACAAGCCGCTGCAGAAGTCGTGGGAGAAGGTCAAGCCGCCCCTCGGCTGGCCCCGCGAGACCGATTCGCTGTGCCCGACGTGCGTCCGCGAGGCGCGCCAGGAGATTCTCGACGGCAAGCGCGACGTGTCGGTGCTCCTGAACGAGAAGGTGGGCGAGATCAAGGCCACCATCCTCGAGAAGGACGGCAAGATCATGATGGTCAAGGACTGCCCGATCCACGGGCACTTCGAGGACGTCATGGCCATCGACCCGGCCTTCTTCAAGCACCTCGAGGAGGCGTACCCGGGCAGCGACATCCGGGCGCACAACGACGAGACGCTGCACAACCACGGCAGCAGCACCATCAAGTACGGGCGCGGCGCGGTCCTGACGATCGACCTGACCAACCGCTGCAACATGATGTGCGACCCGTGCTTCATGGACGCCAACCAGGTCGGGTTCGTCCACGAGCTGAGCTGGGAAGACATCAAGACGCTGCTCGACAACGCCATCACCATCAAGCCGCGCCGGCAGATGTCGGTGCAGTTCTCGGGTGGTGAGCCGACGCTGTCGCCGTACTTCCTCGACGCGGTCCGCTACGCCAAGAAGGTCGGCTACAACTCGGTGCAGGCGGCGACCAACGGCATCGAGTTCGCCAAGAGCCCCGAGTTCGCCAAGGCGGCAGCCGAGGCGGGCCTGCGCTACGTCTACCTGCAGTTCGACGGGATCGGCAACGCGGCCAACTCGCACCGCCTCGTCGGCAACCTGTTCGACGTCAAGCTGCGCGCGATCGAGAACCTCTGGAACAACGGCGTCGACATCGTCCCGGTGACGACGATCGTCAACGGCGTGAACAACGAGCAGGTGGGCCGCATCATCCGGTTCGCGCTCGACAACCCGCGCAAGATCTCGTTCCTCTCGTTCCAGCCGGTGTCGTTCACGGGCCGCGACGAGGAGGTCACCGACGAGCGCCGCGCCGCGCAGCGCTACACGCTGTCGCACCTGGCGCACGACGTGAAGAACCAGGTGCAGATCGGCGAGCCGACGCGCGACTGGTTCCCCATCTCGTTCATGGGCACGTTCACCGACTGGGCCGACCTGGTGAAGGGCCCGCAGCAGGAGTGGGGCAACCTCGCGTGCGGCTGCCACCCCAACTGCGGCGTGGGCATGGCCGTGATGGTGGACAAGGAAACGAAGGAGGCCGTCCCGGTCACCGCGTTCCTGCACGGCGAGCAGCTCGCCAAGGACCTGCAGCGCGTCAACGACGCGGCGCGTGGCAAGAAGCTGTCGATGCTCGGCATGGCGCTGGCGCTGGCCAAGAACTACGACCCCTTCCAGTCGCCGACGCACTTCAAGCTCACCGACCTGCTGAAGAAGTTCGACAAGACCTTCGGCGCGTCGGGCAAGAACTACGGGCGCGTGGACGGGCAGCGCACGCGGCAGGACATCGAGGTCCGCCGTCAGGACCGCTGGAACTTCCTGTTCATCGCGGGCATGTGGTTCCAGGACCTGTTCAACTACGACTTCCGCCGCACGGAGCGCTGCATCATCCCGTACGCGACGCAGCAGGGCGAGATCAGCTTCTGCGCGTACAACACGGGCATCGGCTGGCGCAACATCATCGAGAAGATGCACATGACGGCCACCCTCACCAAGTGGTACGAGGAGCACGGCCGTCACGAGATCTTCGCGGGCGGCAAGAAGGTCAACCTGAGCTCGGCCGAGCACTCGCTCGTGCTCGACGCCGAGGCCGTGGCCAAGGGCCGCCAGACCGACCTCGACGAGGCGGGCGTGGCGAAGAATGCCCGCGAGGAGAAGCTGCGCGCGCGTGACGAGGCCAAGAAGAAGGCCGAGCACGAGCGCATGGCCGCCCTCTACCGGCAGCACGTGCTGAAGGAGCCGGCGCCGGCGCTGGCGACGGGCCTGCAGATTCAGGGCCTGAAGAAGGCGTCCAGCGAACCGAAGCCGGAGCCGACGGTGAACTAGGAGAATTGCAGAATTGCAGGAATTTCAAATTTCCTCACCACCAGGAATGTGTCGGACGTTGGCGGTGCGAGTGAAATTCTGAAATTCTGAAATTCTGAGATTCGTCTCGGGCGCGGGCAGCGTATGCTGCTCGCGCCCGACGTGTTTCCGGGCATGTCCCTGGTGTCCTGGCGCCGCTGGCTTCCGCTCGTGCTGGTGTGGGCTGCCCCCGTGTCGGTGTGGGCGCAGGATGGGCCGTCGCGCCGCGAGGTGATCGATCGCGCGACGGCCTGGACGGTGCGGTTCGGCCAGGAACTCCAGGGGGTGGTGGCGCGCGAGCGCTACGTGCAGACGGTGCGGCCGTGGATGGGCACGCCTCCCGAGCGCCCCGGCGAGGTGCCGGCAAGCGAGAGCCGGCGGCTCGATTCCTCGCTGCTGCTGGTGCACGACCCGGCAACGCCGTGGCAACTCCACCGTGACGTCCAGTCGGTCGACGGCGTGGACGTCCCGGACCGGCAGGACCGCCTGGCCGCGCTCTTTGCCGACAGGTCAGCCGATCCGCGCCAGCGGCTTCGCGAGATCACCGACGACAGCGCACGCTTCAACCTCGGGCACGTCACGCGCAACATCAACGTCCCCACGTTCCCCCTCCTCGTGGTCCATCCGGACTACCGGGACCGCTTCCGGTTCCGTGACCGCGGACGCACCCGCGAAGACGATGTCGAGGTGCGGTTGATTGCCTATGAGGAAACCCGGCGCCCGCGCATCGTCCGGGGCGATCGCCGGCGAGACGTCGTCCTCGAGGGCCTCCTCGTCATCGAGGAGGCGACGGGGGCGTTCGTCCGCGCCATCGTCCGTCCACGCGCCGGCGATCTGCGATCGCGGCTCGAAGTCTGGTTCGGCCGCGTGCCGGGCCTGCCGATTCGCGTGCCCGTCCGCTTCTGGGAGTGGTACTGGGTGCACGACGTCCCGGAGCGCGACCGCTACATCGAAGGCGAGGCCATCTACGAGGACTTCCGGCGGTACACGACCGAGGTGTGGGCCCCTCGCGTCCAGTAGCGTTCGCGCTGGACGTCGCGGCTATGTCGCGCGCGGCCGTTGACCCCACGCGGCCAGCCGCGCAGAATGCCCCGATCCCGGCTGCATGATCCTCCGCGCCCGCCGGGAAGGAAGGTGAATGCCCATGTCCGGTCCGCTCGCAATTGGCTCCATCGCCCCCGACTTCGAAGCCGTCACCACCGAAGGCCCGATTCGCTTCCACCAGTGGCTCGGCGATGCCTGGGGTGTACTCTTCTCGCACCCGAAGGACTTCACCCCCGTCTGCACCACCGAACTCGGCACCGTCGCCAAGCTCAAGCCCGAGTTCGACCGCCGCGGCGTGAAGGTCATCGGCCTCAGTGTGGATCCGGTGGACCGGCACGACGCCTGGGCGAAGGACATCGCCGACACGCAAGGGACGGCCCCGAACTTCCCGATGATTGGCGATCCGGACCTGAAGGTCTCCAAGCTCTACGGCATGCTGCCTGCCGACGCCGGCGAGAGCTGCGAGGGGCGGACGGCGGTCGACAACCAGACCGTGCGCAACGTCTACATCATCGGGCCGGACAAGAAGGTCAAGCTGCTGTTGTGCTACCCGATGACGGCGGGCCGGAACTTCGACGAGATCCTGCGGGTGATCGACTCGCTGCAGTTGACCGCGAAGCACCGCGTGGCGACGCCTGCCGACTGGAAGCCGGGCGACGAGGTCATCATCGTCACGGCGGTGTCCGACGACGAGGCGAAGACGATCTATCCCAACGGGTGGCGCGCCGAGAAGCCGTACCTGCGGTACGTCCCACAGCCAGGCTCGTAGGTCCGTTCCTACCGGGCTGCACCGGCGGGCCGCGCATGTTCGACACGTCCCTCCCGCCCCACGAGGTCGCCAGCGTGCTGGCCTGGCTGGGGTTGCCGCCGCCCACGCCCACCCGCGCGTGGCTCGATGCGCTGCTGGCGTCCTACGGCCAGCGTGTGCCCTGGGAGAGCGCCTCGCGGATCGTGCGCCGCGCCTCTGTCGGCACGCCCGACGAGGCCGTCGCATCGCCGCGTGCATTCTGGGACACCAGCCGGCGACTCGGTTGGGGAGGCACCTGCTTTGAAAGCAACGCCGCGCTCGCGGCGTTGCTGGACGCGGTGGGCATCCCTTCCGTGCTGACCATCAACGACCGCCCCCCTCTCCCGGCCTGCCACACCGCGCTCATCGTGAACGTCGATGGGGAACGGCTGGTCGTGGACGCGGGATTCCCGCTCTACGCGGCGGTGCCCCTGCCCGATGGCGATGAGGTGCGCGCGGTCACGACACCGTGGGGGACGTTCTCGGCAGCACGTGCCGGGAAGGGGCGCTACGCCATCGGGCAGCAGCCGCATCCGCGGCCGTTGGCGTTCGAACTCGTCGACCGTCCGGTGGCTCCGACGGACTACGCGCGCGCGGCGAGCGCCGACTACGGTCCCGAAGGCCTGTTCCTCGACCGCGTGGTCGTCAAGAAGGTCGTCGACGGCGATGTCTGGCGATTCGCCAGCAGCGAACGCCCATGGGTGCTCGAGCGCTTCCGCGACGGCGTCCGTGAGACGCGCTCGCTGCCGGCCGACTCGGGTGGCGCCGCAGCCGCGATAGCCCGCCACTTCTCGATGGATGAGGCGACCGTGGTGCGGGCGATCGGCCTGGTAAGCCCGTAGCGGATGTACCCTGTGGCGTCGGGAGACGACCATGATGCGCTGCAGCACTCCGTTCCTCGTCCTGCTCCTTGGCACGTCTGCGGCCTCGGCACAACAGGCGACTCAGGCCCCGGCGCCCGCCGGCTACACGCTCGTGTGGCACGACGAGTTCGACCGCGACGGCCTGCCCGATGCGTCGAAGTGGAGCTACGACGTCGGCGGGCACGGGTGGGGTAACCAGGAGCCGCAGTTCTACACCGAACGACGTGCCGAGAACGCCCGGGTGGAGGGCGGGCACCTGATCATCGAAGCCCGCAAGGAAGCGTGGCAGGGGTCCCCCTACACGTCGGCGCGCCTGGTCACGAAGGGGAAGGGCGACTGGACCTACGGGCGCATCGAGGTTCGTGCCCGGTTACCGCGGGGGCGGGGTTCGTGGCCGGCCATCTGGATGCTGGCGACGACGCAGCCGATGCGATGGCCAGACGATGGCGAGATCGACATCATGGAGCACGTCGGCTTCGATCACGGCGTGGTCCACGGATCGGTGCACACGAAGGCGTACCACCACTCCATCGGGACGCAGAAGACCGCGAAGGTGAGCGTGCCCGACGTCGAGGAGGCCTTCCACGTGTACGCGGTGGAGTGGGAGCCGACGCGCCTCCGCGTCTTCGTCGACGACAGGGCGTACTTCCAGTTCGACAAGGAACCCGCCGGGCGCACCGTCTGGCCGTTCGACGGACCGTTCCACCTGCTGCTCAACGTGGCCGTCGGCGGGAGCTGGGGCGGGCAGAAGGGGATCGACGAGTCCACCCTGCCGTACCGCATGACCGTCGACTACGTCCGCGTGTATCAGCGCCGGTAGGGACGGCCGTCGCGGCAGAGCGGGCTGTCCAGCGGACGGCTCGGAGAGCCGTCCCTACCACCACCCGGCGGACGGCTCGGAGAGCCGCCCCTACCGTCCTGTCAGCGGACCGATCCGCCGGAGCCACATCACCGGCTCCTGCTTCGCGCGCGACGCCTCGACATCCACGACGAACTCTCCGACCCAATCGTTGCAGTCGTCCGGATCGACGAGCATCTGCGCGACAGGCCACTCGCGCGCGCCCGGCGCCGCGTCCACGTGCGTGTGCTTCGTGTTGCGTGCCTCCGGATCGAACCGCAGCGCGTGGCGCTCGGCCACGAATGCCTCCCAGGCGCCCTTCAATCGGTCCGGCGTCCACGCCTCCACGTCGTCCATGTCGGCCGGCGGCGCCGCCAGGGCGCCCATCGCCGCCGCGTGGTTGCCGTGCGCCCAGGCCTTGAGCACCGTGAAGATGCGTGTCCGGATGGCCGCGGTGAACGCGCGCGTGTCGGCCGTGAGGTCGTAGGGCACGACGTGTGGCGGGCGCATGGCGAGTCCATCGAGCGATCGGGACGCGAGGGGTGAGTACCCCGGGTCGCGCATGCGCTCCCACTCGTCGGCCAGGCTCGCGTCCACGCCGCGCACCATCGCCTTGAAGTACCACTCGATCTC
>VFQN01000975.1_pt1 | contig 50409 bp, 74 predicted proteins | sample 3512371 | NCBI WGS metagenome assembly VFQN01 (sample SAMN10412370, study PRJNA504923) | tailings metagenome | isolation source: Replicate 2 from Balatoc abandoned mine | place: Philippines: Itogon, Benguet | collected 2017-08-28
GGGTGGGGCACGGGGAGCTGGTTGTGGCGGCGGGTGGGGGGAGGCGTCGGCGCAGAGGGCTCTCCTGCAGCCTCCTCTTCTGCAGCCAGCCTCTGCAGCAGCTAAAATTTGAGCTCTTCAGCAGCGAAAAGGGTGCGCGGCCGCGACTGTGCGCGAGTGAAACTAGATTGAACCAAAGCTACCCACCGCCATGCGTGTGGCGTGTGTTTCCTCGGGATAAGCCATGACCAATCATGTTAAGCTATGCACACCTTTCCAATTACAGTGCAATGCAAGTTGCTGTGTGTTCGAGTGCCGTCATGTTAAGACAGAGCGGAACACCAGGAAACACTGACCAATACCACCGCGGAATGATCAGGATCTTGATCAAGAATTGCAGGAAAGCCCACCACACGTCTTCATACCCAGTCACGTGATCCGGGACACCATGCTGACCACCTTGACGCCATGGCCAATGCACATCTTTGGCAACATCCGCACCACGCCCCGCTGGCCAGGCCCACGAGCGCGTGCTCCTCCCTGCCCACCAACGCCCGCCGGATCAGGCGCAACCGCAACCTCAGCCGCACCCCCTCGCCGGCCGTCCCGCCCCTGCCCCTGCCCTGCTCCACCGCGCCCCGCCTCCCCTACGCCCTACCTCCGTAACCTCCTCGCTCCATGCCCCACAACAGCAGCAAAGCATGCGTGAGGACGAATGTATAACTTGCCCGTTCACCCTGACTACTGCCAGTCCAAATAAGCCAGCCACGCGGGCCCCCCACAAGACGTGCGATTAACCGTTAATAACGGTACTGCAAAGTCTCCATGGTCATGCCAGCCCATGCGCATGCAGCTGGTGCAAAGCACTAGCCCTGATGGTCTGCGGGCACGTTCATGCATGGGGCACGGCTTGACACCCTGCTGCCAATCGTCCATAGCCCCCCGTTCACTGCACCCTAGTTTGCCATATCACCGCAAGCCCGATCGGCACCTCGCCTGCATTTCCACACCCGTTCTGCGCTTCTGCCTCCACTAGGCCCGCCGCTATCACACCGCTCGCCGGTGCTTCACTGACCGTTGCTTTTCCCACGCTGCCCGCAACTATTTCACCCGCTCGCCCGCCAGCGGCCGACGTACAGCCAGTGGCGAACGTACCGCACATCACGCGCACCAGGTGTCAGCCCGCCGCTGCTCCACAGCCGCCGTGCAAGCACGTACACCGGCGCCCTGCAACGCCCTGTAATCCGGTCTGGCGCCCCGCAACGCCACAAGCCTACACCTTGGCCTCCTCATGCGATTGCACTGGGGCCCCGACCACCTCGAGTCGAACAGGCACGTCGTGCACCTCCCCCGCCCCGCCTGCAGCCCCATCCCGCTCCCCCACGCCCGCCACACCACCCACATCCCCGCCAAGGGCTCCTTCAGGCCCTGCCCCTGGCGCCCTGCCGTACACGATCCGCACCAGGCACCCGGTGTCGAGTGACAGCCTCCCCGCGTGCAGGATGGCAGTGACCTAAGGGGTGCAATGCCGCCGGGAAAATGGGCAGGTTGCGGAGGTGGGGAAAGGACGTGGGCGGCAGCCTCCATGGTGGACCACGACAGGGAAACGCACCAGCTGGTCAGGATGCATGCCCAGCGAACTCCAAATCACGCTGGCTTTTGACGTCGGCCCGCAGCCTTTCATCTCACCGTGCGGTGCTCTCCGCCGAACGCCTTCTGCTTTTCGTGGTTGGCGCAGGTCGCACTAGCGCATTGCCGCTACGCACATCCAGTGCAGCATTACACACCTAATACACACCCACGCACCTCCACGGTGTCCCCCAGCAGCGCCAGCTCGCCCTCCGCCCCCAGCGCCGCCATGGAGGTCTCCCCTGCGTTCAGCTGCGCCGCGGCGCCCAGGAAGCGCGCAATGCTGACGTAGCCGTAGCCCGACTGGCCCGCGAACCGCCCGCTGGCGTCCGGGGTGTACCTGTGCAGTGGTGCAGTTCAAAAGCTGTTGGTGCAAGTACTGTAAGGAGCACTAGCAGCCGTAGGGGTTTAAGGCCCTAAGCAGCAAGTAACAGCCGTGTGCGACTGAGGGTGTGTGATTGAGGGAACGCATTGCTCGAGGCACCCACCCCCTCGTCAACACCCCGAGCACACGTACCAACCGCCATGCCCCGCGGTACCAGCATGCTTTTGGCTTCACTCCGTCAATCCTCACCCCGCCAACAATGCACGTGCATGGCTCTGCAACAGCGTGTCCCCTTTCGTACCACTCACGCTCAGCAGCGCTCATGCCGACAACAGCTATGTTGCACACGTGCCCTGCCCGTGCCCGCGTGCGCCCACCTCATGTACAGCGGGTTGTACGAGCCGTACCCTCCCTCGTCCGTACTGCCGCCGTAACCCCTGTGCGCCTGGTCCACCCGCAGCTCGCCCCGCTGGCCCATGTAGTGGAAGCCCTGCTGCGTATGGCAGTCGCCCTGCGCAACAGGATAACCAACATTTTATAATCGCTATATTATGTACAGTAGGGTAATGTGTAAGTAGTGCAGTGTAATGCAGTGGAATCCCTGCTGCATGTGGCAGTCGCCCTGCGGAACCATCACTATACACACACCTGCAAGTGCAGCATGTGGAAAGGGCGAGCTGGGCCTCCTGCTGCGCATGGAAGTCACCCTGCGGGACAGTCCGCTTTTACACAGGACCCCACACGCACCTTGGCCGCGACCCACGATGCGGTGTAGACCGCAGTGCCCAGGCAGCCCTGTGGGTTAGCACGGTCCTGCCACTGGACCAGCAGGGTGACGGTGTCCTCGCAGGGCCGGCCTGGAACGGGGATCAGGAATGAGAAAGGAGGTGCTTAATTGATAGCTTTCGAGGAGACAGGGCTGCTGGCCTGGCTGCCACCAGGCAAGGCTGGAGCAAGTGCACTGTGCCCCACCGAAAACAGTGTCCGGCCTTACGGGGCACTGAACAGAACTACCGTGCCTGGGAGGTACGAGATCGGTAGTGCAGTCCGCCGTGCAGTACTGCGTAGTACAGGCCCAGTTGCATGCACGCATGCAGCGCACGGTGCACCCGGCTTGCTGCACCCACCCAGCTTTTCCTCCGCCACACCGGTGGCTACCATGGCCATGACGGTCACAGGCCGAGCCATGTGCCGTACAGACCAGTTGTGCAGGTCGACGTGATGCGAGTTCTGGGGGTGCGGACAACAGAGACTCGGGCGCGAGAAGCAAAAGCATGGCAGGCTCGGCGCAGGTTAGAGCCTGCCTGGATGTCCTTCAAGTTGCAGGTGACGTTCGGGTCACTTGTTGGTCCTAAATGGCGCAGGGAAAGGTTGGCGTAAGGAAAGGCAATTAGAATAGCGAGGGTGTGGCGCGGTACTTTGCAGCACGCGCATAGCGCGGGAGGGAGCTGCTCCCGTAATCTGTGCAACGGCGCACTGGGACCCCTGTCTGAGTGCTGAAGTTGCTGTTGACTCACCAGGTAGTACGAGATGTCGCTGCGGAGCCCCGCCCACGCCCTGCGCAGCAGCGTCCGCACAGCCAGCCGGTGCACGACACGTGTCAAAGAGACACGGCGTGATACGGCACGTCTGTGCAGGTACAGCATGCGTACAGTAGGCCGCAAACACATGGCAATGCCCCAGTGAGGCTTCGTGCAAGTGTTGCTGCCAACCGTACACTAGAGGTGCGACGCCTTACGATCTTGCGCTGGGCATTCGACGCAACCGTGTGCTTGCAGGTGAAGCCAACAGACCTCACACAGGGGCGCATCCCACGTGGGCACATCCCGATGTCCCAATTGCCATCAAACTGCAGTACCCTCACCTGAATGTGTCCAGCTGCTGCTTGGGCTGTGCCATGTGCGACGCAAAGTGGGAGAAAGGGCCCAGGTCCCGTATCCTGTTGCGTGCGTCCGAGTACATGGGGTCGAACCGCTTGTGGAACTCCACGGCGGCCTGGAGACGCAAATGGCAGGGTAGGCGTCTTTGCTTAAAAGCTCGCGATGGTGTACGTGCGATATGCCGGGAGGAAGAGGGTTCGGGGTCGAAAGGCTCATGTGCGTTTGGTCCACAGACTGCACAGTATTGCATTGCGTAGGACCCAACAGCGGCCGCCGCGTTGTGCCGTGCCGACACCGCCGACCGTCTCACATGACATACGTACGGCACGCACGGAATGGGCCCACCACCACTGCATGCCTCACCAGCACGCCCGCCGCATTGGCCCGCTCCAGCAGCACCAGATGCTCCTGCAGGGTCTTGACGGCGGGCTTGGCCAGCAGCACTGAAGGGAGCATGTACATGTGCCAGTCTACGACTAAAGCCATGGCATACAGCTACGGTACGGGGACAAGGGTGCAGATATCGGGAACGGGAATGCTTTCAACGGCCTATACTTTCTGGCACCCACTCTCGCTCGGCTGCAGCCGGCATACTGTATGGAACGCAGGACAGGTGTCACTCCGTCGCACCAGGAGACCAGCGCACCCCTCCTTACAGCCTGTCGGCTTTCTCTTGTCCTTTCGTACTGTTCAACTGTCGTAAAAGTACACGGCGCCGTGCCTACCGTGCAATCTGCGCTCCAGGGCGGCGGCTGCCACGCGTGCGTGCAGGTCGTCGGGCACGAACACGATGACGGCGTCACCAGGAGACATGGAGTCCATGGCCTACGATGTACACGTGAGGACATTGGTACTACATTTGCAATTGTGGTACTATGGTGATATGTTGTTATGGAAATAACCGTACGCACAGCCCGCACGGGGCTGAAACCAGCTGACAGAGCACAGCAGTACACATCGTCCGCTGTACAGCTTCCCCCCTAATGCAGCTTCAACAGGCATTTCCAGAGGCCAAGCTGTCCGAGGCCTGGAGTACGACCGTCATTCCGCCACGCATGCTAACGGGCCCTTACTAAGCAGTGTTGCAAGAAGTGTATTGGGTACAAGCAACCTGCTTCAACATTCCCGCTCACCCGCAGGTAGGCCGTTGGCTCCTCCCCCACATGGTCCTCTGGGTAGCACTCCAGGGTCGTGTCCAGCCCCTTGTACACGTCAGCGATCTTGGCCCGTACGGTCTGCCGTACGGCAGGCATGCGGCTGCCGTACATGTCGCACAGCACGATGCGGCCCACCTGGGTTGGCAACGGCACGGTGTGCAGCAGGGGGTTGGGCCAGGCGAGCATAGCCGATAAACGTAGGGAGGTGAAGGACCGATGCTCAGGATGCTGCCGTTAGCCGTCACACTCCCTCGCAGCACAGGGCGGGGTGACTGTGCCCATGCATCCATCAACGGCGCGACTAGAATGTATGCTGGTCCAGAGTGCACCCACCAGCCCCTGCCTCCGCAGGTCGAAACAGGTGAGGGCCACCACGCCTGCCGGCTTGTCACTGGCCGCGCCATGAGCCGTGGGCACGTACCTGCACAGAGTGGATTGTGTGCCGTTGTTCCGTCAGCATGCAACACGAACGGGGGCTAGTGGCACAGAGGACTAAGGCTAACACATGGCTAACACACCAAAGCAGGGGCGGCAAAGCCACGCCTGGCGGCTTGCCGCCATCGGTGCCATGAGCTGTGGGCACGTAGTGGTACGGTTTGGATATAAGGGACCGCAGGGCAGCGCGATGCCCACAACACGCAGCTGGGTCGTGCGAAACGGGTGGGCGTGAAAGGCTCGTGCCGCACAGCGTCGTGCGTCTGGCTGTTCGTTGATCCTTATCTTCCATTAAGGGCTTTCGTGGGGCAATGGGGCTTGCAAAGCAGTTTCAGCACTCAGCCCACTGCGGTGCGCTGTGTACCCGAAGCGTGGGACAGCCCCTGCCCCACGACAGGCCCTCATGCAGCCCCTCATGCAGCCTCCTTCCGTGCTGCCCCACGGTCTCTGGCAACCCATACCCTCCTCACCCTACGGTGTACTCCCCGGCCCCAACCATCAGTACGCCTATGGGCATGGCGACTGGTTTCGCGCAATTGTTGGGAGTGTCACACCGCAACGTCGGGCTACCCGGGCCTGGGCCGGAGCGCTGCCGGAGAGCTAAGACTCAGACACCAGAGCGGCCTGCGGAGCTTATCTATGTGTCTCCAACATTGTATGTGGACTGCATATAGTTGCGCAGTAGCCTAACGCAAGCGATATTGTTATTACAGGCTGGGCAGTTTTGCAAGCGGGTTTCGATGAGTGCAAGAGTTAACAGGCTTTCCAAATAACATATCATACTGTTAGAGCTGCCTCTCTATGTACTGCCGTTTCGGTTCCGGAATGACCGCCAACTGGCGCAAGGGAGTCCCCGTTGGGAGACCAGGGTAGCCCGGTCCTCAGGCTGCCCCAGGCCACCTGACAGGCGGGTTCTCAGCGGCATGCGGTATGCGTTTGCCTTAAGAAGAGGTTTGCGGCACGCAGCTATCCGCCCTGCAGGGCATAGGACGTAAGAGTGCACTCCATGGATCGCGGCAGGCGGCACCTGGCACGTGCACGTGCCCCACCCCACCAGGCCTCACTTCCGAACCGTGTCAGTGGGATAGTATTGGGTCATGTACGGTAAGCGCTGAGCAATGGGTGTTCATCTGTGGTGTTCTCTTGGCCGCATGCTGCACGCAATTGTGCACATGCCAACAAGCAGCATGTACCGTACACAGCGCTCTGCGCCGTTCTGCGCAGCGTCGGTTGTCCCAAGACGCAAAACGATTACCGTAGCCAGTTGGTTGTGCGGCAAGTGCCTGCTGCCCTGCTAGTCCCCGTCAACTGCCCCACTTCGCCTTTGAACGCCTTGACCCAACCATTGCCTCCTGCGCGCCGTGGCCCACCTCTGCGGCCCGATCACCGCCACCACCACCGCCACCACCACCACCACCACCCAGCTACATCACCCTGCATCCCCACATCGACGCCATCTCTGCAACCGCTATTATAGCATCCCGCCCTGCACGCCCTCCTTGCCTCCAGCCCCTGGTCTCCCTTGCCGCTTCACCCGCAGCCCCTAGCGTCACGGTTAGGTAGCACACGCATCGGTTCTCTTGCCTCTGGTGCAACGCGGCAACAACAATGCTACTGCCACTAGTAATTATGAGGCAGGCCTTTCTAATGGTCACGGACAAGCCCCTACGCCCCCACGCAGCACCAGCACCAGCACCGTGCGCGCTAGCTACACCGTCCCCAGGGCCTGCACCACCACGAACGCCCGCCCCTCCATGGCGTCCTGGTAATACCCCCGCCGCAGGGGGTCCAGATCCATCAGCCGCCCGTACGCCGCACGGGCCTCCTGCAGCAGCGCGTCGCCCTCCGCGGGTGAGGCGGCCAACCCCAGTCGGGCCTGCGGAGCAGCGGCAGGAGAAACCGGTGACAAGGAGGCAGGGAGACGGGACGTGCGCTCTGACATGGGCGTTCGTATGTATGCTGTACATGCCAAGCATGGAAGGCTTTCAAGGTGTTGGTAAGCATAAGCCGGCTGTACGCCGCCCATTGAGCAGCGCCTGCCAGCCGATCCTGGAGAACAGCGGCAGGAAAACCTGCATCACCCCAGCACAAGCAAATACATCCGTAGGCACCAGCAGCAGCACGAGTGGTAACAGGAGGTGGAACAGCTGCTCCCATTCTCACCGCTACCTCTACCTCCATGACCCGCGCGAGTTCGTGGTAGCTGGTAGCACAGCTGTCACACCCAGCCATCCTCGCTACGCCGCCCACCTGCGTTCTCTTTTACTACGCACCCACACCCGCATGCGCCCTCATCACCACCACCCGTCCTCACCCACTCCCCACCCCCGCTCGCCGCCCCGCGGTTACCCCACCCACCTGCGCCTCCTTTATCCGCGCCAGCATGAGCAGCGGCCTCCGTGCGTCCGGGTCCGCCGCCAGGTGGTCCTCCTGCAGGCGGCACACCTCACGCTCCAGCACAGCAGCAACGCGCGCCCGAGCCTCCGCCGCCTCCTCGCCCTCCGCCGCCTCCCCCTCCTGCCCCTGCTGCCCCTGCTGCCCCTGCCCCTCCTGGTCCCCCTGCCCAGCGCCGCCCGGCGTGCTGCCCTCCCCTTGAGGCCGGTCGGAGCCGTCGCCTCCTTGCCCTGCGTGGTGCTGCTGCTGGGTCCCTTGTGCATGGCTGGTGCTGGTGGCGCTGTGCGGCAGGTGTGCTAGCGTGTTGCCCACCAGCCAGCGGTAATACACCCAGGGCGACTCGTCCTTGCTATCGGTCGCGAAGGCCTGCGATAGGGGCAGTAGGAGCAAAAAGGATGCTTAAGTTTGGGCCCGCAGTATGGACCGGGGACATTGGTAGGGTCAGTGTTGCCGTTCAGTACACGAGCTATAATAGGCGTACGTAAAAGCCACAGGTGACGGCCTTGGCAAGTGCTTGGGTTCAGCAAACACATGCAGTCCAGGTGGGTGCCCGCGCGGGTCACGCCTGTGCAACAGCGACAACAAACCGTATCTCCTCAGCCCTCGCTAATACACACGACCACCCACCTGGTGCACCATGTCGTACTCGGCGTCCAGCACCTCGTGCGGGATGGGCGTGCGCTGGCTGGCCGAGCCGGCGGCGGTGGGCGCGGGGGCGGCGACGGGGGCGACGGGGGTGGCGCCGGCGCCGGTGCTGGCGGCCCCTGCGGGCACATTCGTGCGACATGGTATTCCCACGGTGGGGCTCCGCACTTGGTGGCCCACAAGCCGTATGAGACAATTGCTGCGTGTTGTCACACCCGGCTCGTTGGCGATGCAGCTTCCCGCTACAGCCCTTCCCTATGCTCCTCCTCCGACCAAAAGCGGTCACAACCCTTTCCTTGTCATGCATTCTTGCACGTGCAGGCACCACTACGCACGGGCACACCTGCTTCGGGTGCCGCCTCGTCCCCCGGCTGCTGCTGCTGCTGCTGCTGCTGCTCGTCCCCTCCCCCGTACAGCTTGTGCAGCAGGATGGTACGGAAGTGCCAGGCGCTGTAGTTGGAGAAGTTCTGTACGATCTTCTCCTCCGTGTACTGCAGCTCGTCCTGCGGGTCCGACGAATAATGCACGGCAGAACGCTGCTGACTCAGGCGCGTGCCAGTGGCGTGATCACATAGGACGTGGGGCAATACTGCAACGTGGCAATCTAGCACAAAAAGATTGATCGAGGCATGGAGTCCAGCAGGTCGAGCATGGGCTAGCTAGCAAAACGTGCTACGCCAAGGGCACGTTGCCACGCGTTCACCCCATCAACGCTCTGCCTGCAAGGCAACAGCGGAACTCCTACCGCTCCGCGCCATCCGTCCAACGTGGAACGTACAACTAATGCGCGGCCTCACACGCCACCGCATGACCCCAGGAATCCCACCTGAGCCCTCCACCGACCCGTTTCCCACCACGGCCGCGCGCATTGCCCATCACGTCCAAGGTGCGCGATCCACCCCATGACGCTTCCCATGCCCCCCCTACCCAAAAGAGTCCCCTGCCCCTTGGGCCACCAACCCATGCCCCACCTGCGCGCTCCTGCCCATGCGGCGCACAATGAACTGCCTGTAGTTCCACGCGTGGAAGTTCCTCTGATCCTCGTCCAGCGCCCTGTACGGCAACACCAAGTACAGCACGGCGTGGGGCCGTCGGTACGGCGTACGGCACGGTTCCGACTCAGCGAAAGCCGGCGACCGGGCGAAGCCCAACGTGTCCGGCGCTGCCAACCTTGTTGTACTGTGCAGCCTACCTGCAAACTCTTTGAGAGTGCGAAAGACGCACGCGCCTTCATACTAGCACCTACCTCGCATAAGTCCCACGCCCCCACTAACACCTGACACTCAACCCTGCCGACTCGTGGTGCAGCACTCCTGCGTTACACCAAGGCGAGCACCGCTTCGCCCACAGCCAAGAGTGCCTGCCGGCACTCACTTGCTTACGACGCCGCAAAGCTCGCTTTGCAGCGTCCCTGCATCTAACTATGGTGCCAAAAACACAGCTTCCAAGCAGCCGTGAGTGCCTGCCAGCAGCACTCACTTGCTTATGAGCGCCAGCTCCCTTTCCAGCGAGCACAGCCCCTGGGCCACCACCCACTTGCGGTGGTGCCACGTGGAGTAGGACTTGGGATTCTCCTGGTGGCACGGCGAGGCGTGGGCACGACAGCACGCATGCATCAGCAATGCGATGTGGAAAGTTCGTGTGATTACGATACAGCATGGCATGGTACTGCGAACGGTAAGCTGTCCTAGTTGAGGAGGCCCTTCCTCCGGTCCTTACCTTCGTGCAAGCCCACCAGGACGGTCACCCTCACCAGCCAGCTCGGGCCTCGGGGTGTAGGACCGGGCGGCCTGTTGCATGCGTGGGTTACTCTGTGCCTTTGCGTGCAATTAACTGGCACGCCCCCGTGTACATGGCACATTGGAGAGCTCGGCCCCTCACCTGCGTGCTCCGTGCTGTACCTTCTCGGGCAGTGGGGCCAAACGTGAAGCAACTTCCCTGAACAACTCCCGTGCTGTAGCGCTGTGGCCTCACCTGCAGGCACGCTGCGGTCAGCGCCAGCTCCCCATCGCTGGCGGCCTGGGCGGCGGCCCCTCCCGCCTCGAAGGCAGGGACCAGGGCCTCCCGCCGGTAGTTCCACAGCGTGTAGATCTGGGGTTGTTGGGGAGTACAAACGTGCAGCGAGCGTGAGGCGTCACTTTGGGGTGAATTATATGTAAAATAGGAGCGGTTTGGGTCGTCATGGCCCATGTGGTACAGATGTGTTGAGTGCGGCGAGTGATAACCTCACGGTGCAGGGATCGGCTCGGTAGGGGCGGGAAGGTGAGCGGCTGCGCGCGGAGTGCAGGGCGTGGGCGCGGTAGGGTTTGGGCGGGGCCGCTGGGTAAAAGAGCGTGGTGTTCTAAGTGCCCTCGAGGCCTGTTGGGCGCGAACGAGACGCATGTGTGGGGAGTGGGGAGGCACATGCAGCTAAAGGGACAGGGGAACCGGTGCAGGTGCAGCTGAGTGGCGAGGCCCCGCCTGGCTCGAGTATGCTGGTGCTGACACGTGCCGTCCGAGCACGTTGCGAACACAGAAGCGCACCTCCGGCACCACCTTCAGCAGCTTCGCGGCTGCGTCCAGCACGGGCTGGTCATACTTCTTCTTGCGACGGAACTCCAGCACCATGGCTGTGCCATTTCGAATGGCATCGACCTGGAAAAGTGCGAGGTGGCCACCCGGGCAAACACCCCCAGTGTTGGACACGCACGAAGATCACCACGCTGCCATGGGCCAGATGCATGCTGTCCTGATTCAACTCAATGTTGCACCTTCTTCTTATATGCCTCTTGTGCCTTTGGATCTGCCTTGAGCTTGTTCTTGTATTCCCGGGGCCGACCGTGCATCTTCCCGCTACTTGGGCATATGCAAGCTGTTACGCTGGCACACGAGCTGTGTAGGACTTGTATCACTATACTTTATGCTCTCGTCCTCCCTCTGAGGCATGCTTTCCTCCTGCTGCATGGGCACATTACCGACTGAGTAAAATCACAAGAGCACTTGACGGATCTGCAAGTTCGTGTATGTTTGCTCAACTACATATGCACTACTACTTCTTCAAACAACAGGCACGAAACGCCTAGCTCCTTGCGTGGCAAAGCCCTCAAAACCCTCGACACCGTGCAACATCGAAACGACTTTTCTCTCACAGAAGCGGCCCTCTCACCCCGCTCAGAGTCTTGGAGATATGCTGGCTCGCTCTCTAGCTCCTGCCCGGAGCCCACTTTGCGCTGGCAGGGCTGTTCAGCGCCCTCGTCAAAGCCTGACAGTCTGCGCCAGTTTGCAAGGTCGCCCGGTAGCCTTACCATCGGGAACGCTCTGGCTTCTGGATCCGCTGCAGAGCCAGTACTACTCCGTCCATGGTACCGGGTTCATCATCCCTAGGGTGGAGGAAGTGGAGCAGATGGGGAGCCAGGCTGTCGCCCGGCCGCGCTTTGTGCGCAACAAGCAGCTTCCGGCCCTGCGCCCCACGCCTAAACAGCCATCAACCGCCAGCCTCATTCACCAGGCGATCAACTTGCAGCCAACAGCTCTGACACTGCTTTCCGATGTCCTCATCGAGGCGGATGTCGAGGTCGCTCCCGAGTTTTCTGCGGTCCCTACTAATGCCGCCAGCGCAGCGGCCGCGCCCGCGCCGTCCACCTGCACAGGCATTGTGCATGTCCCCAGCGAGAACACCTCTACTGAGGTGAGTGTCATGACCGCGCCCAGGTAGCGACACGTGTCGTTTGAAGTCCGTTGAAGACCTTAAGCCCCAGAGAGCTTCGAGAGGGTATCAGTTCCTATACAACACGGTTGAAGGTGCAGCCCGATGCTGTGTGATGAAATGCGGAAGCCAGCATACGCCTTCGCACGCCCTGAGCATCGCGCCCCAATTCCCTCTCGCCCCTGCGGCGCAGGAGGACCCAACCGTGTTCCAGTCGTCCACCAACTCGCCCCGTCGGACCAAGATGGTAAGGCAGTGCGCCTTGCGTGCCAGCTGGGCAGACTTCTTGAACTCACTCCTGTTGACCCCATTCCTGAAACCGGGAGCAACCAAAATAAGAGTCGCCGAGTGTTTCGCACTGGTGGTGTTCGGCGCTGGTTACGGAGCCCTAGCCTCGTGCTGCGCCGCACCGTGTGCGTCACTACCTGGCACCCTCACCAGGCAAAGATCCCTCTGCCTTTATTGCCACACTTCTGGCAAGCGAGGCATTCCACTTGCAATTCCCCTTGGCCCCCTTCTCCAAACTACGCTCTGCGCGCCTGCTGGGCCGTTGTCGCCCCTCCCGCACGGCATCATTGTGCCGCGCGATATGTGCATCACTTAAGATGCCCTGGTTCACGTCTCATTCACCCACTGTCATACCCATACCCAGTACTACATCAATTTCCACTGTGCCCCGCAGCTGCGCTTCACCTGCCTGGCGGACGGCTGCCAGGCGGTCAACGTCAAGCCCATCAGCCCCACCTCCTTCCAGTCGGGCACCCTGTTCGCGCAGTGCGGCAAGTGCGGCAAGTGGCACCTCATCAAGGTGCGCGTGGAGGCTAGGGAAGCGCAGACGGAGGGGAGCCAGCAAAGAGGGAAGGGCGAGAGACAGGGTGCTGGTTGGCAGCTGCATGGTGTTGGGCGTGGTGCAGGATGCAACCAGGGGCAGAGATGCGAGGGAGGCCTGTGTATTTACAGGCGGTAAATAAGCGCCTCGGGCCTCTTCGGCGCCTCCGAGCCCCGTCGCTTGGGCCGGATGGTGCAAGGGGCTCCGTTTACTGACAGTCGGCGAGCGCCGTAACCCGCGGTACCTCCTTCCGCCTGCTCCGGCAGTTCGGTTTAAGCTACAAAGAAGCTGCCGGCACCGAGGCCAGTGAATTCTGCTCCTTTTTTTACTGGAACGGTATGTTCAGGTATGTTCAGTTACGACTGCTGCTTCTGACTTTCCTGACCTCTTTGTCCCAACCCTGCTTTCCACCCGTTGTAGGACAACCTGGGCATCTGGGACCAGTCGCGGGTGCGCCCGCGGCGCGGCAGCCGCCCCCCGCCGCCCTCCACGCCCGTTATCCCCCTGGAGGTGCGCGGGGAGGTGCACCGTGTGTAGCGATGCAGTTGCATGAATAATAACAACTTGCAAATTGCAGAGCAGGTTCTAGGAAAGAGACTTGCACCGTGCGTAGTGTGCTGGGCATAGGCACACGTGCCGGATGCCACGTGCCACTGTTTCTCTGCCGGTGCGCAGCGCAGGCTTGCAGTTTACTGGTCTTGCATAAGCAGAGGTGCTGTGCCATGCGTGCTTGACAGTACACACTTTGTGCACCCTTGACGGAAGGGAAACAAAGCATGGTGGCCGTTTCATTACGTCTAGGCGCGGGACACCTATGATACGTTCGACTCAGAGTTAGGCGCGGGGTACACAACACCCGCCCGCAGGACAGTGACGCCTTGCACTGACTAGTTTGTGGTGTACCCGTATCCCCGCAGGACATCCCCGAGGCGCTGCGGCCCTCCCCCGAGGACCTGGCCACCTACTTCAGCGGCACGGGGCCGCGCGTGGGCGGACAGCCCTGGCACGCGGCGGGCGGCCAGCCGCACGGGGAGGAGGAGGGCAGCGCCTGAGCGGGCGCAGCATCGGGGAAGAAGCACCGGAGGGGGCAGCAGGGGCTCCTACGTGCGGTGTCGACGGGGGGCCAGGAGTGGAGGAGGATGGCGGCGGCGACCGAGGCGTACTTGCTGCTGCGGTCGAAGCATCGGCAGCAACGGGGCTCAGCAGCGGCTGGGGCCTCTGCAGTGGTACGTGGATGGCGGCCGTTGGCGGCCAGACGGGGGCCGAGCTGCAGCAGCGTTACGCTGGAGTGGTAACAGCGGCAACGCAAGTAGCGGATGGCTACAGTCGGTGGGTGGGCATCCGGGAAGGTCTGCATACGCGGCGATGGGGTGGGAGCGGCAGCAGCAATAGCGGGGGAGGCGGGCCCTAGAGCGTGAGCAAGCCGTGCTATGTGAGTCGGGGAAACGCGTGAGTGCGCGAGGAAACTCAGTCGGAGGGCAGTGCGCCATGTGTGTTTGAGGGCTTGGGGCCGTGGAGGTGCACAAGCTGGCTGGGGCGATGAGCTGTTTTGTCCTGGGCGGTAGGACTGGTTGCAGCATGGGGTGTTGTCCATGGGTGTTGTCTATCCTTGAAGATTATACGGGTGAAGTGCTGGTGCATGATGGGCATGGTCACTGCCAACCTTGTGAGCTTTTGCCGGCCTGGTTAGCGCTCATGTGTACGATACCCTTGTCCACTATGCGCCGGGCATGCCCGTTGAGGGAAGTTGGTCGTTGTGTACACTAGGGTTGACAAAACATAGCTTCGAGCAAGTGTGCAAGTTGCCGATGTGATGCGTGTGGCAGGTAGGCAGTTGGCATCTCGTTTCGGTGGCACTAGCCGGTAGGCGTACAGGAGTGTCCAGGTGCAATGTCAATGTCGTCGTTGTGCTGTCCATTTCATGTTCATAAATGGTTTGCCCATTACCTAATCCGCACGGTGCTGTCCCAAACGCCCTGCCGGCAAAGCAAGGTTACGTTGCCCCCTGGGCACACCTTGCGTTCATAGATACCATGAATCCCTGCACCCCTCATTTGTCATCTTCGGTCGCTCTGGCAAGTACAGGATGGCTAGTCATTAGGCCATGTAGGAGGACGGCTGTATGGTGGTTTATGAGTGCAGCACGGTCGCTGGCCTGGCCCAGCCCGGCCTAGCGGGCCCCGGCCCTCGGCCTTGCACTCCCTGTTGCTCCATGCAGCTGGAGGGCATGCCGAGCGTCAACAAAGGCGTCAGAATGGTAGCCCTTCATTGCGAAGCGAGTAAGGCGCATGTAAGAAATTGAGGGCTTTGTCAGGGTGTCACTCTTCGTGCGTCCTGGTGGACCCCTTCTGCCAGCTTCGGCTAACACGCAGATGAAGAGATGGTTGCTGAGGCGGTTAAGCTAACCCGGCACATTGAATTCCTAGACCAAAGCCCTTGCAGCTTGCACGTGCAGTTGGGCATGCGTTGTACAACGCCACCCCCTAACAGTGGGTGACCCAGGTGGCCGCAGCCCCTAGGGTAATCGAGGAGAGTTGCAAGGGGGCCAGGGTACCCGGGAACCCGCATCAGACCCAAGGTCCACAAACAAGACCTGCAATACCGTACTGAACGGGGCAGGTCGCCCCCTGGGATGATCTTGCTAGGGAGGCGGGGAGCTTACGGTAACACAGTTGAGCGACTGGACGACCCATGTGTTCCTCAACCAGCTGCAACTTTCATGACGACTTCTTGGCTCCATGCAGCAACTCACCTCACGACCTACGGTAGCAGCATCATGCACACCGTTTGCCGTACACAGAGCGGAACGGATTAGCTTTGCCCAACGCCCACAACGCGGCACTAACGGGCTGCGTTAGCACAGGTGCTGCACCCTGGCTGCGCTTGAAGCGAGGACCATAACGATGCCACACCGTACACTGGACATTGAACAGCGCAACCAGTTGCGGGGAGCCCAGGGGGATCCCCCCTGACCAGTTGAGTGTGTTCGCCCAGCAAGTGGAAGTTACAAGTCAGCGTGTGCTCCAGCGGCGTGCTCGACCCGCCGCGAGGCGTGCGGGTGGTGGCGGCTAAGCACCGTCCTCTTCACACCTATTGGTACATTTTGCATGGTTCGCCCTTCTTGCCACACGGACCCGGACCCTCCGGACGTATCCCACTTGGGGTCTGTAGCTGTGACGTAGTGGCGTACGGTCCTGTCACACCCCATGATTGAAACCATCAGGGCTACCGATAGCTGGCGGCGACTGTGGGAAAGGCACCAAGGACGTGGCGCCCAGACACCCGTAGCACCGCTGTTCGGCACGGGACGGGAGGGTTCGGCGGACAGGGAACGGTTCACGTTAGCGCGACGTTGATAGCGTTCCTCTCTCTTACGAGCTTGCTGTTCTCGCAACTGCCAAAGTGCCTGATCTCGCTCTGCAGCGCGACGTGCGGAGTGAGCCAGCGTGACAAGGACAAGCCGACCCTATGACGGAAGGACTGACTCCTGCTAGGACCTGCAGAGAGCCTATCAAAAGTGGGAAAGGCACCAAGGACGTGGCGCCCAGACACCCGTAGCACCGCTGTTCGGCACTGCGTGCGCCCTGCCAAAGGACAACCAGGACGGCCGCCAGAGCAACGCTGACTGTTTACCCCAGCTAGGACAACCGTACTTTCCTGGTGTTGAGCCTTCAATTAGAGCCGGGATACCGCTGCACTGACTTGCAGCAGGCAGCGTCAAGCACTGCTCCCAACAGGCGCAATCGACGGCTGCCAAGACTTACAACCGACGTATAGCTTACGCACTGTATTAGACACTTTTGATAGGCTGCTCAGCCGAGCGCTGAGCAGCCGACTATGCTCGAGATGTCATCTGTACGACAAGTCCGTTGGACCGAACCTCCAACTGTGCAACTGTCTCGCGGCAAGCAAAGCTCTCAACTGTAACGCTCTGCTAACGTCTCAACCATAATACCATGCATGTGTATTAACTACCAACAATAACTGTCTCAGCACTAACAGCGCAAGAGCAGTCAAAGCGCATGACAGTCCCCCTTTCTGCGCACGTGCCTCCTCGTTGCCCGAGACCCTCAGTGCTGGGAGTCTACGGTAATGCAGCACGCCCATGCGGGGCCGTTCGCAACGCCAGTAAGCTCACTTCACTCCCGATGCGGCAACACTGGACGTTGGCGAAGGGGAGCGGCGAGGCCCACTGCACCATGTGACGCCACCATCTGTAGCCCATGCCCTGTCATCCGCTGCATGGCGACCAGGCGGGAATCCCGGTACTCAGGACTCCTGTCAATTTATGATCTTTTAGTGCATATACATGCCTTCTTCGACAAACATAGCGGCTCTTCTCTTTCGTTAGCGGGTGTCATGGCGCCAACAACGCCTGCCGTCGCTGCCGCTGACCCAGAGCTTGTTCTGCCTACGCTTAGGCGTTTCGATGGGGAGATTGAAGAGGTTCTCGCAACCTCAGGCCATGTGTCCCTATACACTATGGCGGTGGAGACTCAACAATGGAATCGGAAGAACGTCGAGGGCTCGCTCTTCGTGCTCAAGCGCCGCAGCGCCCCTCGCTACCAGATGCTGGTGCTCAATAAGCTTGCTACCGAGAACTACACGGAGGACATTCACAGCGGCCTGGACTTCGAGCTGAACCCGCCTTACCTCATGTACACCCACGGCAACCACGAGATCATCGGTAAGCAGTGGCTCGGTATCAAGAACTAAATCGAAGAAAGCTCTTGGATAGCGGCCTTGCGCTGGGCTCACCAAACTTGCTTTTCGGCAATCCTTGCCGTGATCGCAGGCGTCTGGTTCTACGAGCAGGAGGACCTACACCGCATCGAGGATGTCCTCAAAAGCATCAAGCAGTCCGTTCAGTCGGCAGGCGCAAGCCCCGTAGCACCGGCTCGCGCAGCCCCCCAACACGCCCCGGAGCCTGACGACAGCGCGTTTTACGACAAGCCCGCCCCAAAAGGTCAGGTACCGCAACGGGAACTCATCGCAGCTGCGCCTCCAGCTCCAGCACCCACGGACGCCGGCGCAAACCTCGTCAACCTGCTGCGCAACGCGCAGCTCAAGCAGCAGCAACAGCAGGCCGCGGCCGCGCCCCAGCTGCTACCCCCCAGCTTCTTTCAGCAGCAGGCGGCAGCGCAACGGCCGCAGCAGCCGCAGCAGCCGCAAGTGCACGACAAGCTGGCTGCTCTGGTGGGCGCGGCCCGGCCCCCAGCCCCCGTTGCCCACGGGGGCAACGAGGCCATGGGGCGGGTGATGCAGCAACTGGAGCGCATGGAGCTGCAGCAGCCGCAACAGCCAGCGCTCGCTGCGGCTCCGGCGCCCCCGCCCGAGAACGCGCTGGCAAAGCTCTTCGCGAACGCGCACAAGGTCTCGCCCCTGCCCCCCAAGCCTCACGCAGCACAGCAGCCGCAACAGCCCCCCGCGCCAGCGCTGCCCCACCACCACCACCACCACGCCAACGCCGGCGTGTCGGACGAGGAGAAGGTGCGGCGGTTGCTGGGCCGCATCGCAACAAACGAGGCGCTGCTGAAGATGCTGGCGGGGGAGATGAGGGCCGTGGGCCTGCTGTGAGCGCGGTGCGTGGTCAACTGCTTACTTCTTGCGAAGGCGGAATCGCTCGGTTTGACTTTGACCGCACTGCACGTTTGACCAGCGGAGCTGTAGCAGTTCGCGATGTGGCATGGGTGTGATGGCACACCTTAGCGGACCGGGTGGGGATGCACAGGGGCTGGGGCCAGGGGGCGCACTGGGCTTCATGCCATTGTCCTGGCCTTGCGCGATGAATGGGCATGGGATGCTGCCATATGAGCTTTGTAGCGCTAGAATGTGGGGAAATTGTTGACGGTGCGTTTGCCGCCGTGACGACTTCTGTGACACGGGGCACTTCTGACTACTCGACACGAGGTAGACGTATTGATGGCGCCCCCATATTGTGTCATTGAGATGCGTCCGGGGTGCATGCAAGTTTACGCCCAGGCACGATGCTGGCCCACCGTAAAGGGGAACGTGTAGATGCTGTGGGGTTCATCGGCTGAGGCGGGAGCGCTGCGCCGCTGCCGTCAGGCAGGTATGCAGCGGCCCTTATGCCCCGGCCCGCCGTAGCAGTGACAGTTCCATTTACAGAGCTCAAGGTGGCTACGTCCGAAGAGGCAGGGGGCCACATTGACGTTGCACGTGCTTTAGTTGAGCGCTTGTAGTGTGCGTGCTCGATGCTTCTCTTTCATGTTACCTGGTGTGCCCTGCGGTTAGTTGTTTGCCATGTAGCATAGCATATGCATATCTGTGTGTTGCTGTCACGCCTGTTGCGGTCTGTGGTGGCTGTGGAGAGTCGTGGGGCATTGGGGGCACAGGGCTGGAGCACTACGTAGGCGGGGCCGTCTCCCACGATCGTAGCTGCTCTAAGAAAGGCAGGACAAGCGGCCCCATTGGGCCAATGCCGGGGGACGAACGACGCTGAGATGCATGGGTTTTTAAGTATTGCACTGTTTTGGGGGCTCTGTCTGTTTCTTGCACCCTCAATTCGTTGCTTTTGCTGCCCATGTTGGGAGCGCCCGCCCCCAACGAACTCAACTGATTTTTCGTCCCCTGACGGAGAGGGGCTTCCTGGCCGGCAGTGAGGGGTTTTCACTTGGCAGTGTGTCACGGCGTGTGTAGTAGGGCTGAGGAGAGCGTCATCCTAATACCGGTGTCCATGCGCAGCATGAGGATGGTTGCTGGCGCGGCAGCGTTTCTGGGGTTGGTGGAGTGGACTCAGCGGGGCCTTTCGTGGCAGTTCGCGCTGTGTTTAGCTTCGTTGGAGGGACGTGGGGCTACAGCGGATGGGATGGAGCAGGCGCAGGCAGCCAGCCTGGCTGTTGGTATGGCCGCGCGGGCCTGTCGTGCTGCGCCGACACATGGGAAGGACAGGGTGCTCGTGTTGCAGCGGGCTCCGCACGGCGGCGTGCGGCTGTGTGGGATGCCTTCCAGGGCTCCTCCCTCTTTGATGGGTGTTCGTGGAGTGCACAGGAGATGCAGGGGAGTTGTGTTGCATCCTCCGATGCTCTCGCAACGCATGGGAGCTGCGCGCATGTGCGGCATTGGACCTTGGACGGCATCCCGTTGACCAGGAGCTCATGTTGCAGGCCAGGGATTAGAGGAGCTGGTGAGGAGCAGCGCCAGGAGGATTAGGCGTCGTGACGGCGTGATGTGACCTCGGAGACAGCACGGCCAACACCGGTCCGTGTACATGGTTCAGCATGACGGGCTGTCGTTTTTTTGCCGTGGGAAGACATTTTACTTTTTACGCGAGCGATGTTCCCGTTGTGGAGTTGCTGCGCGTCTTGGTTGGTGGATGAGGGGAGGCGGACGGGGCATGCCAGCGCACATCCGTGGCTGGAGGTGCGGGTGCGGATGCAGGCAGGAGAGAGATGGCGCCCTGGGCGCAGCGCGCAAGGTGGCCCGCTGCCAGTGGGGCCTGGTGGGGCACCGCTGGGGCGTGCGCGGCAGAGGGTTGCAAGGTGCTGATTCGGTGGAAAGCTACACAGGCGTGTGGCGGTGAGGTTTGGTATTGGCTGGCTGGAGGTGGCGTTGGGGCCCGCCAGTTGGTGTCGGACTCCTTTGTTCAACGCAAGTGGCTGATTGTGTTTGCCGGTGTCGTTGTGCACACCGGACGTGCCAGGTATGGCGCGAGTTGACAGTGCTTGGCGCGAAGGGATTGGGGCCGCTGGTACCTGTGTCGCGGCAGTTGTTACCCACCTGCTGATGTCGAGTGTTTGGTGGTGGGCTGGCGGTGGTGTACGGGCAGTGCCTCTGCATAAATTGCCTGTCCGCTACGCTGTGAGAAGAGCAGTTGCTGTAAAGGTGCTCTTATGTGCGCAATGGTGTACCCGGTTTCGTGTACCTTACGGCACTGTTAAGTCACATGCAAATGTTGGGGTCCCAATCAGAGACCCCAGTGTACTCCAGCTGTACTTCAGCTTCGCAACTTGCGTTGATTGTTACGTGGGCTTATCCAGGCTTACAGGGCCAGAGCGAGCATCAAAGGGCGTAGGCAACGGTACACTGGTAGCGTCCCTTACAGCTTGCGCGCACAGGCGACACACTGCCGCACGATAGCGGGCGGCAATCGCCACAGTCCAGTGCACTAGGCAAAGCAGAATCCGTACGGTACCATGCGAGCACCAACAGCAGACCGTTACGGTGACATCTTCGCGTGCACACGGGAAGATGTTGCAGCCTAGCCAGTCTCCCTGCACTGGTGAGCCATGTCTCACGCCGAGTCAGGAGGGGACTGCCTCGACCTGGTGCCGCCTCAGCGCTGCCTCAGTCATACATGCATACAGTTGGCTCGCCCCATTGGCGACGTGTAAACAATACTGAACACGGCGTGCTTGATATGTAACACCAACCACCCCTGTCGCATCCGCACCACACAGTCAACCGAGCCAGGTTGACCCGGGCCAAGACACACACGGCATTCTCAGTTAGGAATTCTGATTGATACTGGACTCCCCTGCGTCTACGCTCGCTTTGCATGCACGAGAACGCGCTAATATAATGCACTTGTCAGGTCAAGTGCCCACCAGCCATTTCGCTGCCACAGCGGGAGCCGCAATGCTGGGCCACCCGTCTTCCGCCCTGCGCACCCGCACGCAATGTGCATGGGAAGCACTTAACGCACGAGGGGAACGGCGCACTCAGTGCTCATACCATTAACTACAGTACCAGGGCACATGCGTCGCCTGCAGCGCCTAGGCCCCGTCCAGCCAGTTCCCAGCCCCAGCCTCAAGGCCTTAACGACATGGTGCTTGCAACCCTTCGCTGCTGCAAATGAATAACCGGCCGTGACAAAGCCCCCGGGCTTTCACAACGTGTTGAGGGGATCCCACGGCTGATGCCAGCAATCTACAGGCCGTGACCTACCCGCCGCCATTTCCGCCGAGGACGACAGCACGACACACCGGCTTAAGCGGTTCAGGACTTTCAAACGGTACTTCCGATGCGCAGCGGGAGGCTGGTGGCCATTAGTTCTTAGGCGGCTGCCGCTTCTTGTGGGCCGACTCGGACGGCGGCGGCCGCCCAATGGTGAGGGTGTCGCTGCCGGGCCCCATGTCGGGCGTGAACCGCGAGGTGGTGCGGCGGACGTAGCCTGGGGGCGCACGGGGAGTAGACACACACCCTTGGAGCAGCGCAACGCGGTCGCACAGTGCCGCGGGAGTGGCGCGCCGGCGGCGGGGTGTGCTACCACGCATGCGGATAGGGCATGTTGGTGGTGACTCGCGGTCCCCTGATGACTGCAGACGCAGTCGCTCGAGTGCCTAGCACCCGGTGCTCAACACCGCAACGAGGCCGTAGCATGCCACACAGCACGGCTACTAACCGCCAACCCATTTCGCTGCAAGGGAGGCACATGCAGAGACTGGGTCTGTTCCCATGAAGTCGTACCGTACAGCCAAGCACAGCACACCGTTATACGGAGTACCACCTCCCTACATGCCACCCACTGTCCCGTATTCGCTACCGGTATCGTGACTCTGCGGCCCACACATGTACGACACGCAATCTCCCCACACCAGCCACCCACCTATCCCGTGGCACAGCAGGCAGGTGCACAGGCTGGCCCTGCCGCTGCCGTGGCCGCGCCCCCCGCGCCGCCCCCCGGCGTGTCCCCTGGAGAAGCCGGTGCCGCTGCAGGTGGGGCACTGCTGCTCGTACGTGTAGATGAGCGTCTGTGTGGGGGGTGCAAAACGAGGAGCAGCATCGGTAATCGATTGCGAGTCCCCGTGTGTCGGCCCCGTTGGTATCACATACCGCCACGACTTAGCTTGACGCCATATACCGGTACGGTGGGATACAGCTTCTGCAGGTTCTGCGGTGTGGGCGATGCAGATAGGCAACTACCTATTTTCCACCCCCACTCGTGCCACCCGGAGCCAGCACCAGCAAGGCTGCAAAGTTCTCTGGTTTACGTAGCAGCAGCTATCCTCTGCAGGCCACGGGCAGGGCAGGGCAACGTGCAGGGCAAGGTGCCGGCATGCCAACAGTGCTGCTGCTGCGGCTGTACCTGAACAAGGTGCACACATCAGGGGCCTGGGCCCCGCTGTGCCCCACACCTTGCGCTTGGTTGCGCTACCTTTTTGTTCCCCCGCGACTGCATTGCTACGCACCTTGCACCTCTGCTTCTCGGGGTCGCAAGCAAGATCCTCGTAGGCGGCAACCTGCCAGGGGAGACACATGGCGGCATGCTGGACGTGCATACAGGAGTCACCAGCTGTGCAGCATACCTACAGACACCTTTGCACCCATTGGACGTGATCGGGGAGCCACCGGGTAAGTGTGCGCTCTTGGTCGCAGGCACAAAGCACACGGGCTGCGCTTGGACTGCAACAGGCCGCAGTGCTGGAAGGGGGCCCTTCCCCTTGCCACACGATCACGTGCCTCGGCGTCGTTGTGCGTGCCGGGGCTGCGGGATACTTTGTAACACAGTCCTGCACCTCACCTCGCCGTCAGGGGGCAGGTGCTTGTACTCAACGTAGAGCGAGAGTCCTGGTTGCCTGCAGCACACCCGCGGGCAAACCCCCATCAGCGGGGCGTGCGCAAACTTCGTAGACGTGTTGCAATAGATACAGCATGCACGCAGGCCCTCGCGAAGATGTAAGACGTTCGCGGTTCGTATCGGAGCTTACTCGGAATGGGCCGAGCCCGAGGAGCCCTTTTGCCCAGCAGTATCGGGGGCGGCCGCAGGCCGCTCAATTGGCTTAGAGCCCCGAGTCGGCACAGGCTTCACCACTGGCTGCCTAGGAGTGTTCACAGGCTGCGGGACCGGAGGAGCTGTCCGGGGAACGCCAGGAAGAGGCCACGAGACCATTATCGTTGACAGCTGTTAATTTTGGCTACGCAACGTCCCACTCTGTCGATTCAAAAGCACCTCAGGACAAACAAGGCTGTCACGCCAGGTGTTGCTGGGGACGGCTCCGACTCGGGATGTCCGAAAGGGAGTAGTGCCTCTGGCTAATTATGTAGAGAGGACAAAGCTGCCTAAGAACCATGCGCTTGGTGAAGAGTCACAGCGTGTTCTTGCAAGAGCGGGTATGCCAAAGGTTCTGCCGGCTTCGCTGTGGCAATCCAAGGTACGGCAGCGCCAGCGTAGCCCCGCGGGAAAACCTTGCACGCTTCAGGCTGCCTACGTTTTCCCCACAGTGGCCCCGAGCTGTGCGGAAGGCTACGTGTATCTGGCAAACAGCCTGCAAAAGTGGAAATTGGTCAGGTGCCAATCCGCTGAGTTTGAGGGCCGGGGCCGAAAGGCCTCGGGGCAGGGGAGACCTTGGGGGAGAGAAACAGCGTTGACTTCCAAGTGCGCAACCTTCAATCGTGCTGCGGAGTCCAGGGACACCCTGTTTATGGGGGCGGACCTCCTGCTTCTGGCAGGCTGCACAAACTCCAGTACTGGGGGGTTCTCCCCTGTTACTCCTTGGGCCAGCACCAAAATTTCCTCTAACTGACACGCTGCCCCAAGCCGGTCACTGTGGTGTTGCAGCCATGAGGTACTGCTGCCTTACAGAATGCCTTCTTGCCTATGTAATCTCTCCAGGAAGCGTCGTGTACTCAAGTTGGTGCGTGTCTGCCCCGCTGGATCAGGGGAGAGCCCTCGCGGCTATCGCACATCGGGACCAACTGCGGGCCGACGGTGCCCCAAGCCAGTTACTTTGCGAGAAGTAGGAAGTGAGATCACCATGCGAGGACGGCTTCACGCACGGCTTCACACGGGACACCGCACATTTCGAGCGTCGTGTCGACACGACGCGGCGTGCCCCACCGCACCACCGGCACCGGTGAATGCGGGAGCTGAGAGTGGGCATTAAATATGAATGCAAACTTCTAAAGGGCATTGCCCATGGTTCCCGCCTTGCGACTCTGGAAACAGTCTCCTTCCATTCATCGGCGTCGTCTGCATGGGGAAAGTTCGCGAGTGCTCCCCAGTCCTCCCTTCAACTGCGCGACCTACACCCGGACACCTTACACTAGTGTGAAGCCTCTACACAGCGTTGTAGCACACTTCACCGCCAAAATGGCAGGCACCCAGATGAGGTGCGTTCTGACAGCGTTCAGGACAGCGTTGCTCGCCGCAAGCTCATGCCCCCATAACTCTTCAGCCAGGTGTAGCAACAGCCGGCCCCCAGCTGATCAAACGTGCAAATGGATTGGCGCAGGTCGTTTGCTGGCAGCCAGGCCAAGTCGGCCGTGCGCAGCTCTGTCCGTGGCAGGTATGTTTTGGAACCCGACGCTTCGGCTTGTTCGTTGCGCGGGCGACACAGTGCCGCAGTCAATTGTCGCGTGCACCTCTGGTTCACAACATGGAATGAGCCTGGCGGTCTCGGCATGCGTATAGCAGGGATAAGGACGTGTGCGGCGCTGCATCGTCTCATCTGCGTGCTTGAAGAGCTGACCAATTGCTTTGAACCGAAATCGCTCTCAATGTAAATCAGATTACTTAGTCTAACTCACCTGGTTGCATGCTGTTAACTCCTTCCGCGCTTGCCGATGCGGTTGCGCTTGCGCATCCAGGGCCATCGACGGGTGAACAGCAGAAACAAAGTGTTCCCTTACTGTTCCCGCGCAGGCGCGCCGTTGTGGTGCAGGCCGCTAAGGACCTGCACTTCAACAAGAACATGGAGGCGCTGAAGCGCATGCAGGCTGGTGTGGACAAGCTGGCCACTGTGGTTGGCGTGACCATTGGCCCCAAGGTAAGATTCAGCGTCATCACAACAGCAACGGACGCTGGGGCTCCCAGCAGTGGTGGAGATAGGTTGCAGCAGCTGGGTGTGCTAGGCACGAGGTCGGCAGGGGTACGGCATGGCGGGGCAGCAGGTCCTTCCGTCCGGAATTACAGCGGAGCTAGCCGGCGCCTGCCCCCCGTGTCAATTGTCTGACACGTTGACATTTGACAAAGAGCTTACTAAGCGTCCGAGCATGTCAGTCCGCTTGGCCGACACACGCGGCGCTATCACACTGCCCAGCCCGTCGCTACCGACCAGCCCCTTAACACTGCAGCAGCCGCATACCCCCGCCACCGTCTCGCACGACGCCTTCTGCCTCCTCCTCGACCCCACCTTCCGACCCACATTGCCGACCCACCCTCCTTTACCCCAGGGCCGCAACGTGGTGCTGGAGGCCAAGTTCGGCTCCCCCAAGATCGTCAACGACGGCGTGACCATTGCCCGCGAGGTGGGGCCGTCTGACCCCGTCAAACCCCGTTTTGAGGATATAGCGCCAAGCTGCCTTAACCACGCCAGTAGTGCAAAACATGAACAGCCTCATGTGTATGGGATTGACTTTGCCTTTCTGACCCCTTTGTGCAGGTGGAGCTGGAGGACCCCGTGGAGAACATTGGCGCCAAGCTGGTGCGCCAGGCCGCCGCGCGCACCAACGACACTGCTGGTGACGGCACCACCACCGCCACCGTGCTGTCCGCCGCGTTCATTGCCGAGGGCATGAAGATCGTGGCCGCCGGCACCAACCCCGTGCAGGTGGGGCGGGCTCTGGCGTTGCGTGGGTGCGGGCGTGGGCATGGGACTGCGTGCACGAATATGGTGGCGCGCTGTTCTGGGGGACGGGCCGCGGAGGCTGAGCTTGCGCCGAGGCACGGGGGTGGAGGGCCTTGGGTCAGCTCCTTGGGCAAATGCTGTTGAGGGGGACGATGCTGGTTTGGTGGTAACTGTGGGAGGCAGCCTTGCGTACCGGCACCGGGGATCGGGTGGGGTTCTGTGCGACTTGGGTGAGAGATTGGACACAATATGATAACGCAGCAGCGTGGAGGGTACTAGAGGGGCTGTGGTGACACCGTTGTACCACAGCCCCTCTAGTCGCAAGCGTAACACCTCACCCTCGCACACTCGAGACTATGCTAGTAATTCCGCACCTGAGGGCGTCCTGATCTGCTTCTTCGTGCCCCACGCAGCTGACCCGCGGCATGGAGAAGACCGTCAACTACCTGGTCAAGGAGCTGCAGGCCGTGTCCACCGAGGTGCACAGGTGGGGCTTCTGCTGCACCCTGTCCCTGCTGCCTGGTGTGCGCCCTGGCCCAACAGCGCACGAGGCATGTGGCATGTGGCATGGCGTATTTAAGCAGTTGCCTGAGCATCAAAGAGTTGACCAGCGTGCTTTGTTTCTGGACGCCGCGGGTAGCGTCCTGGGCTGCGTGATGGTGCCTCACTGAGCATCCATACGTGGTACGTTTTTATTGCAGCGACAAGGACCTGGCCATTGTGCTATGGCTCTATATACCTTGGGGAGGCTCTGTTTGAAGTATTGTATCTCCAACCTGGTTGTCTGTGTGCGCAACTTCCACCGTGCAGCGACAAGGACCTGGCCAACGTGGCTGCCGTGTCCGCCGGCAACAATGCCGACATCGGCAAGCTGATCAGCGATGCCATGGCCAAGGTAGGTGCTGTACACTGACGTTTTAAAGGCTGTAGACATGAACGGATGCCGTACGCTGAGCAGGGGAGACCTGCCGCGCGGCTAGGCGGCAAGGGGTTCATGATGACAGTCGCATGTCCGCGAGGCATGGGGCAGCTAACAGGAGGAAGCTTAGTACGTGCACAGACGGGGCCTAGTGCTCGGCTGTGAGTGAGGGCATCGGCGCGGGCGCCGTGTAGAGTTGCCAAGAGCTCAGCACGTGTAAAGCAGCGGGGAGTTGGCACTGTCACTTGGACTACCCCTCTTCCATGCCTGACAGATTACGATGCTCCACCTCGCTACCGCCGAGCTGTGACGCTCACCATACATGCACAAGTGCTCCTTATATAACCCAAACGGGTGTGCCGCCAGCGCACGTAAACCATTTGGAAGCCTAAATCATACCCCATCACATCCCGTGCTAACCCTGAAACCCACACCTGCTCTCATCTTGACGCACACGCCCTTAACCCACGCAGGTTGGCCGCCAGGGCGTGGTGACCATGGAGGAGTCCAAGACCGCCGAGGACAACCTGGTGTTCGTGGAGGGCATGCAGTTCGACCGCGGCTACTATAGCCCCTACTTCGTCACCGACCCCGAGCGCATGGTGAGGGCCGGGCACAGTTGCTGTAGTTTGCACGTCTAGAAACACAAAAATGTTGAGATGATCACTGGCATCAACGGCTTGCAGCAGCCTGTAAGGGTTGGTTTGATCGCGTGGCTGCGCGTTCGGGGGCTCGGGAGAACGAGGGGTTGGGAGGGACAGCGAACGGCTTGTGCAAGGCGGTCTGGGCCAGGCAATTCAATGGGGGGACGGGGTGCACGGTTCCTTGCCGCGTTGCAATAAGGGCATGTCCCAGGCTCGCAATCTTGGTTGCATGGGTGCCACGCAGTTGCCGTGCGGACAGATCGTTGTGGAGTTGCCAGGCCGCTTCCGTCTAAAGTATGCAATATGAACCCACCTCCCGCACCCCGACAGGTAGAGCTATTTGAGTACGTGCACTGCCGCACTCTGTTGATGGGCAGAAAGGTCAACAGCTTGTATACCTACTGAGAACTGCATTGACCTTACGTCCCCTGTTTACCGTGCCTGCTGACCCACAGCTGTGCGAGTACGAGAACTGCCGCATCCTGCTGGTTGACAAGAAGATCAGCACCGCGCGTGACATCATCGGCATCCTGGAGTCTGCCATCCGGTGGGTCCGGCTGGTGCTGGTGGTGGTGTAATGCGGACCCAAAGCAGCAGGGATTGCGCTGTCGTAACCCACGTCGGGCCTGCGGGTCTTGGCTGAAGGCACCCACTTGCGCAGCCAGTGACAGACCCTAACCATGATCAAAGCTTTCCTGATCCAACTGTACCCTCATCCTCCCCCAAACGCACAGCGGCAACTACCCTCTGCTGATCATGGCTGAGGACGTGGAGCAGGAGGCCCTGGCCACCCTGGTGGTCAACAAGCTGCGCGGCACCCTCAAGGTGTGTGTCAGGGAGGGCGTGCATTAACGGGGCGGGCGAGCAGTGGCGTGAGATGAGCACCCCGGTGGCCAGCAAGCTGAGGGGCGTCGTCCAAGGTGGAGGTGCACTGCCGGTAGCACGATGGGTGTTGCTACGTGGCGTAAGCACCGGGGCAGGAGCAGCTACGGGGGTGCCTTGCAACACGCCTACAATGTACATGCATGGACCTATGGACCAGTCGCTGGCTCGGAGGGACCGAACGGCTTGTGCGTTGCTCGTGCACAACTGCACGTACGCACTGGAAGCACCTTGGTTGTTGTATCTAAAAACGCTGGGTCGGTTGCTCACGGTGGGAACTTCCAGCCCCGTCGATGACACAATAGAAAGAACGTTATCAGTGATACAAGGTGTAGAGCAGTTATCTGAGAGGGCTTGTACGAATGCCCCGCAGGTTGTGGCCGTGAAGGCCCCGGGCTTCGGCGAGCGCAAGTCGTCCTACCTGGAGGACATTGCCATCCTGACTGGCGGCACCGTGGTCAAGGACGAGCTGGGCATCACGCTGGACAAGGCCACCGAGGACGTGCTGGGTGTGGCCGCCAAGGTGCGTGTGTATTAGCACACGGGTGTGTATTAGCGCCTGTGCCACGTTGGTGGTGGAATGTGTACGTTACTTGTTGAGCTTCCTGGGCATCACGGTTGCCTAGGCAGCAGAGTGACTGGAACTGAGGAAAACGGTGCATGGGGACGGGGGGTAACGAGTTGGGCACAGCCGGTGTGAACCAGGCCCCTATTGAGGTCGAAGCGGCCCTCACCACAATTGCCACAGCCAATATACTGGTAAAGGCTTCCCACCAGCTGACACGTGGTCGCACCCTTGTCCACCCCGCTGCACAGGTGTCGATCAGCAAGGAGGCGACCACCGTTGTGGGCGACGGCCGCACCCAGGAGGCTGTCAACAAGCGCGTGAAGCAGATCCGCAACCTGGCCGCCGAGACGGAGCAGGAGTACGAGAAGGAGAAGCTCAACGAGCGCATCGCCCGCCTGTCGGGCGGCGTGGCCATCATCCAGGTGCGTTGCCTTCGGCGATCAGTAGTTGAAACACATTGTGTTGCTGGCTCTTTGTGACCCGCATAGGTCGGTGCCTTGGCCGAGACTGAGCGCAACGAGAAGCAGAAGCAGCTGCGCCCTGGTCGTTCCACCCGTGCACATCTGCCCGGTAACACACATGCCTTCCCTCTACTACACGTGCCTCACCCAGGTCGGCGCCCAGACCGAGACTGAGCTCAAGGAGAAGAAGCTGCGCGTGGAGGACGCGCTGAACGCCACTAAGGCGGCGGTGGAGGAGGGCGTGGTCATTGGCGGCGGCTGCACGCTGCTGCGGCTGTCCATGAAGGTGGACGAGTTCAAGGCCACCCTCACTAACCAGGAGCAGCAGGTGGGCTTGGCTTGTGGATGGACACCGCGTGTTGCAACGGTGCGGCGTGCATGTCAGCAGACCATGCGGGCATGCGGCGCAGCAGCACATGTGCCCGGCATGCAAACGCTGCTGACATGCATGCGTACAACAGGTCCTTGTGTTTGCCAATCCCTCTCCCTGGCACATACCAGTGAACCTCACCTGTTTTTTTACCATGCGCGTCAAATGCAACGGTGTGTCCTTTTCTCGTGCTGCAGATGGGCGCCGACATTATCAAGCGCGCGCTGACCTACCCGCTCAAGCTCATTGCCAGCAACGCCGGCGTCAACGGCAGCGTGGCCATGCAGCGCGTGGTGGACAACCTGGCCACGCCGCACTTCGGCTACAACGCCGCCACCGACAAGTACGAGGACCTCATGGAGGCCGGCATCATCGACCCCACCAAGGTACGGCACAGTACGGCGCAGCGCGCTGGGGCAGGTCGCGTTGCGTAGCTGCGTGTAGCGGCTCGAGGGGTGGCTAGGGAGCTTCGGCTCCCGTGTTTATGATGTGGGGTCGCCTGTTACGGATTTTGGCAACGCCGTGCTGCCGCGTTGCCGCCCATGGGCGAATGTGTCGAAAGCCGTTCGCCGCTGCCGATCAACTGGTAACCCACTGACACTCCGCTCCGACGCCTACCGTACTGCAGGTGGTGCGCTGTTCGCTGGAGAACGCCTGCTCGGTGGCCAAGACCTTCCTGCTGGCTGACGTGGTGGTGACCGACATCCCGGAGAAGGAGAAGGCGCCCGCCGCCGCCGCCGGCGGTGACTACGACTACTGAGCGACGCGACTGCAACGCGGTCGACATGCTAGCTAGATAGTTTCCAACAACAAGTGTTTCCTCGAGAGCTGTGTGTTGACCTGGACGACTGCATTGGCTGACGGATGCTGGACAAGTGACCGAGTGAGCTTGGTGTCGGTTGGCGGTTGGTTTTAGGTAGGCTGGCGGTAAGGCGGAGACGGGCTGAGGGCGTAGTGGCTTGGGCGGCTGCGGTGGTTGGGAAAGCGGTTGCAGTGCGCGCTGCTTTATACACTGCTGAGCTGCCGTTGAGGTACGGCTTGCAGGTACACACGTGGCGGCCTGCGCACATTCAGGCATGGTGTCGTGCACTCGACGACGTGCTGTGACTCTGGATGTCCAGTTTTGGGCATTGCTGGCAGCGTGGAGCAGTTTTGTGGCCGGGAGGGCCCTGAGGCGCGTTGCCTGTGGCCCCCGGAAGCTCCATCGCTGCCGCACGCATGGACCCCGGAGGCTAAGAGTGTCGTGCAGGCTTAAGGTTGCGGGCTGAGTGAGGACTGTAAAGCTGGTAAGCAATGCCTGACGGGTAATGTGAGTCCGCCCCCGGTCCCTCAGCTGCCACAACCCACACGTGCTGCCACATGAACCTGCAACAGCGCATACAGGGCGTAATACCATCACTTTGGTAGTTACGGCCATGAACCCGCTGGCTGCTGCGAGCAGCTGCGAGAGACCTTGAGCTGCAGCTGGTGCATTAGGTGCATGCTGAAAGACTGCCTTGTACGCAGGCGGGCAGCCTGGCACAGCTGATCACCCGCGTTCGGCCAGGCTGTAAAACACCCAATTGACCCAAACCACTAGACGCCGAATAACTCTGTGATAGCAAAGTGGAATTACGATTGCGCCTCGCCTCGGTCTGCCTAGGTGAAATGAGACCACAGCATGCTGCAAGGTCCCAACGACTTGTTTCTGCGCGGTTCCACAGTGAGGTGGGCCATACATGAAAGGCAGAGCCGGAGAATGCCAATGAACTTAATGTGTTGTTACACGTACCTACCCGCACGATCAAGGAATGTCCTGATCGGCAGCAGCAACGAGAGCAGTGCGGCAGACTCTTCTCAGGTTGCGTATTGGGGACGCAGCACCCGGTGCGCCCTCATCCTCCCGAAAAGCCCAAAATTGGGGGAACACCAATTATTCGCGTAACGTCCATGCTTGTCAAACCTCTCGGAAAACGCACTTCTCTCATAAGGCGCCGCCAACCAACCCGCTCCACGACTGCCTCGTTTAGCTGCTCCGGCAGCTAGCAACCCGCCTTGGCTCGGCAATGCTCACGCAGACCCTCTCGGCTCACCCGCATCGCCACGCAACGCATAATATCCAGGGTCTGTGGCGCCATGCGCAAAGCTCCTCCGCCACCGCAGCGCGAACGCTGTCGCCAAACCCGCCGAACCCCGCGCTAATCTGCCCTTATCCATACCCTCCTCAGACCACATCCATGCACACAACACGCCCCAGTTCAAGCACTTGTGGTCCCTATCACACCCTAGGTCCTGGCTCGTTCCCACCATAGTCACACGTAAGACCCAGGCAACAGCCCAGCTTTATAACTTAGGTCATGTCATATATGGTTGTCGCACCGGCGTGCCTGGCACGCCTAGATCGACGGTCCGAGCTGCTGCTGCTCCTGTTGCGCGGCCACCCTCCGGGACAGGGGCCTCCAAGGACAGGAGCCGCCATGCGCCCCTTAGTCTGAGGCTGTATCGCCTGAGACCCCCACTCAGAGGCCTTGCCAGCTGGCCAGCTGCTTAGGCAGCGGGTACCTTGGCCTTCTTCTTGGCCGCCGCTGCAGGGGTTGGAAAGGGAGATACGGAAAGCAAGAACAGGTCAAGAGACATCAAGCCTGAGCAACGCTGCCGTTTCATTGCCGGGCGTCAGGGGACAGGGCGGAGGCAGGCTATGAAGCAGCATACAAACAACAGCAGTTTCTGGACATGCGGTACACATTTACGGGTGCTGTATACTGGCCAGTCTAAACGAAAGCCGGGTGCTGTATGTATGCTCGCATACCTTGCAAGGTTGCAAGCTGCTGCCCAAAATACCCCGTGAGGCTGGTATGGTGTGGTATCGCTGGACATGCTGAGACAAGCAGGCAAGTCCGCAAAAGTTCTAGGTCGTACGATTCGGCAAGACCCCTGTTGCTACCCACCCGCAGCCTTCTTGGCCGCCGCCGCTGCGAGCTTCTCCTGCTTCACCTCCGAGGTCTCCGCCACCACCACAATGCGCTTGTACTCGTCAAAGGTCAGGTCAGCCTTGCAGTTGCCGCACTCCACCGTGTTCTGCCCCCGGTTGCCCGTCACGGTGAACACGTCACCGAAGTAGGTGAAGTTCTCCGTGCCGCAGCTGGGGCAGGGGGCCTTAAGGATGAAGTTATCCTTGAAGCCGACCTGGGTCAGGGCGTAAGCCACCACGAACAGGGAGGGCAGCAGCAGCCCCCACAGCAGCACCACGCCGTAAGGCGCAGGCAGCTCGATGATCTTCGTGAGCCCGAAGCCGGTGGAGTAGTCCACGGCGAAGGTTAGGCCCAGCACAAACAGCACGCCGGGCAGGTTCAGCGCGGTCATGCGGAAGTAGTCCGGCTCGGCATCGGCGTACATCTTCTTGCTGCGGATGCTGCAGCGGGGGCCCTGAGCGGTCACGACGCTGCTCTTGTTGCGCAGCTCCGCCTTAAGGCTGTCATACTCATCGTCGCTCATAATCGGCTTGCCCTTCGCGTACGCCATGGACGCCTCCAGGAAGCGCTGCTCGTCGCTGCTCAGCACAGCAACGGTGCTGCCCGACCAAATGAGCTCCTCCTTCAGCAGGCTGAACTCCTCGTCGGACATCATGGGCTTGCCCTCATAGTACCTGACAAGCCAAAAACCACGTGCGCCCGTAAGTGATGATTCTGATCACACCAGTTCACCTCAAATCCAACTCACACGCAGTTTGCTGCTCTGAGCCGCTCGGCTTGCGGGATGGTTCTCGTCGGCCGTCCTTACCAGGAGGCCATAGCCGCAAGGAAGTCTTGCTCCATCTCGCCCAGAGTGCGCTTAGCCATCTTCTTGCCCTTGCTGTCAATGGCGCAGTACTCGCCAGCCACGTTGTAAGTCCCCTCATCGTCGGACGTAATGCCTCCGTCCCCGTTCCCGTTGCTGGCACGCAGCGGCAGCAGGCGCGACCGCAGAGGCTGGCAAGGCCGCAGGGGCATCGCCCGGGCCAGGCCCATTGGCCTGACGCCGGCGAGGCGAGGGGCACGGAGCATAGTCGTCTGCATTCTCGGTCGGCAGAATCAGTGGTCGCTATCCACTGACCAAACTACAGTTCCGCTCACGCTCGCCACACCACAAGTGGGTGTCGCTGTACTGTAAGGCAAGGTGATTGCGCGCGGTCACTGGAAAGGTACTCTGTGCGCTCACACACCCTCCGATTGTGCATGGAAGCGGGTGCTGACCATTCATCGACCTCTGGACCTCCAACAACACGGCATACTGTATGCAAACAATTATTAACAATGATATTCGTTTTTGTGTCGCGCTTCTCTTGTGTTGCTTGACACGCTGACCGGCACACGCCACGGCAACGCGTGCAGCCGTTGACTGCACCTGCGACTGTGTCCGCGCTGCGTACTCAGAGGCGCCTTATGCCAGCAGCACCCATGGTTCTGTGCCAGATGCCTGCTTTTTCACGCGTGCGCTGGCCTTGGAGCCGGAACAACGCAACCCTTTGAGCACCGATGGATTCCCGCGTGTCCGCAGCCATCGTGGCCATGAACCACCGACCAAGGACCGAAGCTATATCGATGGTCGAAGGCTTTGTCTTTTAGTGCTGGCTGTGCAAGGCGCCCTACAGTCCCGAGCTCCAAAGCAGGCTGCACATGTCACTAAACATGCCACCATCACACGCCACGGCCATGCACGGAGTGCTAACCCAAGTTTGCACCAGTTTCGCATGGCACAATCCCACGGCGCGCAGTCAGTGGCCACATGCACATGGTTGTCCGCGCGCTCGATGGATTTTGGCTACTACCCACCTATCGGTACGGCAGCACAGGGTAGCACTACTGGTGCTTCAGACTAGCGTGCTGCAGCCTTGCATGCAGCCTTACGGTATGCCATAGCCGAGGCTATGTGAAGCGGCCTGACATACACGCAACTAATTACCTGTATATTATGTGGTCATGCGCTCAGCGGGACAACCATGCCGGCAAAGCCAGCTCGACGGTGCAATAGTCTTGTGATCAACCAGCCCCACAACACCAGTTGGAGCAGGTGAGGTCCTGGGCTCCTAACCCCGCACGTTTGCCCAGTGGTCCTGGGCACAGTCGCAGGGGCCACGATAAAGGCGTACATTTACGCTAAGCTAGCAAGTCCCGGGTGCCTCAGCCAGGGGGCCAAGGAGAGGGGCTGCATTGGCATGCGGGCGAGCCCCCAGATTCCGACTTGGAGCAGGGCAGCAGGCGCACTGGTGCAGCTGTGCCCTTCCCCGGGCGCCCTTACGTAGCATTGATCCTTTTTGTGACCTTTCAAGAAGGTGGCACGTCACACTACCATTGCGACACGCGGCGCCATGCAGTGGCTTGTCCTGTTTTGGCTGTGTCTGGCTGTATGGGCAGGCGGCAGGCGGGGGGTACAGCCTGCGTTGCTGCTGGCAGAACAGGCATGCATCGGCAGTTCACTTATTGGCTGTTGTGCGGACTTATCCGCGTTGTGTACGGTATCGGACCGGTACGGCGGGGGCGAGCAGGACACAGCAGTGCGTGACAAAAGGACATAGGAAGGCAGCACAAGCGAGACGGCAGCGAGGTAACGCCCCTTTCGGTGTCATCATCATAAGCGTGGCAGACATGCTTGCCTCAGCATACCGCAGGACGTTCTGAGGTCAAATGAGATCGCCGAGGCCGTGGGACAGTGGGAGTTGTGCATCACCAGCATTCGTGGATGAAGCAGTCTGAGGCCCCAAGCTTTCAGATGGCAGCACGGCTGCTGAGTGAGGGCCCATAGGCTTATGGCGAAGGAGGTTAGAACGGACGCAAACTGCAACTGTGCCGTCCTTTGCCTGCTTGGACGGCCACACAGCTTGCCCGCGGCCCTTTGCCTGCTGCGTCCACATGTGCTGGAGCAAAGTAGCTGCGTCCCAGTGTGTTTGCCAGGACCGAATTCCTAGCCCCTTGCAACCTTCTCACGAAATGGCTTTCGACCTGGTACCTTGCACCTGCTTGCACCCTAGCTAAGGCACCCAGCGGCACCCGTACTGTACGGGCCGTACACCGGCGCGCAGCTCTGACCTGGCCCTGACGAGCGAGGCTGGGCAAGACATCACTGGACCGAAAGTCCGTCATGCAGCCCTGGCACGCCCACGCTCTTGAGGGCGCCCCTTCTACGAAATCAATGGACCAGCTGCAGTTTACGGATGTGCGGCTGAGCTTCAGCATATGGCATGATCGGCCTGTCGTACGTGCCCTGTTACTGACACGTGCACTGTGCCGCACGCATCCCCACCCCAAACTTACCCCAATTCAGAGCTTAAGTCTAGCAGTATGACTGCATTACCTCGGTGGCGGCCAAAGGCTCCCTGCAGGTGCCGTGCGGGGAATCCATTGCGCTGGTATGCCCCATCAGCCCATGATCACTCTCTGACTGCTGGTTCCGATGTTGCTCCCCAGCTGCTGCAACGCTGCTCCCTGGTCGCTGCTACACACTCAAGGCGGTGCGCATTAAGGAGTTGCAGCACCTACGGTGCTCGGGCTAAAGCTACAGCAGTGGCCCGCCGTCCATGGGCGCCCCAGTGCTCCTGGACCTGTCTTCAAACCGCTCCCGCCCTGGGATGAACTTCTGCGCAGCAGGCGCGTGTGAAGGCCTTGTCACTTAAACCCTTTACTACCATACACGGGATAGACAGGCATGTCCCAGGCTCAGGTCCAGCAGAGGCTCATGTGTGCCCCAGAGTACGGCATGTACCATCCCATGCGCATGACTCTAACGAAGGGATGCCCGTGTGCCATGCCCTGCCCACGCCACACTCCACATCAGCAAACGTGTACTATTGGAGGAGCTTGCGTACCGGTAGGCTGTATGTTAAAGTGGGTAAGTAAGAACTTGCTGCGGGCACACTGCCCAGCTCCAAGTGCAGGGCGTCAGGGTGGAGCGGACCATGCATCCAGCAGTCGCCGTACGTCCAGCGTAGGTCCTGCGACCTATGCTGCCCGAGCTACCCTAGCAGTATCTCCACTTCGTAGGGCAGGACATTTAGTATCAGGTGCCCGGCGAAGGGCACACCCTGGGCGCTGAGTCGCCACATCTTTGCGACCATGCTTTCGATCAGGCAGCTCGCCCGCAAGCAGGTATACCTGAACAATATGCAGACTGGGAATGATGGCAGCAGGTTGTGCTTTCCCAGGCTGGGCAGCACGGGCTGGTTCATCCCTAGCAACTATTTCCGGGACGCTACGTGCGGGCCCAGCCTTGCTCTATCAAGCCTTATCGATATGATCTCTGGACATACGAAACATAACAAGCAGCTTGGTTCAGCAAATGAACGAATCGGTACTGGTGTCGCTGATTCATTTCCGCCATCACACTGCAGGAGGCTCTTCCGGCCTTTCTGCTGGCCCAGGCGCGCCAGTATGTGGCTCCGCAGCGCCTAGAGTTCAGCGAGGATGTGTCGGTGCCCAAGGTGCGAGCATTGGCACTAGCAAGGCTCGTGGCACGCCGGCATCACTGCTTTGCTCGAAACAAACACGTGTGCACCTGTGTGAACAGGCTAAGGAGGCTTCGGGCCTGCTTGAGGAGTGGAAAGCCAAGAAGGAGGGCACCGAGGGGATTCTTAAGCTTATGCAGGCTTACAAGGACCTCGGCGACAGCAAGAGCGAGGTGAGCAACAGGGCATGGCATTGCCGCGAGCCTCATATTCGCACATGGTCCTGACCCAGACTGACAACCCCCTTTTCAATATCTTCATTTGCAGCCTCTCCTGAAGTTCCACAACCCCCGCACGTTCGAGGACCTGACGGCCCCGGTCCCGAACTTCAGGGCTCAAAACCTGAAGCCCGGGGAGGTCGGGAAGTTCTTCGACAACGTGCTTGTGAAGCGCGCCGATGAGGCGGTGCAGACGGTCAGTATGGTCGCGGGGTCGCCTTGGGTGCTGCCATCCGCTCCGCAGTGCGACCCCACCCTGCTCACACCCTCCACCCCCCGCATGGATTTTAAACCCGCAGAAGAGCAAGTGGTGGCAGCAGCGCAAGGCGGAGGCGGAGTCCCTGCTGGCCAGCAAGCAGCTGTCGGTAAGATCGCCCTCGGGTTGCACGTCGGGGTCCCGCACGCAAACTCCCGCTTCCTCACCATCCCAGGCGCCCCCCTCCCCCTCCGACCACCGCTCACCCGCCCCCACGCTACACCCCACCTTCCGCCACCTTCCCCCGCAGTCCGTCGGCACCCTGGCCGTGCCCCAGTGGCAGCTGGGCAAGACCGTGTCGCTGGACAGCCTGAACCAGGTCACGGACGCGTACCTCAAGTCCCTGGAGCCGTCCCGCAAGCTGTCCGTGCCCGCGGTGCCCGCCACCGTCAAGGACAGCCTGGCGGCCTTCGCGCGCTCCGCCGGCCAGGACAAGTCGGCGGGCGAGCTGGTGGAGCTGGTCACCAAGGCCATGGCCGACAAGGCCGTGGTGGTGGAGGACGGCAAGCCGGTGCCAGGCTTCCAGGTGCGAGCACGCCTGGTGCTAATAGCCACTTCAATCACAAACGTAGAGGCAGGGAATCAAGGTTGGGATTCCATTTTAGGGTTCAATGGATAAGGGAGGGCGGCGGAGGGCGGCAAGCCGGCTGCGAGGCCACAAGGCGCGGCAGCGACGGCGCAGCCGTCAGACACTGTGCGTGTCTATTGAGCACCTGCACGGGCCATCTCTCCAGTTCATCGCACTGGTGGCCCATGGCGCCATGGGTGCTGGGACTCCAGGCGCGTCTATACGAGATGGCTGCTAGCAGCCGTGGGCCAGGCGGTTGCTCGGCATGGGTTGCTCGCCAGGCGGGAGGGCGGCCCGGGGCGGCGGCAATCAGCCCTCTTGTCTACAAGATGCCCTATGATTGATATGCATTGCGCGCCAGGCTACAGAGGCGGGTGCAAGGGTGGCAAGCAGCAGGGGGAGGTTTTGCGGCAAGCGGAATGGGGGCCGTAAGCTACGAATGTTACTACTCTGCAGGTGCCACGGCAGCTGAAGCCGGGTCTGCGCCAACATGACCTACACCGGGCGGCAGGGCCCTTGATAATGTGGATGCGTCGCAAAAGCAGCTATTCTGCTACTTAGCATACCGATGTGGGTGAGCCTGTCCTCTTAAACCTGTCATTGAAGCCATCCCTGTCCGTGTCCCTGTTGCTGCTCCCTATGCCCTTGACTGCAGTTCGTGAGCAAGGCCGTGGCGGCCAAGGTGCTGGCCGCCCGCCGGGCCGAGGTGCACGAGCGCTACGTCAAGATGTGGGCCAAGAAGGTGCTGGTGTCGCCCGAGCTGGCGGCGGTGCCGCTCAAGGACGTGGACGGCCAGCTGGCCTCCAAGTTCGAGGTGGGGATCTATGGGGTGGGGAGGTGGTGCGGCATGACGTGGGTACGTGAGGGTGCGTGAGCATGCCTGGTTTGAACAGTTGCTGAGAACGCCGGAGCCGCGCAAAGACGTAGACGGCCAGTTGGCTTGTTGAAAGCATGGCTTAGTAGCGCACTGCAGTGTCCGTGCATGTCCACGCTTGTGGCATATGGCTGTTGATGGTGAGGCGGGAGTGGGGTAGACGGCAATGAAGCGCTCCGGGGTTGCAGCAGCCCTAGTGTACTGGCCAAACGTCAGGGTTGAGGAGATGCGGGGCTTTGTGGGCTGCGCTGGCCGCCACTGGCGCCAGGCGCGCAGGCGGGGCCAGTGGGACGGCGTGGCAGCAGCAGCAGCTGGACGGCTCTGGCGGTGCCGAGCATACGCAGCGCTGGACAGCAGCAGCACGACATGAGGGTTGTGGGGCAAGGCGGTGGGTCCAACGCGGCGGGCACGGAGCGTGCAGCATGCGCCTACACGCAAGGATTCCGTTGGTGATGGGCGGCCGAACAGCTCGTTGAGCTTGGCAGGCACAGGGGACTCCAAGGCGGCAGCTGGTCATGCAGCACCGGGCGCTCAGCGGAGTTAACCTAATACGGGTCACCCGTTGGGTTACCCCAGAGTCCGTTGTTGGGACGGGACCCAGTCGACAGCGGCCCCTTTGGGGCACTCGACCAGGCAGAGTTGCCCGCCCCCGAGGAATGTGCTCGAACTCCTGCAAAGGTTGCCGCGAACCCTAATCCTCGCACTACCTGCGCACGTGTGTATGTTCTCAAACCGCAGCCGCTGTGGATCCATGTGCCGCGAACCCACTCTCATTTGTGCGCCCTTCTGCAAACTTCCCTGCGCGTTCCCGCAGCTGCTGGCGCCGCAGTACGCCGAGCTGCTGCAGGCCGCCACCTCGGGCTCCAAGACGCTGGCGGAGCGCATGTCGCACCACCCTGCCTTCGCCTCCTTCCTGCTCAAGCGCGAGAAGCAGGCCATTAAGGCCGACTTCCCGCCCAGGTACGACCCTGGGAACGACAAAGGAGACGCACTAGTTGGGCACCGAGCAAGCGCAAGGAGCAGCAGCTGTTCGGTTCAGGGCACTTCGGCGCAGTGCGGCCGCCGTAACAGCTCATGGTTTGGCCGTGAGGCAGCACAATACGATCCAATGCTATGGACCAGCCGTCTCGTTGCACTGGGGTACTGGATAGTGTAGCACATGTTGAATGTTGGACTACCATATTCCCCCGCACCACAGCGAGACGGAGGCTGCCGGCGCCAAGCTGGCTGCCGAGGTGTCCGACCCTGAGGCGGCGCTGCGGCGGCTGCTGGGCCCCGAGCTGGAGGGAGGCGCGGCCAAGCCGCTCAGCGAGCAGGTGGGAGGCTACCTTGTGCATGTATGGGTGCGGTTGTGCGGCGCAGTATTGTCGCATATATGTCGGCGGGTCGGAAACGGCCACGGGCCCTTGACCTTGACCAAATGGCTAAGCGTACAGGTTGGAGCTGGTCCGGTTTTTGTCAAATGACCAGGGCTGCGTGTATTCATGGGGCTGGGTTTCACTCCCCTGGCCTTGAGTTGACGGGAGGCACCGGCGGGCCGCGCAGCGAGCAGCTGATCGTGCAAGCAGAGTCTACGTCGGGAAGGCATGCGATTGTATGCTCGGCACAAGGGTATTGCATTCTGGGCACCTCGTATTGGTTGCCGGAGGGAGGGAGTGCGCGTCGGCACAGGGGGCGGGGTCGCGGGTATGGCTTGGGGCCTCCGGGCATGCAGGTCGGGTACAGGCGTAGGCTTGGGAAGGGCAGCGCAAGCCTACGTTAAGGGTGGGGACTACGGAGCTGTGGCCTCTGCAAGGGTTCAGCGCTTCTGCAATAGCAGCACCTAAAGCGTCACTGCCAACATGTTGTGGGGATTGGTCTTGCGCAGCGGCTGCGTACGGCTGCCTATGTCTCAGGGTGCGTTAGTGGGGACCGCAGCGCTAACACGTATGTATGCTCCACTCACACCCCAGGTTGCGGCCATCACGGCGCACAAGTACTCTCCCGACCGCTACATGTACCGCGAGGGCATGAAGCTGGCGGCCCGCTACAAGGCGGAGGAGGAGGCGCTCAAGGCTGAGCTCAAGGTGCGAGAGCAGGGGGGTTGCGAGGGCATGCAGTCCGGGCAACATGCACCCTGCCGCACGAGTAGGGAAATAACGGATGTGTATTAGCTGTGCATGTACAAGCTGGAACATCTGTAGGTGTGATTGAAGAACGTCCAGGTGTGGTGCATTCCAAAGTATGCGCTCTGCGCATGCGCTTTGCAGGCAGTTTATGCGCCCTGGTTACGAAATTGCACGTAATTGCGTGTGTAGTCGTAAGCTCTCCTCCTTGTGTCATGTTACACAGCCCCCTGGTTACACAACTGCACGTAATTGCATGCGTGTTCGTAAGCTCTCCTGCTGTATCATGTTACATCCCGCAGGCTGTGTACGGCGACAACGTGGACGTGGCGCGCTTCCAGGCCCAGCCGCGCACCCCCGCGCAGCAGATCATGGACCGCCTCAAGGAGCTGGAGGCGCGGCGGGCGGAGCTGGAGGCGGAGCTGGCGGCCGCGGACAACGAGTACCTCAAGGCGGTGGCCGCCAAGAAGCAGAAGGGTGGGTTGACTGGGTGGCGCTGAGCTGAAAGGCCCCTGCTCAACAGAAGCTGTTAAGGTGCCGAAGAGGCTCACGGGGCCAACAAGTACAAAGGAGCTTCTGTGCTTGCCTGCAGCATGCCCAACCCACGAATTATGTAGGTGCTGTACCCAGTTATTATGAACGTCCCCATGCGCAGTGCTGTCCGACCCCACCAACATCGCCTTCGACGAGGTGCTGTACCCCGGCCTGACGGAGGAGGCGCTGGACATCGAGCTGGCGGAGCTCAAGGAGCTGGAGATGATGGTGGGTGTGCAGGACTGCGGGGAGCGGGGAGGTCGTTCTCAGTGCAACATTTATGCCGGAGTGCTGCACCGATATTGTATTGCCGCGTTACGAACATCCAGGTCATTGTCATTACGATACGCTTGTAACCTTCCCGTCTGCTCCCCGGCTTCTTCCCTTTGCCTCCCCCAGGTGGACGACGCGGAGGAGGAGGAGCTGTGGATGCTGACTCTGGCCGCGCAGTTCCGCCACATCCAGAAGCACTTCGGCGTGGACCTGCCGCACAGGTGAGCGGGCAGAGGGCCCTGTAAAAGGGCATAGGGCTCGCCCACGCCTGGTCCCTGCCGTGCTCCTCGGCCGTGACATTCGTGATGTCGTCCTCCAACCCAGTCCACCAGCCTCGCACGGCAAGGGTCTGCTGCCCTCAATTCGTTTTGCCGCGGCTCGAGTTCCAGCCGGGGGGCTAAAGCACGGAACCGCGGGCGTCTGCGAGACCATGCGGGTCCCGGCGCCCTTTCTGCTCCATGCAACACTTCGTTTCGTTAATGGCTACCATTCTGGGAATGGACTCCCAGAACACGTAAACTGTACCGTACATTAAGCAGCAAATTCTCTTCCTTCCTAACCCACGCAGCGTTCTGGCGTACATGGACCCGCTGCTGGTCAAGAAGATCGACTGGGAGACCACGCACGGGCTGGAGGACTGGGACATCACGCTGGACGACATGGGCGCCGAGTACGCCAAGGAGCAGTGGGGCGTGGAGAACCTGTCGCACCACTTCCTGCCGCTCATCCGCTACCGCCGCGCCAAGGCGCGCAAGCAGCACGGCGCGTTCGACCCCGAGATGGTCGCCAACACGCGCAACTGAGCTGCTCGCGCGCACACCGGTGGCCGTGGCTTGGCCGACACGTGCATATGCTGAGTTGCGCGGGTGCGTAGCTGCGGAGGGCCGGCTGACATACGGCTGCGCGTACGGGCTGCTGACGCCTGGCTAACGCACGTGCGGCTGAGCAGGCAGGAGGTGCGATGGCGACGGAGCTCTCGGGGTGTGGGTTGGAGTGGGAAGGGGCGGCGGGGCGGCGCTTGGAGGCCACGTGGTGAGGTCGTCCGGGAGGGATGTGCCGTGCCTTAGGCGGCGGCGGCTGATTGAGAGCAGCGGCAGAGTGCGGGTAGCGCTGCGGGGCGCATGCGGAAGTCGCTGCGGCGGGTGTTCGGCTGCGTTGCAGGGCGACGCGCGGGTGGCGTGGAACCGCGGAGGTGGAAGGCTTATCCTAGGCTTTTAGGTGTTAGGTCTTGTGGAACGTGGACAAGCGCCTGAAGTGCTTTGTTGCGACCCGACGGGAGGGTGTCTGCGGCGGCAGCCTGGCAGCAGGTCCGTGTCACCAGTGTCGCGTTGCTGTGAAGGCAAGCTGCCTGAAAGGACGGAGTATCGGATTGGCGCCGCCGAGTGGCGCGCAGTTGCGCTCCAGGGGCACTCCACACGTTGCGTTGTGCACCATGCTTTGCCACCAGGGAACTGGCTACATCTGCGGCTGGTCCTTGGCCGCTGGCAGGGCGTGGTGGGCCTTTGCAGCGGCTGTGGGACGCCGAATGGGGGTGCGACGAAGGAGCTTGACAATCTGAGTATGGCAGGGAGTGTGCGATCGTGTAGGGGAAAGGCTGCGTCTTGCGTTGCCCGTCCCGATTGCTATGTGTACATGTAACGCAAATACGTCCCGGTGTGCCGTGTGCAATAACGTCGAGGGAAGGGGAAGCTTCCTGGTCGTAAAAGGGTAGGAGCAGGGGAGGGGTCCTCCCCTGGGTAGGAGCACGCAACTGGAGGAGAGGGAACAGCACCACGGTTTCAACCCCTAGCCTCCCAGAGCCTTCCAGACCAGCTCTGACAAAGCTTTCACCAGGCAGGCACGAAATTGGGGCCGCAGTTGATTCAAACGGGGCTCACTTGTCGTCAGGCACGTTGCCAGGCATGGCCAGGAATGGATCAATCTCCACAGGGCAGGAGCGTGTCACATAGCAACAGACTCGGACGGACGCTTACAGATATTAATGTTATAGTTTAATGTCTTGTCTCACATGTCCTGCTCTTATCGTGCGCGGCGTGGAGGATAGAGGAACAGCCGAGCCACAAACATGGCTTGCATTTTTGTCACCAAAAGGGAGCCGACGCTCTGTTATACAGCCATAGTATAATAGCCACACAGTCCTCGATCTCATCGCGGAGTCGGAATGGCCTTCCAGTACTCTTCTCCCTTCACCCCTATTCGGACGCCACGGAGCTGCAGCAACACCCCTACCCCCTGCCGCGAAAGCTGTCCCTCCAACCTCCCGCACCGTGGGCCGGAAGCCCTCCACAGCAGACCTCGCTTATCGTCTTGGTCGCTGTGGGGCACCCGGCGCTGGCGCGATGCGCTTGGGGCACGAGCTTCGGGGGGTGCCGCTACCGTCACCCATGCACCGCAGGGTTCTTTCACTGCAACCGAAGCTCCCGTACTGGGTCCAGTCAGGGTCATAGCGAACGCCACAGCCACAGAGCCTCTGCTTAGTCCTTCATCCCTCGCAAGGCGTGCCGCTGTCGGGACAGGCCACAGCTACGGTGCGCCTGGGGGAGGAACAGCGGGGGGTGCAGCTGCAGCAGTGGAGGGAGCATTGCGCAGATCACCCCAATTGCCTGAAGCTGCCAGCCAAAGCAGCATCCCGGTCAACGCTTCGGTCAACGGCAAGCTCATCGGATCAGCCACAACCTCACGGCCGCTGGCCGTACCCATGCCGCCCGGTGCACATGCACCCGCCGGGACAGGCCGCCTGCATGCTGCTGCAGCAGCGGGACGGGGGGAAGGGACAGGGGGCTTCGCAACCCCACACAGAAGGACTTCGGCCCCCAGCAGCAGCAGCAGCAGCAGGAGGAAAAGCTCCATAAATTCACATGAGGAGGCTCCGCCGGTCAGCAACCAAGACAGCCACAGCACCAGCTCCCAGCGTGGACACCACAGCGACAGCAAAAACAACAGCAAAGGCAACAACAACAGCCCAAGCAGGGGCAAGGGCGTAACCAGCAAGGGAGAAGGCGGTACCAGGAGTGGAGGCGGCAGCAGGATGAGCACAAGGATTAACAGCAGGAGTAGGGGCGGGGCAGCGCGCGCAGGGGCCAGTAAGTGGTCCAGCTACTTCGACATGGCGCAGGTGCAGGACCTGCAGCAGCTGCAGGAGCTGGTGGATGGGCGTGTGGGCGCGTGGCACGCGGCGCGGGACCCGGGGCCCATCCAGGCAGCCTTCAACATCGCGGCGAAGGTGCGCCGTGCCAGCACACGTGCCCTGTGACGACCTTGATTGGGCCTTGATAGTTGTTGGGACAGCGCCCGGGAATGGCACGGTAACGGTCAGAATGGGAACAGTAGGTTCAGGGACCGATGATGTGAATGGTAACGGCCTATCACGTGGTACCCGGGAGTTGGTTAGGTCTTTCGTGACAAAGTGCCTCAACGCCCTTCTGAGCACTGCTGCAGTGCGCTACAGTTTCACAGTGTGGACTCAGGTTTCAGGGGTTTGATATGCGTCCATGCCTATAGTTGCGTTGTCGGGGGTAGGCGCCCCGTATCACCGGATAATGCTCGCGCACGCTCCTTGGCCAATCATGACATACGCGGCCACCCTCTGGACGCCCAACGCAGGTCCCTGATACCGCGCGAGCAGCTGCTGCCCCTGCCGGCAGGAGCACCAGCAGCACCACAAGCACCACCAGCACTTCAGCAGGGAATACCGCCACCACCGGTACCACCACCACAGCCGCCACCCCTTCCGACGCCTCCGCCACCCCCGGGACCGCCCGCTGGAGCGTCATGCACACCCTGGCCTCCATCTACCTCCCCCTGTGCAGCTCCCTGACCCTCACGCGCACCGCCGATGCCACCATCCCGCTGTGGGCATGCGCCAAGACGGGCTACGGCTGGCGCAGCGCAGCCGACGAGCAACCCCTGGCTGCCGCCCTGCTGAAGCAGCTGCGCGCGAACGGGTTCGAACTCGTGCGCCACGCAAAGGCCAACGAGGTCGGCAACCTGGTCTGGGCGCTGTCAAAGGCCCCAGAGCACCTGGCAGCAGGCCAGGGCGACCTGCTGGACGCGTGTGCAGAGCGGCTCGAGGGGCTGGCCTTCGAGGACATCAACACACAGGCGTGCAGTAACGTGATGCTGTCGTTCGCGAGGCTGGGGGTGACCCGCGGGTCGCTGCTGCACCACCTGACGGCCTGCCTGGCGCAGAAGGCGGCCTCTGCGCCCTCCCAGGAGCTGGCCAACTCGCTGTACGCCCTGGGGGAGCTGGCGGCTGGGGGCGGTGGTGCAGGGCCGCACATGCCGCGGGCGGAAGACCTGCGGGCCCTGCGGGACGAGGTGGTGCGGAGGCTGGAGGCAGGGGCAGGGCAGCAGCAGCAGCAGCAGCAGCAGGGCGACGGGCGCGGCTGGTTCAAGTCGCAGGAGGTGTCAAACATGCTGCTGGGGTGTGCCAAGCTGGCGGTTGACGACCCGCAGCTGGTGGTGGCCCTGGCGGAGGCCGCGGGCCGGGCGGCGCGGCGCATGCAGATGCAGGAGCTGGCCAACAGCGTGTGGGCACTGGGTAAGCTCAATCAGCTGCCCGCGTGTGCCTCGGCCGCTGCGCCTGCTGTCACCACGGCTGTGGAGCACGTGGCAAGGGAGGTAACCGACCGGCTAAAGCTGAACGCAGCAGCCTTCAACGCGCAGAACCTGACTAACCTGTTGTACGGCTTTGCCGTACTGCAGCAGCCCGCCTCATCCACGGGGACCGTACCAGCAGCGGGGGCGGGTATGGCAGGCGGGGAGGGCCCGGCGGCGGCTACCCCCAGGGTGGGAGAGGCAGCTCGGGCGCTGGCCGCCGAGTGCCTCAGGCGGCGGTTCCGGAGCTTCAACCCGCAGGACGTGTCCAATGCAGCGTGGGCTGTGGCGAAGCTGCAGCACACGGACCAGCAATGGTACGCAGCGGCTGTGGCGGCGGCGCAGTGGCCAACTTTCGCGAGGGCAGCCACCAGTCAGTCCTGGTCAAGCCTGTGGTACGCGTTGGCGCTGGCACAGCACCGCCCGCCAGAGGGGCTGCTGCGCCGTACTGTGGCCGCGGTGGGCGCGGTGGCGGGCGAGGCCTGGGCGCAGAACTGCGCCAACCAGCTGTGGGCGCTGGCGTTACTGGGGATGTACGACAGGGAGCTGGTGGGCGCGATGCTGAGGCGGCTCGTGCAGCTGATGGCGGGCGGGGGCCTGGAGATGCGTGACCTGACCAACTCGGTGTGGGCGGTGGCGGTGATGGGGCCGGAGGCGCTGCGGGCCAACTGCGGGGCGGTGGGGCAGCTGCTGCAGGAGGTGGTGGTGAGCTGGGAGCGGGGCAATGGGCGGCAGGAGCTGCCTGCGCAGGAGCTGACGCAGCTGTGGAAGGTGCATTTGGAGCTGCAGGCCCTGGCGAAGGCGGAGGCTGCAGGCAGCAAGGGCAGCAGCGGCAGCAGGGGTGGTAAGGATGGCAGCTGGGGCAGCGGGAGCAGAGGCGGGGACGGGGGTGGGGATGTGGAAGAGGTGTCTCGTGTGGCAGGGATCCTGCAGGCGGGCGGCAGGCCGGGGCCGGACGGCTGCGGGCCGGCGCTGCTGGTGGCGATGGCCCAGGCTGCGGAGAAGATGCAGATGGAGAGCAACACGGGGTCCAGGATGCAGCTGCAGGTGTACGAGTCGCTGCTGCGGGTACAGCGGCGGCAGCGCCGGCAGCAGCAGGGAGAGGAGGGAGAGACAGAGGAGGAGGACGAGGAGGTAGGGGGCAACCAGTCTGGCGGCGAGGAGCAGCAGCTGGGGCGGAGCACAGCAGCATCCTGTGACGGCGTGAAGGGCCCTGCGGCCGGCGTCACGGGGCACGCGGCTGAGGGCACAGGCCGCGAGGCCCAGGCACAGGGGCGGGGGCAGGGGCAGCCGAGAGGGCACCAGCACGTAGAGAGCGGGGCGTGCGGGAGGCCCAGTGACTGGCGGCAGCCCGCCATTGTGTCCATTACCCCCGAGGCGCCTGTCTTTCAGCTGCGCAGCCGTGTGGATATGGTGGTGGAGTGTGAAGGGGGCAGGAAGGTGGCGGTTGAGGTGGACGGTCCCCTGCACTTTTTCGCGAACCGGCCGTACACCACGCTCAGGGACGGTACGACAGCGCTGCGGGACCGGCAGTTGGAGCGGGTGTACGGGCAGGGCAACCTGGTGCGTGTGCCGTACTGGGAGTGGAGCGTGGTGCAGGGGGACAGGGCCCAGCGGGAGGCGTACCTTTTGGGGCTGCTGTGTGGGGCGGGGTGTGGCGTGGAGGTGGAGCGGGAGGGTATGGGGTCGGGTGGTGGGGGGCGTTTGGAAGTGGGAGATGTGCAGGGTGGTGGTAAGCAGCGACCGCAGCGGCATGGGGAGGGGCGGGGCCAGGAGCAAGAGCAGGAGCAGGGACAGCAGGAGGAGCAGGGGAAGGAGGCGGCGCAGAATGCGCAGCAGGAGCAGCAGCCAGGGCAACAAGAACGGGAGCGGGAGCAAGATCCAGGGGACAAGGAAGTGGGAGCGGAGAGCGAGGGTGTCGGCACTGTGCAGGCGCCGGCAAGTCTGACGGAGGACGTGGGCCAGACGCAAGGCGGGGAGCACCAGGGGCGGCGGAAACGGCAGCGGTGGTGGAAGCGGAAGCGGGGGCAGCAAGCCGTGCCGTGGCAGCCAAGGGCTGCACGTGGTGAAGACGAGCGGGGGGATAGCTGACACCGGCGTAGGGGATTCAGTAATAAGGCGGTTGATTACAGTGCAGGCTCTAAGCGTTGGGCAGGCCGTCGGGCGCTTGGAAAAAGGGTGGTGGTGCAGGCGGGTCTGCGCCATGTGGGAACCGGGCCCTAACAGGCACCTTGGCAATAATGAATGAAATGAACAGTGCACGGGCACGCATGCAATGATGCAGTTGTCGCATCGCAGGACGTTGCGAACTTGTGGTTGTTTGGCCATGGTGGTGCTAGCGGTGGATGGGTGCGGCAGCTGCACGTGCATTCCTGTGCCGCTGTACGCTGTCACCTCCCCACCAACGGAGAAACGCGTTCCTGGTCCGCCGGCAGTCAGCATGGACGGAGGCGTGGTGCCTTGTGCTGTTTTGTGACAGTGTGATGCAAAGCGTTGAAGACGTGGACCCAGGGGAGCTCCCCTGCGTAGACCCAGGGGAGCACTCCCCTGCGTGGACCCAGGGGAGCACTCCCCTGCGTGGACCTGTAGACCCATGCATGTTGTACAGTGTGGTACGCAGCAGGCTGGCTGCTGTCGGATATCACTCGATATCATCATCGGTGGCTTCCACCGCGCATGTGGCTTTCGTACCGTAATTGATCACCAAATCAGCTGTGGACTCGGGAACCAACAACACAGGCATGACGCACATACGGTACAGGGTAAGGAGGACCCCATGCGCATTCAGGTGCAGCTGCTCGGTTGCACAGCATGGCCGATCGAATGTACTCAGAAAATACGGGGTTGGTTTCCATGATGCGGTAAAATACGCTAATATACGGTCGGACCCGCTGGCCTGCTTCGGAACCCCCGAAACCAAGGGAGGCCAATCTCCAGTGTACTGCCGCCCACCAGCGTCACCAGGGGAGCTCCCAACTTCCCCTGCGGGACACCGCGGCCTCAAACCCACGGTCATACAAACTTTGCCATACCGATATCGCTGCGCACATGATATGAAGTAGTTGCGGGCGTACTGAGGCTTTGCATAGGTATAAGAGCTGAGTCTTATGTTTGTTTTTTCTGTGGAAAGTTTTACAGGTAATAAGGAGACGGGAAGGGACAGGCCAGCGGGAGTCCAAGGCCCAACCAGCACAGGCA
>VFQN01000976.1_pt1 | contig 50407 bp, 45 predicted proteins | sample 3512371 | NCBI WGS metagenome assembly VFQN01 (sample SAMN10412370, study PRJNA504923) | tailings metagenome | isolation source: Replicate 2 from Balatoc abandoned mine | place: Philippines: Itogon, Benguet | collected 2017-08-28
AGGTCGTGCCGATCACCTTGTAGCCGCGGGCCTTGGCCCACTGGCCGAACAGCAGACCGACGCCGCCGGCAGCGGCATGGAACAGGATGGTGTCGCCCTTCTTCAGCCAGCCCTTGGGCGTGTGGTCGACGAGGTATTCCGTCGTCATGCCCTTCAGCATGATCGCCGCGGCCTGCTCGTCGCTCACGCCCTTCGGCACATGTACGAGCTGATCCGTGCCCATCAGGCGCTCTTCGCAGTAAGCGCCGAGCACGCCGCAATAGGCGACGCGGTCGCCCTTCTTGAAGCCCTTCACCCTGGGCCCGACTTCGACGATCACGCCTGCACCTTCGCGGCCGACGGCGTTGGGCAGCGGCGTCTGGTAGAGGCCGGAACGGGTATAGACATCGATGAAGTTGAGGCCGATCGCGGTGTGACGGACCTTCACCTGCCCGGGGCCGGGCGAGCCGACTTCGACGTCCTCGAGCTTCATCTTCTCGGGACCGCCATTTTCATGAATCAGGATGGACTTGGACATCAGAAGCTCCCCAGTGAGGCGGTGGTCACTGAACGTCCCCCCGCTTGGCGGCGTCGAGTATAGTGACCGGCCTTTTTCGCGCCAGTCCGGCGCAGCCCTGTTGCCAGGAGGGTTTATTGCCACGGCGCCGTGACTTTCTGACGACGACCGCCGCCGCTCTGCTGGCGGCGCCGGCGGTTGCCCGCGCACAGATGGTGCTACGGAGTGCCAAGGCATCGTATCGCGTGGTGACGCTTACCCAGGACCTCGAACAACCCTGGGGCATGGCCTTCCTGCCGGATGGCCGCCTCCTGATCACCGAACGGCCGGGCCGGCTGCGCATGTTCGCCAATGGCCGGCTGGAGCGCGCGCCGATCGGCGGCGTGCCCAGGGTCGTGGCCAGCGGTCAGGGCGGCCTTCTCGACATCTGCCTGCATCCGCGCTTCGCCGAGAACCGGACCCTCTACCTCTCCTATTCAGGCCCCGGTGAAGGCGGCTCCGCCACCGTTCTGGCGCGGGCGGAATTCCGCGACGGCGGCGGCCTGCGGAATGCCCAGCCGATCTTCGAGGCCCTGCCGCGCACTTCAGGCGGGCTGCACTTCGGCTCGCGCATCGTCTTCGACCGCGCCGGGCTGATCTACGTGACGACGGGCGAGCGCTATCAGATGCAGCGCGCCCAGAGGCTCGACGATCTCGGCGGCAAGGTCGTGCGGCTTCGCGACGACGGCTCGGTGCCCGCCGACAATCCCTTCGTCGGACGTGCTCCCGTCAATGGCGTGACGGCGCGGCCGGAAATCTTCTCGTACGGCCATCGCAATCCGCAGGGCATGGCCATGCATCCCGCCACCGGCCGCATCTGGCTGGTCGAACACGGCCCGCGCGGCGGCGACGAACTCAATGTGCTGAAAGCCGGCGCCAACTATGGCTGGCCGCTGGCTACCCACGGCATCGACTATAGCGGCGCGGCCATCAGCCCCAGCAAGAGCCTGCCCGGCATGGAAGATCCGGTGCGCTTCTGGGTGCCGTCGATCTCGCCCAGCGGTCTTGCCTTCTACACCGGCGACCGCTTTCCCGGCTGGAAAGGCTCGCTGTTCACCGGCGCCCTGTCCAACAATGCGCTGTTTCGCATCGAACTCGACGGCGAGCGGTATGTGGGCGAGGAACGGTTGCTCGTGGACCTGCTTCCGTATATCCGCGACATCCGGCAGGGCCCCGACGGCCTGATCTATCTCGTGACCCATACCGATTCCGGCGGCCTCTACCGACTGGAACCCGCCTGATCCATGCTTATCCTCGCCTCTGCCAGCCCTTCGCGCCGCCAGCTCCTGGCCAATGCCGGACTCGATTTCACCGTCGAACTCTCGGGCGTCGACGAAGACGAAGTGAAGCTGAGCCTCGTTGCCGAACGGGCCGGACCGCAGGACGTCGCCGAGACCCTGGCCGAACTCAAGGCGCAGCGCGTCTCCAAGCGGCATCCCTCCGCAATGGTGATCGGTTCGGATTCGACCCTCGCCTGCAACGGCCGCCTGTTCGACAAACCGCCGACGCTCGCCGCAGCCCGCCAGCAGCTCCTCGATCTCCGCGGCCAGACCCACGAGCTCTGCTCGTCGGTCGTCGTGGCGCGTGGCGGCACCCGGCTGTGGCACCACAACGAGCGCGCGCGTCTTACGATGCGGCCTTTCACCGAGGCTTTCCTCGACGCGTACCTGGAACGCGCCGGCGAAGGCATCACCTCCTCCGTCGGCGCCTATCATCTCGAAGGCGTCGGCGCGCATCTGTTCAGCCGCATCGATGGCGACTACTTCACCATTCTCGGCCTGCCGCTGTTGCCGTTGCTTTCCTTCCTGGCAGGGCACGGGATCGGCCTGGAGACCTCCCAGGAGACACCCACGTGAACGCTTACGAACAACTCGTTGCCGAGGCCCAGGGCCGGCCCTTCGCCGCCATCGTCGGCTGGCCGGTCGAACATTCGCGTTCGCCGGCACTGCACGGCTTCTGGCTGCGGCAGCAGCGTATCGACGGTCACTACGGCCGGCTGCCGGTCGAGCCGAAGCGCGCGGCCCTCGAGGAGCTGGTTGGCTTTCTCAAGAGCACGCCCAATGCACGCGGCTGTAACCTCACCCTGCCGCACAAGATCGAGATCCTGCCATTGCTCGACCACGTCGCTCCCGTGGCGAAGCGTATTGGCGCCGTGAATACGGTGGTCAAGCTGCCCGACGGCACGCTGGAAGGCCGCAATACCGATGGCTTCGGCTTCCTCGAAGCCCTGAAGTACAACGCGCCGCACTGGACCGCGGCCTCGGGACCCGTCCTCGTGCTGGGCGCCGGAGGCGCCGCCCGTGCTGTCGTGGCGAGCCTGATCGACGAAGGCGTGCCCGAACTCCGCCTGGTCAATCGCACGCGCCAGTCTGCCGTCGATCTCGGCGTTGCCTTCACGCCCGCGGACGGCCGCCGCATCGTGGTCGGCTCATGGAGCGAACGAAGTGAGTTGCTTGCCGGTACCACCTTGCTGGTCAACACGACATCGCTCGGCATGAAGGGCCAGCCCGCGCTCGACATCGATCTTGCGCCGCTGCCGCGCCAGGCCGCGGTCGACGACATCGTCTATGTGCCGCTGGAAACCGGGCTGCTCGCCGCCGCCCGCGCCCGCGGCAATCGCTGCGTCGACGGGCTCGGCATGCTGCTGCATCAGGGCCGGCCGGGCTTCGAGGCGTGGTTCGGCAGGAAGGTCGATGTCAGCACAGAGCAGCGCCGTGTCGTCGCGGCCGATCTCGGCGCGTAAGCGGTAGAGTTCCTGCATGGACAGCAATCCGCCCGACGGCTTCAAGCCTCTGTTCCGCACCAGCCCGTTCCTCGATCACAACGGGCCGTTCTTCTATCGCGAGAACGGCGACGGCACGTTCGTGGTCGGCCTGCGCATCCAGCCCAAACATGCCAATGCGCGCGGCATCGCCCATGGCGGCCTGCTGATGACGCTTTGCGACATCGCCCTGGGCTACCGCACGACGCGCAGCCAGACTCCGTCGCCCCTGCTCACCACAGCGAGCGTGAAGACGGATTTCGCCGGTTCGGCCCGCATCGGCGACTGGGTCGAGGCACATGTCGACGTACAGAAGGTCGGCGGCCGACTGGCCTTCGCCAATTGCTACCTGATGGTCGGCGAGGAACGCATCGTGCATGCCAGCGCCGTGTTCGCCAGGACCGGCGACCGCCCGGCGGAGAAGCCCTCTTGAAACTGGTCCTGACGGCCTTCCTGCCGTTTGCCCTGGGTTACTTCCTGAGCTTCCTGTTCCGCTCGCTGAACGCCGTGGTGGCGCCGGCGCTGCGGAGCGAACTCGGCCTCGGCGAAGCGGCGGTCGGCGTCGTGACCTCGATGTATCTCGCGGCCTTCGTGATCGCCCAGCTTCCCGCCGGCGTGGCGTTGGACCGATTCGGGCCCCGCCGCGTGGCGCCGGTGATGCTCCTGGCGACGGCTGTCGGCGCCGTGATCTTCGCCCTCGGCCAGGACGTGGTGACGCTCAGCATCGGCCGCGCCCTGATCGGGCTCGGCCTGTCCGTCGCGCTGATGTGCGGCTTCAAGGCCAATGTCCTCTATTGGCCGATCGGCCGCCTGCCGCTCGCCAATGCCATCATGATGACCTTCGGCGGGCTGGGTGCGGCCATGGCGACGCGGCCGGTGCAGTGGCTGCTGGCGGATTACGACTGGCGCCACATCTTCCTGGGGCTGGCCGTCATCACTGTCGTCGTGGCGCTCTATCAGTTCCTCGCCGCTCCCGCCTACGAACGCGGCGGCAAGGGCCGCGTGAGCGATGAAGTCCGCGGCCTGCTGGGCGTGCTCAGGACACCGCTCTTCTGGCGTGCGGGCCTGGCCCCCACGTTCTCTCTGGGCGTCTGGATCTGTTACGCGAGCTTCTGGGCGGCCGGCTGGCTGCGCGACGTCGCCCATCTCGACGAACCCTCGGTCGGCGTCGCGCTGTTCGCCCTCTCGATCGCCATCATCCCGGGCTACTTCTTCAGCGGCATGATCGTCGACCTGCTGCACCGTCGTGGGATCCGCGGCGGGCGCGTGCTGCTGGTCTACGGGCTGCTGTTCCTCGCCATCCACGTGCCGATCGCGCTGAACGTCACGGCGATGCCCAAGCTGCTGTGGTTCCTCTACGTCATGCTGGGCGGCATGCCGGTGGTCTGTTACGCGCTGGTCACACGCGCCTTCGCGCCCGAGCTTGCCGGCCGGGTCAACACCACGCTCAATCTCGTCTGTATGGGGATCGCATTCCTGGTGCAGGCCGCGATTGGCCCGGCACTGGCCTGGATGGAGGCGGCATATGGTCTGCCGCGTCCCCAGGCCCATCAGCTCGTGACCTTCGCCCTGCTGGCGACCCAGGCCGTGGCCTGGGTCTGGTTCGCCGCGAGCCGCGAGGCTCGCGACTTGCCGTAAGGTCGTTGGAGGGCGCGCTCGCGCGCCCTACTGATTCATCGAGCTGAAGAAGTCCTGATTGGTCTTCGCCGTGCGCAGCTTGTCGAGCAGGAACTCGATGGCGTCGACGGCGCCCATCGGCATGAGGATGCGGCGCAGCACCCACATCTTCGAGAGCGTCGCACGGTCGACCAGCAGCTCCTCCTTGCGGGTGCCCGACTTGGTGATGTCGATCGCCGGGAAGGTGCGCTTGTCGGAAACCTTGCGGTCCAGAATGATTTCGGAGTTACCCGTACCCTTGAACTCCTCGAAGATCACCTCGTCCATGCGGCTGCCGGTGTCGATCAGCGCGGTGGCGATGATGGTGAGCGAGCCGCCCTCCTCGATGTTGCGCGCCGCACCGAAGAAGCGCTTGGGACGCTGCAGGGCGTTGGCGTCGACACCGCCGGTCAGCACCTTGCCGGAGCTGGGCACGACGGTGTTGTAGGCGCGGCCGAGACGGGTGATCGAGTCGAGCAGGATCACCACGTCCTTCTTGTGCTCGACCAGGCGCTTGGCCTTCTCGATCACCATTTCGGCGACCGCGACGTGGCGGCTGGCCGGCTCGTCGAAGGTCGAGCTGACGACCTCGCCCTTAACCGTGCGCTGCATGTCGGTCACTTCCTCGGGCCGCTCGTCGACGAGCAGCACCATGAGGTAGACCTCGGGGTTGTTGGCGGTGATGGCGTGCGCGATGTTCTGCAGCAGCACCGTCTTGCCGGTACGCGGCGGCGACACGATCAGCGCGCGCTGGCCCTTGCCGATCGGCGCGATCAGGTCGATCACGCGGGTCGAGATGTCGAGCTGCTGTTGCGGCGTCGTGCCGGCCTTCTTGGTCAGCGTGCCAGTCCGGCGCGTGCCGACGCGGCCCGACGAGGTGGCGCGTGCGCCGCCCACCGATTCCTCGGCAACGGCCGGCGCCATGGCGGCAGCACCGCCTTCGAGTTCGAGCTTCAGCTTCTCGTCGGGATAGAGCGGCGTCAGCGAGTCGAAGTTGATGCGGTGGCGCAGCGCGTCCGGATCGTCGAAGTTGATCTTGTTGATCTGCACCATGGCGAAGTAACGCTCGCCGTCCTTGGGCGCGCGGATCTCGCCTTCGACGGTGTCGCCGGTGCGCAGGCCGAATTTGCGGACCTGGGTGGGGCTGACATAAATGTCGTCGGCGCCGGGCAGGTAGTTGGCTTCCATCGAGCGCAGGTAGCCGAAGCCGTCGGGCAGCACCTCGATGGTGCCGACGCCGAAGATCGCCTGATCGGCGGCGGCGAGCTTCTGCAGGATGGCGAACATCAGCTCCTGGCGGCGCATCATTGCCGCACCCTCCACGCCCTGCTCTTCGGCAAAGGCCAGGAGTTCGGGAGGCTTCTTCTTCTTGAGGTCTTGGAGATTCATTTGTCTTCGGTCTGGTGGGAAATGACGCACGCGCTTGCGTTGGCCGGGACGGCCAAACCTTGAAAACAGCGCTGTGTCGTACTGGTGGGCCCCATCGAGTTACCGCCGGGGAGGCGATGCCAGGGGCCCAAAGGTAACGTTTATATAAGGATGCACCCCAGCCCTGTCAAAGCCCCGCCGTTGCCACCGGCCTGTGTTCGGTACCGGCCCCTGGGGTCACGAACAGGAGCTGGCCGGCCTTTTTCACGATGCCGCGATGCCAGGCGCCCTGGGGCACGACAAAGGTCTGCCCGGGGACGAGCGGCGTACGCTGTTCTCCCGAGTCCGTCTCGATCACCATTTCCATCTCGCCCGACAGCAGGGTCAGGATCTCCTCGCCGGCGGGATGGCGCTCCCAATGCGGCCAGTCGCCGGACTGGTCGAAAATGCCCATCAGCCGGCCCTGCTGAAGCTCGCGGCGCTGATCGACCGTCGCCCAGAAAGTTTCGCCGCCTTCGATGACGGACGCCCGCTCGTCCGGCCGCAGATGGATATAGGTCGTGTCGAGTGAAAGGGCCTGGGTCATCACTCCTCCTCTGCCAGCATCTCGGCATAGCGGAAGATTTCGGTATGGTCGGCGCCTTTGCCAAGCTTGCCGTCGGCGGCCGTCCAGTAGGACACGGCCTGCTGGAGGTTCGGCATGTTGAGCTTGAGGTGCTGGGCGACGTCACCCGCGGTGCGCAGGTCCTTGGCCATCAGCGCCGTCGTGAAGCCCGCCGCGAAGGTGCGCGAGACCACGAACTGGCGGCCCTTCACTTCGGTGGCGTTGCTCTTGCCCGTCGAGCTGTTGAAGACGTCGACCATGGTGCCGGGATCGAGCCCGAAGGCTTCGCCCACCACCAGCGCCTCGCACATCGCGACCAGGCCCGCCGCGGAGAGATAGTTGTTCAACGCCTTGAGCGCATGGCCGGCACCGGCCGGGCCGCACAGGGTGATGGTCTTGCCCATAGCGCCGAACACCGGCCGCACGCGCTCCAGATCGGCCGCCGAGCCGCCGACCATGATGCTGAGCGAGCCGTCGACCGCGCGCTTCACGCCACCCGACACCGGCGCGTCGAGCAAGGCCACGCCGCGGCCGGCGAGGTCGCGTGCAAGCTTCTGCGTATCGACGGGATTGGACGAACTCATGTCCATGACGAGCGCACCGGCATCGAGGCCGTCGACGGCCGCGTCCCGGCCCTCAAGCACGGCCTGCCGCACGATCTTGCCGTCCGGCAGCATGGTGATCAGCGCTGCCGCGCCCTGGGCCGCTGCCTTCGCCGACGCCGCGGCCAGCGCCGAAGGATGCGCGCCGACGAAATCCGAGACGGCCTTCTGCGAGACGTCGAACACGCGCAGCTTGAAGCCTGCCTCGACGAGACGCGTCGCCATCGGACGCCCCATCATGCCGAGACCGATGAAGGCGATGGTGGCGGGAGGCGCAAGCGTCGTCATGGTTCTACCCCTGAAGTGAGGTCGTATTCATAGAGCGGCAGCAGCCGGCCGGGAATGGCGTCCGACGGCGCGTTTCGCACGAACCGCGCGCCCATGCGCTCGTAGAACGATACGGCATTGGGATCGGCGAGGATGGTCATGCGCCGCGCGCCGAGGTCGCGCGCCCTCTTGGTCGCAGCCTGGAACAGCAGCCGGCCGGCGCCCGACCCGATGGCCGGCGGATCGACGAACAACGAGTCGAGATCGATCGTCTCGCCGTCGCCCAGAACCGCCGCCATCCCGAGTGGCGCGCCTTCGCCAGCAGCCGCGACCAGCACACGGCCGGCCGCGATATCCGCCTCGTCGACGGCAAGGGCTGCCGCACTCAGCTTCATGAAGGCTTCGTCGTAAGCCCAATGGGCCTTCGACCGGATGCAGAGCGCAGTGAGTGTCGCCGACTCGCCTGATCGAGCCGGCCTGACGACGACGCTCATCGCTCAGACGCCGCGTTCCTTGAAGACGTCGCGCGCCGTCTTGAAGGCGTCGAGGCTCGCAGGAATGCCGCAATAGATCGCGACCTGGAGGAAGATTTCCTTGATCTCGTCCTTGGTCAGGCCGTTGTTCAGCGCGCCGTTGATGTGGAGCTTGAGCTCGGGCCCACGATTGAGTGCCGCCAGCATCGCGAGGTTCAGCATCGAGCGCGTCTTCTTCGGCAGGCCCGGCCGCGTCCAGACATAGCCCCAACAATACTCGGTCGTGACATCCTGGAACGACATCATGAAGTCGTCGGCGCCAGCCATCGAATTATCGACGTAGCCCGCGCCCAGCACGGCCTTACGGACCTTCATGCCCTCGTCGTAGAGTTTCTTGTTGCGCGGGCTCGGCCTGGCCTTTGCAGCTTTGCCCTTCGTCTTGGTTCCAGCCTTAGCCCTGGTCGCCTTTGCCCTCGTGGCCTTTGCCATGTCTGTTCCTCCGGATGAGTCCAGAGCGCTGTATATCAGACAGGGGCGTGATCGGCGTGTGCGCCTGGCGAAACGTCCAGACCCTTGGCATGGGCGCGCTGGCAGAGATCGTCGATGGTGATGTTATCGAGCTGGGACATCATCTCCTCGCGCAGCTTCTCCCACAGCGGCCAGACGACCTCGTGGGCGAGCGGCGAGCCGATCGACGGATCGCTGGGTTCGGTCTCGACTTCGAGGTTGCGCACCACGCGCACCACCTCGCCGAGCGTGATGTTGCCCCTGTCGCGCCCCAACCGATAACCGCCGCGCGGCCCCCTCTTGCCGTTCAGGATACCGGCCCGCACCAGATGCTGCAGCACCTGCTCGAGATAGCGCTTGGGAATGCGCTGGCGTTCGGTGATATCGCCGCTGCGGACGGGATGCTCGCCGACATGGAACGCCACGTCGAGGACAGCCTCGATCGCGAACATCGTCTTCTTGCTGAGGCGAGGCATTGCCGTTCCCGTCCCTCTCTCAAGCCCGCTTGGCCGACCCGGCCGCTACTCCCGCACCTACGCCCGTAGACCCAAATCCCCCCGCACCCCGGGCCGTCTCGTCGAGGCTTTCCACCTCTCGCCACGCAGCACGCGCATGGCGCGCAATGACCATCTGAGCAATTCGCATGCCGCGTTCAATCCTGAACGGCTCCTTGCCGAGATTGACCAGGATGACACCGACCTCACCGCGATAGTCCGCGTCGATCGTGCCCGGGGCGTTGGCGACCGTCACGCCGTGCTTGGCGGCCAACCCGGACCGCGGACGGACCTGGGCCTCGAAACCCACCGGCAGGGCAATCGAAATGCCGGTCGGTACGATCCGGCGCTCCAGCGAGCCCAGCTCGATCGGCTGGTCGATGGCAGCGAGCAGATCCGCACCGGCGGCCGCGGAGGTCGCATAGTCAGGAAGCGGCAGGTCGCGCGCGTGGGCGAGACGGACGATCTCGATCTCGATGCTTTCCACGCCCTTCATACGTTCGTCTCCCCTAGTCCCCGTCATCGTCCCGCCATGAGCGGAGTCACTCCGCCGCCTGCGCCTTGGGCGGCTGCCCGAAATGCAACGCGATCCTTCCGGCCAGCCGGAGGGCCACCTCTTCCTTGGCAAGCGTCGGCCAATCCTCGACACCCTTGGCGCTGATCAGATGCACCGTATTGCGCTCCCCGCCAAAGGTGCCTTTGGCCGGCGACACGTCGTTGGCGACGATCCAATCACAGCCCTTACGCGTACGCTTCTCGATGGCGTTGGCAACGACCTCCTCGGTTTCGGCGGCAAAGCCCACGACCAGCCCCGGCCGCTTGGCTCCCGGCTTGGAAAGAGTCGCCAGAATATCGGGGTTGGGCGCCAGTTCCAGCGCCGGCGGCTGGGCGCCCGTCTTCTTCTTGATCTTGGCGGTGGCCGGCTTGGCCGCCTTCCAGTCGGCCACGGCGGCAGCGCAGACCGCGACATCGATGGCACCGGCCGCCAGACAGGCCGCCAGCATTTGATCGGCCGAGTCCACGCGCACCACGCGCACGCCGGCCGGATCGGGCACCACGACCGGGCCGCTCACCAGGGTCACGTCGGCACCGAGCCGGGCCAGCGCGTGGGCGATGGCATGGCCCTGCTTGCCCGAGGAATGGTTGGAAATGTAGCGCACGGGATCGAGCGCCTCGCGCGTCGGCCCCGAGGTCACGAGCGCGCGCCGGCCGGCCAGCGGCTTCTCGCTTGTCAGCAGCGCCTCGATGGCCGCCACGATCTCGAGCGGTTCGGACATGCGGCCCGGCCCGAATTCGTTGCACGCCATGGCCCCCTCGTTGGGGCCCACGAAGGTGACGCCACGCTTCTTCAGCGTCTCGACATTGGCCACGGTCGCTGCGTGGGTCCACATGCGCACGTTCATCGCCGGCGCGGCGAGCACGGGCTTGTCGGTGGCGAGCAGGACGGTGGCGGCGAGATCGTCGGCCATGCCGGCGGCCATGCGCGCCAGGATGTTCGCCGTCGCCGGTGCGACGACCAGAAGGTCGGCGTCGCGCGAGAGCTGGATGTGGCCCATCTCGCTCTCGTCGGTCAGCGAGAACATGTCGCTGTAGACCTTTTCCTCGGTCAGGGCCTGCAGGGAGAGGGGCGTCACGAATTTCGCGCCAGCCTCGGTCAGGACGCAGCGCACCGATGCGCCGCGCTCCCGCAGCCGTCTGATCAGGTCCAACGACTTGAACGCCGCGATACCCCCCGCGACGATCAATAGGACGCGCTTGCCATGCAACATGCCGCTAAGATTATCACAAGAGCTGGGTGGCGAAAGTGTAGACGCCTGTCAGAAGGAGCGCCCAGAAGACGGCCAGACGGAACTGCTCGACCGAAAGCCGGGAGCGGATCTGCTGGCCGAGCCACATCCCGGCCACGGCCGGCGCGACCGCGGCCGCAGAAACAAGGGCGCGAGGGCCATCGAGCAGGCCAAAGAACAGCAGCGAGGCCGTCAGCGCGAAAGAAGTGGCGCAGAGGACCACGCCCAGGGTCTGGACCAGCTCCGAAGGCTTGATGTCGAGCCCCTGCAGATAAGGCATCAGCGGCACCACCGGCACGCCGACCAGTCCGGCGATGAAGCCCGAAACGGTGCCTATCACCGGCGCCAACGGCCGTTCGAGATCGGCATGGATGTGAAGCCGGATGCGGAACAGGCCGAGGGTGCTGTAAGCGATGAGCACGGTCCCCAGAACCAGAAAGGCCCAGTTGGGCCCCTTCTGTCCGAGTAGCCAGACAGTCAGGTAGAGGACCACCGCAAGCGGCACGATGAGTGGCCACTGGCGGCGTACGATCACCTTGAACTTGCCGCCCACCGAGGCCTGCCAGATGTTGGTGAAGATGGTCGGCAGCGAGATCAGCGCGATCGCCTCGGGCAGCGGCAGGTAGAGCGACATCAGCGCGATCGAGATCGCCGGCAGGCCAAGCCCGACCAGCCCCTTCACCGTCCCTGCCAGCAGGAAGACGGAAAGACCGACGACGATATCGACGGCAGACATACCGTCAGCTCTTCGCGAGGCGCACGCTTGGTCTCAATGCCACCAGGCTGCGATGGCGGCGATCAGGGCGAGGATGGCGACGACTTCGGAGAAGCCCGGGCGCCAGCGACTGACCGACGGCGATTCGGAGGCGGCGCGCTCCGCCTTGCGACGTTCATGCTCGGCGACAAGAAGCAGGCTGTCGATCAGCCGCGGCACGCGACGCAGGCCTTGCGTCAGGTCTTCGACGGCGCGGCCGACGGTGGCGCGCGGCCCGAAATGCGTGACCATCCAATCCTCGATCAACGGCCGCGCCAGCTCCCAGATATTGACGTGCGGGTTGAGCTTGGTGCCCATCCCCTCGGCCATCAGCATCGTCTTCTGCAGCAGCAGGAGCTGCGGCTGCGCGCTCATCTCGAACTGTTCGGTGACGCGCAGCATCTGCGCCAGCAGGCGGGCGATCGAGATTTCGTGGCTGGGCTTGCCGAAGATCGGCTCGCCGATCGAACGACAGGCCTGGGCAAAAGTCTCGACCGACTGGTCGGGCGGCACATAGCCCGCGCGAAACTGGACCTCGGCCACGGCGCGATAGTCCCGCCGCAGGAAGGCGACAAGCAACTCGGCGAGATAGCCGCGCGTAGCTTCGTCGACCCGGCCCATGATGCCGAAATCGACCGGCACGATGCAGCCCTCGCGATCGACGAAGGCGTTGCCACCGTGCATGTCGGCATGGAAGAAGCCGTCGCGGAACACCTGATAGAAGAAGGCTTCGGCACACTTCTTCATGATGATGTCGGGATCGTGCCCGGCGGCGATGATAGCGTCGCGGTCGCCGATGGGCGTACCGTCGACCCGTTCCTGGGTCATGACGCGCTCGGCGGTACGGTCCCAATCGATCTTCGGGGCGCGGTAGTCGGGATGGTCGGTGAAATTCTCGCCGAGTTCCTCGGCCGCCGCCGCTTCCATGCGCAGGTCCATCTCGACCCGCACCACGTCCGCGAAAGCTCGTACCGAATCGACCGGCTTCAGCCGGCGAAACCGTGGCTGGGTACGCTCGACCAGTTCGGCCATCCAGTAGAAGAGATCGAGGTCGCGCTCGAAGGCCTTCTCGATGCCGGGTCGCAGGACCTTGACCGCGACGTCGCGGCCATCGGTCGTGACGGCGAAATGCACCTGGGCGATCGAGGCGGCGGCTATTGGCACATCGTCGAAGCTCGAGAAGATCGCGTCGATAGGTTGGCCAAGCTCGGCCTCGATGATGCGACGCGCCTCGGCACCGGAGAAAGCCGGCAGATGATCCTGCAATCGCGCGAGATCGGCGGCGACGCCCTCGCTCAGAAGGTCTGCACGCGTCGACAGCGCCTGTCCAAGCTTGATGAAGGACGGCCCCATCTCCTGCAGCGCCTCCGCCAGGCGCTCGCCCGGCCGCCGCGAATCGCGCCTGAGTGCAAAGAGCCGCGCCCACGCAATCAGCGCCGGCGCGATGCCCAGGGTTTCCAATGGAAACAGCGCATCGTGGCGGGCGAAGCGCAGCGCCATGCGCAGCAGGCGCCAGCCATTGCGAAGAGCACGGAACATCTAGATGCGCCAGCCCTGGTGCAGCGCCACGACACCCAGCGACATGTCGCGCCAAGTGACATTTGCGAAGCCTACCGCACGCATGCGCGCCGCCAGCTCGCGCTGCGGCGGAAAACGACGAATGCTCTCATGGAGATAGCGGTAGGACTCGGCGTCCTTGGCAATGACCTTGCCGAAGAACGGCAGGGCGCGTTCCGAATAGGCGTCGTAAAGGCGGCCGACCGGCGCCGACGTCACCTTGCTGAACTCCAGGCAGAAGAAGCGCCCGCCCGGTTTCAGCACGCGATAGGCGTCGGCCAGCGCCTTGTCGATGTCGGTCACGTTACGCAGGCCGAAGGCGATCGTGTAGGCGTCGAAGGAGCGGTCCGGAAACGGAAGCTTTTCGGCATCGCCGGTGGTCCACGTGAGGCCTCGAAGCAATCCGCGGTCGATCGCGCGATCGCGCCCGACTTCCAGCATGGCGGGATTGATGTCGCAAACAGTGACGTCGGGGTGATCGCCCTGCCGGCGCAGCATGCGGAAGGCGATATCGCCGGTGCCGCCCGCCACGTCCAGAATGCGCTCGCCCGGCCGCGGATGGACCACGTCGACCATGGCGTTCTTCCAGAGCCGGTGCACGCCGCCCGACATCAGGTCGTTCATCAGGTCGTAGCGCGGCGCCACGCTCTCGAAGACGCGCGCAACCAGACCCGCCTTTTCGTCCGCCGGAACGTCGCGAAATCCGAAGGACGCGCGGCCGGCCGGGGCCTGTCCCTCGGGGCTGGCTGCGCTAGGATCGGGGTCGTTTGTCATGGGCCGCAACCTAGAGGAATCGCCATGCCGCTGAAAGACCGGGTGATCCTGATCACGAACGTCGAGAAATTCGCAGGCCACGGCACCACACGCGTGGCCCTGGCCCAGGGAGCGACTGTCCTGGCCCACGATCCCTCGTTCGAAGCGCCGAGCGCGCGCCGGAAGTACGAGGCCGAGTTTCCCGGCGCCCATGCCCTCTCGGCGGTCGAGCCTGCCACCCTGGTCGACCTGGCCCTGAAGCGACACGGCCATATAGACGCGCTGGTCAACAACGACGCCTATCCGGCGCTGCGAGCCCCCTTGGGCGAAGCCCGGCTCGAAGACTATCGCGCGGCGCTCGAAGCCATGGCCGTGGCGCCGTTCCGGCTGACGCAGCTCGTGGCGCCCTCGATGCGCAAGCGCAAGTCGGGACGCATCGTTTTCGTCTCGTCGGCGGCGCCCTTGCGCGGCATCGCCAACTACGCGCCCTACGTCTCGGCCCGCGCCGCCGCCAACGGACTTGTTTCTTCTCTTGCGAAAGAACTCGGTCGCGACGGCATCACGGTGAACGCCGTCGGCTCGAACTATGTCGAGAACCCGGATTATTTTCCGCCGGCCCTGCTCGCAAACAGCGAGGCCATGGCGAAAATGACGGCGCAGATTCCGCTTGGACGCCTTGGCAAATCGGACGAACTCGGCGCGACGGTTTGCTTTCTCTGCTCCGACGCGGCGGGTTTCATCACTGGTCACGTTCTTCCGCATGCCGGAGGGTGGGCGTGACATCGCGATAGATCACATGCACACTCCTTTCACAAACAATGTCGCGCACGGCTGACCGAAGCGCGACGGCTAGGGAAGGAACGTCTGAGCGACGCCGGTAAGTCCGGCGCGTTCCCCCATGGCTGAGTTCGGTCCGAGGACGGCGCATGGGAAGACAAATCGTCCACCGCCTGCTGGTCTCGTTCCCCGCATTGCTCGGGGTTCTTTTCCTGTGCTTCTGTCTCCTGCAGGTTGTGCCGGCCGATCCGGCGATGATCATCGCCGGCCCCGACGCCAAGGCCGAGACCATTGCCGCCATTCGCGAAGAACTCGGCCTCGACCGGCCCATCCCCGTTCAGTTCGCCGAGTATATCGGCCGCGTCCTGCGCGGCGATCTCGGCCGCTCGATCATCTCCAACAAGATGGTGAGCGAGGAACTCGCGCTGACCATCGGCCCGACTATCGAGTTGATGCTGGGCGGCATGCTGCTCGCCGTCCCGATCGGACTGGCGCTCGGCACGCTCGCCGCCGTGCGGCGCGGCACCATCGTCGACCGCATCATCATGGCCTTCTCGGTCGCCGGCGTTTCCATGCCGATATTCTTCATCGGCCTGATCCTGATCCAGTACATGGGCTTCAAATGGGGCCTGTTCCCCTTCACCGGCCGCACCGGCCCCATCTGGGATGGCGGCCTGCCCAGCCTGGTGCTGCCGGCGCTGACATTGGGCAGCGTCCTGATCGGGCCGATCGCGCGGCTGACTCGCACGGCGGTGCTCGAAGTGCTGGGTGCCGACTTCGTGCGCACTGCCCGTGCCAAGGGCCTGCGCGAGACGGTGGTGATCGTGCACCACGCGCTGCGCAATGCGCTGATCCCGGTGGTGACCCTGATCGGCCTGCAGGCGGCGTTCCTGCTGGGCGGCGCGGTCGTGACCGAGACCATGTTCTCCTGGCCGGGCGTCGGTCGTCTGGCGGTCGGCGCCATCGTCTCGAGTGATTTTCCGACGGCACAGGGGGCGATCATGATCCTCGCGATTGCCTTCCTGTCGATCAACCTGCTGGTCGACATCCTCTACGTCTATCTCGATCCTCGGGTACAGCGGACATGAGCGCCGAAACCCTCGACACGGCCGCACCTGCCGAAGAGACTGGCCTGCTCTCCCGCTCCGGCGTGCTGCGCCGGCTGATGCGGGACAAGGTCGCCGCCCTGGCCGGGATCGCTCTCACGCTCATCGTGCTGGCGGCCGTCTTCGCCCCCGTCGTGGCGCCCTACGATCCCTATCTCACCGACCTCACGAAGGTGATGCAGCCGCCCAGCGCCGAGCACTGGTTCGGCACCGACAACACCGGCCGCGACATCCTGAGCCGCGTCCTCTACGGCACGCGCAACACGCTGATGCTGGGATTGATCGGGGTGATCATCGGCGGGTTCCTGGGCGGCGTCCTCGGCATTCTCGCCGCCTACTATCCGCGGGCCGACGGCTGGATCATGCGGCTGGTCGACGTGATGCTGGCCTTTCCGGCGATCCTGATCGGTCTCGCCGTGGCGGCGATCTTCGGCGCCGGCCTCACGGCCGTGGTGATCGCGCTGGTGGTGGCCACCGTGCCCGACGTGGCGCGCGTCGCACGCGGCTCGGCCGTCGGCGTGATGGGACAGGAGTTCATGGAAGCCGGCCGCGCCGTCGGCGTCTCCGACCGCACCCTGATCTGGCGCTACCTGACGCTGAACTGCATCTCGACCATCTTCGTCTTCCTCACCTTGCGATTCGGCCAGATCATCCTGATCGGATCGGCGCTCGGCTTTCTCGGCATGGGTGCGCAACCGCCGACCGCCGAACTCGGCATGATGGCCGCCCAAGGCCGAGACTTTCTCTTCATGGCACCGCACATCGCAACGATCCCAAGCTTCGCGATCTTCGTCATCGTGCTGGCCGCCAATCTTCTGGGCGACGCGTTCCGCGACGTCCTCGATCCGAGGCTGCAACAATGATCGGACCCGTTCTGCCTGCGGCATTCGTATTAATCACCTTCGACAAACGGCCGGACGTCAATTTCTGAACAGGACGCACACTGACGAACCAGAAGGCGAGGAAACGACGATGCGTACTCTCTTCAAAAGCGTAGCAGCGTTGCTTGGTATGGTCGGCCTCTCCGCGGCGGCGGAGGCGCAGACCCTCAAGATGATGAAGTCGCTCGATGCCCCGCACTACGATGGCCAGCGCACGACATGGTCGCCGACGTCCGACATCGTCAACATGTTCCAGGACACACTGGTGGCCATGGACTGGGACGGCAAGACGGCGATCCCCTACCTCGCCAAGTCCTGGACCGTCAGCCCCGACGGCAAGCTCTACACCTTCAAGCTGCGCGACGACGTGACCTTCTGCAGCGGCAAGAAGTTCACTGCCGAGGATGTGATCTATTCCTTCAAGCGGTTGACCAGCCCCGAACTCAAGGCGCCGCTCGCCTGGCGCGCCGGCAATATCAAGGAGCTGCGCGCACCCGATCCCTACACGGTCGAATACGAACTGAACGAACCGTTTGCCGACCTGCTGCTGCAGCTCACCATGTTCACGACGGCCATCCACAACAAGGAGAGCGTGGAGGCGCTGGGCAAGGATTACGGCGTCAAGGCAATCGACGGCACCGGCCCATGGTGCTTCGACTCCTGGACGCCGCGTACGGAGATCGTGCTGAAGAGGCACGATGCCTACAAGTGGGGCCCCTCGATGTACCAGAACAAGGGGCCGGTGAAGTTCGAGAAGCTCTCGATCAAGATCGTGCCGGAGGATTCGAGCCGGGTCGCCGCCATGATGGGCGGCCAGTTCGACGTCACGCACCAGATCCCGCTGCAGTTCATCCAGCAGGTCAAGGCGTCGCCCAACCTCAATGTCCAGGAGGCGACGCCAAACTTCCAGCTCATGTACTACGGCTACAAGACCACGCGGCCGATGGTGGCGGACAAGCGCGTGCGCGAGGCGATGAACATCGCCATCAACCGCGCCGACATCACCAAGGGCATCATGCTGGGTAACGCAACGCCGGCCTATACCTTCATCGATCCCAAGGCGCTCGACTTCGCCGACTCGACCAAGAACATCATCAAGGAGGATGTCGAACGGGCGAAGAAGCTGCTCGACGAAGCCGGCTGGAAGGTCGGCAGCGACGGCATCCGCGAAAAGGACGGCGTCAAGCTGGCGCCGCGCGTGCTGTTCACGCAGGTCTCCTACTTCCCGCGCGTTTCCGAAGCGATCCAGGGCTACATGCGCAAGATCGGCATCGACTGGAAGATCGTCGGCTACGATTCGACCATCGCGCCGGCGGAAATGGCCAAGCAGGACTTTGAACTCTGGACGGTGACGTTCCCCTACATCTCCTCCGGCGACCTGCTGAACTTCTACTTCGACTCCAAGAACATGCCGGCGCCGAACCGCATGAACTGGAACGACCCTAAGACCGACGAGTATCTGAAGATGGGCCGCGCCTCGATCACCGACGCCGACCGCGCCAAGTACTATGCGCTCGCCCAGCAGCGCGTGACCGAGGAGCATCTCTGGATGCCGGTGATGAACATCGCGATGTACACCACCAGCTTGAAGAAGTTGAAGGGCGTGCGGCCGCACATGCTCTACCAGAACACCTTCTACAAGGGCCTGGATTACTCCTTCTGATGGACAAGCTCCTCGACGTCCGCGGTCTCCGGACACACTTCCACACGGACCGCGGCCTGTTTCGCGCGGTCGACGGCATCGACTTTTCCGTCGAACGCGGCCGCACCGTCGGGCTGGTCGGCGAATCGGGCTGCGGCAAGAGCGTGACCTCGCTGTCGGTCATGGGCCTGGTCGCGAGTCCGCCCGGCCAGGTCGACGCTGATGCCATCAGCTTCGAGGGCCGCAATGTGCTCGGCCTTTCGGCCGACGAACGCCGCAAGCTGCGCGGCGGCAAGATGTCGATGATCTTCCAGGAGCCGATGACCTCGCTCAACCCGGTACACACGATCGGGCAGCAGATCGTCGAGGCGATTCTGGCTCATACGACGCTGTCGCCGGCCGCCGCCAAGGCACGCGCCATCGAAATGCTCGACCTGGTGCGCATCCCCTCCGCCGCCGAGCGGGTCGACGACTATCCGCACCGGCTCTCGGGCGGCATGCGCCAGCGGGTGATGATCGCCATGGCGCTGGCCTGCGAGCCGGCGCTGCTGATTGCCGACGAACCTACGACGGCGCTCGACGTCACCATTCAGGCGCAGATCCTCGACCTGCTTCAGGACCTGCAGCGCCGCCTTGGCATGGCGATCCTGATCATCACCCACGATCTCGGGGTGATCGCCGAGGTCGCCGACGAGGTGCTGGTGATGTACGCGGGCAAGATCGTGGAAAGCGCGCCGGTGGCCGCTCTCTTCGCCGACCCGCAGCATCCCTACACGATCGGTCTGCTGGGCTCGATCCCGCGCATCGAGATCGATCGCGAGCGGCTGTCGACCATCGAAGGCACGGTACCCAGTCCGAACAACCAGCCCAAGGGGTGCCGGTTCGCGCCGCGCTGCCCCTTCGCCGACACGCGCTGTCATGCTGAGCCACCGCCGCTGCGCGGCATCGGAACCGATCATCGCGTGGCCTGCTGGAAGGCGCCCGTCGAACTGGCAGGAGCGACGGCATGAGCAGCGCATCGACGCCCGTGCTTCAGGTAGATGGCCTGGTCAAGCACTTCCCCGTCGCCCGCGGCCTGATCCGCCGTAAGGTGATCGGCATGGTCCGGGCGGTCGAGGGCGTGAGCTTCGAGATCGCGCGCGGCGAGACATTGGCGCTCGTGGGCGAGTCGGGTTGCGGCAAGTCGACGACCGGCCGCCTCGTGCTGCGCCTGATGGACCCGACGGCCGGCTCCGTGCGCTTCAAGGGCGAGGAGATCGCCGGACTCGACAAGCAGTCGCTGCGCCGGCTGCGCCGTCACATGCAGATCATCTTCCAGGACCCCTATGCCTCGCTGAACCCGCGCATGACCGTGGGCGAGATCCTGGCCGAGCCGATGGCGGTGCACGACCTTCACACCGAGGCCGAACGCGGAAAGCGGGTGCGGGACCTGCTCGACGTGGTCGGCCTGCTGCCCGAGCACGCCAGGCGCTACCCGCATCAATTCTCGGGAGGCCAGCGCCAGCGGATCGGCATCGCCCGCGCGCTGGCGGTCAATCCCGACCTGATCATCTGCGACGAGCCGGTGTCGGCGCTCGACGTCTCGATCCAGGCGCAGATCGTGAACCTGCTGCAGAATCTGCAGCAGCGCTTCGGCCTCTCCTATCTGTTCATCGCCCACGACCTTGCCGTGGTGAAGCACATCAGCGACCGCGTGGCGGTGATGTATCTCGGCCAGCTCGTCGAGATCGCGAGCAAGCGCGAGCTCTACGACCGGCCCCTGCATCCCTATACGCAAGCCTTGCTGTCGGCGATCCCGCGACCCGATCCCAGTGTACGCAAGGAGCGCGTCCTGCTGGCAGGCGACGTGCCCTCGCCCTTCGCCCCACCGTCGGGCTGCCGCTTCCACACGCGCTGCCAGCACGCCCAGCCGCGCTGCAAGCAGGAACAGCCCGAGCTAAGGGATGCCGGCGACGGCCACCGCGTCGCCTGCCACTTCTACGAGACGATTCCCAAGCCTGCGATTGCAACGACCGCCGACACGGCCAATGGCAAGTTCGTCGAACGGCTGGCGGCCTTCGAAGCGGCAAAGGCCAAGCGCCTGCAAGCGTAGACGACAGCACCACTCCTACCGCGAATGCCAACCGACTTTCCCACGAGTAGAAAGCGGTATATAAATACTACCATTGCGGGCACGAGAAAGAACCGCCGCAAGTCTAACGGGAGAGAAGACTAGTGCGAACGCTTGGCAACATCCTCTGGCATTTCCCATTTCTGGGTTTCGTCACCGCGGCTATCTACTGGCTGCTGGGACTGCTATTGACGGCTCTGGTCGTCACGGCGCCGATTGGCCTCGGCCTCATGGAATTCGGCAAGTTCCTCTTCGCCCCCTTCGGGCGAGCGATGGTCGACAACAAGAACCTCAAAGGCGACCGGAACGCAGCCTGGCAGGCCTATTCGACGATCATCATGATCCTCTACATACCCTTTGGACTGGTTTTCGTGGTGATCAACACCATTCAGGTCGTTCTGTTGTGCCTGTCCATCGTCGGCATCCCCGTCGCGTTGGTCATCGCGAAATCCCTTGGAACGGTTCTCAATCCCGTGAACAAGGTCTGCGTGCCCGCCGCGGTCGCGGAGGAACTCGAGCGCCGCAAGGGAAGCGCCGAGGTAGCCAAGTATGTCGGCTGATCAACGTCAATCAGCGGAGTCGTTCGGGAATTGGAGCGGCACCACATCTGTCATCGTTGATGTGGTGCACTGAAGTTCGGCGGGACGGCTTGCGCCGCGTTAGCCGAACGCTTCGTCCCAGGTGCCGCGCGTCGAAGCCTTCGAGTACTCCGTCGCGCGGTTCTCGAAGAAGTTGGTGTGCTCGATGGCGTTCAGCATCTGGTCCATCCAGGGCAGCGGATTCTTCGCATCCTGGCGATAGATCGGCTGCAGGCTGAGCTGGGTCAGGCGTCGGTCGGCGATATAGCGGATGTAGCGCTTCACGTCGATCGCGGTCATGCCCTCGATGCCGCCCATTTCGAAGGCGAGGTCGATAAAGGCGTCCTCGTGGTCGACGATGGTCGAACAGGCGACGTAGATCTCGCGCTGCAGCTCTTCCGTCCAGATCTCGGGATTCTCGTGCACGAACGTGCGAAACAGGCGGACGATCGAATTGCAATGAAGCGTCTCGTCGCGCACCGACCACGACACGATCTGGCCCATGCCCTTCATTTTATTGAAGCGCGGGAAGTTCATGAGCATCGCGAACGAGGCAAAGAGCTGCAGGCCTTCGGTGAAGGCGCCGAACACCGCCAGGGTCTTGGCGATCGCGGGCTTCGAGTCGACGTTGAACTCCTGCATGTAGTCGTACTTGTCCTTCATCTCCTTGACGTGGAGGAAGGCCGAATACTCCGTCTCGGGCATGCCGATCGTGTCGAGCAGATGGCTGTAGGCGGCGACGTGCACAGTCTCCATCGCCGAGAAGGCGGCCAGCATCATCTGCACTTCCGTGGGTTTGAAGACCCGCGAATAGTGCCGCATGTAGCAGTTGTTCACTTCGACGTCGGCCTGGGTGAAGAAGCGGAAGATCTGCGTCAGCAGATGACGTTCGCTGTCGCTGAGCTTGTTGCGCCAGTCCTTGACGTCGTCGGCCAACGGCACTTCCTCGGGCAACCAGTGAATGCGCTGCTGCGTCAACCAGGCATCGTAGGCCCAGGGATAGTGGAACGGCTTGTAGATCGGCTTGGCGTCGAGAAGGGACATGGCACGGACCCGCTGGTCGGAGCGTGAAGACAAAAACGCGGAGACGAAAAAGCCCCTGTAGCGACTTCGGAACGAATCCGGAGACGCTACAGGGGGCGACTCGAGTTTACTGACAGCTAAGGCACTCTTCGTAGTCGTTGCTCTGCGTCGGTGTTCCGATTGGCAGAGGAGAGGGGACGTCAGTTCTGGGGGCTGAGAGAGCGTGGTCGCCAAGCGGCGCAGAGAGGGCTTCGCCCGCGACGGTCTCGGCGCGCTGGATGCTGAGCGAGCGACAGTAGTAGAGGCTCTTCACGCCGCGCTTCCAGGCCATCATGTGGATCTGGTGCAAGTCGCGCTTATGCACGTCGGCCGGCAGGAAGAGGTTCAACGACTGGCTCTGGCAGATATAGGGCGTGCGGTCGGCTGCGTGCTCGACCAGCCAGCGCTGGTCGATCTCGAACGCCGTCTTGAACACCGCCTTCTCGTGATCGTCGAGGCAGTCGAGATGTTGCACGGAGCCCTGGTTGGTCGTGACCGAGGTCCAGGTGTCCTCGTCGTTCTTGCCCTTCTGCTCCAGCAGCTTCTCAAGGTACGGATTGCGCACCACGAAGGAGCCCGAGAGGGTCTTGTGGTTGTAGACGTTGGCCGCCGACGGCTCGATGCCGGGCGACGCGCCGCCGCAGATGATCGAGATCGAGGCGGTCGGCGCGATGGCAAGCTTGTTCGAGAAGCGCTCGGCCACACCGAAGTCGGCCGCGTCCGGGCAGGCGCCGCGTTCGCTGGCGAGCGTCTTCGACGCCTCGTCGCACTGGCCACGGATGTGCTTGAACATCTTCTTGTTCCACACCTTGGCCATCACGGATTCGAGCGGAATGCCGTTGGCCTGCAGGAAGGAGTGGAAGCCCATGACACCGAGGCCGACCGAGCGCTCGCGCATCGCGGCATAGGTCGCCCGCGCGAAATCGGTGCCGGCATTGTCGATGAAGCCCTGCAGCACGTTGTCGAGGAAACGCATCACGTCCTCGATGAAGTGCGGATGTTCGTGCCACTCGAGGTAGGTCTCGAGATTGAGCGAGGAGAGGCAGCACACGGCGGTGCGCTGCTTGCCGTGGTGATCGACGCCCGTCGGCAGGGTGATCTCGCTGCACAGGTTCGAGGTCTTGACCTCGAGGCCCGCCAGCTTGTGATGCTCCGGCCGCGCGTTGTTCACGTGGTCGACGAACACCAGGTACGGCTCGCCGGTCTCGACCCGCGCCGTCAGGATGCGGATCCACAGGGCGCGCGCCGAGACGGTGCGCTGCACGGCGCCGTCCTTCGGGCTGACCAGCGCCCACTCCTCGTCGTTCTCCACGGCGCGCATGAAGGCGTCGGAGATCAGCAGGCCGTGATGCAGGTTCAGCGCCTTGCGGTTGGGATCGCCGCCGGTCGGGCGACGGATCTCGATGAACTCCTCGATCTCGGGATGGTTCACCGGCAGATAGACGGCCGCCGAGCCGCGGCGCAGCGAGCCCTGGCTGATGGCGAGCGTCAGCGAATCCATCACGCGGATGAAGGGCACGACACCGGAGGTCTTGCCGTTCAGGCCGACCTTTTCGCCGATCGAGCGCAGGTTGCCCCAGTAGGAGCCGATTCCGCCGCCACGCGCCGCCAGCCAGACGTTCTCGTTCCACAGGCCGACGATCCCTTCGAGGCTGTCGTTCGCCTCGTTGAGGAAGCAGGAGATCGGCAGACCGCGGCTGGTCCCCCCATTGCTGAGAACGGGCGTGGCCGGCATGAACCACAGATTGCTGATGTAGTCGTAAAGACGCTGCGCGTGGGCATCATCGTCGGCATAGGCCGAGGCGACGCGCGCAAACATCTCCTGGTAATTTTCGCCAGGCAGAAGATACCGGTCGGTCAGAGTTGCCTTGCCGAAGGCCGTCAAGCGGGCGTCCCGAGAGGAGTCGGTAACAACCCGTGCACCGCTGCGAACTTGAACGACATCAAACACTTGCGGTCCCCTTTTTCTTTTTGTCCACAGTTGTGGAAAGAACACTCTGTGGAAGACACCTAGATATTGCGAGGAGTTCGTCACTCCCCACTACCCATTGATAGTACGTTACCTACCCATCCTGTCATTTCCAAATTTTTCCCTCGAATGTGAATCTCAGGAATGGCTTGTTAACGCTCTGATATTTCTTGAAGAAATGGGGTTTGAAATTCTGTTTCCTGGACCGTTTCTGCGCCTTCGCAGGTGCAACATAAGATGAGAACAAAACGCGCTTTCCCGCGGAATCCGTGGGTCAGAAACAGAAACCGCAGCGAATCGGCTCGCCCTCGAAGGCCCACCTCCCAAAACGCGAGATGCGGTGGGCATTCCCGGGCTCGCCAAGAGTCCGTCGTCAGAATGTCATAGGGCGGCGTAACATTCGCCACAGTCCGAGGAGGAAACACAAGACATGGCCACTGCCCTCGCACCGCGTGTTTACGGGCTCGACGCCATCTGCGCTGCCGCTCTGCAGGCCACCGGCGGCGAGGACGCCGCCCAATTTGCACGCCGGCTGTTCGGCCGCGTCGCCGACAAGGACCTAGCGGCAGCGTCCGCCGATCAGCGTGCCGCAGCCTCCAACGCACTCCTTGCCTTTGCCCGCCGCCGGCTGCCTGGCGTCGCCAAGGTTCGCGTCTTCAATCCGACCGCCGGTGTCCACGGCTTCGAGAGCCGCCATACGATCGTTCAGATCGTCAACGACGACATGCCGTTCCTGGTCGACTCGATCGCCAACGAGTTCAATCGCCGCGAGATCGCCGTCCACCTGCTGGCGCATCCGGTCCTGGCGGTTCGGCGCGACCTCGATGGCGACATGATCGGCATCGCCCTGGAGGCCGGCGAGCGGGCCAAGGCGGAGTCGATGATGCACATCGAGATCGACCGCCAGGCCGATCACGCACCGCTCGACGAGCTGGCCGCCGCGCTGACGCGCGTGTTGGCCGAAGTGCGACTCGCGGTCGAGGACTGGCGCGCCATGCGCCGTGCCTGCCTCGACGCCATCGCCGATCTCGTCCCCGGCCGGGCAGCGAACCTCGCAGAGTACGAGGACTTCCTGCGCTGGCTCGAGGCCAACCACTTCACCTTCCTGGGCCACCGCCGCTACCGCTATGTCGACGATCCCGGCCAACCCGGCGGGCTCCGCTACGAGCTGATGCCGGGCTCGGCGCTCGGCATCCTGCGGCGCGACGAGGTTCGGCTGTTCGAGGCGGGGCTCGGCGGGGGTGAGGCCATGTCGCGTTTCGCGCGCGGCCCGCACAACGTCCTGATCGTGAAGACCGACCGACCGTCGATGGTCCATCGCAGCGGCACAATGGATTGCGTCATCGTCAAGACCTTCGATGCCGATGGCCGGGTCACGGGCGAACGGCGGCTGGTCGGCCTGTTCACCTCGGCCGCCTACCACGCGATGGTGCGCGACATACCGCTGCTGCGCGGCCGGGTCGACGGTCTGTTGCGTCGTTCGGGCCTGGATCCGAACAGCCACGACGGCAAGGCGCTGATGGCGATCCTAGAAGCCTATCCGCGCGACGAACTGTTCCAGATCGAAGAAGACACGCTCTACGACCACGCCATGGGCATCCTGCAGTTGCAGGAACGACGGCGCGTGGCCCTGTTCGCTCGCCGCGATGCCGTCGGCCGCTTCGCCACCAATCTCGTCTACGCGCCACGCGAACGCTTCGACACGGCGCTGAGCGACCGCTTCGCCGCGATCCTCGAGCAGAGCTGGCATGGCAAGGTGACCTCGACGGCCTCGTCGGCCGACTCGGGCTCCGCCCTCGCCCAATCGCTCTATACACTGAGACTCAACTCACCGACTGCGCCGACGCCCGACCTCGCCGAACTCGAGCGCGCCCTGGCCGAGGCCGCGACGTCATGGAACGATCGGCTGCGCGCCACGCTTCAGGCAAACCTCGGCGAAGCCGAAGGCCGAACGGCCGCGCGCCGCTGGCGCCAGTGGTTTCCGTCCACCTATCGCGACAGCTTCGATGCCACCCAGGCAGTGGCCGACATTGTACCGCTGCAGGCCACGCTCGAGGGCCGGCGGAATGCCGTACGACTCGACCGCGAGCCGGGCTCGCCGCCGCATCGCTTCACTCTGCGCCTGTTCCATCCGCGCGAGCCAATTGCGCTCTCCGATATTCTGCCGCCGACCGAGAATTTTGGTCTGCGCATCCTTAGCGAGGCACCATTCGGCCTGCGCGCGGACGGCGGAGATCCCGTGGCGCTGCAGGTGCTGAGCGTCGAAACGGCCGACAAGTCGCCGGTCGATCTCGCGGCTGCCGGCCCCCGGTTCGTCGAGGCGCTCGGCCGGCTCTGGGCCGGCGCTTTCGAGAGCGACGGCCTCAACCGGCTGATCCTGGGGGCCGGACTTGCCTGGCGCGAAGTCGCCATCGTCCGCGCCTACACAAAGTATTTGCGCCAGGCCGGCATTCCTTTCAGCCAGGATTACATGGAGCGCGCCCTAGCGGCTTACCCGACGGTCGCGCGCTTGCTAGTCGATCTCTTCGGGGCGCGCTTCGACCCGTCTCTCGGTGATGCGACCTCTACGATACGCAAGGAGAAGGTCGAGGCCGTCGAAGCAGCACTTGAAACCGCGCTCGAAGCCGTGGCGACCCTGGACGAGGATCGCATCCTGCGACGCTTCCACAACGCCGTGCTCTGCACCTTGCGCACCAACTACTGGCAGGCCAGCAGCAACGGCACGCCGAAGGACTGGATCTCCTTCAAGATCGACAGCCGCGCCGTCGACGATCTGCCGGCGCCCCGGCCTCTGGTCGAAATCTTCGTCTACAGCCCGCGCATGGAAGGCATTCATCTGCGCGGCGGCCGGGTCGCCCGCGGCGGCATACGCTGGTCCGACCGGCGCGAGGATTTCCGCACCGAAATTCTCGGCCTGATGAAGACGCAGATGGTGAAGAACGCCGTCATCGTACCCGTCGGCTCGAAAGGCGGCTTCTATGTCAAACAGCCGCCGGCCGGCGGGACGCGCGAGCAGATCCAGGCAGAAGGCATTGCCTGCTATCAGACCCTGATCCGCGGCATGCTCGACATCACCGACAACTATGCCGGCGGAACCATCGTCCCGCCGGCTGCCGTGGTCCGCCACGACGGCGACGACCCCTATCTTGTGGTGGCCGCCGACAAGGGCACCGCCACCTTCTCCGACATCGCCAATGCGCTGGCCCGCGACTACGGCTTCTGGCTGGACGATGCGTTCGCCTCGGGCGGCTCGGCCGGATACGACCACAAGAAGATGGGCATTACGGCGCGCGGCGCGTGGGAATCGGTGAAGCGCCACTTCCGCGAACTCGACCGCGATATCCAGACAACTCCTTTCACAGTTGCGGGCGTCGGCGACATGTCGGGAGATGTGTTCGGCAACGGCATGCTGCTGTCGCCGCACATCAAGCTCGTGGTGGCCTTCGACCACCGCCACATCTTCATCGACCCCTCGCCCGATCCGGCGACGAGCTTCGCCGAACGCAAACGGTTGTTCGATCTGCCGCGCTCCTCCTGGATGGACTACGACAAGAGCCTGCTGTCGACCGGCGGCGCCGTCTTCGATCGCGCGGCCAAGTCGGTCAGCCTGTCGCCCGAGGCCCGGCAGGTGCTGGGCATCGAGACCGCGACCTTGGCGCCGCTCGACCTGATGCGCGCCATCCTGACCGCGCCAGTCGACCTGCTCTATTTCGGCGGCATCGGCACCTATGTGAAGGCTTCGAGCGAAAGCAACGCCGATGCCGGGGACCGCACCAACGACGCCTTGCGCGTCGACGGCTCGCAGATCCGGGCAAAGGTGATCGGCGAGGGCGCCAACCTCGGCTTCACGCAGCGCGGGCGAGTCGAGGCCGCACTCGCCGGCCGCAAGATCAACACCGATGCACTCGACAACTCCGCCGGCGTCGATACGTCCGACCACGAGGTCAACATCAAGATCGCCACCGGCGGCGCGATTGCCTCGGGCGCCCTCGCCGCGCCGGAACGCGACGCGCTGCTCTTCTCGATGACCGACGAAGTGGCAGGCCTCGTGCTGCGCCACAATTATCAGCAGAGCCAGGCGATCAGCATGGCCGAAGGACAGGCGGCAGAAGAGCATGACCGCCTCGAACGCTTCATGCGCACCCTGGAACGCAAGGGCCGGCTCGACCGTGCCGTCGAGTTCCTGCCGGACTCGGCTGCCATGCGCGCGCGTGCCGCCAATCGCCAGCCGCTGACCCGCCCCGAACTCTGCGTGCTGCTGGCCTATGCCAAGATCGACCTCAACGAAGAGATCCTGGCCTCCGACCTGCCCGACGATCCAAGGCTGGAGGAAGAGCTGTTGCGTTACTTCCCGGCAGCCTTGCAGGAGAAGTACGAACCGGCGATCCGCGGCCATCGCCTGCGCCGCGAGATCACGGCCCTGCAGGTGGTGAATTCGCTGGTCAACCGCTGCGGCCCGACCTTCGTGCACAATGTCGGCCAGCGCTCCGGCGCATCGGCCGCGACCATTGCACGAGCGTTTACGGTCGTGCGCGATGCCTGGAAGCTGCGCACGCTCTGGGCGGACATCGAGGCCTTGGACCCTGCGCTTAAGGCCGAAGCCCAGGTCCGCATGCTGGTCGCCTCGCAACGGTTCCTGGTACGCACGGTACAGTGGACCTTGCGCCGCCTGCCGCAGCCGCTCGACACGATTGCTGCAACGTCCAAGCTCGGCGCCGCCGTCGGCGCACTGGGCGACTTGCCGGCCGATCTGATCGGCCAGGCCGAAGCGACTGCACTCGGCGAACGGGCCGCCGCATTGGAAGCAATCGGCGCGCCGGCCGCCACTGCACGCCAGGCGGCCGCCCTCGAAACGCTGGCATCGGCAGGTGACCTGGCACTGGCCGCCGAAACCAACGGCTGCAACATCGAATCGGCGGCGCGGCTCTACTTCCGGATCGGCGAACGCCTGTCGCTGGCGTCGCTGGCCAATGCCGCACACAAACTGCCGCGCGAAGGCCAATGGCCGTCGCAGGCAGCCCTTGCGATCCAGGACGAACTGGCGGGCTTGCACGCCGACTTGCTGAGCTCGGCTCTGCGCGCGGCGGGTGGCGGCAATTGCGATCCCGATGATGCGCTCGCCAAATGGAGCGAGCCGCGGCAGCTTGCGCTGGATCGTGTCGACCGCCTCGTGAAGGAGGATTTCGCCGCCGCCGGTGCGCTCGACCTCGCCATGCTGTCGGTCGCGACGGCCGAGTTGCGAACGCTGGTCTAGTTCACCACATCAGGTCCCAGGAGAGCACCCATGACCGACAAGACCGTCGAGAAGAGCGAAACGGAGTGGCAGAAGGAACTCGATCCGCTGCAGTACCATGTGCTGCGCAAGCACGGCACCGAGCGCGCCTTCACCAGCCCGTTGAACGACGAGAAGCGCGCCGGCACCTTCCGCTGTGCCGGCTGCGGCGAGCCGCTGTTCGATTCCAAGACCAAGTACGAAAGCGGATCGGGCTGGCCGTCCTTCTGGGCACCCATGGAAGACGCGGTCGATACGTCGACCGACCACAGCCATTTCATGACCCGTGTCGAAGTCCACTGCGCCAAGTGCGGCGGCCATCTCGGCCACGTCTTCCCCGACGGGCCGCAACCGACCGGGCAGCGCTACTGCATGAACGGCGCGGCGCTCAAGTTCGACGAGAAGAAGTAACGCCGGGTCGATCGGGGAGCGCATAGAGCTCCTCGATCAGCTGGCGCAGATTGGCGCGGATCGCCCGCTCGTTGGCGATCCTGAGGCGCGCCTGGCCGTCGATGGCATCGTCCATGGTCGCGGTGGCCGGCGTCGTAATTGCCTTGTCGTAGACGACCGCGCCTGTCGCCACCTCCGTCAGCCGGTAGGCAATCGTGGCGTTGACCGTCATGGCGAAGCCCGCGAAGGGCTGTTCGAGCTTTTGCAGCACGGCATCGAGACGGAACCGACCATTGTCCGCCCGGCCCAGTCCCGACTCCATCAGGGCGCGAACCAGTGCCTCCCGAAACTCCGGGTTATCGACCTGGGAGGTCCAAAGTGGCGAGGTCTTGCTGCCGCCACTCACCTCACCGGCTGTAATGGCACCGCGGTAAGCGGATGCAGGCCCAGCGCCGATGCCAACGATGTCGGGCACCATCGCCGATGGCGAAGCCGGCTTTGCGCAGGCGCCAAGGAGCGCCAGCGCGGCACCCAAGAAGGAAAGCCGGGCGGCACTGGAGATGAAACGATGAGACATCGGCACCTCGAAGTGGAAGACGACCTCTCGGCCAGAACTATAGCCCCTTCAGGAAGTCGATCAGCAGCCTGTTAACGTCGGCCGGCCGCTCCTGTTGCACCCAATGGCCAGCCCCTTCCAGGATATGGCTGCCGCGCAAACCAGGAAGAGTCGTGGGATAGGCCTCGATCTGGCTCTTGGCCGCCGGAAAGCGCAGCACGCCGTCGCGACTGCCCGCAATGAAGAGCGACGGCTGGCGGATCGGCTGGCCGCGCCACGGACCGCTCAGCTCCCAGTTACGCCGAAGATTGCGATACCAGTTGAGGCCGCCGCGAAAGCCGGTGCGCGAGAACTCGCCGGCATAGTAGTCGAGATCGGCGTCGCTCAGCCAGGGCGGCAGCTTGTCGGGATCGACGGTGTTCGAGAGCAAGGTTCCGCCGGTGAGCCGGGCAAAACCTTTGTCCTTCTCCGTCATCTCGCCGCCGGCTGTGTAGTAGAGGCGCCGCAGCGCGCCGCGAATGTCCTGCTGCAACTCTGCTTCGGGCACGCCCGGCTTCTGGAAGTACTGCAGATAGAAGTCGTTGATCCCGAGCTTCTCCAGAGCCGACAGGATGTCGACATAGCCCGGTGGCGCGTAGGGAACGCTCATGGCGCAGACGGCGGTGAAGAGATCGGGCCGCCAGAGGGCGGCATGCCAGGCGACCGGCGCGCCCCAGTCGTGGCCGACAATCACCGCCTTGGTCTCGCCGAGCGCCTTCACCAGCTCGGCCATGTCGCCCACGAGATTGAAGAGCGTGTACTGGTCGATTGGCTCCGGCGCCTGCGTGCCGCCATAGCCGCGCATGTCCGGCGCGACCGCACGGAAGCCTGCCGCGCTCACCGCCTGCAATTGATGCCGCCACGAATACCAGCTCTCCGGCCAGCCGTGACAGAACAACACCAGCGGACCGCTGCCGGCTTCCGCGTAACGCATATGGATGTTGTTGGCGTTGGTCGTCTTGAGCGTGACGCCCGAGACCGGCGATTGGGTCATGCGTGGTTTCCTCCGTTGGAAAGAAACCTAGCCGGAGTCGTCAGCCGCGCAAGTGAACAGGGCGAGACAGGCGTGCCCGTACCGAGGCGCGCGTGCCGAACAGCAGCGAGCCCAGAAAGAACAGACTTGCGAAAAGCACGATCACCGGACCGGACGGCAGGCCCGCGTGAAAGGACACGAGCAGACCGACCGCGGCCGAGACGAATGCCATGGGGGCGGCAATCGCCGTCATCGACCAGACCTCGCGAGCCCAGAAGGATGCCGCCACCGCCGGCAACAAAATGAGGCCGAGCGCCATCAGCGTGCCCAGCGCCTGGAAGCCCGCCACCATGTTCAGCACGGCGAGCGACAGGAAGAGATAGTGATAGAGCGAGCCGCGCACGCCCATGGCGGCGAGGAAGCCAGGATTGAAGCATTCCACGACCAGCGGCCGGTAGATGGCCGCGAGGCCGACCAGGGTCAGCGTCGCCGTCGACACGACCAGGATCAGCGCCTGATCGTCGACAGCCAGAATGGCGCCGAACAGGATGTTCATCAGGTCGACAGCCGAACCACGCAACGACACGATGAGCACGCCGAGCGCCATCGCCGTGAGATAGGCGGCCGCAAAGCTCGCATCCTCGCGCATGTTGGAAAAGCGGGCGATGATGCCTGAGAGCAGCGCCGTTGCGACGCCTGCAAGGAAACCGCCGAGACTCATCGCCGGCAGCGACAGGCCACCGATCAGGAAGCCCATTGCAGCGCCCGGCAGCAGCGAATGCGCCAGCGCATCGCCCATCAAACTCATGCGGCGCAGGATGAGGAACACGCCGATCGACGAACCGCCCGCGGCAAGAGCGAGGCTCGCGACCAGAGCGCGGCGCATGAAGCCGAAATCGGCGAAAGGCGCGATCAGCGTGTCGTAGAGCATGGCAAAGAGAAGGGGATCAGGCGCTGAGCCGCATCGGCACGTCGCAGGCGTCGGCCTGTTCGTCCCAGGCTTCGGCCATGGCGCGGGCCCGCAACAAGTTCTCGGCCGACAGCACGCGCGACGTCGGACCGGCATCGACCAACTCGCGCGCCAGCAGCAGGGAGTTGGGGAAGTCGCGGCGCACTTGATCGAGATCGTGCAGCACGGCGACGACCGTGCGCTTCTCGGCCTGCCAGCGCCGGATCACCACCATGAGATCGGCAACGGTCTTGCTGTCGATTGCAGCGAATGGCTCGTCCAACAGGACGAGATCGGCATCCTGCAGGAGCAGGCGCGCGAACAGGACGCGCTGGAACTGGCCCACCGAGAGCGTGTCGATCGGCCGGCGCTCGAATCCCCCGAGACCGACCGCTTCGATCGCGTGCTGCGCGTCATGGATGTCGGCGTTTTTGGCGGCACCAAAGCCGCCGAAGCGCGACCAGCGTCCCAGCAGGACGGTATCGAGCACGGAGATCGGAAAGGAGCGATCGATCTCTGCCTGCTGCGGCAGATAGGCGATACGGCGCGCCGAGCATTCGATGTGGCCTTCGATCCGCGGCGCCAGACCGAGCATTGCCTTCAGGAGCGTGCTCTTGCCCGCACCGTTGGGGCCGACGATGGCCGTCATCTCGGCCGCCGGAATCTCCGCCGACACGTGATGCACCGCCGGATGGCGGTCGTAGCTCACGGTCAGGTCGACCAGGCGGAGGGCGGCGTTCATCTCTCGACCCTCAGGACAGCGCCCACCAGGCGCAGAGCCACAGCAGGCCCGACACGCCGAGTGCCACCGCGATACGGGCGGGCGCGCTCATGGCGAGCAGGAAAGTGCCGGGCGAAACGGGTCCATGCATGGGAGACAGATTGTTATAATGTTACTCTTCGAGAGTCCAGCGAACGCGAGCGATGCGTTACCGTGGGCTAACCGTTTGTTGATTGGCAGCCAGGGCCGTGCGCGCGCATCTTCCGACCATGACGAAATTCCCAGTTCCGGGCCGGAGATCTCTGCTGATCGGCGCTGCCGCGGCAGCAGGTGCCGCGCTGGTCGCCGGACGCGCGGAGCCAGGCATCGCAAAGCCCGCCCGGAAGGCGGGCGCCGAGGGGCCTTGGGCGGTCGAGCTTTTCACTTCGCAGGGCTGCAATTCCTGTCCACCCGCCGATGCCTATCTCGGTCGCCTCTCGATGCGACCGGATATCGTCGCGCTCTCCTTCCATGTCGACTACTGGGACTATATTGGCTGGAAGGACCCCTTCGCCTCGCGCGAGACGACGGAACGTCAGCGCGCCTACGCCCGCGTCCTGAAGCAGCGCTACGTCTACACGCCGGAGATGGTCGTCGACGGTATCGGCCACGACACCGGCCGCGATCCCGGTCCGATCGAAGCCTTGCTGGACAAGGCGCAGCGCCGGTCGGTCAAGCGCGCCACGCCCGAACTGTCCCGCGCCTCCAGCGGCCCGCTCAGCATCAAGCTCGCGGCCTTCGACCTTGGAAATAAATCGGCCGACGTCACGCTGGCCGTCTACGATCGCCGTCACACCACACCGATCAACAGCGGCGAAAATCAGGGTCGGTCCCTGCAGAATTTCAACATCGTGCGCCATTTCGAACTGGTGAGCCGGTGGGACGGTGCCGCCGCCGACTGGACGATTCCTGCCGAACGGATCGGCCCGCTGCAGGGTATGGCAGTTCTCGTGCAGCATGCCGACCATGGGCCGGTGATCGGCTGCAACAAACTGGAGCCCGCTTACTCAGGCTGAGTGCCGGCCACGCCCCCTAGTGGCCTTGCTTCCGCCATCCCCGCGCGCGATGGTGCGCCAATGTCGCTCTCCGGCGCCTCCGGCCGCCTGACCGCCGTCCTCGGCCCCACCAATACCGGCAAGACCTACCTCGCAATCGAGCGCATGCTCGGCCACGAGTCGGGCATGATCGGCTTCCCGCTCCGCCTGCTGGCGCGCGAGAATTACGACCGCATCGTAAAGCTGAAAGGTGAGAACCAGGTCGCGCTGATCACCGGCGAAGAGAAAATCACCCCACGTGGCGCGCGGTATTTCGTCTGCACGGTCGAATCCATGCCGCTCGATCGGCCGGTGTCGTTCCTTGCCGTCGACGAAGTGCAAATGGCCGCCGACCCCGAGCGTGGCCATTTCTTCACCGACCGTCTGCTGCATGCGCGCGGCATGGCCGAAACCATGTTGCTGGGTGCGGACACGATCCGTCCGGTGCTGAACAGGCTGCTGCCCGATATCGACGTCATGGCGCGGCCGCGTTTCTCCAAGCTCAGCTATGTCGGCCCGAAGAAGGCGACCCGCCTGCCGCATCGCTCCGCGGTCGTGGGCTTCTCGGCCAACGAAGTCTACGCCATCGCCGAGCTGATCCGCCGCCAGCGCGGCGGCACGGCGATCGTGATGGGCGCCCTCAGCCCGCGCACGCGCAACGCGCAGGTCGAAATGTTCCAGTCGGGCGAGGTCGATTACCTCGTCGCAACGGACGCGATCGGCATGGGCCTCAACATGGACGTGAATCACGTCTGGTTCGCTTCGCTGCGCAAATACGACGGCCGCACGCTCCGGCCGCTGCGCAACGTCGAGATCGCGCAGATCGCGGGACGCGCCGGCCGCCACATGAACGACGGCACATTCGGCACCACGGCCGAAGTCGGCGGCCTGGAGCCCGAAACGGTCGAAGCCATCGAGAATCACCGTTTCGATCCGCTCCGCGACGTGCAATGGCGCAATTCGGACCTCGATTTCCGCTCCGTGCAGGCATTGATCGCGTCGCTCAACGCCCTTCCGCCACACCCGGCTCTGCAGCGCGTGCGCGAGCAGGACGATCAGCTCGCGCTCCAGGCTTTGGCGGCGCATTCGGAATTCCTGCCGCGCCTGCGCTCGCCCCGTCGGATCAGGTTGCTCTGGGACGTCTGCCAGGTGCCGGATTTCCGCAAGACGATGACGGAGGAGCACACGCGCCTGCTCAGCCAGCTCTTCGAGCACCTGACGCAAGGCGGCGAGCGACTGCCCGAGGATTGGATCGACGGACACGTGAAACGTCTCGAACGCTTCGACGGCGACATCGACACGTTGATGGCACGGATCGCGCACGTTCGGACCTGGACGTATATTTCACATCGTCCCGACTGGATTCAGCGCGCGAATCACTGGCAAGAGCGCGCGAGGGCTATCGAGGATCGACTTTCTGACGTATTGCACCAGCGTTTGACGCAACGGTTTGTCGATAGACGCGCGGCGTTGCTTGTACGAAGATTGCGCGATGAGGGTGAAATGAATTCGTCAGTCGCCGCAGCGGGCGAAGTGACGGTCGAAGGTGAGCACCTCGGCCGCATCGAGGGCTTCCGCTTCGTCGCGGATGCGACCGAAGGACAGACCGACCAGAAGGCCGTGCTGAGTGCCGCATTGCGTGTGTTGCGCCAGGATCTGCCGGCGCGCCTGCAGGCGTTCACGAACAGCCCCGATGGCGAGATCGTGTTCGATGCGCAGCTTCGCGTGTGCTGGGGCGGTGGACCTGTCGCGCGCCTCTTGCCATCGGGCGACGTGCTCGCGCCCAAGGTCGAAGCCATCGCGTCGGACCTTCTCGACGGGCCGGCGCGTGAGGAAGTGCGCAAGCGCGCCGCCGTCTGGGTTGAGACCCGTATCCGGCTCGGCCTCAGCGAGTTGATGGATGCGCGCGCTACGACCGAATTGCCGGCCGGCGCGCGAGGCATCGTCTTCCAGCTTTGCGAGAGCCTCGGCGTACTGCCACGCCGTCCGATCGAAGATCAGCTCGCCCAGCTGGCCGAAGAAGATCGCAAGGCATTGGCGCGGCTTGGTGTCCGCGTCGGCGTCTACTCGATCTACTTCCCGAGCATGCTGAAGCCGGTGCCGATTCGTCTGCGCGCCGGCCTCTGGATGATCGCCAAGAATCGCGACGCGATCCCGCCGCTGCCGGCCGAAGGCCGCACGTCGATGGATCTGCCGCGCGATGCCGAACGCGACTTCTATGCGGCCATCGGCTACCTGCCGCTGGGCGATCATGCGATCCGTGCCGACATGGTCGAGCGACTTGCCGCCATGGCGCGCCACGCCGTGCGCGACAGCCGCGAAGCCGCACGTCGTGCGCAGCAGCAGGAGAAGCAGGAGCGGAAGCCGCGTGGCGAGGCTGCCGCCACGGCTGCGGCATCCTCGGCCTCGACGCCATCGACCGACGAGATCAGCGAGTGGGCGATTGTCGCCGCGGCCTTCGGCGAGATGGAGCCGATAGCCGATGTCGCCGACGCGCCGCCCGAGATGGCAGCGGAGGCGCCGGCAGAGACAGCGGCGGAAACGCCGGCCGAGACAGAAGCTGTGACGGAAACCGCCGCCGAAGCGACGCCGGAAGTTCCTGCGGAGACCACGGCGGAAGCGGCTGCGGACGCAGCGCCAGAGCCCGTGGCCGAGGAAGCCAAGGCCGAAGAGGCGCCGGTTGCCGAAGAGGCGCCGGTTGCCGAAGAGGTGCCGGCTGCCGAAGAGCCAAAGACGCAGCCCGAGGCAAAGAAGGGACCGCGTCCCCTGCCGCCCGGCTGGTTCCGCGCGACGCCGCAGATGATGTCGCTGGTCGGCTGCTCGGAGCCCGAGATGGCCGACGTGTTGAGCGGCCTCGGGTATCGCGTGCATCCGCCGTCGGAGGAAAACGGCCCGTTGCACGCCTTCTCGATCAAGCCGCGCTTCGTGCGCGAGCGCGAGGAGCAGCGTGAACGCCAGCGTCAGCATCAACGCCAGCAGCGCGACCAGCGCCGCCGCGAGCGGCCGGAGCGACCGAACGAGCGGCAGTTCTTCACCGATTCGCCACGCCCGCCACGCGGCAAGGACGACCGCCCTCGCAAGGACGGGCCGCGGCAGGATCGCCCGCCGCATCAAAGCAAGGACGGACGTCCGCCACAGGAGAACAGAGGCCGCGACGACAGGCGTGGCCCGCGGCCACCGCGTCGCGACAGCGGCGGGCCGGCACTGCGCCTCTTCGCCACGACCGAGACGAAGGGCGATGCCGCAGCGGACTCGCCGTTCGCCAAGCTGCTCGAGTTGAAGCTCGGCGGAAAGAAGTAGCCCCCATCGTGGAACGCTGACGCGCGATGCGTCTCGACAAGTGGCTCTGGCACGCCCGCTTCTTCAAGACGCGTTCGCTGGCCACCCGCTATATCGAGAAGTCGCGCTGTCGCATCGACGGCCGGGTCGTCGACAAGGCGCATGCCACGGTGGCGCCCGGCATGATCTTGACCTTCGCCCTCGGTCCGAAAGTCCGCGTGATCAAAGTGGTTGCTTTGGGCGAGCGGCGTGGTCCCGCGCCGGAGGCGCGCTTGTTATATGAAGAGATCGAGCCGCGATGATTCGGCAGTCTTGCGTCGCGGTGTCCGTCGCGTTAAGCACGCGACGCTCGTTTAGGAATTCGTATGACCTATGTCGTGACCGAGGCTTGCATCAAGTGCAAGTACATGGACTGTGTTGAAGTCTGCCCCGTGGACTGTTTCTACGAGGGTGAGAACATGCTGGTCATCAATCCAGACGAGTGTATTGATTGCGGCGTCTGCGAGCCAGAATGCCCGCCCAATGCGATCCTTCCCGATACGGAGTCGGGTCTGGAAAAGTGGCTGGAACTGAATCGCAGCCTTTCGGCCACCTGGCCAAACATCACCCGCAAGGGCGAAGCACCGGCCGACGCCGACGCTTTCAAGGACGAAAAAGACAAGTTCGAAAAGTATTTCATCGACAAGCCCGCTGCGCGATAGAAACAACCGTCTGCAAGTCCTTAATTGCACCTTTTGCAACAGCCATGCGGCAGTTGCATGGGCCCACCGTTGCCTAAATGCAACATAAGCCCTGACTCCGCGCGAATTCTCTGATATAAGATTCCTGCTGGAAGCGGTCCGGAAGCCGGTCAGTCGCCAGCTCGGTGTCCGTGTCGGTATCCGATAACAACTTACCGATACAGGGGCATCGGGCGAGCACACAGGGGAGTGTGCGCGACGGGTCGCGGTATCGCTGAAAGCGGGGCTAGTTGTGAAGGGACTTGATGAAATGGCCAAGCCGAAGAAGGTAGCGGCGAAGGCGAAGGAATTTGCCTTTGAGAAGGGCGATTTCGTGGTCTACCCGACCCACGGCGTCGGCCAGGTTATTGATATCGAGGCGAAGGAAATCGCCGGACACAAGCTCGACCTGTTCGTGATTTCGTTCGAGCAAGAACGCATGATGCTGCGCGTGCCCGTGGCAAAGGCCAAGATTTCCGGCCTGCGAAAGCTCAGCTCGCGAAAGATCATGGAAAACGCCTTGGTGACCCTGAAAGGCCGCAGCCGTATCAGCCGCGCCATGTGGAACCGTCGCGCGCAGGAATACGAAGCCAAGATCAACTCGGGCGATCCGGTGTCAATTGCCGAAGTCGTGCGCGACCTGCACCGCAATGCCGGCCAGCCGGACCAGTCCTACAGCGAACGCCAGATTTACGAGGCGGCGCTGGATCGGCTGGCCCGCGAGCTCGCGGCCGTCGAGCGGATCGACAAGGATCTCGCCACCCAGAAGCTGAACAGCGTCCTGCAGAAGGTCGCCTAGGCCTGGAGCCGGCGGAAACAAGCCGAAAGGCGGCCGACAGTCCCTGTCGCGCCGCCTTTTTCATGTGCAGTGTCCATAAATGAACAAATTCACCCCTTCCATTGCTCGCCTGCGGCACGGTGGCTGCACCTGGGCACTGGGCGGGCTGTCTGGCGACGACATGGCCCTGGAGCGCCTGTCTGCCGCTCTTCTGCCGCGCTGGCAGCCAGGCGACCGGCTTGTCGTCCTGGGCAACATGCTGGGCCCCTCGGGCGATCCGGCACGCGCCCTGGATCTCATACTGCTGTTGCGCCGCCGCCTCCTGGCCCGGCCGGGTGCCGAGGTCGAGGATTTCGTCTTCCTGCGCGGCGCCCAGGAGGAGATGTGGCACAAGGTCCTGCAGCTCCAGTTCGCCATGTCCCCCCTCGACGTCCTCGACTGGATGCTGGCGCGTGGCCTCATGGCGACGATCGAAGCCTACGGACATTCCATCGCCGAGGGCAGGATCGCCAGCCGTAACGGCCCCTCGGCCATCGCCCGCTGGACCGCCGGCCTGCGGGCGCGCCACACCCAGCGGCCAGGCCATCCCGATCTGCTGAATTCGCTCGTGCGGGCGGCCCTCAGTGCCGACGGCCGTATCGTTTTCGCCGCAGCGGGCGCCGATCCGGCGCGGCCGCTCGACGAGCAGGCCGATGCCTTTTGGTGGAGCGGAGCTTCCGACAGTGCGCTTGCCAGTGCCCTCGGCCGGGCCCGCGATGGCGGCTGGCCGGCAATCGAGAGGCTGGTCCGCGGCACGGCCCCGACCAGCAACGTCATCGACCAAAGCGGCCGGGTGCTGACCGTGACGCGCGATCGGCCGACGCTGGTCGGTCTCGATGCCGACGGCGCCGTGCTGGAGCACATCGAGCCCTGACAGCGAACCCTGGCTACGGCTCGACGAGCTTGATCTCGGACCGACGCGTGAGATCGGCCGGCGTCTCGGCAGCATTGAGCACCAGCAGCCTTTCCATCCGAAGCCTCTGATAGGGCATGCGGGCGGCGAGTTGAGCTGCCGTCGAGCCTGCTGGCGAAACGATGTGCAATCGATAGGGCCTGAGCGCCGCAGCTTCCGCATCGGAAAGCGAGCGGAAGCTGCGCGCAGCGTTCAGAAGCACTTCGATCTGGCGATCCTGTCCGGCGCCCTCGCTCATCAGATTGAAGTAACAGATGCGCTCGCCGTGGCGGACGATGACGTAACGCACCTGAGCCAGCCCCGTGTCGGAGCCGCGAGGCCGGGCACCGATCGCCGCTTCCGCGCCACCGATCTGGGTGGCCTGGATGTCGGTCGGCGTCGGCTTGAGCTTGTTGCGCATCCAATCGTCGAGCCGGCCCTCGACTTGATCGGTCGTGCACGAGAAGAACATCAACGAGCGGTCGCGGCCGGCTGCCAGCACGCCGTCGCTTTCGTTGAAGACGAAGAAGCCGGCGGGCGCAGTGAAGCCCAACCGCAAGGTCGGATGCAGGAACGAGGTGCCGCGCACGAAGCCCTCGTTCGCGGGATCGTCGACCGACATGCCGTCGATCGCCGCAAAGTACTTTTTCTGATCAGATTCACCCGGCGCCGAAGTCGCCGGCAACGAGGCAAGCGCCTCCAGTCGCTCGATCGGTGCGGGGTGGGTGGAAGACGCACTCGCGCGATCGCTGGCATCCGAGGCTTCCCCCATGATCTGCGCCTCGAGTTGCGACTGGCGACGCAGGCGGTGGATCAGCGCTTCCACGGCGCTGCCGCGATAGCCCGCCTTGGTGATGTAGGTGAGGGCGAGCCGGTCGGCTTCGAGTTCCTGGTCGCGCGAATAGCGCCGCAACGCCAACAGGCCCGCGCTGGCGACCGATCGGCCAACCGTGACAGAACCGCTGGTACTCGCCGCCGCGACGGCTGCATCGAGCATGTCCTTGCGCACACGAGCCCGCTGCGCGGCATGCCGCTCGACGAGATGGCCAAGCTCATGGCCGAGCGCCGCAGCGAGTTCGGCCTCGTCCTCGAGGATCGCCAACAAGCCGCGCGTCACGAACACATAGCCCGGCACGGCATGCGCGTTCGCCAACGGCTGGTCGAGTACGACGAAGCGATAGGTACCGGGAAGCGCAGCGGCGGCAACGACCCGCTGGCCGACACGGTCGACATAGGCTTGCAGCGCGGGATCGTCGTAGGACGGTCCCACCAACCTTTCGACCTCGCGCGGCAACGCCGCCGTACCGCGGCTCGCAGATGCAGCGCCTGTCTGCGGCGGAGTGACCTGTGGCGCGCAGCCGACAACGGCCGTCAGGATCGCGATGGACGCCAGAATCCCGCGAAAATTCACGATTCCTCAACACGGCGCATCAGGCGCCCTGTCGACCTTAGACGTTTGGCCGAGGCTGCCGCAATCGCCGCAAGGCTGGAATGATGGCTGCCTCTATGGCAGTGATGACAGAAGGTATTCGCATGCCGCGTTCTGAGACTCCGCTTCGATCCGATCTGTTCCCCGAAATCTCGCCCTACGCCAGCGGCATGCTGGCGGTGGATGGGCGGCACACGATCTATTGGGAGCAGAGCGGCAATCCGGAGGGCGTGCCCGTCGTCTTCCTGCACGGTGGCCCCGGAGCGGGTTCAGCGCCCGTGCACCGCCGGTTCTTCGATCCGCAGTTCTATCGCGTCGTCGTCTTCGACCAGCGCGGCTGCGGGCGCTCCATGCCGCTCGGAGAGCTGCAGGACAACACGACAGCCGACCTCGTCTCCGACATGGAGAAGCTCAGGACGCATCTCGGCATTCAACGCTGGCTCCTGTTCGGCGGCTCGTGGGGCAGTACGCTCGCGCTGGCCTACGGCCTCGCTCACCCCGACCGCACGGCGGGCTTCGTCCTGCGCGGCATCTTTCTCGGTGCGCGGCCGGAGATCGACTGGTTCCTGCACGGCATGCGGACAATCTTTCCGGAAGCCTGGCGCGACTTCGCCGAACATCTCCCGGAAGGCGAGCGTTCCGATCTGCTCGGCAACTACTATCGCCGCTTGATCGATCGCAATCCCGACCGGCACCGCCCCGCGGCGCGCGCCTGGAGCCGCTACGAGGCGGCGTGTTCCACGCTTTATCCGACCGTGCGGGCACCCTTCGAAACCGACCATGGCGGCTTCGCGCTCGCTCTGTCGCGGATCGAGGCGCACTACTTCGCGCACGGCACCTTTCTGCCGGAAGGTTGGCCTTGGGCTCAGCTCGACCGCGTCCGCCACTTGCCCTGCACGATCGTACAGGGCCGCTACGATATCGTCTGCCCGCCCATTACCGCCGATGCGCTGGCGCGCGCCTGGCCCGAAGCCCGTTATGTCGTCGTTCCGGACGCCGGCCACAGTGCGCTCGAACCCGGCATCCGCGCCGCGTTGGTCAACGCCACCGAAAGCTATCGCCTGTCGCTCAACGACGATGAACTCTTCGCTCCACGTTTTCCCTGGGAAGCCTGATGTCCTTTGAACTTCCGCCGGAACAGACCGGCGCCGCCGCCTGGTATGGCCCCGACGTTTCCCGGCGCAGCGACTGGCTGATGCCGCTCGCCGCCGCCGAGGTCGCCGAAGTCGAAGCGGCGACGAGAGCACTTGTCGCGCGCAACGCCGATATCGCCGCCATCACGGCGCGCGACTTCCCGCTGCCGACGCTCGGCGCCAAGCTGCGTGCCCGCGTCGACGACGAAGTGCTGAACGGACGCGGATTCTTGCTCGTGCGCGGTTTGCCGGTCGAGCGCTGGTCGATGGCGGAATCGGCGACGGCCTTCTTCGGATTGGGCGCCCATCTCGGCTCGGCCCGCTCGCAGAACGGCAAGGGCCATGTACTGGGGCACGTCCAGGACCTCGGCCTCGACGTGAAGGATCCCAACGTCCGCATTTATCAGACGCACGAGCGCCAGACCTATCACACCGATTCCTGCGATATCGTCAGCCTGCTCTGCCTCAAGACCGCCAAGTCGGGGGGCCTCTCGGCGCTGGTGAGTTCGACGACGATCTTCAACGAGATGCGCCGCCAGCGGCCCGACCTGTTGCAGCTCCTGTTCCAGCCGCTGGCCACAGACCGGCGCGGCGAGGTGCCGGAGGGCCAGAAGCCCTATTTCGAGATTCCGGTGTTCAACTGGCACAAGGGTTATCTGACAGCGATCTATCAGCGCCAGTACATCGACTCCGCGCAGCGCTTCGCCGATGCGCCACGGCTCTCGCCGCAGCAGGTCGAGGCGCTCGACATGTTCGACCGTCTGGCCAACGATCCGAAGCTGAACCTCTTCATGGAGTTCAAGCCGGGCGACGTACAGCTCGTGCACAATCACACCATGCTGCACGACCGTACCGGCTTCGAGGATTGGCCCGAGCCCGAGCGGCGCCGGCACCTCCTGCGGCTGTGGCTGGCGGCGGACGGCGGACGGCCGCTGCCCGAGATCTTCGCCCAGCGCTATGGCGCGGTGACGGTCGGCGATCGCGGCGGCATCATCGTGCGCGGCACCAAGCTGCACGCGCCGCTCGAGGCCGTTTGAGCGCAGTTGACCTGGCGCATGGTCATCCCTAAGTGAAGGCCGCTCTAAGAGACCACAAACACTAGGGACAACGTATGGCCAGCGATCCAACCGCGGGCGGCGCCCCGGCGGATATGCCGGTCGAAACGCCCGACAGCACTCTCGATATTCCCGCCAAGCCGGAAAGCGCCGCCGACTGGCAGCGCCTGGTCGAGCAGCTCCAGGCCGAGAAGGCCGACCTGCAGGACAAGCAGCTTCGCGCGCTGGCCGAGGCGCAGAACGTGCGCCGCCGCGCCCAGCAGGATGTCGAGAAGGAGCGCAAGTTCGGCATCGAGCGTTTCGCCCGGGACGTTCTTTCCGTTGCCGACAATCTCGGCCGGGCATTGTCGGCCCTGCCGGCCGACCTCGAATCGGTAGATCCGACCGTGCGGAACGTCGTGACCGGCGTCCAGGCCACCGAACGCGAGCTGCTGTCGGTGCTGGAGCGCCACGGAGTCACCCGTATCGAGGCGCTGGGCAAGCCCTTCAACGCCGAATTCCACCAGGCGATGATGGAGATAGAGGACCCGACCGTTCCGTCCGGCACCGTCGTCCAGGAATTGGTCCCGGGCTATCTGATCGCCGGCCGGCTCCTGCGGGCCGCAATGGTCGGCGTGTCCAAGGGCGGGCCCCGGGCCACCCCCCAGGCGAACAACGAAAACTAGCCACCTCTTTCCCGGGGCCCTCCCGCCCTGGGAAAGCCAACTCTCCAAAAATCGTCAGTAGGCGGCAAAACAACGCTTTCAAGCCGCGAATTTGGTCCTTAAGTCCATTGCAGGCGGCCGCTTAGGACCTATATAGCCCCTGTCCTGATCCGGTTTTTCCGGCAGGTAACATTTTTGGGGGTAGATCGGGTGCCTTTGGGGCCGGGTCGACCTGCCTAGGGAAGTGAGCAGAATCATGGCGAAAGTCATTGGCATCGATTTGGGTACGACCAACTCGTGCGTCGCGGTTATGGAAGGCGGCGACACCAAGGTCATCGAGAATTCGGAAGGCGCGCGGACGACCCCGTCCATGGTGGCCTTCACCGACGGCGGCGAGCGACTGGTCGGCCAGTCTGCCAAGCGCCAGGCCGTCACCAACCCGCTGAAGACCCTCTACTCCGTGAAGCGCCTGATCGGGCGCCGCTTCGACGACCCGATGGTCGCGAAGGAAATGTCGCTGGTGCCCTTCAAGATCGTGAAGGCGGCAAGCGGCGATGCGTGGGTCGAGGCCAACGGCCAGCAGTACAGCCCGAGCCAGATCTCGGCCTTCATCCTCGGCAAGATGAAGGAGACCGCCGAGGCCTATCTCGGCGAGAAGGTCGATCAGGCGGTCATCACCGTTCCGGCCTACTTCAACGACGCCCAGCGTCAGGCGACCAAGGACGCCGGCCGCATCGCGGGCCTTGAAGTGCTGCGCATCATCAACGAGCCGACGGCGGCTGCCCTTGCCTACGGCATGGACAAGCGCAAGAGCGGCACCATCGTGGTCTACGACCTGGGTGGCGGCACGTTCGACGTGTCGATCCTCGAGATCGGCGACGGCGTGTTCGAGGTGAAGGCGACCAACGGCGACACCTTCCTGGGCGGCGAGGACTTCGACCAGCGCGTCATCAGCTACCTGGCGGACGAGTTCAAGAAGGAGCAGGGCATCGACCTGCGCAACGACAAGCTCGCCCTGCAGCGCCTGAAGGAAGCGGCCGAGAAGGCCAAGATCGAGCTCTCCACTGCCAAGGAGACCGAGATCAACCTGCCGTTCATCACGGCCGATGCCAGCGGTCCGAAGCATCTCGTGATCAAGCTGTCGCGCGCCAAGCTCGAGACCCTGGTCGAAGACCTGGTGCAGCGCACCCTCGAGCCCTGCAAGGCGGCGCTCAAGGATGCCGGCCTGCAGGCCGGTCAGATCGACGAGGTCATCCTGGTCGGCGGCATGACGCGCATGCCGAAGGTCATCGAGGTCGTGAAGCAGTTCTTCGGCAAGGAGCCGGCCCGTAACGTCAACCCCGACGAAGTCGTCGCGGTCGGCGCGGCGGTCCAGGCGGCCGTGCTGAAGGGTGAGGTCAAGGACGTTTTGCTGCTCGACGTGACGCCGCTGTCGCTCGGCATCGAGACGCTGGGTGGCGTGTTCACGCGCCTGATCGAGCGCAACACGACGATCCCGACCAAGAAGAGCCAGACCTTCTCGACGGCCGACGACAACCAGACCGCGGTCACCATCCGCGTGTTCCAGGGCGAGCGCGAGATCGCGGCCCAGAACAAGATGCTGGGCCAGTTCGACCTGGTGGGCATCCCGCCGGCGCCGCGCGGCGTGCCGCAGGTCGAGGTCACCTTCGACATCGACGCCAACGGCATCGTGCAGGTCTCGGCCAAGGACAAGGCCACCGGCAAGGAGCAGCAGATCCGCATCCAGGCTTCGGGCGGCCTCAGCGAGGCCGACATCCAGAAGATGGTGAAGGACGCCGAGCTGCACGCCGAGGAAGACAAGAAGAAGCGCGAGCTGATCGACGCCCGCAACCAGGGCGAGGCGCTGGTCCACTCGACGACCAAGCACCTGACCGAGTACGGCGACAAGGTGAGCCCCACCGAGAAGGCCGAGATCGAGGGCGCGCTCGAAGGGCTGAAGACGGCGCTCGCGGGCGAAGACGTCGAGGCCATCAAGGGCAAGACTAACGATCTTGCCCAGGCCGCGATGAAGCTGGGCGAGGCCATGTACAAGGCCCAGCAGGCCGAAGCGCAGGCGGGTGCCGCAGCAGGTGCTGCCGGCGCCGCGGGCGGCGCCGCGAACGAGGCGAAGGGCGAGAAGGTCGTCGACGCCGAGTTCGAGGACGTCACCGACAAGAACAAGAAGACCGGCTCCTGATCAGGAGCAACGGACAGGACAAACGGCCTCCCGCGCAAGCGGGAGGCCGACCTGCAAGGGGCATCTTTTGATGTGCATGTTGGGGGCCGCGTAGAGCGCTATGTCGCAGGACTATTACGAGTTGCTGGGAGTCGGCCGCGCGGCCAGTGCCGACGACATCAAGAAGGCATTCCGCAAGCTCGCCATGAAGCATCACCCGGATCGCAACCAGGGTGACAAGGATGCCGAGAAGAAATTCAAGGATATCAATCACGCCTACGACATCCTGAAGGATCCCGAGAAGCGTGCTGCCTATGACCGCTACGGAGCTGCGGCCTTCGAAGGCGGCGCTGGACCGGGTGGCCCGTTCCAAGGTGGCCAGGGTTTCGATTTCGGCTCGGTGTTCGGCGACATTTTCGAAGAAATGTTTGGCGCCGGCGGTGGCCGTGGACGTCCCGGCGGGCGCGGCGACATGCGCGGCCAGGACCTGCGCTTCAATCTCGAGATCACACTGGAGCAGGCTTACGGCGGCACTGAAGCCACGGTGCGCGTGCCGAGCTCCGTTTCCTGCGAAGCCTGCCAGGGCAGCGGCGCCGAGCCGGGCTCCAAGCCGCAGCAATGCCCAACGTGTAATGGCCGCGGCCGCCTCAGGGCCCAGCAGGGCTTCTTCACCGTCGAGCGCACCTGCCATACCTGTCACGGCGCCGGCCAAGTGATCGACAAGCCCTGCCGCACCTGCGCAGGCCAGGGTCGTGTGCGGCGCGAGAAGACGCTCAAGGTCAACATTCCGGCCGGCGTCGAGGACGGCACCCGTATCCGGCTCACGGGTGAGGGCGAAGCCGGGGCGCGCGGCGGACCGGCGGGCGATCTCTACGTGTTCCTGTCGGTGCGTCGCCACCAGCTCTTCGAGCGCGAAGGCGCCGACGTGCATTGCCGCGTGCCGATCTCGATGGTGCAGGCCACGCTCGGCGGCAGCATCGAAGTGCCGACGCTCGACGGAAAGATGGCCCGCATCAACATTCCGGCCGGCGCTCAGGGCGGACACCAGTTCCGCATGCGCGGCAAGGGCATGCCGATCGTGCGTTCCAGCCAGTACGGCGACATGTACATCGAGATCAACGTCGAGACGCCGACCAACCTGACGTCCAGGCAGAAAGAACTGCTCAAGGAGTTCGAGAAGGCCGGCAAGACCAGCCCCGAATCCGAGGGCTTCTTCAGCAAGGTCAAGGAAATGTTCGGCGGCTGACGGTGAGCCTCGCCGCGTCGATCTCGGATGTCGTCGTCTCGGCCTTGCTGCCGGTCGCTTCTGCTTCCCTGATCTTTCTCGCCGAGGCGAAGGGCCCGCTTTCCGGTCCGATTCGAAAAACTCGTGGAATCGTCGCGCCATACTTCGGCTCGGTCGCGATCCTGTTCGGTCTGTTTGCCGCCTTGCTGGCGAGCGACGTGTGGCAGAAGACAAACGAAGCCAAGCGCGCCGTACTGGCGGAAGCGCATGCCGTCGAGGCGCTGGGCTATTTTGCACGCGCCAACGACCTCGAGGAGCTGCTCTTTCCCCGCCTGAAGGCCTACGCCAAGGCGGCAAGCGCCGAGGATCCCTATTCCTCGGCGATCGGCCCCGCCCGCAACGAGACCGACAAGGCCGCCCTCGATATCCTCACCACGATCTCGCAGGCCGATGACGTCGACGGCGCCACCCGGGCAGCCATGCTGTCAACGGCCCGGGAGCTTCTGCGGGCACATGACAATCGACTGAGCCTAGCCAACGACGTGACGGCACCTATCAAGTGGGTCGCCATCGTAGTCCTGGGCGCACTGACGCAGATCGCTTTGCTTCTGGTCCACGTCGACAATCAACGCGCCATGCGGGCGGCAGTCGGTCTGTTCACCGTCGCGTTCGCCTTCTGTCTGGTGGTCGTCACAATCTTCGACGCGCCCTTCGACACCATCCTGAGAAACGAACCCGCTGCCAGTCTCAACTTCACTCTGGGCAGTCTCTAGGCTGCCGGCACACGGAGCCGACAGCCGATCCCGCCCCCCTAGCAGCCGAGCCTCTTGGCGACCTCGACGATCGAGTTGCCGACGACGTCCCAATCGCCTTCGACCTTGAGGTCGCGCGTCTGCTTGGGACCATGTTCGGTCGGGCGGTGCACGAAGCCTGTAGACAGGCCGCACTTCTGTGCTGCTGCCAGATCGTTGTTGTGGGCGGCGACCAGCATCACCTGATGCGGCTTCAGGTACATGGTGTCGACAACACCGAGATAGGCTTCGGGATCGGGCTTGTAGTGCCTGAAAGTCTCGCCCGAGAAGCAGTGATCCCAGGGAATGCCGCTGTTCTTGGCCATGTTGATCAGGAGCGCGACGTTGCCGTTGCTGAGCGTGGCGACGACGAACTTCTTCTTCAGCAGGCCGATGCCTTCGACCGAATCGGGCCAGGGCCGGAGCTTGTGCCAGAGGTGCGTGAATTCCCACGCCCCCTCTTCGCCGGGATGCTTCAGCCCGCGCTTCTGCAGCAGCATCTCGAAGGCTTCCTTGTGCAGCTCGTCGATGCGGGTCCAGGGCAGTTCGCCCTTGCGGACGCGGCCCATCTGCGGCTGGTAGAGGCCGCGCCAGTCGTCCGCGAAGCTCGTCCAGTCGGTCTCGAGCCCGTACTTCTTGCCGAGCTTGGGCAAATCCTCGATCAGGCTGCCACGCCAATCCACTACCGTGCCGAACACATCGAAGATACAGACCTTGAGGTCCGCGAGATCCTTGGCCATGAACACTCCTCCGTTGGCCCGAGTGTGGCGTCGAGCGGCGCGCTTGGGTAGGGTCCGCGCATGGTCTGGAAGCACGACACGGTGATTGGCACCGACGGCAAGCCGCGATGCGGCTGGGCCTCGGCCGATCCCCTCTACGAGAAGTATCACGACACCGAATGGGGCCGGCCGCTGCGCGACGATCGCGCGTTGTTCGAGCTGCTGACGCTCGAAGGCTGCCAGGCAGGCCTCTCCTGGATCACGGTGCTGCGCAAGCGCGAGCACTATCGCAAGGTCTATGACGGGTTCGATCCGCAGAAGATCGCGCGCTACAAGCCGGCCAAGCTCGCCAAGCTGCTGGCCGATCCCGGCATCATCCGTCATCGCGGCAAGATCGACGCCAGCGTCAGCAACGCCCGCGCCTATCTCGAGATCGTGGAACGCGAGGGCTCGTTCTCCAAGTTCCTGTGGAGCGTGGTCGACGGCAAGCCGCGCAAGAACCGGCCGAAGACGCTGAAGGGCGTGCCGGCCAAGACGGCCGAGAGCGACGCGCTTTCCAAGAAGCTGGCGAAGGCCGGCTTCAAGTTCGTCGGCTCCACCATTTGTTATGCCTTCATGCAAGCTTCGGGCATGGTCGACGACCATGTCGCGGGCTGCCATCGCTGCAAGGAGTGAGTTTTGAGCAAGCGTGTGTTCATCGGTGCCCTCGGCACCGAGACCAATCAGTTCGTCCCCTTTCCGACGGGCCGCCGCGGCTATGAAGAACACGGCATCTGGCACGGCGACGCCACCAAGCACGAGCCGACCAACTTCACCGCGCCAATGCATGTCTGGCGCAAGGAGACCGAGAAGCGTGGCTGGACGGTGATCGAAGGGCTCGCGACCTTTGCCGCCCCGTCGGGCACCACCGTTCGCAAGGTCTACGAGGAATTCCGCGACGAGATGCTGGCCAACATCAAGGCCGCCCTGCCGCTCGATGCCGTGCTGATCAACGTGCACGGCGCCATGGTGGCCGACGGCTACGACGATTGTGAAGGCGACCTGCTCTCGAAGGTCCGCGCCATCGTCGGCCCCAAGGTCGCCATCGGCGCGGAGTTCGACCTGCACTGCCATTTGAGTGCCTTGATGCTCGACAGCGCCGACGTGCTGGTCGGCTACAAGGAATATCCGCACACCGACACGATGGAGCGCGCGGCGGAGCTGTTCGCCATCATCGCCGACACGATCGAAGGCAAGGTAAAGCCGGTCATGGCACGTTACGACTGCCGCATGATCGCGCAGTACCGCACGTCCGTACCGCCGATCAGCGAAT